>JADMIO011276565.1_pt1 | contig 51534 bp, 51 predicted proteins | sample 8958161 | NCBI WGS metagenome assembly JADMIO01 (sample SAMN16585339, study PRJNA669376) | soil metagenome | isolation source: Crop rotation soil | place: USA: Cullars Rotation, Alabama | collected 2011
CGCGACAACTTGTCCACGTGGAATTCTAAGCTTAGGATCCCAATGTGCTGGAAAGCAACGCGGGCATTCCCACTTTCGAAGCACCACGCTCAGCGCGTCACGGCGGGAGGAGACGTCACCATGCCGCGGGTTTCAGGGACCTCGAAATTCTCCGTCCTTCTCTCCGCGCTGGCGTTGGTGGCACCAACCTTCGGGATGCTGTCGATCGGTTCGCCGGCCGGGGCGGCGGTGATCGGGGCGTACAACCTCGACCAGTGCGCCAACGGCGGCGGCAACAGCACGGCCACGACCTGTGTCGGAGGCTGGGTCAACGGGAACCTCAACGGAACGAAGGCCCACTTCGCCGAAGGCGACTCCGTGCCCTATCGCGCCAAGCTCTCGGGCCTCACGGCCCTCGGCCAGTACAAGCTGACGATCGAGTGGGACGTGACCCAGGGCACAGCGCATGCCCTCGACTACCTCACCACCTACAACCGGACCGTGACGGGCGCCGATGCCTGCACCGGGGTGACCGGATGCACGTCGGCGACCGCCACGACGTACCCCATCCCGAAGGACACGGTGACACCCGCTCCGGCCAATGAGGTCAACGGCGTGTTCACGATGTTCGGGGCGAGGATCGACGGAACAACCGCCTACACACACAGCGGAGAGAAGACCAGCATCGGGATCCTGTTCACGACGCTGACCGGGGGTCTGACGAACCCGGTGCTGGCCTGGGGCGGGCACATCGCCTCGCGGCTCGACTGGGGCCCCGGCACCTCGGCGGGCACCATCAACGGATCTCCGTACCACATGCGGGGAATCGAGCTCAGCGACCCCAATGGGGGGACGGGCGGGGGGAATCAGGACCTCCCGCTGGCCTCTGACGCTGTCATCGCCCCGGCGACCCTCACGGTGGTGAAGGTGGCCGCACCGAAGGGCGCGCAGACGTTCCAGTTCACGACGACGGGCCTGTCTCCCACCAGTTTCTCGCTGGCCGACGACGGCGACACCTCCCCTCCGTTCGACCGGCAGGTGATCGGTGACATCCGTGACTTCACCAACAGCAAGACGATCACCGAGACGGCCCTGCCCGGATGGACGCTGGCGGCGGCAACCTGCACCGGCCTTTCGACCTGGTCGAAGTCCGGAAACTCCGTGGCCACCACGCTCAAGGAGGCGGAGGACGGGATCTGCACGTTCTCGAACGTGAAGAACCCGACGATTCTGACCACGAAAGACGCCGACCCGACCTCGATCGACGAGCCGGGCGGACCGGTGAAGTTCACGGTCTCGGTCAAGAACGAGAGCGCGGTCGAGCAGGTCACCCTGACGGCGCTGAACGACGTGCCCTACGGCAACATCGCCGTCAAGGGCGGGAAGGTGCTCGACACCACCTGTGTCGTCCCGCAGACGATCAACGCCGGCGCCACCTACACCTGCTCGTTCCACGCCGCCGTCACCGGCGACGCCACCAGCACGATCACCGACGTCGTGACCGCCACCGCCAAGGACGCGCGCAACAACACGCTCACCGACGACGACGACGCCGCGGTGACCATCAAGGACGTCAAGCCACTGCTGCAGGTCGACAAGTCGGTCACGCCGTCGGTCCTGGCCGAGCCCGGCGGCAATGTCAACTTCACGGTGACCGTGACCAACCCGTCGAAGGAAGAACTCACGCTCACGACACTCAACGACGACAAGTTCGGTGCGCTCTCGGGGAAGGGCAACTGCGCGGTACCCCAGAAGATCGCACCCAACAACGGCCGCTACACCTGCACCTTCCCGGCGTCCTTGAAGGGTGATCCCAAGACCCCCCACATCGACGTCGTCACCGGCACGGCCACGGACAACGAGAACAACTCCGTCACCGACACGGGGACCGCCACCGTCACGTTCACCGACGTCGTCCCGACCCTGGTGGTCGACAAGTCGGCCAGCCCGTCGGAGATCCTCGAGCCCGGCGGCAAGATCAAGTTCACCGTGGTCGTGACGAACCCACAGGGGGCGGCCGAGCACATCGACCTGACCGCCCTCCGGGACGACAAGTTCGGAAACCTCGACGGGATCGGGACCTGTGACGTCACGCCGGCCGTCGACCTCGCCCCCGGCGGGAACTACACGTGCTCCTTCGAGAAGGACCTCACGGGCGACTTCCCCGACACGCACGTCGACACCGTGACCGCCACCGTGACCGACGATGACAACAACACCGTTACCGGCAAGGACGACGCCATCGTGAAGTTCCTCGATGCGAAGCCCAGCATCGAGGTCGAGAAGACGGCCAATCCGACCAGCGTTCCCGAGCCCGGCGGCAATGTCACCTTCACCGTCAAGGTGATCAACCCGGCCGGCGCCGCCGAACCGGTGAAGATCACCTCGCTCATCGACGACGTCTACGGCAACCTGGCGGGCAAGGGAAGCTGCCTCGTGTCCGCCCCGCTCGACCTCGCCCCCGGGGGGAGCTACACGTGTGCGTTCACCGAATTCGTCGGCGGTCAGGCCCGCGAGGTGAAAAAGGACACGATCGTCGGACAAGCCCGGGAGGACGAAGGCAACATCGCCGAGGACAGCGCCAGCGCGACGGTGACGATCGACGACGTGTTCCCGACCCTGGCCGTGGCGAAGACGGCCGACCCGACCTCGGTCCCCGAGACCGGCGGCCTCGTGACCTTCACCGTCCGGGTCACGAACCCGGCGGCGACGGGGGTGGAGAACATCTTCCTGTCAGAGCTGACGGACTCCGTCTACGGCGACCTCAACGGCAAGGGCACGTGTGACGTGACCCCGGCGGTCACGCTGGCCGTGGGCAAGGACTACGTCTGCACCTTCACCGCCACGGTCAAGGGCGATTTCCCCGAAGTCCACAAGGACACCGTGACCGCCGCCGCCGCCGACGACGAGAAGAACCGGGTCACGGCCTCCGACGACGCCGACGTGAAGCTGGACGACGTCATCCCGACGATCCTCGTCGACAAGGCGGCGCTCCCCGGAAACCTGCCGGAACCGGGCGGGAACGTGACCTACTCCGTGGCGGTGACCAACACGTCGCTCGAGACGGTGACGCTCACCCAGCTGGTCGACGACACCGGCGCCGGACCGGTCTCACTGGCCGGAAAAGGCGACTGCCTGAAGGACCAGCCGGTCACCATCGAACCGGGAAAGACGTACGCCTGCACCTTCATCGCACCGGTCAGCGGCGAGGCCCGATCGGTGCACACCGACACCGTGACCGCCACGGCCGAGGACGACGAGAAGAACCCGGTGACCGGCCATGACTCGGCCACCGTCACCCTCACCGATGTCCCACCGGCGATCGTGGTCGACAAGGGCGCGGCCCCCTCGGAGATCGGCGAGCCGGGCGGATCAGTGAACTTCACGGTGGTGGTCAACAACACGTCCCTGGCGGACGCCGTGACCCTCACTTCCCTGGTTGACAACATCTACGGAGACCTCAACGGGAAGGGCACCTGCGACCTGGCCAAGGCGGGGACGATCCCGATCGGCGGCCACTACAGCTGCATCTTCGCCGGCCCGGTCTCGGGTAATGCGGGTTCGTCGCACGACGACACCGTGACGGCGGTGGCCAAGGACAACGACGGAACCTCGAGCCCGCCGGCGACCGACGAGGCCACGGTCACGATCCTGAACGTCGCCCCCGACATCGTGGTCGACAAGCTGGCGTTTCCCAGCCAGGTCAACGAACCGGGTGGCACGGTGAACTTCACCGTCACGGTCTCGAATCCCGGTACCGCCGAGGACCTGACCCTCGACTCGCTCAACGACGACGTGTACGGCGACCTCAACGGGAAGGGGGACTGCAAGGTCCCCCAGACGATCGCCAAGGCCGGCGGGTCTTACACGTGTACCTTCCCCGGCGAGGTGAAGGGCGACGCCAGGAGCACCCACACCGACACCGTCACGGCCGTCGCCAAGGACGACGACGGCAGCCAGGTCTCTGACGACGCCGAGGCGACGGTCACCGTCGTCGACGTGCCGCCCGCCGTGCTGGTGGCGAAGGCGGCCACGCCGTCGATCCTGCCCGAACCGGGCGGGACGGCCACCTTCACCGTCACGGTGACCAACCCGGCCAACGCCGTCGAGTCGATCAAGCTCACCAACCTCGTCGACAGCGTCTACGGCAACCTCAACGGCAAGGGGGACTGCGACGTGCCCCAGGATCTCGCCCCGGGCGCGCACTACATGTGCTCGTTCACCGGGCCGGTTACGGGCAACGGCAACTCCACCCACACCGACGAGGTCACCGCCACCGCCACTGACAACGAGACGAACACCGCCACCGACAAGGCCACGGCGGAGGTCAGAGTCTCCGACGTCCTGCCCGGCATCAAGATCGACAAGACGGCCGGAGCCAGCGCCGTCCATGCCGGTGACGCCGTGACCTACACCTACGCCGTCCACAACCTCGGGATCGAGCCGCTGCGCGACGTGACGGCGACCGACGACAAGTGCAGCCCGCTGCAACGGACGGGGGGCGACGCTGACGGCGACGAGCTCCTCGACCTCACCGAGACGTGGATCTATTCGTGTACCACCAAGTTGACCGGGACGACCACGAACATCGTGACCGGCTCCGGCAAGGACGACGAGGGCAACACGGCCACCGACACCGACACGGTCACGGTCAACGTCGTCAACCCGAAGATCATCATCGACAAGGTGGCGGACCTCACCGAGGTCACCGCCGGCGACTCCGTCACCTACAGCTACACGGTGACGAACCCCGGCAACGCCCCGCTGGCCGACGTGGGCGTGTCCGACGACAAGTGCGGTCCGGTCACCCTCTCCGGCGGGGATACCGACGACGACACGTTGCTCGACCAGGGTGAGACGTGGAAGTTCACCTGTACGGCGACGCTGTCCAGCCCCGGCCAGATCACGAACACCGGCACCGTGAAGGGCAAGGATCCGATCGGCGGGGAAGTCATCGCGACCGACACTGCCGTGGTGAGCGTCCTCGAGGTGCGCGTGCTGCCGGCTGTGGAGACCCAACCGCTGACCCTGGTACCGGGCGTGGTCCCCGCCCCGGCGCCCCAGCCGACGCTGCCGGTCACCGGCCGTGACCTGTTGCGCTGGGCGGCCTCCGGCCTGGCCCTGATCGCCGGAGGGTCGCTGCTGCGCCGGCGGCGGAAGCCGTGATGCGAGGCCGGTGGCGCCGAGCCGCCGGCCTCGCCCTGCTGGTGCTGGCGGGGGTGATCGCACTGTTCGGTGGGCGCGGCGGCGGTCCCAAGCCTTCCGGCGAAGCCCGCCGGTACCCGGCCGACGCTCGGAAGGCCTTCGTCAAGCAGGTCCGGGCGGCCGACGGCGAGCATGAACTGGCCGGCGTGAAGGACGCCGAGCTGGTCAACCGGGGGGCGGCGTACTGCACCGAGCTGGGCAAGGCCGGCAGCTCCCTCAAGGCCGTCTTCGCCCTCCAGGTGGCCGGCCAGACCCATCCGGGCGACGTGTACGTCACCTCCACAGCCCGGCGCGTCCTCTGCCCGAACCTCCCCGATTCCGACGCCCGGCCCAGCCCGGGCTGAAAGCCCCGTTCGCCGCAACCCTGTCGCCGACGGCAGACGGGTAAGAGGGACCCTCCACGGCCCGGCCAATTAAGAGGACGTGAAGGCACGGCTGCTGCGGAGTCTCATCGCCGAACGGGTGTCGGCGGAGCCGGGTCCGGGGGCCGACTGGTCCGTCGGCCGCTGCCGCCATTGCGACACGGCCGTGTGGCTGGCGAGCGGCTGGGTGGAGCTGCTGGCCGGCGATCCCGAGGCCGTGGCCTCCTGCCTGGAATGTGCCTGCGCCCAGGTGGAGCACCCCGAGTAGCTCCACCACCCCGCCAGTTTGGTTCCCGACCGGGCCGGGGGTGCAGACTCTAGGGGTGAACAGCTTTGATGCCCGCGCCACCATCACCGTCGGAGGCACACCGCACGAGATCCTCCGGCTGGCAGCCCTCGAAGACCGCCACGGAGTCAGCCGGCTGCCGTACTCCCTCAAGGTTCTCCTGGAAAACCTCCTCCGGTTCGAGGATGGGGTGACCGTCACCGCCGCCGACATCGAGAAATTGGCCGGTTGGAGCGGAGCGGCCACCGGAGGTGATGACGAGGAGATCGCCTTCCGGCCCGCCCGGGTGCTCATGCAGGACTTCACCGGCGTTCCGTGCATCGTCGACCTCGCCGCCATGCGCGACGCCGCCGCCGAGGCGGGGGCCGACCCGTCGGGCCTCGAGCCGGGCATCCCCGTCGACCTCGTGATCGACCACTCGGTGTCGGTCGACTACTTCGGCAAGGCCGACGCCCTCGCCCGCAACGAGCAGCTGGAGTTCGAGCGCAACCGGGAGCGGTACGAGTTCCTGCGCTGGGGGCAGCAGGCGTTCGAGACGTTCCGGGTCGTCCCGCCGTCCACGGGCATCTGCCACCAGGTGAACCTGGAATACCTGGCCACGGTCGTCGCCACCCGCGACGGCCAGGCCTTTCCCGACACGTTGGTCGGCACCGACTCCCACACGCCGATGGTCAACGGCCTCGGCGTGGTCGGCTGGGGCGTCGGCGGCATCGAGGCCGAAGCGGCCATGCTCGGCCAGCCGATCTCGATGCTCATCCCGCCGGTCGTCGGCTTCAAACTGGCCGGCGAACTGCCCGAGGGCGCCACGGCCACCGACCTCGTGCTGACCGTGACGGAGCGGCTCCGCAAGCACGGTGTGGTCGGCAAGTTCGTCGAGTTCTTCGGCCCGGGTTGCGCCAACGTGCCGGTGGAGAACCGGGCGACGATCGGCAACATGTCGCCGGAGTACGGCTCGACCATCACCATCTTCCCGGTCGACGACCAGACGCTCCGGTACCTGCGCTTCTCCGGGCGCCCGGACGAGACCGTCGCCCTCGTCGAGGCCTACGCCAAGGAGCAGGGGCTGTGGCTCGACCCGTCGGCCACGCCCACGTTCAGCGAGACCCTGGAACTCGACCTGGCGACGGTGGAACCGTCGCTGGCCGGGCCGGCCCGCCCGCAGGACCGTGTGCCGCTCCGGGAGGCCAAGCGCCGCTTCGTGGTCGCCCTCGGCCAGGCCCTTCCCGAGCCCGCTCCCAACAGCCACGACGAGGCGGTGGCCGAGTCGTTCCCGGCCAGCGATCCGCCGTCGGACGGGTCCAACGGCGGCCACGGGACGCCCGAGACCGAGCCGGTGCCGGTGGCCGTGCGCAGCATCGACCGGCCCCACAAGCCGGTGCCGGTGACGGCCGCCGATGGGCAGAGCTTCGAGCTCGACCACGGGCATGTCGCCATCGCGGCCATCACCAGCTGCACCAACACCTCGAACCCGAATGTGATGGTGGCGGCCGGGCTACTGGCCAAGAAGGCGGTCGAGCGGGGTCTGGCCACGAAGCCGTGGGTCAAGACCTCGCTGGCGCCGGGCTCCCGGGTGGTCATGGACTACTACGAGCGGGCCGGGCTCATCCCCTACCTCGACAAGCTCGGCTTCAACCTCGTCGGCTTCGGCTGCACGACATGCATCGGCAACTCCGGCCCGGTACCGGCCGAGATCTCGGCCGCGATCAACGACAACGACCTGGCCGTGGTGTCGGTGCTGTCGGGCAACCGGAACTTCGAAGGCCGCATCAACGGTGACGTCCGCATGAACTATCTGGCGTCGCCCCCGCTGGTCGTGGCCTACGCCCTGGCCGGCACGATGGACATCGACCTGTACAACGAGCCCCTCGGCACCGGCGCCGACGGCGAGCCGGTGTTCCTGCGCGACATCTGGCCGACGACGGCCGAGGTCACCGAGACGGTGCAGGCGGCACTGGAGTCGGACATGTTCCGGGCCGCCTACGGCCGGGTCTTCGAGGGCCAGGCTCCGTGGCGGGAACTACCGACCCCGGCCGGCGGCCGCTACACGTGGGACGAGTCGTCGACCTACGTTCGCCAGCCGCCCTACTTCGTCGATCTGCCCGATGAGCCGGCGCCGCTGTCCGACATCGCCGGCGCCTGCGTCCTGGCCGTCCTCGGCGACAGCGTCACCACCGACCACATCTCGCCGGCGGGCGCGATCCACCCCGACAGCCCGGCCGGACGCTACCTGGCGGAACAGGGCGTGGAGCGCGCCGACTTCAACTCCTATGGCTCCCGCCGCGGGAACCACGAGGTGATGATCCGGGGCACCTTCGCCAACCGCCGGATCCGTAACCGGCTCGCGGCCGGGACGGAGGGCGGGGTGACCCGCCACCTCCCGAGCGGCGAGGTGCTGTCGATCTACGACGCCGCCATGCGCTACGCCGCCGACGGCGTGCCGCTGGTCATCCTGGCCGGCAAGGAGTACGGGTCGGGGTCGTCGCGGGACTGGGCGGCCAAGGGCACGAACCTGCTCGGGGTGCGGGCGGTCCTGGCCGAGAGTTTCGAGCGGATCCACCGCTCCAACCTCATCGGGATGGGCGTCCTGCCCCTGCAGTTCGCCGAGGGTGCCTCAGTGGAGTCACTCGGCCTGACCGGCGAGGAGACCATCACCATCGCCGGATTGGCGGGCGCCGACTCCAAGTCGCTCATCGGCCGGCGCCTGACGGTGGAGGCCGACGAGCGGCCGGTGGAGGTGATCCTCCGCATCGACACGCCGATGGAGGCGGAGTACCTGCGCCACGGCGGGATCCTGCCCTACGTGCTGCGCCAGTACGTGGCTGGAGACCGCTGAGCCTCAGCTCGCCAGGAGGGACGCCAGGCCCCAGAAGGCCACGACGAAGCCCATCACCATGAAGCCGACGATCCGGCCGAGCGGCGGTGGGGGTGTCGCCTGGTCGTCGTCGCCGGCGGCAAGGGCGGCGCGGCGGCGGAGGAGGGCCAGGAGGTTGCCGACGAAGAGCGCCGCACCCATCGCCACCAGCAGCTCGCGGAGCACCTCGTCGTAGAATTCCATGGCGCCGCCAGCCTAACTGGGGGTCAGAACTTGATGGCCTCGCGCCAGGCGGCCATCCGGGCCGGCTCGCCGAAGATCTCGAGGCCGTCGGCGTTGCGGCGGTTGTAGAGGAACAGCTCGAGGTCGGACGCCGGCCCCCGCACGGCGAGGTCGGCTTTGGCGTGTTCCCGGCGGACCTCCGGGGTGCCGCCGGTGAAGGCCACGACCCACTCTCCGGCGACGTCGGTGGTGTGGAAGTGGTAGCTCCCCTCGAGCGGCAAGCCGCCACCCCGCCCTGCCCGGATCGGCAGGAAGGCGATGAACTCGTCGATCCCGTCCGACGCCAGCTCGGCCGGCTCGACCCGGGAGGGCCCTAGACCGGCAGCCGACTCGGCGTCGATCCGGTGGATGGCCGTCTCGTGGGCCATCCGCCGGTACCAGAAAGTGGCCGGGGCCGGGGCGCCGGCCACCCAGTTCCAGACCGGGGTCTGCGGGTCGGCATCGCGGAAGAAGGCGAGCGCCTGCTTGGCGCCGTCCTCGAGCCAGGCCAGCGGCTCCGCCTGCTCCGCTTCGGCTTCGATCGCCTTGGGGCTGGTGTACCCGGTGACCTGGTTCTCGACCATGAGACACATCCAGCGGAAGACGCGGCCCTGGTGGCGGCAGAGGTCGGCGACCTTCCAATCGGGACAGGTGGGAACGGGCGCGTCGACGCCGGCGGTGCGGGCGGCGTCCACGAACAGCGCGGCGTTCTCCGCCACACGATCAAGGTAGGCAAGGGGCTCCATGAGGCCCACATTACGCAGGGCTACTGAGCGGCCGCCCTTCGGCGTATCCGGCCGGCCGGGTCCTGGCGGTAGAAGTCGCGCAGCACCTCGTAGAGCTCGGGTTTGGCCTCCTCCAGCTGGAGGGGCAGGTTGAAGAAGGCCTCGGTGGAGACGGCGAAGAACTCGCCGGGATCCTTGGCGCCGTAGTCGCGCAGCGGCCAGCCGGCGCCGTTGCGGAGGAGCTCGAACTCCCGGGTGCAGACCTGGTGCCAGCGGGGGCCGTCCTCCGGGCGGTGGAGGGGCGGGGTGCCGTTGATGACGTCGTCGAGCATGTCGAGCTTGTGGGCGAACTCGTGGAGGACGACGTCGTTCCCCCACCCCGGGTGGCGGGCGTTGGCCCTGGCGGTGTCCCAGGCGATCAGCACCGGCCCGAGGCGGTGGTCGGCCAGGCCGAGGAGCGTGAACGGGCCTTCTTCCATCGTCCCCTCCACCGGCCCCGGCTGGGGATCCCGGGAGATGATCTCCGACGGGTGGACGACGATGGCCCGGACGGCCCGGTACCAGTCGAAATCGAGCCCGAGGATGAGGAGCGACGCCTGGGCGGCGACGACCGTGCGGATCTCGTCGGTCAGGGCGAACCCGTAGGCCGCCTCCCACCGCTTCCCCTCGATGAGCGCCGCCATCAGGTCGCCGAGCAGCTCCTGCTCGTCTCGGTCGAGGAGCGCCCAGGAGGCGACGCCCGCTTCGACGATCTCCACCCAGTTGTCGGGGAGGGTGGCCGGCGGACGGCGGCGGAAGAAGCGCATAAGGCCTGAGTTTCCCACCGTCGGATACGGTTTCGGCCCATGGGAGACGACGGGCAGGGCCACGAATACATCCTGGGGACGGAGGAGCGCCGGCGGCTCGAGCTGCTGCAGGAGTGCCTTGATCCGCTGACCACCCGTTCACTCGACGCCATCGGAATCGAGCCGGGGTGGCGCTGCCTGGAACTGGGCGCCGGCGGAGGCTCCGTGGCCCAGATGCTCTGCCACCGGGTCGGGCCCGGCGGCCGGGTGACGGCGGTCGACCTCGACACCCGGTTCGTCGAGGAGCTGCCCGAGGAGAACCTCGTCGTGGAGCAGCGCAACATCCTGACCGACGGGTTCCCGGGCGACGCCTACGACCTCATCCACGCCCGGGCGCTGCTGATGCACCTCCCGACCCGCGACAAGTTCGTGGCGGAGATCGCGGGCGCGGTCCGCCCGGGAGGCTGGCTCCTGTTGGAGGAATTCGATACGTTCCCGCTCGTTTCGCTGTCCGAAGGTGTCTACGCCGAGCTGATCGACAACGTGGTCACGGCCTTCGAGATCGCCAACACGTCAGCCACCTTCGGCCGGCAACTCCCGGCGCTGTTCGACGCCGCCGGACTCGAGGGCGTGGAAGCCATCTGCGACGTGATGCCATACCGGGGTGGTAGCACGGCCGCCCAGATGTTCATCACCAGCATGGACCAGCTGCGGCCACTGCTCCTCACCGTCGGCGCCACCGAGGACCAGCTCGAGAGCTGCCGCGCCGTCCTCAGCGATCCTTCGAGATGGTTCACCGGCTTCGCGGTGTACTCCGTCCGGGGCCGGGTTCCCTCGGCCTGAATCCCGGGGTCAGCGCCAGTCGACGGCGACGACCTCGACGGGCTCACGGAACCCTTTCAGGTTCAGGCGACGCGGTTCTGAAACCGCTGTGCCGTCCAGGAACGCTGCGATCGGCCCGCTGACGAGAATCTCGTCCGCCCCGGCCGCCCCGGCGATGCGGGCGGCCTCGTGGACGCCCCGGCCCTGGTAGTCGGATCCCTCCTGCGTGGCCTCGGCCTCGTGGACGCCGATGCGCACCGGGGGCGCGAAGCCGTGCTCCACGCGGTGCCGCTCGAGCGCCCGCTGGATCTCAACGGCGCAGCGGACGGCGGGCTCGGGGCGCTCGAAGGCGACGAAGAAGCCGTCGCCGATGCGGTTGACCTCCTCGCCGCCGTGGCCGGCGAAGAGGGACCGCAGCGTCTGGTCGTGCCAGCGCAGCAGGTGATCCCAGGCCTCGTCGCCGAGGGCTTCCACGAGGTTGGTGGATGACACGATGTCGGTGAACATGAAGGCGCGGCGGGCCCGGCGAGCATCGGCGGGCGGAGGCGCCGCCCGTGGCTCGATCCCGGGACAGCGAGCCAGGAGCCGCTTGCGACTCAGGCTCGTCAGATAGCCGTTGGCGCCGGCCTGGGCCAGGGCATCGGCGGCGATGCGTTCAGCGTCGGGGGCACCTCGGGCCAGCGCCACCTCGGCCAAGACGAGCCGGCCGTCGTATCCGCCGAAGAAGTGGCCATCGCGGACCGCCGCGGCGGCGCAGGTCTGGGCTCCATCGAGGTCGCCACGGGTGAAGAGCACCGAGGCGAGGCGGCCCCACAGGGTCGAGGACAGGAACGCGTGGTCGGCTCCCACCTCCAGGGTCTCGCGCAGCTCCGCCTCGGCCCGGTCCAGATCGCCGGCCACCTCGTGGGCGTAGGCCAGGGCGCGCAGGGCGTAGGCGGACTCCTCCCAGTTGGCGGCTTGCCGGGCGCTCCGCAGGGAGTCCGCCGCGTCCGTGGCGGCCTCGTCCGCCCGGCCCAGGATGGAGAGCACCTCACTGCGCACCCAGAGGGCGGCTGCCTCCCCTTCGGTCTGGCCGAGGAGCCGCTCGAGTTCGAGGGCCTCGTCCACCTCCCGGAGGCCCTCCTCGGCGCGGTTCTGAAAGGCGAGGAACCAGCCGAACCAGGCCCGGATGGAACCGACCTTGAGGAGCCGGCCGGAGTCCCGGTACAGCCGGGCGAGGCGATCGAGGAGCGGTGCCACCTCTGCGAGGCGTCCGTGGGCCGCCAGCGCGATGGCCCGGGCATTGAGGACCGCCGCCACACCGGCCGGATCGCCGAGTCGCTCGAACAGACCGAGGGCCTCCGTGGCGCGGGCCTCGGCACGGGCCGGCTCGTTGCGGTTCACGTCGAAGAAGGCCGCCACCACCAGGGCCTCGGCCCGCACCGCCGGGTCGTCCCCCGCCTCGGCCAACGCCACTTCGATCATGTCGCCGGCCTCGCGGTAGCCCTCCAGGCTCCGGGTGAGCTCGGCGAGTCGGACAAGCGCCCGGGCCCGGGCCGGGCCGGGCGGAACGCCCACCAGAGCCTCCCGCAAGTCGGCCCGGGCCCCGGCCAGGTCGCCCAGGATGTCCCGGGCCTCGGCCCGGGTCCGGAGCAACGCCGTGCGGGCCGGCGGCTCCGGTTCCAGTCCGAGCCCGGCCCCGGCCAGCTCGCACGCCTCGTCGCCGGCGAACCGGCCCAGCCGCTCAGCAGCGGCGGCGCAGAATGAGGCGGCGGCGGCGCCAGGATCTCCGGCACCGGCGAGGTGACGGGCCAGCTCGGCGGGGTCGCCGCGCTCCTCTCGGAGCGCATCGGCCAGCAACTGGTGGAGCCGGCCCCGCTCGGCCCGCTCCAGCCCCTCGGCCACCGCCTCGCTGATCAGGTCGTGGGCCGTCGCCCAGCCCTTGTCGCCGAGCCGGGCGAGTCCACCGCGGATGAGCGCGTCGAGATCGTCGAGCACCTGGGCCTGGTCGAGCCGGGCCGCCCGGGCCAGGACCCGGGCCGGCACCTCGCGACCGAGCAGCGCCAGGAAGCCGAGCAGGCGACGCCGGTCGGGGGGCTGGGCGCCGGCGCGGACCTGGATGGCCCGGCGCTGACCGGCACGGGCCACCTCCCGGGCCCGCTCGAGGGAGTTCGCACCCCGGGGCGTCCACCGCCCGTTGCCGTCCAGTTCGATGACCCCCTCGCTGCTCAGGCTGCGCACCGTCTCGGCCACGGCCAGCGGGGTGCGATCGGTCTCAACCGCCAGCACGGCGGCCAGTTCGGAGTCGGCCATCAGCAGCGCGATCGTTTCGACGGCCAGCGGTTCGACGGGGATGTCGACGACCGGTTGGCGGAGAGCCGGCAGCTCCGAGAGGAACTCGGCCACCGCGTCGCCGGGGACCACCTCCTCCGGCCGGAAGGCGAGCACCAGCGAGGCGGCCGTGGCCCGCCGGGCGATCAACCGGAGGGCGGTGAGGCTGGTGGCGTCGGCCCACTGGAGGTCGTCGACCAGGACCATCGCCCCTTTCGAGGCCGCCGCGGCCGCCAACCGGGCCATCGCTTCGAGGGCCAGGGCCCGGCGGCTCTCCGGGTCGACGGAGACCGGGCCGAGCGGCCGCAGCTCCTCCAATTCGGGGAGGACGTCGGCCAAGGCCTGGGCCGCCCGGTCGGGGATGGCCTGGGCCGCTTCGAGATCGAGCGCCAGGAGCTCCCGGAGGAGCGTGCGGGCCAGGCTCCACGGTTCGTCCCGCTCGGGAAGGAAGGCCCGGGCAACGGCCACCGGCACCGCCGACCGGGCCGCGGCCTCGGCCAGGAGGCGGGACTTGCCGGCCCCGGCCGACCCGCCGACGAGGGTGATGCCCGGAGTGGGCCCGGCGGTGACGGCCAACAGGCGGTCGAGCTCGTCCTCGCGGCCGACGAAGGCCAGCCCCGAGAAGCCGGCGCGGACCAGCCCCAGGACCGGCCGGCGGATGGGCGCCGCCAGCGGCTCGCCCCGCTGGAGGCGGGTCTCGAGTTCCCGGGCCTCCTGGGAAAGCTCGAGCCCGACTTCCTCGGACAGGCGGCGGCGCAGCCCGTCGAGCGCCCGCAGGGCGGCCACCGTGTCGCCGGCCTCGGCCAGCGCCCGGGTCAGGAGGAGTGCCGCCGGCTCCCGCAGGGGTTCCCGGGCCACCGCCAGTTCGGCCAGCGCCACGGCCTGGGCGGGGTCGCGCACGGCGAGGGCGGCAACGGCCCCGTCCTCGAGGGCGTCCAGGTAGGCGCGGAACAGGGCCGCCCGGGGTTCGACGGCCCAGTCCTCGTAGGCATCCTCCGCCAGTGGCTCGCCGCCCCAGAGGTCGAGGGCGGCCCGGAGTTCCCGCAGGGCGAGCCCGGCCTGCCCGGCGGCCAGGTGGCGCCGTCCGTCTTCAACGGCCGCCACGAAAGTCTCGGCGTCGACACGGCACGCGGTTCCGGCGGCGAAGGAATAGCCACCCGGGCCCGTCAGAATGAGCGCCGGGTCACCGAGGGCGGCCCGGGCCCGCTGGACCAGGACCCGCAGGTTGGCCGCGGGGTCGGCCGGCATCCGCCCGGGCCAGAGCGCGTCGGCCAGCACATCCCGGGCGACGAAGGTCCCCCGACGGGTGACGAGGATGCGCACGAGGGTCCGCACCAGGCGCCCGCCGAAGGCCCCGGGCGGGATCTCCTCCCCGTCCCGCCGGGCCGAGAAGCGGCCGAGAAGGCGAATGTCGACCATCGCCCGACATGCTGCCGTACCGCTACGAAATTGCAACGGGTGGTCGGTACGTTCCCTCCATGGCCAGAGACACGGTGGAGCGGGAGATGGAGGAGGTACTGGGGACGGTGCCGTCCGTTCTCAACCGGGTGCCCGACGAGCTCGTCGACGCCGAGTGGCAGCGCTTCAAGCTGGCCCAGTTCAGCGAGACGATGATCCCGAACAGGGCCAAGGAGTTGATCGGGGTGGCGGTGGCGGCCGCCCTCCGCTGCCCCTACGGTCTGCGGCTGCACACCGAACTGGCCCGGCTCCATGGAGCGACCGACGCCGAGGTGGCCGAGGCGATCCACTTTGCCGGGCTGGTCGTGGGCTGGAGCACGCAGATGACGGGGCTGGGCCCGGACCCGGCCGACTTTGCCGCCGAGGTGGACAAGACCGTCGGCCATCTGGCCCGAACGATGGGCCTGGCCGATTGAAAGGGGGAGCGCCATGAGCGAGGCCAACAAGGAGATCGTCCGTCGCTATCAAGAGGCGTACAACACCAACAATCTCGACGTGCTCGACGAGCTGCTGGCGCCGGACTGGACGTCGAACGGATGGCCGGAGGGCGTGCCGCAGTCGATCGAGAACGCGAAGGCCTTCTACCAGGCGGTGCTCCAGTCGTTCCCCGACGTGCAGTTCCACACCCTGAACCTTGTGGCCGAGGGCGACTGGGTCGTGCAACGCACAGTGGCCCGGGGGACGTTCAAGGGTGAAGAGCTCGCCGGGCTGCCGCCGAACGGAAAGGTCTGCGAAGCCGGGGGGATCAGCATGTTCCGCATCGTCGACGGCAAGATCGTGGAGCACTGGGCCTACGCCGACGACGGAGGCTTCTGGGCCCAGGCGGGGGCGGAGATTCCGGCGATCATGCAGGCCATGCCCCACCGCTCACCGACGCTGACCGACTAACCAGCGCCCACTTCCAGGGGGAGAATTCGGATGCGACGCTTCCGGGGATTCATCGCGCTCATTTTCGCCGTGGTCCTGACGTCGGCGCCGGCCGCTTTCGCCGGGCCGAGGAACACGGCCGCACTGAAGGAGGACGGCCGGGGCGCCGCCCACGAAAGCGTCACACTGGCGCAGGACGGCGGGAAGGATTTCTCCATCTCGGCGATCGACGTGCGGGTGGGCGACGTGCTGCCGGTCGGCGACGTGACCGTGGTCGTGAAGGCGGGCGAGGTCCACGCCCAGCGGCACTGCTCCTCCCGCTTGGAGACGTGGCGGCCCGGGCACGCCTACTCCGTCGAGGGCCCGGCCCTCCTGACGAACGATGGGCGCCAGGTCGCCGACCTCCTCGTCATCGCCCTCAATGCATCTCGTGGCGATTCCCCGGCGTGTGGGACGTCCTCGACGGCAGTGACCGTCGACGTCACCCGGGGTGTCGCAGAGCGCGACGCCACCTTCGACGTCGAAGCGGGCAAGCAGATCGTCGTGCAGTCCTACGTGGTCGAACCGGGCTTCAACTTCCTGTGGCACCAGCCTCCCGGCCCGACGCTGATCGTCGAGCAGAAGGGGACGATGACCGAGTACTTCGGCTGCGACACCACCAGACGATGGGAGCCGGGAATCGTCTACGACCACCACGCCGGGCACCACGGCCAGGGGAAGCAGACGGTCAAGAACGAGGGCGACGAATCAGCCGTCTTCATGGTCGTCTACTTCAACGTCTGGGAGTGGCACCCCGCTCCGCTCGTTCCGCTCAACGTCGAACCGCCGCCGGTCGAGTGCCCGACGACGTCGCTCACCTAACCCGATTGACGACCATCACAAAGGAGGAACCATGTTGCAGCATTCACGTCGCGGCCTGCTGTCAATTGTCGTCGCTTCGGCCGTCCTCGTCGGGTGGCCGAGGGCGGACGCGTCCCCTGCCGGTGGCCGTGAGGTCCTCGCTTTCCACGTGCGGGGACGGGGCCCCCAGGAGGCATCGGCGCCGGCCGGCCGGTTCGTACGGACCTTCGACGTCTACCCCATCACCGGAGGAGACCGGATCGGCACCGTTGTCCAGGATTTCGCCTTCACCGGCGCAACGACCGGCGATCACATCATGACGTTCCGGTTGGCCGACGGTCAGTTCGTGAACCACACCGTACTCAGCTTCGCGCCGGACTCCGCCCACACCGGATTCGTGTTCACCGGGCTGCATCCGGGGACGGCCGACACCCTCGTCCCCGGGCAGGGAACCGGACGCTACGCGGGCCGGCCCGGCCGGATCCGCATGGCGGGCTGGCATGACGTCAACGAGTTCCCGGCCGTTGCAACCCTCGACGACTTCTACGTCATCGAGTTCGATCGGTGATCGACGCCGTTGATCAGCTTCGACTGGCGACGAAGACGGGGATCTGCCGGCCGGTCTTCTGCTGGTAGTCGGCGTAGGGCGGGAAGACGGCCACGGCGCGATCCCACCAGGCGGCCCGCTCGTCGCCGCTCACCTCGCGAACCTTGACGGGGAACGGCTCCGGGCCGTCCTGGATCATGACCTCGTCGGGGTGGGCGGTGAGGTTGTAGTACCAGACCGGATGGCTGGGGGCCCCGCCGTACGAGGCGACGAGGGCGTACTCCCCGTCGTGCTCCACCCGCATCAGGGCAATCTTGCGGACGTTGCCGCTCTTGTTCCCCCGCATCGTGACGATGATCACCGGGATGCCGGTGTCGCGCAGTGTGTTGGCCTCCCGGCCCCCAGACCGCTCGTACGCCTCAACCTGGTTGCGCACCCATCCGGCAGCGCTCGGAACGTATTCACCTTGGAGTGTCATGTCGTCACCTCTACCCCCTGATCTGTCAGGTCAATGGTTGATCGAGGATTGCCAGGGGCTGGCGCCCCCGCAGGATGTGGGCCTGGCGGATGCCGAGGGCCTGGTGGAGACGGTCGGCGGGGACGACGACCGGTTTGGGGGCCGGGCCGTCTCCCGGGGCGGGCAGCGGGTAGGCGGTGGTTGTGGCGGTGTGGAAGGTGATGTTGCCCTCGACCTTCCGCATCACCTGGTGGACATGGCCGTTGAGGATGGTGACCGACCCGAAGCGACGCATGTGGCTCAACGCCTCGGTCGCGTCGTCTGTTCCCCAGCCCCAGTCGGGATACATGGCGAAGAGCGGCATGTGGCTGAAGATAACCAGCGGCGTTTCGCTGCTGACCTTCCGCAGGTCGCGTTCGAGCCAGGCGATCTGCTCGGCGCCGAGGTGGCCGAGCTTCTGCAGGTTGATGGTGTTCACCAGACCGACGAAGTGGACGCCGCGGTGGTCGAGGCTGAACCAGCCGTCTCCCAGCGTGCCGGCACCGAAGAACTGCCGGTACTTCTGGCCGGCGTCGTCGGTGGAGTCATGCTCGCCGGGGAGGACCAGCACCTGGCCGGTCCGCAGCGTCGAGAGCATCTGCTTGACCTGGTCGAACTGCTCCGGCGTGGAGTAGTGCGTGAGATCACCGGTGTGGACGACGAAGTCGGGCCGGGCCGGGAGGGCGTTGACGAGGTCGAGCGCGCCCTGAAAGGTCTTCGTCACGTCGGGGTTGGCGGCGCCGGTGAAGCCGATGTGGCTGTCGGAGATCTGGACGAAGGTGAAGTCGTCCGCTGCAGCGGCAGCCGCTGCTCCGTGCCCAAGGGCCCTGCTCGTCACCACTCCGCCCGACACGGTGACGGCCACCGCAGCGCCGGCCCAGGCGGCATGGCGGAGGAAGCGGCGGCGGCTGACTTCGGCGTCGAAGGCGGCGTCGGGGTTCATGCCGTCACCTCCACGGTGCCGTGCATGAACGGGTGGATGCCGCAGTTGTAGGCGTACCGGCCGGGCTTCGTGAAGGTGTGGGTGAAGGTGTTGTCCTTGCCGGCCAGGGTCGGGGATCGCATGGGTTCGTCGGTCGACACGACGCTGTGGGGTTCCTCGTCCTTGTTCGTCCAGGTGACGGCGGTGCCGGCCTTCACGGTGATGGCGGCCGGCGCGAAGGCGAAGTTGTCGATGGAGACGGCCGAGGTGTGGACGGCCGCCGCCGGGGCTGCGTCAGCCGGAGCGGCGGCGGTGGCGTGTCCTTCCGGGGTGTGGGCCGCGGCGGATTCGGCGTGGGCCGCGGCGGGTCCGGCGGTGGCGGCGTGGGTGGTGCCGCCGCAGGCGGTCAGGGCGGCGGCCGCCAGACCGCCGGCGGCCACCGCGCTCAGGGCGCGGGACGAGAAGGGACAGCGCATTGGGGTTCCACCTTTCCGGGCGAAGGCCCGAATTGAGATCGTTTCGGTGGGGAGATACGGCCCGGGGTTACAGCCGCCCGGGTCAGGCGTGCGGGTGGTCGCCCTCCGGCAGCAGCACCTCGACGTCGTCGCCGTTGCGCCGGACCTGGAGCCGGGGCAGGGGCCGAGGCGCCGCCGCCAGTTGGTGGAACAGCACCCGTCCTTCGGCGTCGAAGGCGGTCCGGTGGCAGGGGCAGTCCAGCCGGCCGGCTTCGTCGTTCAGCCGCAGCAGGCAACCCTGGTGGGTGCAGGCACCGGAGACGGCCACCAGCTCGCCGGCGCGGTCGCTGACGAACCCGGCCATGCTCCCGGTGGTGAATCGGACGGTCCCGGCGCTCACGTCACCGGTCCCGGCCACCCGGACCCACGCCCCGGCGGCGGGTTCCAGCGGGCCCGTCGCCTCGTTCTCGGGAGCGGCCGGCCGGAGAAGGGTCCGGTCGGCGACCACCCCCGCGACTCCGGCGGCCACGGCCCCGGCCCCCGCAGCAGCCAGGAACCGGCGCCGGTCCACGGCGGCGGGTGTGCCCTCGCTGCCGAGTTCGCCGAGCCGGCGGCGGAGCCCTTCGACGAACTCGGCGGCGGGGAGATCGGCGGCGGGCTGGGTCGACCGAAGTTCGATGGCGGCCCGGAGGGCGGCGGCCTCGTCGTCGTCGACGGGCCCGGCCGGGATGGCCTCGTTGTCGGCCACGGCCTCGGACGGGCGGCGCCGATTGCGCCGGAAGGGGCTCATGCCTCATCCTCGCCGATGGAGGCGGCCATCCGCAGCGCCCGATGCTGCAGGACCTTGGCGTTGGCCACGGTGACGCCCATAGCGTCAGCGCTGTCCCGGAGCGACCGTCGCTCGAGGAAACGCAGTTCGAGGATGCGCCTCGACCGGGCGGGCAGCACCGCCAGGATGCGCTGGGCGCGGCCGGCGGCGTGACCGTCGGGCGGGGGTTGCTCCAGGAATTCGACGGCGGCGTCGAGGTCGATGCCGGTGATCTCCCGTCCGAGGCGGCGGCGCCAGAACGACGTCAGCACGGTGGCGGCCGTCTTCGACAGGTAGGCCCGCACCTCGGGCCGTGAAGCCTCGATCCGGAGCGGCCCGAACGCGGCCAGGAACACCTCGGCGGTGAGGTCCTCGGCATCGGGCCGGTTCCCCACTTTGGAGTACAGCAGGCGGTAGATCCGCACGACGTTGTCGGCGTAGAGCTCGTCCCAGTCGGAGTAGGCGTCACCGGCTCCCACGACGCGCAGCGGGCGGGCCCTATGGCCCTCCCCCTCCGCCCCGGATTGCCCCGGCTCCTGCTCCGTCACCCCGTCTCCTTCCCGTCACCAGCTCTATACGGGTCGTGGTTACACGGCCGGCTGTAACCCTGACCGGTAACTCCTGAACGCCAACAGGCAATCCGAACGCTCCGGGCCTGCCCGGGAGCTACCAAGGAGGTAGAGCCGTGCGCAAACTCTCCGCCGTCCTGAGCGGTCTGGTCCTCACCCTGACGCTCTCGGCGCCGGCCTGGGCCGACACCGTTCAGCAACGACACCACCGCTTCAACGGCCAGTCCGACTCCCCCGACCACGGTCGCTCCCGCGGCGACAACATCCAGCACGACGATCCGTCCATCCTCTTCTGAACGGTCCTGGCACGACACCGCCAGCCGACCTGCGGCGGCCGTTATGGTGCAGCCGTGGCCCCCCGGTCGAGGAAGCTGTTGCAGGCTGTGGTGTTCGACATGGATGGCACGCTCTTCGATTCGACTGCATGCGTCACCACGGCGTTCCGCGAAACCGTGGTGGCGGCGGGTGGTCCCGACTACAGCGCAGCCGACGTCGTCGCCGCCTACCGTCTCGGCCCTCCGGTTGTCATTCTGGAACATCTGCTCGGGCGGCCCGCCACGAACGACGACCTCAAGACCTACCTGGCACTGTTGCGCGTGCACCAGGACCTGATCCGGGTGTACGACGGGATCCGGGAGCTTCTCGCGGCAATGGTCTCCGCCTCTGTTCCGATGGCCCTCTTCACGGGCGCAAGCACCGCTGTCGCGAGACAGCTGCTCGGCGGTACTCGGCTCCTGGATCGCTTCTCCGTTGTCGTCGGTGGCGACGAGGTTGCCCGCCCAAAACCTGAGCCCGATGGGATCCTGCTGGCGTGCGATCGGCTCGGGTTCCCGCCCGGCTCGACCGCCTATGTCGGCGACTCACCGCTCGACATGGAAGCGGCCCGTCGCAGTGGAGCGCTCGGCATCGCTGCGGCCTGGGGTCACCTCTTCGATCCCAACGAACCCTGCGACCTGATCGCCGGGCTTCCAGAGGACCTGCTTTCCCTCGTATAGGCCCAGAACCGTTGCAGGATAAGGGTTTTTCGCTTGACACGCACACCTGTTCGGAGTAGGGTAAAGGCTGCCTCGAGGTTGCCGGGCACAACGGCCCTCCCCCCTGTGAAGTGTGCGCGCTGGGGCGCGCCAGGTGGGTCGAGGAGGTGTGGTGATCCAGGATCTGATGCAGCTGGTACGGGTTCTGCGTGCCGACCTCGTCGACTTCCAGCCAGCTGCATTTTCGGGAGACGACTGCGCCGCTCTGGTGGAGGAACTGGCGACTACGGAGAAGGTCTGCGCAGCTGCTCGGGTCCGGGCGGCCGCGCGTGTTGGGGCCTGCGGGGTGCACAAGGAGCGGGGCTTCGCCGACGTGTCCGACTGGATGGCGCGGGCGTCGGGATCGTCGGCGGGTTCGGCCAAGGCTGCGCTCGAGACGGCTGCGGCGTTGGAATCGCTGCCCGAGGCGAAGGCGGCCTTGGAGGCCGGCGAGCTGTCGATGGCCCAGGCCCGCGAGCTGGTCAGGACCGAAGCCGAGTGCCCTGGTTCCGCCGCCGACCTGCTGGATGTCGCACGGCACAACAGCCTGAAGACGTTGAAGGAGCAGGCGCGGGACCGGCGGGTGCGCGCCATTGATCCTGAAGAGTTGCATCGCATGCAGCATGCGGCGATGCACGCCCGGCACTGGCGCACGAGCCTCGGCAACGTGGCGATCACGGTGGAGTTCCCGCCGGAGCTCGGTGTCCCGATCACCACCCGGCTCGACGCCGAGACCGACCGCCTATGGCAGGAATCCCGCCGCCAAGCCAACCGGCAAGCAGCCATGTCCGGTGACCTGTTCGATGAGGACGCGGCTTCGACTTCGACTCCGACGTCTGCGGCGCAGCGCCGTTCAGCGCTGGCCGCACGGGCGTTCTTGCGCATGTTCGAGACTGGCGGAAAGGGCAAGGCCCACCGGGCCGACCTCGTCATCGTGTGCGACCTGCGCGCCTACCGCCGCGGCCACGCCCAAGAGGGCGAGCAGTGCCACATCATCGGTGGTGGCCCCATCCCCGTGCCACTCGCCCGTGAACTCGGGCGGGACGCCTTCCTGAAGGCCGTGTTGCACGACGGCATCGTGATCCACACCATCGCCCACTTCGGGCGCCGCTACCCGGCTGTGCTGCTCACGGCGCTGATGCTCGGCGCTCCGCCAGCATTCGAAGGGCCAGTGTGCTCGGAGCCTGGCTGTGACCGGGAGCACCACCTGGAACGTGACCACCTTGATCCCTGCGCCAACGGTGGCAAGACCTCGCTCACCAACCTGGGAACGCCGTGCTGGCCACACCACCAGATGAAGACCGAACGGGACCGAAAAGCCGGCCTCCTGCGAGGCAAGCCTCGCGGGCCGGACTAGCGAAGGAAGTCAGGCCGCTCGCCGATCTGCGGGCGGCGCAAGAAAGGCGCATCGCGACGGCGGGAATGCGATGCGACGCGGGTCGGCCGCGGCGGTGCCTGGTCCGGCTGCGACGAGACCCCCGCTTACCGGCGGGCCATGTTGGCGAATTTGGTGAGGTGCTCCAGGAAGGCCAGGCGGACTTTGGCGGTGGGGCCGTTGCGGTGCTTGGCGATGATGATCTCGGCGGTGCCCTTTTCGGTGGACTCGGGGTTGTAGGAGTCGTCGCGGTAGATGAAGGCGACAACGTCGGCGTCCTGTTCGATGCTGCCGCTTTCGCGGAGGTCGGCCAGCATGGGGCGCTTGTCGGTGCGGTATTCCAGGCTGCGGTTCAACTGCGACAAGGCCATGACGGGGGTTTCCAGGTCGCGGGCGAGAATCTTCAGGCCGCGGGAGAGCTCGGAGACTTCGACCTGGCGGTTCTCGGAGCGGCGGGGGGTGCTCATCAGCTGGAGGTAGTCGACGACGACGAGGCCGAGGTCGCCGTGCATCGCCTTCAGGCGGCGGCACTTGGCCCGCATCTCCATCACCGTCAGGTGGGCGTTGTCGTCGATGTAGAACGGTGCCTCGGCCAGGCGGCCGACGGCGTGGCTGATCTTCGTCCAGTCGCTCTCGGGGATTCGGCCGGTGCGCAGCAGGCGGGAGTTCACGCCGGCCTCGGACGCCAGCATCCGCTGGGTCAGCTCCAGGTAGCCCATCTCCATCGAGAAGAAGACCACCGGCTTGCGGGTCTCGAGGGCGACGTGGGACGCCGCCCCGAGGGCGAAGCTGGTCTTGCCCTGGCCGGGCCGGGCGGCGACCACGATGAGGTTCGACGGCTGGAAGCCGAGCAGGACCTCGTCGAGGTCGATGTAGCCCGACGGCACGCCGGTCATCGCCCCGTCCCGCTCGAACAGCGCCTCGAGCTGTTCCAGGCTCTCCTGCAGGGCCGGGTAGATGCCCTTCAGCGAGCTGGAGAGGCGGCGGTTGGCCACCTCGAACACGAGTGTCTCGGCCCGGTCCAGCGTGTTGGTCACGTCGTCGGGCATGTCGTAGCCCATCTCGGAGATCTCGCCGGCCACGCCGATCAGGCGGCGCAGCAGGGCGTGCTCCTCCACGATCCGGGCGTAGTGGGCGGCGTTGGCTGCAGCCGGCGTGCCGACCTGGATCCGCAGGATCGCCTGCTTCCCGCCCAGCACCTCCAGCAGATCGGCGCGGCGCAGCTCCTCCGCCACCGTGACCGGGTCGACCGGCTCGCCCCGGCCGTAGAGCGTCTGGATGGCCTCGAAGAGATGGCCGTGGGCCGGCTTGTAGAAGTCTTCCGGGCTGACCGACTCGACCGCCGAGGCGATGGCGTCCTTCGACAGGAGCATCGCGCCCAGCAGCGACTCCTCGGCCTCGATGTTGTGGGGCGGGACGCGCCCGCTACCCGACGACGGCCGCGACGGCTCCGGCCGCATGTTGCTGATCGATTGGACCACCCGCCCGCCTCTCCCGGCGCTTTTCCCAGCGCTTTGACCTGAGGGGGGTCATCGTCGCGTCGGACCCTTGTGGGGAGGAAGGGGCATAACCCTGTGAATTTCTCGGGGAGTTATCCCCACCCGGACGACACGACCAACATGACCAAGCTACGAACGTATGTTCGATCATGCTCCCGCGTCGGTCCTGCGTCAAGGCCCAGCCGGCGAATTACTGGGAGACGACCTCGACGGTGAGCGGGACCTCGACCTCGCTGTGGAGGCGGACCGGGATCTCGTGGGTGCCCAGCGTCTTGATCGGCTCGAGGTGGAGCTTGCGCCGGTCGAGGTGGATCCCGGTCTGGGCTTCCACCGCTTCGGCGATGTCGGTCGAGGTGACCGAGCCGAAGAGCCGGCCACCCTCGCCCGAGCGCGCTCTGATCTCGATCCGCTTGGCCGCCAGCTGGCGGGCGGTGGCCTCCGCCCCTTCCTTTTCCTTCATGTCGCGGACCTGGCGGGAACGGCGCATGGACTCCGCCTGGCGCATGACCCCCGCGGTGGCGGCCATGGCCAGGCCCTTCGGCACGAGGTAGTTCCGGGCGTAGCCGGGCGCGACCTCCACGAGGTCGCCCTTGTGGCCGAGGTTCTCGACATCGGCGCGCAGCACGATCTTCACGGTGAAACTCCCTGACGCTTAGAAGGGCTCGTCGCCGAAGTCGTCGTACGGCGGGGGCTGCTGCTCGGCGGCCGCTGGGCGGCCGTAGCCGCCGCCGCCCCCACCCCCTCCCTGGTCGCTGCGGCGCTCGGTCTTCTCGACCTTGGCCGTGGCCCAGCGCAGGCTCGGGGCGATCTCGTCGGCGATGATCTCGACGACGCTCCGCTTGTTCCCCTCCTGCTCCCAGGTGCGCTGCTCGAGGCGGCCGGTCACGATGACCCGGGCACCCTTCTTCAGCGACTCGTTGACGTTCTCGGCCAGCTCCCGCCAGGCGATCACGTCGAAGAAGCTGGTGGCCTCCTGCCATTCACCGCTGTTGCGGTCCTGCCATTTGCGGTTGACGGCCACGCCCAGGCGGACATTGGCCTGGCCGCTCGGCGTGTACCGCAGCTCAGGGTCTCGAGTGATGTTGCCCACGATGGTGATGCTGTTGCCAGCGGACATCTCTGCCTTCCTTCCTACGCTTCCGCCGGTGCCGCCGCCGGGGTCGCCCGCGCTTTGAGGGCGGCCTCGGGAATGCGGATCACCTTGTGGCGGACGACTTCGTCGGCAAGGGAGAGCATCCGGTGCAGCTCCTCTTCGACCTCGACCCCGGCTGTGAACTCCAGGAGGATGTAGTACCCCTCCCAGCGGTGCCGGAGCTCGTAGGCGAAGCGGCGCTTGCCCCACCGGTCGACCTTGCCGGGGGTGCCCCCCCGACTGCGGATGAACTCCGCAAAGCGGTCGACCGCCGCCCGGATGGTCTCCTCCTCCAGGCTGGCATCGAAGATGAGCATGACCTCGTACGGCCTCATGGACCGTGCACCTCCTGTGGGCCGCAGGTTGGCCTGCGGGCTCCCCTCTTCGGGGAGCAGGACGGTTCGGTGGAGGGCGCGACCCCGTAGAGCCACGCACTCCCGGTAGGACGAGGAAGGTTAACAGCTTCGGTGCCGCCCATCGCCTCGGACGATACGCCGCCGGTATGACAATTACTCCGGCCGCCGCCCCCAGGCGACGACCAGCGTCGGGGACACCATGCAGAAGTCGGGGTCGTCGCAGGCCGCCAGGGCCTCGGCCACCTCGGCCTCCGACAGGCCACCCGTGGCGACGACCGGCTCGCACATCTTGACCAGCGTCAGCTGCCACCAGGCGGCCACCGGCGTCCCACCCAGGGCCATGTGCACCCGCCCCTCCGTCCCCACGTCGACGAGGCCGGCCGCCCGGAAGTCGAGTGGCAGGCACCGCCCGTACTCGGGGTCGGCCCCGGCGGCCTCGAAGATCGTCCGGAAGGCGTCGAGAGCGTGGATGACCAGCTTCCCCGACCGGCAGCCCGGGGGCGACGCCAGGGAGCATCAGTCGTAGTCCTCCTGGACCAGCCAGCCGCCGGGCCGCAGCGCCGCCACCAGCCGCTTGAGCACCTCGTCCCGCTCAGCGATGTGTTCAAGCACGAGCCGGGAGTGGATGACGTCGTAGGTGCCGGTCTCGAGGTCGTCGGTCACGATGTTGTGCCGGCGGACCTCGAGGTTCGGCTCGGGCCGCTGCTCGAGGAAGCCGGTGTCGAGGTCGGTGGCCACCACGCGACCCGTCGGCCCGACCCGGTCGCAGAGCCAGCCGGCGATCGATCCGGCGCCGGCCCCGACTTCGAGACAGGTCCCCCCGACCGGGATCGGGATCCGGCCGAGGTACTCGTGGGTGGCGGCGTCGAACACCTCCTCGAGGAGCGCGAGGCGCCGGCGCTCCTGGTCCCAGGCGTGCTCGAAGAGATAGGTGCTCACGGCGGACAGGCCACGAGTGGCCCGTCGGGCAGCTTGCCCTTGGGCGTCTCGATGGCCGTCCGGAAATCGCCCTTCGATCCGTAGCTCGGGCAGCTGGCGTCGGTCCCCGAGCACGTCTCCATGTCGACGGCGTCGACCCGCAGTCCGCTCTCGTCGTAGAAGCCGATCGTGAGGGGGAACTTCACGCCCGACATCGTGAACCGGAGCTTCGTGTGGTCGATCATGCCCGGACCGGGGAGGACATCGGGGAACTCGAAGACCATCGCATCGAAGCCCCGCATGTCGACACGCTCCCGCAGGCCGTGGGACCGCTTCTCCGGGGTGTCGGCCACCTGCACACGCAGGCAGCTGGCCCCGACCCCGACCTTCTTCTCGGCGAAGGCGGGGCCGGCGACGGTCGACGGCGTCGTCGAGTCGGCGAAGGTCGGGTTGACCGGCCGGTTCGACCCCCAGAGGAGGATCAGCACGACGACGACGACGAACCCGACCCCGGCGAGCACGCCCATGTAGGCCCGGCTTAGCCCGGTGACGACTTCTACCGGCCCGGCCGGGGTCTGATGCGCCAGATCTTCAGGAGGACCTTGGTCCTCTTCACTCATGCACTCGCCGCCTGGTAGAGGCCGGGGACGGGGGTGCCCTCGGCGAAGTGGTACGTCTCCGCCTCGGAAGGGTACTGGCCCGACCGCACGTCGTCGGCGAACTGCGCCACTGCGGCCGTGGCGTCGGCCCGGAGGTCGGCGTAGCGGCGCACGAACTTGGGCGGCCGCCCGCCGTTCAGACCCAGCAGGTCGTGGAAGACGAGCACCTGCCCGTCGCAGCTGGCACCGGCGCCGATCCCGATGGTGGGGACGGGCACCGCCTCGGTGACCGTCGTGGCCACGGCGTCGGGCACGCACTCCAGCACGATCGAGAAGCAGCCCGCCTCGGACAGGGCCAGGGCGTCGTCGAGCAGGACCCGGGCGGCGTCGAACTCCTTGGCCTGAACCTTGAAGCCGCCCATCATGTGGACCGACTGGGGGGTGAGCCCGAGGTGGCCCATGACCGGGATCTCGGCGTCGAGGATCGCGCCGATGGCGTCGAGCCGCTTGTGACCGCCCTCCACCTTGACGGCCGACGCCCCTGCCCGCAGCAGGCGGGCGGCGTTGCGGACGGTCTCCTCGCGGGACACGTGGTAGCTCATCCAGGGCATGTCGGCGACCACCATGGCCTTCGGCTTGGCCCGGGCCACCGCCGCGGTGTGGTGGACCATGTCGTCGATCGTGACCGAGAGCGTGTCCTCGTAGCCGAGGACCACCATGGCCACACTGTCGCCGACGAGGATGATGTCCACGCCGGCGTCGTCGGCGATGCGGGCGGACGGGGTGTCATAGGCGGTCACCATGACCAGCGGGTTGCCATCACCCTTCCGGGCCCGGATGGCAGGAGCAGCGGTAGCGCTCATGTGGACCTCCGCACGTCCGGGGCACGGGCGGCTCCCGGCGGCACCGTGAGCTTACCGGCGCTCTGCGGTTAACCTCCGAACATGGAGCGAGCCTGCGAGAACTGCGGCACCCCTGATTCCGAGCTCTTGCAGGTGCGGCGGGTCTACATGGACCCCGAGCACCCCGGTGAGTTCAAGAGCACCGAAGAGAGCCCCGAGCTGTGGTGCATTTCCTGCACCACCCAGTACCCCCATCTGGCGGCGGAGGCCTGACCGCCACCTAGCCCGCGTGGCGCCGGCCCAGCAGGTAACTGCGGGTCAGGTGGTTCCAGTTGCACTCCGTGCAGACCTCGACCACGTAGCAGGCGAACTCGTCGTAGTTCTCGCCGAGGCGGTCGAGCTCGCCCTGGTTGGTGATGCAGCGCCCGTTGGCCGCCTTCAGTGAGTCGCCGTAGACGTAGGACACCAGCCGCAGGTTGGACTTCTCACAGATCGGGCACTCCTGCGTGGTCGCCTCGCCCAGGTTGCGGGCGGCCCGGACCAGTTCCGGGTGGGCGTCGCACACCTCGGCCCGGCCGATCTTCCCGAGCCGCCACTCGCGCAGGACCGCCCGGCGGGCGAGGCGGTAGTCGATCTGGCGGCGCATCAAATCGAGTGTACCGAGCCATGGACTGGCGCGATCGAGGGGCTGCCCCTTGTGTCCGGTTCGCGGCAATTCGAGCCGGGTAGCGTTCCTGTAACGATGCACCGATATATCGAGTCGATATATTAAGGTTGTCAATACCAACCACCGACCCCTCCAAGGCAGATGCTCGAACTGGCGATCCTGGGGCTCCTGAAGGAGCTCCCCCTCCACGGCTACGAGCTGAAGAAGCGGCTCAACGAGACCCTCGGCCACGTCTGGGGCGTGTCGTACGGGTCGCTCTATCCCGCGCTCGCCCGGCTGGAGCGGATGGGGGCCATCGAGGTGGTGGACCCGCCGCCCGCCGCCGGCCCGTCCGGGGGGATCCCGATGCCGGCCACCGGCTCGATCGCCGGTGAAGCCGCCGCCGCCCGTCTCCGCCGGCCGACCTTGCGCCGGTCGGGGCGCACCCGCAAGGCCTACCGCATCGCCGCCGCCGGCCAGGCCCTGTTCAACGAGCTGCTCCGGGCCGAGCCGAACCCCGGCGCCGACGAGAACCGGGCCTTCGCCCTCAAGCTCGCCTTCTGCCGCCACCTCGACCCGCCGGCCCGGCTGGAGCTCCTCCAGCGTCGGCGGGCCCAGCTGGCGGACAAGCTCGCCCGGGGCCGTCAGGCGCTGGCGAGCGACCGCTACACCCGTGCCCTCATCGAGCACGAGACCACGACCGCCGAGCGCGACCTCGAGTGGGTCGACTCGCTCATCGCCGCCGAGCGCGGCAACCCGGATGCTGGAGACAGCATGACCCTGCAAGGGAGGACCCAGTGAGCCGAAGGATCCGCGTCGCCATCGCCGGCGTCGGGAACTGCGCCAGCAGCCTCGTCCAAGGCATCGAGTACTACCGCGACGCCCACCCCGGCGACACCGTCCCCGGGCTCATGCACGTCGAGCTGGGCGGCTACCACGTCGGCGACGTCGACTTCGTCTGCGCCTTCGACGTCGACAACGCCAAGGTCGGCGAGGACCTCGGCAAGGCCATCTTCCGGGGCCAGAACAACACGATCCGTTTCGCCGAGGTCGGAAACCTCGGGATCGAGGTGCTGCGGGGCCCGACGCTCGACGGATGGGGCACGTACTACAAGAAGACCTGCGAGGAGTCGCCGGCCCCGCCGGTCGACGTCGCCGAGGCCCTGCGGGCCGCCCGGGCCGACGTCCTCGTCTCCTACCTGCCGGTCGGCTCCGAGGAGGCCCAGCGTCACTACGCCCAGGCCTGCCTCGACGCCGGCGTGGGCTTCATCAACTGCATCCCGGTGTTCATCGCCTCCGACCCCGCGTGGGCCAAGAAGTTCGAAGACGCCGGCGTGCCGATCATCGGCGACGACATCAAGAGCCAGGTGGGCGCCACCATCGTCCACCGGATCCTGGCCCGCCTCTTCGAGGACCGGGGCATGGTGCTCGACCGCACCTACCAGCTCAACGTCGGCGGCAACATGGACTTCAAGAACATGCTGGAGCGGGAGCGGCTCGAGTCGAAGAAGATCTCCAAGACCCAGGCCGTGACCAGCCAGCTCGACAACGGCATCGCGGCCGACGACGTCCACATCGGCCCGTCGGACCACGTCGCCTGGCTGCAGGACCGCAAGTGGGCCTACATCCGCCTCGAGGGCCGCAACTTCGGCGACGTCCCGCTCAACGTGGAGATGAAGCTCGAGGTCTGGGACTCCCCCAACTCCGCCGGCGTGGTCATCGACGCCCTGCGCTGCGCCAAGCTGGCCCTCGACCGGGGCATCGGCGGCCCGCTGCTCGGCCCCTCGGCCTACTTCATGAAGTCGCCCCCGGTGCAGTACACCGACGCCGTGGCCCACACGCTGGTCGAGTCCTTCGCCGCCGGCCGGGAAATCGCCCTCGACGACCCGGTCGAAGCCACCACCCTCTAGCCGTTCCCAACTGGCGTTCCTCACCGCGCGATCGCCGCGGTGAGGAACGCCAGTTGCGCCTCAGCCGAGCTGGGCCGCCAGCTGCTCGGCCCGGCGGGTCCAGCCCTTCATCCTCAGTTTGGCGAACTGCTGCCAGGCCTGGCCGAGGAGCGCCCTGGCTTTCTCGTCGCCTGCCGGGGTGCCGAGCCGGTGGTACGTCAGCGCCTCGTCGTAGTCGCACTGGGCGAGGAGCGTGAGGGCACCCTGCTCGGACAGGACGCGCCGGGCGTCGGCGAACCAGCGCGACGCCTCCTCCGTCCGGCCGGTCAGGGCGCACAGCCAGGCCAGCGCCTGACGGCCGTCGACCATGGCGTAACGGAAGTCAGGGGCGATCACCTTCTCCCGTAACGCCGTCTCGATCGCCGCCAGGTGGTCGACCCGTTCCAGGCGCCACAGGGTCCCGGCCGCCACCGCCGCCATGCGGTCGAAGGGGAGGCTCCACCCCGGGGCCTGTTCCAGCCAGGGGACCAGCGAGGCGAGATGCCGCATGGCGTCGTCCACCCGGCCACAGGCGGCGGAGGCGTGGGTGGCGACGGAGTAGACGAAGCCGAGCGCCCAGGCGAGGGCCGGGCTCCCCTCCGCCACCGGGACCAGCACCTTGTCGCAGACGTCGGCGATCGGCTCCCAGCCCTCGTCGAGGGCCATGGCCAGCGCTTCCTGGGCGTTGAGGACGAGGGCGATGGGCGTGCCGAGGCGGGCCGAGAGCGCCTCCGCCCGGGCGACGCTGGCCGCCGCTTCCTCCACCAGCCCCAGTGACGCCTGGCAGAGGGTCACCATCGACCAGGCCCGGACGGCCCGGGCGATGCGGCCCAGCGACTCCGCTTCGGTCGCCTCGGCTTCGAGCAGGGGGAGGCAGTGGCGGTACTCCCCGGCCCACAGCGCCAGGATGATCAGGTTCGTGCTGGTCAGGGCCTCCTGGCGGCTGTCGCAGATGCTCTCCATCGGGGCCGGGCCGAGCGGGTCGAGGTGCGCCTCCCGCAGGATGCGGGCCGACTCCCTTCGCTCGGCGGTGTCCTGGGGGATCCCGGGGTGCTTCGGATCCTCGGCCGCCCGGCGCTCCAGGTCGAACGAGACCAGCCGGGCCCAGCTCACGTCGCGGGCGCCGGCGTAGGTGAGCCCCTGGCGGGCGAGTTCCCAGGAGGGGACGATGCCGCCGGCGAGGGCGGTCACGTAGGCGGCGTCGGAGAGGTACTCGGCCGCCGCCGCCTTCCCCTCCGCCTCGGCGATGGCGTCACCGGCTTCCGCGGCCACGGAGACCGCCTCGGCAAAGTCGAGGGCCCAGGCCAGCACGATGCCGAGCCGGCCCAGCAACCGGGGCCGCTGCCCGTCCCCGTCGGGCAGCATGTCGAGGGCCATGCGGATCAGGATGGCGGCTTCGTCGTATCCGCCGGTCGTCTGCGCCTTGTCGGCCGCGGCCAGGGCCGGCGCCACCCCCCGCTCGGCGCCCGGCATCTCCCGGCTGCGGTGGTACTGGACGGCGGTCTCCCCGGCGAGGTCGAGACCGGGCTTGGCCGCCAGCAGCGCCTCGAGGCCTTCGGCGGCGCGCCGGTGGAGGCGCAGCTGCCGGGACGGGCTGAGCTCGCGGTAGATCGTCTGGCGGATCAGCGTTCGGATGAAGACGTAGGTCTCCGGCGGTCCCGCCGGGGCCAGCAGCCGCATGGCCAGCGTCTCGTCGAGCGCATCGAGGGCGTCGAGCTCCGCCAGCCCGGCCATCGCCTCGACGGCCTCGAACCGGAACGGGCCGTCGAACGCCGCCGCAGCCTGCAGCAGCTGCTGCGCCGCCCTCGACAGCCGGGCCACGCGGCGGGCCACCACCTCCCGGACCCGCTGGGGCACCCCCAGCTGGGCCAACGGTTTCGCCGTCATCCACCGGCCGTCGGGGTCCTGGAACAACGACCCCTCTTCGATGAGGTGGCGCAGAAGCTCCTGGATGAAGAAGGGGTTGCCCTCCGTCTGTATGTACCAGGCTTCCCCGACCCGCTCCTCGACGTCGTGGCCGGCGAGGGCGGCCAGCAGCCGCGTCACGTCGGCGATGTCGAGGGATTTCACCTCGATGTGCTCGACGCCGGCCTCACGGGCGACGACACCGAGGAGGTCGACGAGCGGGTGGTCAGGCTCGAGCTCGATGTCGGGATAGGCGCCGAGGATGAGGATCCGCTCCCGGGGGACGAACCGGGTCAGGTGACGGAGCATGGCCACCGTCGAGCGGTCGGCCCAGTGGAGGTCGTCGAGCACCAGCAGAACCGGTGCTCGACGCGATCGGGCTACGAGGAACTGGGCCATGGCGTCGAGGAGGCGGAACCGTTCCTCCTCGGGAGGGACCGCTGGCTGGTCCGGTAGGTCGACCAGGGCGTCACGGATGCCGGGCACCAGCTGTGCCAGGGCGGCGGCCCCGGCGCCCAGATCGGCCCGGAGCTCCTCCCGGCCGGTCACCGCCACGTGGGGGCCGAGGGCTTCGGCCAGCGGTGCGTAGGGCGGCGCCCACTCCCCTTCGAAACACCGGCCCCACAGCACGAAGGCGCCCTCGCGCTCGGCCACGGCGGCCGCCTCTTCGGCCAGGCGGGTCTTGCCGATCCCGGCCTCCCCGGCCAGCAGGACGAGCCCCCCGCGACCGCTGCTCACGTCGTGGAGGCGGGCGATGAGCCGGCCGAGCTCCCGCTCCCGGCCGACGAGGGGCACCCCGGTGGCGAACGGGGAGCCGGCATCGGACTCGTAGCGGACCTCGTAGGCCGCCACCGGATGCGGGAGACCCTTCAGCTCGAGCTCCCCGACAGCGGCGAAGGCGAAACCCGGCCGGCCGGACAGCAGGCCGGCGACGAGATCGGAACACAGGATCTGGCCGGCCGCGGCCCGGTCGCAGAGCCGTTTCGCCATCACCACCGGCGTGCCGAAGTAGTCCGCCGAATCCCGCATCGCCTCGCCGGCGGTGAGACCGACCCGGATCTCGAGGCGCTCGCCGGCCAGCGGGCGCTGGGCCGCCTGCTGCATGGCGATGGCGCACGACAGCGCGTCGGCCGCCGACGGGAAGGCGACCATCAGTCCATCGCCGAGCCATTTGACCTCGTGACCGCCGTGTTCGGCGACGGTGTCGGTCAGCAACTGGTGATGGGCGGCGAAGATGTCTCGGGCCTTCTCGTCGCCCGTCCGGGACAGCAGCTCCGTCGAGCCCACGAGGTCGGTGAAGAGCAGGGTGACCAACGTCGAGGCAGTGTCGCCCATCTGACCCGTCCGATCCGCTGCGCGCCTGCCCGCGATACCGTCACGGCGTCCTGGCGGAGAGGATAAGAGCGCCTGACCCTGAGCCACCAGGGCACGTCTTGGCTGTTCAGCGGGCATTCAACGAGCGGTCGTTGCTATACAGAGAGGTCCTATGGGCATCCCACTCCCCGAGGGCATCGTCGCCGTGGTCAAGGCCGATTGCCCGACCTGCCGGCTCGTCGCCCCCGTGCTGGGCGAGCTCCGGGCGGCGGGCGTGGCCCTCACGGTCTTCACCCAGGACGACCCCGCCTTCCCCGACGGCCTCGACCCCGTTGACGACACCGAACTCGACGTGTCGGTGGCGCTCGACCTCGACACCGTCCCGACACTGGTCAAGGTGGAGGGCGGCGGGGAGGTCGACCGGCTGGTCGGCTGGTCCCGGCCGCACTGGGAGAAGTTCACCGGCGTCGACGGTCTGGGGGACGGGCTGCCGGAGCACCGCCCCGGATGCGGGTCGCTGACCACGGACCCGGAGGTCATCGAGCGGCTGGCGGCCCGGTCGACCGGGCTGCGGTCCCGCCGCCTGGAGCTGGCCCGCCTGGAGGACGAGGCGGAGGCCTTCTTCGAGCGGGGCTGGACCGACGGGCTGCCGGTGGTGCCGCCGACGCCGGCCCGGGTGCTGCGCATGCTGGAGGGCACGACCCGGGCCGCCGACGAGGTGGTCGCCTCGGTGGGGCCGGACTTCGCCGACTGCACGGTGGAGAAGGCGGCCGTCAACGCCGTGATGGCCGGCTGCCGGCCGGAGTACTTCCCGGTGGTGCTCGCCGCGGTGGAGGCCGCCTGCACCGACGAGTTCAACATGCACGGCCTGCTGTGCACGACGTGGTTCTCCGGGCCGATCGTGATCGTGAACGGCCCGATCACGACCGAGATCGGGATGAACTCCGGGGTGAACGCCCTCGGGCAGGGCAACCGGGCCAACGCCACCATCGGCCGGGCCCTCCAGCTCATCGTCCGCAACGTCGGTGGCGGGCGGCCCGGCGAGATCGACCGGTCGACGCTCGGCGGGCCGGGGAAGTACACGTTCTGCTTCGCCGAGGACGAGGCCAACTCGCCCTGGGAGCCGCTGTCGGTGGAGCGGGGATTCCCCGAAGGCACGTCGACGGTGACGCTCTTCGCCGGGGACGGGCCCCGCGGAATGTGCGACCAGAAGTCCCGTGACCCGGAGTCGCTGTCCCGCTCGATGGCCTGGGCGCTCGACAACGTGTGGCACCCGAAGCTCGCCATGCTGACCGACGCCGTCCTCGTGGTGTCGCCGGAGCACGCCCGGGTCTTCCGGGAGGCGGGCTGGTCGAAGGCCCGGTTGCGCGAACGGCTCCTCGAGCTCACCACGAAACCGCTGTCGGAGATCTCCACCGGCGCCCAGGGGTGCGCCGAGGGGATGACGATCCAGGCCGGCGCCGTGAAGGACGCCCTCGGCAGCCGCGTCGGCGGCGGCGAAGGGAGCGGCGCGGCCGACGTCCTGATCCCGAAGTTCTTCCCCGATGGCCTGTTGATCGTCCACGCCGGCGGCAAGGCCGGGCTGTTCTCGGCCGTCCTCGGCGGGTGGGCCAGAGGCGCCATCGGCAGTAGCCCCGTCACCCGGGAGGTCAAGCCGTGAGTCCTGCCACAGATTCCGACGTCCGCATCTATCTCGATCCCACCAGCGAGCGGAAGGCGATCACCCGGGCACTGGCGGAGCGGCCGCCCAGCCTGGAGGGGAAGGTCATCGGGCTGCTCGACATCATCAAACCTCGCGGCGACGTCTTCCTCGACCGACTGGAGGCGCTCCTCAACGAGCGGGGCCTCGAGACGAAGCGGTTCCGCAAGCCCACCTTCACCAAGGTCGCCCCGGTCGACCTGCGCCACGAGATCGCCACGAAGTGCGACGTCATCGTGGAGGCCTTAGCCGATTGAGGGTCCTGCGCGTCGTGCAGTGTGCACGACATCGTGGATCTCGAAACCAGAGGGATTCCGGGGGTGGTGGTGGCCTCGGTCGAGTTCGTGGAGGCGGCCGAGGCACAGGCCGAGGCCCTGGGGCTGCCGGTCCGGCGGGTCTACGTCCCCCATCCGATCCAGGACCGGACCGACGACGAGATGCGGGCCCTGGCCGATGGGGCCCTGGACCAGATTCTGGAATCCCTGAGGAAATCTTGACCGCAGAAGCCATGGACCCTTATCCTCGACATTAGGGACACCTAAGACTGAGGAAACGGGGGGTCGGCACACCCATGTGGGTCTGCCATTGCAAAGGCGTCACCGACGGCCAGATCCGCACCGCCATCGACGCGGGCGCCCGCACGCCGCTCGAGATCGGCACGTACTGCCGGGCGGGGACGGGCTGCGGCGGCTGCCTGCCCGAGGTCTGCCGGCTGCTCGACGACCACCTGACGAGCGTGGCCTACTACGCGTCCTGCAGCGATTGCCCGCTCCGGCTGGAAAACAGCGGGTCCGAAGAGCTGCTGTCTGCTTAATCTGGTGTTCTGAACTCTCCCCCTGTCATCGTCATCGCGCTGACCTTGTCAGCGGCCCTGCTGCTGATCGAGGTCGCCCTGCCGACCTTCGGCGTGGCGGGAATCGGCGGGTTCGCCATGCTGTGGGTCGGGGTCGAGGGGGTCTCGCAGCGCGACGAGACCTGGGCGCCGTTGATGATGATCGCCGTGGCGGTCTGCCTCTGGGCCGTGCTCCTCGTGCGCAAGACGTCGTCGCCGTCCGGCCTGGCCACGGCAGCGGGGCTCTATGCCATCGGCTCCGTCGGCTACGGGGCGGTGACGCGCAGCATCGGGGCCATGGCGGTCGGGGTGGTGGCCACGGCCGGCCTGTCAGCCGGCTTCCCCGTTCTCCTCCGTCAGATCCGCCGTCTGCTCGACGGCCAGCCGCCCCAGGTCGGCATGGAGGCCTTCGAGGGCCGCAGGGCCACGGTCGTCGCCTGGGACTGGGAGGCCAACCGGGGAACCGTCCGGCTCGACGGGTCGCTGTGGAACGCCAGCGCCCACGTTCCGGTCCGGGAGGGCGACGAGGTGCTCGTCATCGGCCACGAGCGCATGGAGCTGCGGATAATCCCCGCGCCGGTAGCCCCCTGATCGCTACCGTTCGCGCCATTACGAACTGAAGGAGCTGCCGTGGAGGCCGTCTTGAGCGCCGGCATCGTCCTCGCCGGGATCGTCGTCGCCCTCCTGGCGACCTCGATCAAGATCGTCCAGGAGTACGAGCGGGGGGTGATCTTCCGGCTCGGGCGCTGCGTCGGCGCCAAGGGGCCGGGGGTGTTCTTCATCATTCCCGTCCTCGACAAGATCGTGAAGATCAACCTGCAGATCATCGCCGCGCCTGTCGCGTCGCAGGCCGTGATCACCAAGGACAACGTCACGGTGACGGTGGACGCCGTGGCCTACTTCCAGGTCATCGACCCGGCGGCGTCGGTGGTCCGGATCCGGGACTGGTACACCGCCAGCCAGCTGGTCGCCCAGACCTCGCTGCGGTCGATCGTCGGCCGCCACGACCTCGACCAGCTCCTCTCCGAGCGGGAACGGATCGACGCCGAGCTCCAGATCGCCCTCGACACCCAGACCGAGCCATGGGGAATCAAGGTGCACCGGGTCGAGATCCGTGATGTCGGCCTGCCCGAGCAGATGCAGCGGGCGATGGCCCGTCAGGCCGAAGCAGAACGTGAACGGCGGGCCAAGGTCATCGCCGCCGAGGGTGAACTTCAGGCTTCGCAGAAACTCGGTCAGGCGGCCGATGTCATCGCCGGATCGCCCGGCGCGCTGCAGCTGCGCCAGCTCCAGACCATGGTGGAGATCTCGGCCGAGAAGAACTCCACGATCATCTTTCCGATCCCGGTGGAGCTTTTGGAAGCTTTCCAGGCGATCAGCCGGGTAGCCGGTACCCCCAAGCAATCGACTTGAATGAGGCGGTCATCGACCCGGGGGGCATGTCATGCAATCCACGCCCGAGATCATCGAGCTGCTCAACGACGTGTTGACCGCCGAACTGACGGCGATCAACCAGTACTTCATCCACTACAAGATGCAGGAGAACTGGGGCTACCAGCGCCTGGCTTCGAAAGGCAAGGAGGAGTCCTTCGGTGAGATGAAGCACGCCGAGGAGCTCATCGAGCGGATCCTGTATCTCGAGGGCGTGCCCAACATGCAGCGGCTCGGCCCGGTCAAGGTCGGCGAGACCGTTCCGGAGCAGCTGAAGGCCGAGCTCCAGACGGAGGTGGAGGCGATCGCCCGCCTGGCGGCCGGTGTCGAACAGTGCCGCCGCACCGACGAGGGCACCCGGCTCCTGCTCGAACAGATCCTCCACGACGAGGAAGAGCACGCCGACTGGCTCGAAACGCAGCTCAGCATGATCAACGATCTCGGCGAGGGGCTGTACCTCAACACCCAGGTCAACGAGTAACTACCCCGGGGGTGGGGGTGTCCCCCAAAAGATAGAATTCGCCCTCGTGCTCGACGACTGGCTGCGCGAGGCCGCCGCCGCCCTCAAGGTGTCCTCCACCGACCCCGCCGTCCTCAGCGAGGAGGCGGTGACGGTGCTGCTCGATCTCGCCCGCGACGCCGCTCACGGTGTCGCCCGGCCGGCGGCGCCTCTCGCCACCTTCGTTCTGGGCCTGGCGGTGGGGGCCTCCGGTGCCGCGATGGACGAGCTGCGCCGCTTCGCCCGGTGCTTGGCCGACCTGGCCGACGGGTGGGACGGCGACGACCCGTCGCCCTCGTAGTAGTCGTGGAGGAGCGCCTCCACCGGTTCCCGGTGGACGCTCCGGTCGGCCACGAAGGCGGCGAGGGCGGTGGTGATGGGCACCGCCGACACGAGACCGATGCTGCCGACCAGGGTGCGGACGATCTCCTGGGCGACGATCTCGCTGCTCAGCACGTCACCCAGATGACGGCTGGAGAGCGTGAAGAGGACGAGCAGCGGCAGGGACGCCCCGGCGTAGGCCATGACCAGCGTGTTGACCGTCGAGGCGATGTGGTCCCGGCCGATACGCAGCCCGGCGGCGTAGAGGCGCGAGAACCCGTAGGCGGGATTCGCCTGGTGGATCTCCCACACGGCCGACGCCTGGGTCACGGTCACGTCGTCGAGGACCCCGAGGGAGCCGACGATGACCCCGCCGAGCAGCAGCCCTTTGAGGCTCACGCCGGTCAGGGAAGCGGCCAGCAGCCCTGACTCCTCGCTGGCCATCCCGGTGAGGTGGGTGCCGGCCACGAAGACCCAGGCCAGCACCCCGGTCAGGAACAGGGCGCCGACGGTGCCGAGGACGGCGGTGGTGGTGCGGGCGTTGATCCCGTGGGCCAGGTACAGGGCGGCGAACATGATGGCGGCCGATCCGACCACCGCCACGGCCACCGGGTTCTTGCCGATCAGGATCGCCGGAAGCATGAATCGCACCAGCACGGCGAAGGAGACCGCCAGGCCCCACAAGGCGAACAGGCCCTTCCAGCGGGCGAAGACCACCACGGCCAGGATGAAGAACACGGCCAGCGCCGTGAGCGGGCCGCGCCGCTGGTAATCGGAGAAGTACCAGCCGCCGGCATCGGCGCCCTGGCCGCTGCCCACCCGTCCGACGACGATCTTGTCGCCGTTGGCCAGGACGGGGCTGTCGGCCCCCTGGCCGACCTCGACCTCGACGACCTTGCCGGCCTCGGCGCCGGCGCCCCCCGCCAGCTTGACCCCCGTCACCTGGCAGAGCTCGGCCTGGTCTCCGCTGCCACCGCAGGGATGCCTGTCGACCTTGACCACCGTGCCGTCGGCCAGCTTGGCCGGTCCGCCCATGAAGTCGGGGGTCGGAGGGTTGGCGTCGGCCGGCCAGAGGACGACGAGGCCGAGCGCGGTGGCCGTCAGCAGGGGCACGACGAGGACGAACAGCAGGAGCCGGGCCCGGGCGTGGACCCGCGCCGATTCCTTGTCCCCATGGGAATGGCCCATCCCGGCATTGTCATCCGTCCGGCTCGGGAACCGGGGGACCCTCGCTTCAGCTGTCGCCGGCGGCGATGGTGGCGGCGATGTCGCCGGCCCGGCTGTCGGGAACCGGGTCACCGGTACGGAGGGCAGCGATGGCCGCCTCGATCTCCTCGGCGATGCGCTCGTCGTTGGCGAACATCTCGTCCGGTTCGGCGTTGGCGTAGGCCATGACGCCGAGGTCGATGAACGCCTGCTGGATCTTGTCGCTCCACAGGCCGATGCGCTTCACGGTCGGGACGACCCGGGCGAACAGCGACATGCGGTAGACGTTCATGATGTCGGACCGGTCCATGAAGTCGAGACACTCGCCCACCGGGAGGCCGAGCCGGTCGTACACCTGCTCGGCGACGATCCGGTCCCGCAGGAGCCGGGCGGCCTCAATGACGAAATCCTCCCGGTCGCGCCGTTCGGCCTCGGTGATGTCCCGGTAGGCGTCCTGCAGGGCGAGAAGCCCGAAGGCGACGTGGCGGGCCTCGTCCTTCATGACGTAGGCGTTGAGCGAACGGGCCAGGGGATGCTCGGTGAAGTCCCGCAGGAGGGCGAAGGCGGCCAGCGCCACTCCTTCGATCATCACCTGCATGCCGAGATAGGTGATGTCCCAGCGGGAGTCGGAGATGGTCTGGTCGAGGAGCAGCGCCAACTGGGGGTGGATGGGGTACACCAGCTCCAGCTTGTCGTGCAGGAACTTGTTGTAGGCCTCGACGTGACGGGCCTCGTCCATCACCTGCGTGGCGGCATAGAACTTCGAGTCGACGTCGGGCACCGTCTGGACGATCTTGGCTGCGCAGACCAGTGCGCCCTGCTCGCCGTGGAGGAACTGGGAGAGGAGCCAGGAGTAGTAGTGGTGGCGCAGCTCGTCCTTCTCGTCCCGGGTCATCTTCTCCCATGACGGTGACCCGAAGATGGGGACGTACGTGTCAGGGATGACGCCCTGGTCGGCCATGTCGAGGTCGAGGGACCAGTCGATGAGGGTCTGGGCGTCCCACTGCTTCCTCTTGCCCTTCTCGTAGAGCGTGAGGAGCCGGTCGCGGGGCTCGTCGTACTCCCAGTTGAAGACGGTCTCGGTCGTGCCCTGGACCTTCCACTGGGTGCTCTCGACCGGAAGTGCGTAGTGCCGTGTCGTCATTCCTGCCCCCTCGGTTCGCCCGGCCGACGCTACCGGACCTGAGACAAGGCGACAACCGCCGTCCTGTTGTAATCCTCCGGAACAGCAGACGCGAAAGAGGCGGCGGGTTCGCCCCGCCGCCTCTTCGTCAATCCGTTTGTCGTTTGTTCGTCGATCAGTGGGGCTGGCTGCCGCCGCCACCACCGCTACCACCGCTGCCGCCGTCACTGGGCGGCTTCTCGCCCGATCCGGAGCAGAGCGGAGTGGGCTTCAGAGGGGCGCCCTCCCGGCACATCGGGTCCTGTCCACCGCCGCCGCCACCGCCGTCGTCAGCGGCGTTGGCCTTCGGCGAGTCGCTCTTTCCGCCGCCGCCACCGCCATCGCCGGGCGGCTGCTGGCCCGGCGAAGCGCAGAGCGGAGTCGTCGCCAGCGGCGTTCCCTTGCACATCGGGTCGCCGCCACCGCCGCCACCACCGCCGCCGCCACCGCCGCCGTCACCGGCTGCGAATGCGCCGGCGGCCCCGAACATCATGAGGGCTCCGGACGCCAGCAGGACGGTCAGGTTCCGACTTCGCGTCTTGGGCATGTCGTAACTCCTTGTCCTTCGGTCCCAGCTGAGGCGAGAACACGTTGTTGGGCCGTGGGATCGATTTGTGGCCTTTCGTCCCCTACCCCCCGCTTTGTCTGGGAAACCTCGCCAGTCGCCTTTGCCAGCCATTGCCATGGACGGCTTTTCCAGCGTGATCCGCGCTCAAGTCCCGGCACGATCCGGCCGAAATCACACATATGTTCTTTCGAATTACATGTCTGTATTTCAGCGTTGCTCGACGGCGGGCGACGCGGCGCCATCCTTCCAGCCAGCCGATGGCGATCGCGGGGGTCGCCCCGGGGTCGGTCATGTCGTGGGACGGGGTGGCGACGCCTGGTCAGCTCGGGCGGCCCGGTGACCTGCCCGCTTCCCCCGGTCAGCAGCTGCGCCGCTGGGGGGCGTTGCTGGCGCTCGCCGGTCTGGCCCTGCCCGGCGTGAGCGTCGAACGTCTCGCCGAACAGCGCCGGCCCGAGGTGGCGGTCGTGGAAGCCAACCAGACAACGGATCCCGCCCCGGGAATGAGGGATCTGGGCGGGCTCCTCAGCGGCGACGCGCAGGCGTACCTGCCTCCCCTGCAGGGGAATCCTGCCGCGGCGCCCTGGGAGGCCGGGTTGGTGGAGGCGGACGGGATGCCGCTCCCGACCGCCCCACCCCCCGGACCCGTTCCGGTCGACGGCATCCCGCTCCCGGCCGTGGCGGCACCGGCGTCGCCCACCACAGGCCCGCCGCCCGCGGCCCTGTCCAACCCCGGGTCAGGGGAGACGGGGCGCTCGGTTCCGAACCAGTCGGCGCCGTCGTCCGCCGGACCGGCCGACGACCTGGTCCCGGCCGACCGGGAGTACCTCCGGCCGATCCTCATCCGCTACGCCCAGGAGAACGGGCTCCCCGCCGACCTCGTCATGGCCCTGGCCTGGGTCGAGTCGAGCTGGCGCAAGAACGCCGTGTCCGACATCGGCGCCGTCGGCGTCATGCAGCTGATGCCCAAGACCGTCGAGTACGTGTCGAAGCAGCTGCTCGGCCTGCGCACGAACCTCGACCCGAAGAACCCGACCAGCAACGTCCGGATGGGAACGCGGTACCTCAAGCAACTGCTCTCCCAGAACCGGGGCAACGTCCGCCAGGCCCTGATCGCCTACAACCAGGGGCTGACGTCGCTCCGGACGAACGGGTCGTACGGCGTGGCCGAGCGCTACGCCGATCGTGTCCTGTCCCTCCGCCCGCAGTTCCGGTCGGCATGAGCCCCGTCTCACCGGGCCGGAGCCGGCCGCCCCACTCGGGGACGCGCCGGCCGCTGGTGGTCCCGGTCCCCACCCGGCCCCGTGCGACCAAGCCGGCCAACGGTGGTTGGCATCCCGGAATGGGGTGGCACCCGTCGATGGGCCCCCGCCCCGCCTGAATTCGTGTGGCGCTAACGGATGCCGGCGTAGCGGGCGAGGGCGATCCTCCGTTCGACGGCGTGGTCGACGATGCGCTCGGGGTATCCCGGTGGCGGCCCGTCCGGCAGCTTCCAGGGCCGGTGAACGGCGCTGCCCTTGATACCGGCCAACTCTGGAACGAAGCGGCGCACGTAGGCGCCGTCGGAATCGAACTTCTCCCCTTGCAGGACAGGGTTGAGGATCCGGAAGAACGGCGCAGGATCGGTTCCCGTCCCGGCCACCCACTGCCAGCCGTGCTGATTGTTGGCCAGGTCGCCGTCGACGAGCAGACGCATGAAATGGCGGGCGCCGCGGCGCCAGTCGATGTGGAGGTCCTTGACGAGGAAGCTGGCCACGATCATGCGAACGCGGTTGTGCATCCAGGCCTGCGCTTTGAGCTGTCGCATGCCGGCATCGACGATCGGGTAGCCGGTGAGACCGTCGGCCCAGGCGGCGAAGCGGCGGTCGGCCTGTTCGCCCTCGTCGACCTCGAACGCCGTCATCCCCGCCTGGAGCGAGGTGCGGGCGCTCTCGGGCCGGTGGAAGAGGACGTCGGCGTAGAACTCGCGCCAGGCGATCTCCCGGCGGAACGCCTCCTCGCCCGCGCTCCGGCCGAGCCGGCCGAGGACCTGGCGGGGGTGGAGACAGCCGTATTTCACGTAGGGGGAAAGCCGGGACGTGCCGTCGAGGGCGGGCCGGTCCCGCTCATCGCCGTAGCGATCGGCGTGGCGCAGGAACGCCGTCAAGCGGCGCCTGGCCGCCTCCTCGCCCGGTGGTGGCAGCTCGGCCGGAGTCTTGTCCTTCAGCCGGGCGGCGTTCCGGCCCATCGGCCCCGCCACCGCGGTGAGGGAGGGTGCGGCGATGGGGGCCGGCCAGCCCTGTGCCCGCCAGGCCCGGTAGAACGGGGAGTAGACCTTGTAGGAAGCGCCGCCTGTGGTCTGCACGGTTCCGGGTTCGACGGCGTAGGGAGTGCCGCAGCGGACGAAGCGCCGGCCGCCGGACTCGAGCGCCTGCCCGACCGCCCGGTCCCGTTCCCGGCCGTAGGGGCCGAAGTCGTCGGATACGAACACCGCTTCGGCCTTGACCTTCCTGGCCAGCCGGGGAATCACCTCGGCGGGGTGGCCGGACACGGCACTGAGACGGCCGTCAAGACTCGCCGCGAGGTCGTCGAGACACCCGGCCAGGAACGCTTTGCGGGCCGCCCCGGCCGGCCGCAGCAGCGCCGGGTCGAGCACGAACACCGGATACACATCGGCCCCATCGGCCTCGGCCAGCGCGGCGCAGAGCGCCGGGTTGTCAGCCAGGCGCAGGTCGCGACGGAACCACATGATCATCGGCGGCATGCCGCACAGCCTGCCCACTTCCGCCGCCACCGACCCACTCGACCACCCGAGCGTCCTGACCCGCCCCTTCGGCCTGCGCTGTTCCGCCGGAGCCCGCCCGGCCGCCCGGAGGCGCCCCGGCCCCGCTCCCCCCGCCGGCCCGCCCCGCCCTACCGCCCGGTCCCGCCCCCGCCCCGCCCACCCCGCCGCAAGATCCCGCCCGGTTGAGATCGAGCGGACCCTCACGTCATCGCCGACCGCTGATTTCGAGGCGGCAAGGCGGGGTGGTGGCGGGCGGCGGGAGGATGAGGGCCTCAGTGCCAGGGGTAATCGAGCCGAGGATCGCCGGGTGACGGGCGCCGGTGCAGGAGGGGACGTTGCCGGGGAGGCCGTGCCAGGTCAGGAAGCCGAGCACGGCGAAGGCGTAGGCCTCCTTGGCGGCCGAGGGGATCCCGAGGTCATCGATCGTCCGGAGGCGGGCCGGGGCGATGCGCTCCGCCAGCGCCCGCATGAGGACGGGGTTGTCGGTTCCCCCACCGGAAGCGATGACCTCGGCGACGCGGTGGTGGCGGCACTCGGCCGCGGCCACCTCGGCGGCGTGGGCGGTGAGCGTGGCCACGAGGTCATCGGCGGTGGGGTCCCGGCCGAGCTCATCCACCGCGGCTTCGGTGAAGCCATGGTGGTACCGCTCTTTGCCGGTGGTCTTCGGCGGCGGCTGAGCGCGGAAGAAGTCATCGAGCAGCAGCGCCAGCAACGCCTCGTCGACCTTCCCCCGGGCCGCTCGCCCGCCGTCCCGGTCGCAGGTCTCGGCGCCGGCGGTGACGGCCACGACGGCGGCATCGATGAGGGCATTGGCCGGCCCGGCGTCATAGGCGATCGACGCGCCGCCCCCGGATGACGGCCGCACCACGGTCAGGTTGGCGATGCCGCCGAGGTTGAGCGCCGCTCGCGCCACATCGGCGTCGGCTCCGAGCAGCAGGACGTCGAACAGGCTGACCAGCGGGGCGCCGTGGCCGCCGGCGGCGACGTCGGCGCTGCGGAGATCCGACACGACGGGAAGGCCGCAGCGTTCGGCGATCCAGGCGGGGCGGCCGATCTGCAGCGTGCCGGCGACGTGCCCGTCCCCCTCGACCCAGTGAAAGACCGTCTGGCCATGGGCGACCACGAGCGCCGCCCCCGGATGCCGCCGGGCCGCCCGTTCGGCCGCGGCGGCGAACTCCTGGCCGACGGCGGTGTCGAGCCGGCACACCGCCTCCATCGTCGTCGCGTGGGGCGGGAGCGCCGTTCGCAGCGACGCCGCGAGTCCGGGGGAGTACGACGTCGTCTCGTGCCCGAGCGGCGTAAGCCGGAGCACGTCCCCGTCCAGTTCGAGGTCGGCGACCGCGGCATCGATGCCGTCCATCGACGTGCCCGACATCAGACCGATGACGATCACGACGGCGCACCACCGCCGGTCGGCGTTCTGACCACCGCGCTTTGCAGGAATAGTTCTGCAAAAGCGCGGCTGCCACTGCGCTCGTTCACGGCGCCGACAGGGCGCGGCGCACGATTCCGCCGGACTGGTCGAGGCGCCGGCGAGCGGCGGCGGCATCGATGCCGGAGAGGAGGGAGACGATGGCGGTCTTCACTTCGCCGTTGGCGGCTTCGAGGGCGGCGGCCGCAACGGCTGGCGTCACGCCGGCCGCCGTGACGACGATGCGACGGGCCCGGTCGACGAGCTTCTCGCTTCCGGCCCGGACGTCGACCATGAGGTTCCCGAACGTGCGACCGAGCCGCACCATCACCACCGTCGAGATCGTGTTGAGCACCAGCTTCTGGGAGGCGCCCGCCTTCAGCCGGGTCGAGCCGGCGATGACCTCGGGACCGACGACCACCTCGACGGCGTGGTCCGCCGCGGCCGACAGCCGCGAGCCGGGATGGCAGGACAGCCCGACGGTGAGGGCGCCGGCTTCCCGGGCGGCGCCGAGGGCGCCGAGGACATAGGGGGTCCGGCCGCTGGCGCTGATGCCGACGACGGCGTCGGATGGACCGACGCCGAGGGCCTGCAGTTCGGCGGCTCCGGCGGCGGCGTCGTCCTCGGCGCCTTCTTTCGGTTTCGTGATCGCCTGCGGGCCGCCGGCCATGAGGGCGATCACGGTGTCGGCGGCATTGAACGTCGGCCCGCACTCGGCGGCGTCGAGCACACCCATGCGCCCGGCGGTGCCGGCCCCGACGTAGATGATGCGCCCGTCAGGCCGCTCGGTGAGCCGGGCGACGATGGCGTCGATGGCTCCGGCGATCTCCGGCGCGGCCCGGCGTACGGCGGCGGCGACGGCCGCCTCCTCCGAAGCCATGAGGCGCACCAGCTCCTGCGTGGGCCGCAGGTCAAGGTCGGCCAGCTCCGGCCGCACCCCCTCGGTGACGAGCCCACCGAGATCAACGGAGGAGGCGGTCTCGGCATCTGGGCACGGAACCCCGCCGATTGCGCGGTTTTCCGTGCCGAGATGCGGCGAACCCGCCTGCGCGGCCCCCGACGAGCCGGCGATCGGGGACGTCAGGGCGTCGGTGAGGATCTCCCAGACCCGCTCGGGCTCGCGGGTCTCGAGGTAGGTCATGTGGCCGCAGGCTTCGTAACCCCAGGTCCACAGGTCGTCGACGCCGGCTGAGCGGGCGGCGGCGACGGCGGTGTAGATGTCGTCGGCGTCGTCGGGACCGAGGCGGAAGCCCTGGATCCAGATCTGGGGTTCGATGCCGGCGGCAGCGGCCTGCTGCGCCACCCGTTCGGAGAACTCGGTGACGAACGGGCCGACCGGTTCTTTGAAGGCCTGCCAGTACGGGTCGGTGGCCAGCGTGGCCACACCGGGCAGCCGGGCCACGGCCGACCAGTCGGCGATGCCGAGCGAGCCACTGGTGTGGGGCAGGAGACAGACGGTGCTGCGTCCGCCGAGGCTGGCGACGTAGGCGGTGAGCTCGCCGAGGAATTCGACCAGGCAGCGTTCCCGGAAAACCCGGACGTCGGCGGTGAGCTCGGCCGGCATGTCGTCGTCACCGGTCTCGTCACACCAGCGCTGCACGCAACGCGGGCAGCGGCAACCCCAGCGCTCCAGCGGCTCGTCGAAATGGGCGGGGTGGGCCCAGTGGGGCTCGTCCCAGAAGATGCGGTCGGCGCCGGTCTCCACCGCCGCCGTCGCCCAGGAGCGCACGAACTCCCGGTAGGCCTCCGAGTTGAGACAGCCGGCGGCCACCGGCCGGCCGCTGTCGAGCACCTGGCCGACGTGGGGATGGTTGGCCACGAACAGGCTCTCGGCCTCGCCGCCGAAGGTGCGGCCCAGCCCCCACGGCCCGACCTGCACGAACAGCCCGGAGGCGTGGGAGATCTCCACGATGCGCCCGAGGGTGGCGCGGTAGTAGGCGAGGTCGTTCTCGCTCATCGTGTGCAGGACACCGGTGAAACCGCGGGCGGCCAGGTCGTCCATGTCGGCCGCGACATGGCGGAGGATCCGGTTGCCGAAGTACGAGACGCCGATGGGCATGCCGTGTTGCTTAGCCGGTGACCGAGCCGGCGACCATTCCGGTCGTCAGGCGCTTGTGGACGGCCAGGAAGAAGATCACGACCGGGATGGTGAACATCACGCTGCCGGCCATGATCGCGCCCCAGTCGGCCTGCTCCTGACCGACGAAGGCCGACAGGGCGACCGGCAGCGTGCGGAGGCTCTCCGTCTTCAGGAACGTGAGGGCGAAGAGGAACTCGTTCCAGGCGGCGATGAACGAGAAGATGCCGGTGGCGGCCAGACCCGGCCCGGCCAGGGGGAAGATCACCCGGACCATGGCGCCGAACCGGGTGGCTCCGTCGCTCATCGCGGCCTCCTCCAGCTCCTTGGGGATCGTCGCGAAGAAGCTGCGCAGGAGCCAGATCGCCAGCGGCGTGGTGAAACTCAAGTAGGCGACGATGAGGCCGACCCAGGAATCGAGCAGGCCGAGGGCCTTCATCACCACGAACAGCGGGATGATGAGCACGACGAGCGGGAACATCTGCACGCCCATGACCATGAGGAGCAGGTAGCGCCGCAGCGGGATGTCGAAGCGGGCCAGGGCGTAGCCGGCCAGGGCGGCCACGGCCACGCCGGCCACGGTCGTGCCGGTGGCCACGATGACGGAGTTGCGCAGGGCGATGGCGAAGCCGCCGTCGAGCACCTTGACGTAGCGGTCGAACTGGGGGCTGGCCGTCCACAGCGTTGGATGGCGCGAGAAGATCTCGCCGTCCGGCTTGATCGACGTGAGGAACATCCAGGCGAACGGCGCCACGGCGAACAGCGCAACGATGGCGGCAAAGACGTAGAGGGCGGCGGTGGCACCGGGACGGCGCTTCAAGTGGCCACCTCCTCGCGGGCCAGGCGGCCGTAGCCCACCGTCATGACCAGCAGGACGGCGAAGAGGGCCACGGCGAGGGCGGCGGCGGTGCCGAGGTGGAGGCGGGCGAAGGCTTCCCGCCAGACGGTGATGGCCGCCAGCTCCGTCGACCGGAAGGGGCCTCCACCGGTCATCACGTAGACCTGGTCGAAGATCTTGAAGTCCCAGATGGTCGACACCACGATCAGCGTGAGGAGCAGGGGGCGCAGCATCGGCAGGGTGATGTGGCGCAGCATCTGGAGGGGACCGGCGCCGTCCATCCGGGCGGCCTCCTTCACCTCCGGCGGGATCGACTGCAGCCCGGCCAGGAGCGACAGGGCCACGAAGGGGAACGACTGCCAGACGACGACCACGCCGACGGCGATGAAGGCCGGCCAGCGGTCGTTGAACCAGGAGAAACCGGTGAAGTCGTGGCCGAAGTGGGAGAGCGTCCAGTTGACCAGGCCGTACTGGTCGTCGAACATCCAGCGCCACACCACCCCGGCGGCGACGCGGGGCACGGCCCAGGGCAGCAGCACCAGCACGCCGAGGAGCGCCCGGCCTCTGAAGGGCTGGTTGAGGAGCAGGGCCACGGCCAGGCCGGCGACCATGGTGGCGGCCACGCAGGCGAACCCGAAGCCCGCCGTGGTGAGGAAGACCTCCCGCAGGTGGGCGTCGGTGAGCAGGTGGCGGTAGTTCTCGAGCCCGACGAAACGGCTCTGCCCCGACGCCAGGTAGGGCAGCCCGGCGGAGCGGAACGACAACCACACGGTCCGCCCGACGGGGTAGACGACGAGGCCGAACACGACGAGCAACGCCGGTGCGAGCAAGAGCCAGGGCAGGATCTTCTGGTCGAAGAGGCGCGAAGAAGGGCCATGGCCTGCGAGCCGCCCCGGGCCGCGTCCGGGCCGTATCCGGCGTTCCTCACCAACGACAGGTGTTGGGGAAGAACGCAGGTTGGGCGAAGGGGGGCCCTCACCCACCGAAGGCGGCGTCCATGGTCCTGGCTACGTCTTTCATCGCTTGGGCAGCGGTCCTCTTTCCGGCCATGACCTGTTGGACGGCGCTGGTGAAGAGCCCGTCGGCTTCGAAGCCGCCCCATTCTCTCGTCGGGGGGTAGCTGCGGGAGTGATCCTCCAGCTGGGCGGAGAACGTCTGGTAGAGCGGGTCGGCGGGGGTGGCGGCGGCCAGGGCGTCGCGGGCGCCGGGCAGGAAGCCGATCTTGGAGGTGAAGGCCGCCACCCGGCCGGGGTCGAGGAGGAAGTCGAGGTAGCGGCGGGCCAGCGCTTCCTTCTTCGTGCCGGAGAAGACCACGAGGTGGCTGCCGCCGGCGAAGCTGTCACGGTCGCCGGTCGGTCCGGCGGGCAGGAGTGCGCTGCCCACCTTGCCGGCCAGTTCGGGGTGGGCGGCGAGCATGGGCCGGAGGTCCCAGGCGCCGCCGATCATCATCGCCAGGTCGCCGGCCTCGAACGCCTTGCGGACGTCGCGGGCGTTCCATGACAGCGCCCCGGCGGGGGCGAAGTGTTCGGTGCGATAGAGGTCGGTGTAGAACTGCACGGCGGCCACCGCCGCCGGGGAGTCCATCCCCGAGCGCCACACGCCGTCCTTGCGGTAGGCGATCTCCCCGCCGTTCTGCCACACCATCGGCAGGACGTAGTGGGCGGCGTTGCCGGCCACACCGAAGGCGGCCATGCCGGTGCGGTCCCGGATGGCCCGTCCGACGGTGAGGAGGTCGTCCCACGTCCTGGGCACCGACAGCCCGAGCGAAGCGAGGACATCGGTCCGGTAGATCAGCGCCCGGGCCCCGGCGTACCAGGGCACGCCGTAGACCGTGCCGTCGACGGTGGCACCCTCAACCAGGCTGGTCACGAACCGGCCGGCACCCCCTGGCTCCCCGCCCCCGCCTCCGCCCAGCTCGGCTGGTTCGAGGGCGCCGATGTCGCCGAACTCCGGGGTCCAGGTGCTGCCCATCTCGGCCACGTCGGGCATCTGCCCGCCGCCGATGGCGGTGACGAACTGGTCGTGGGCGCTGGCCCACGGCACGAACTGGACGGCCACCCGCTCACCCGGGTGGGCGGTCTCGAACTCCCCGGTGGCCGAGGTGAAGAACGCCCGGAGCTCGGGATTGCCCGGCTCCATGATCCAGACCCGCAGTGGGCCCTTGGCCGACGCTCCTCCGGCGGACGGGGTCAGCGCGCCGCACCCCGGGAGGAACGAAGCGAAAAGGAGCGTGGCGAATGCGGCCCCCACGGAGCGGGTGACCCGCCCGCGGCGCGGCGGCGCGCCATTCCCCGCCCGGGGTGGGCGCCGGCCGGCGACATGGACGGGGACGGGCATCAGGCGGTCACCGGCGCCCCGGGGGTTCGGGGAAGTCCCCCGGCAGCAGAGCGGGGGCTCGAGGAGTCGAAGACCAGGCCGGCCAGGGCACCCCGGGCGCCGGGGATGGCCAGGCGGGCCGCGCCGGCCAGGGCGTCGCCGACCGGAGGCATCAGATCGGCGGCGGGGAACGTCGCCCGGATCCGGGCCAGGAACGGCTGGAGCAGCAGGTCGTCGGGAACGGCGAACAGCCCGCCGAGCCACGACACCGCGATCGGTGTGGCCGAGTTGGGGTTGAGGCGGCGGGCGCAGGCCACGGCGGTGTCGGCCAGGTGGGCGGCGGCCTTGCGCCAGATGTGGCGGGCGATGTCGTCGCC
>JADMIO010976130.1_pt1 | contig 51527 bp, 35 predicted proteins | sample 8958161 | NCBI WGS metagenome assembly JADMIO01 (sample SAMN16585339, study PRJNA669376) | soil metagenome | isolation source: Crop rotation soil | place: USA: Cullars Rotation, Alabama | collected 2011
GCGACAACTTGTCCACGTGGAATTCTAAGCTTAGGATCCCAATGTGCTGGAAAGGGTGCTGATTGCACATAAGTTGAAGTTTGATAGATCGGCGTCATGATAGCACCTGTCGAAGGATCGGGTTCCGCTCCTGCATGAATGAATTTTGTTCCTTGCTTCATATTATAAATTATGGAATGCAAAGATGTGGAATATAAGCCAATCAATTTTGTTAAGAGAGGATAACATTTCCGGGCACTTTGGATTTTTAAAGAATCGGGTACCCAACCATTTTCGTTTTACAACAGTATATGTATAAAACGCTGTTTTATGAAAAAGGTTTATTTTATTTTATTTGGTCTCATCTCGATCGTTTCATTTCATTGCCAAAAAGAACTCAGCTATGTAAATCTTGTTGGGAACCAGGATGCCTTTCTAACTGCAATAACCCTGCAAGGCAATGTTTTGGATGAAAACGGACAGCCTGCTACTGGAGTAATGATCAAGGCTGGCGACAAGACTACAACAACAGACGCCCATGGTTATTTCAGGACAAGTGGTTCTTCAGACGAAAAGGGAGTTTCCCTGGTAACCGCGGAAAAAGCCGGCTATTTTAAAGCCTATCGCTCGTTCATTGCCACAAATGGGGTCAATCAAATAATGATAAAACTTGTAAGAAAGGATCTGGCGGGTCAGATCAATTCAACTGCGGGCGGTGATATAACACTCCTGGACGGATCGAAAATTTCCTTACCTGCTAACGGTATTGTGAGACTATCGGGCGAAAGCTATACAGGAAGCTTGAATGTTTATGCATCTTACATTGACCCTTCGTCGACAGATATATCCCAGACGATTCCTGGGTCATTTATGGCGACCGACAAAAACAATAAAAGAGTTGCGCTTAAATCCTACGGAATGCTGGGCGTGGAACTTGAGTCAATGACGGGTGAAAAATTACAAATCGGACAGGGTAGTAATGCCACTCTTAATATCCCAATTCCCCTATCTACTCGATCTTCGGCGCCTTCATCGATCAGTTTATGGTATCTGAATGAACAAACAGGTCTCTGGAAGGAAGAAGGTTCCGCTAAAAAGAATGGCAATAGTTATATAGGAGAAATCAAACATTTTTCTTTTTGGAATTGTGACAGTAGTATTTCGGCGGTTACTTTATCTATCACATTACAATCACCTACCGGCTCTCCCCTGGCTTACACAGAAGTGCGATTAACGGATGCGCACGGATCCCAGTCATATGGTTGGACAGATTCATTGGGGCAGGTAAGTGGCCTGGTTCCTTCTAATGAAAATTTGGCAATGGAGGTTTTTTCTTATGCCTGTAACACTGCAATCTATTCACAACAAATTGCACCCTTGACGGCGGATAAAGATCTAGGCGTCATAAGAATAAACAATAGCCCTTTCATAGTTACCGTTACCGGGAAACTGGTCAACTGCAATAATCTGCCGGTGACGGATGGGTACCTAATAACCTACCATGATAACATTGTCCGTTACGGAACAATAGACAATACCGGTCATTTTTCGTTGAGTCTTATTTCTTGCCCGGGAAGCCAAAACTCTTTTCAGCTTGTTGGTATCGATAATGACGCTCAACAACAAAGTAAGACAATAGAGGTCAACATTGAAGTCCCTGAAACCAACGCAGGTTCAATTTTCACTTGCGGTAGCTCCACTGCACAGTATATTAATTATACCCTTGATGGAAAAGATTATAGCATAACAAGTGCCACCAGTGATTCATTAATTGGGTATACGTACAAGCCGTTCGGTTCCTTATTGAAAACAATAATTATAGGAACGCATACCCCGACCAATTATATTTATTTTGAGTCATCGCATGATAACTCAGCAGGAACATTTCCGTTGACAAGATTTGGCGTACAGAATTTCAGGGACAGCTCTATTGTGTTACTGCAGCCCTCCACGATAACATTTACTAATAATCCACAAACTCCCGGGGAATACTATGAGGGGAACCTTTCTGTTAAATTTACCGATCAACAGGTCACGGGAGCTGCTATACACAATGTCGACTGCTCTTTCAGGATACGAAGGGAACAATAGAAGGCATAGATCATATTTTGAAATCATAAATTCAACTTCGGATGAAAACAATAATAGTTTTTGGATAACGGGGAGCAAAACATAAATAGTATCATCGACGGTTGTAAAAACCATGACCGGAAAGCCCAGGAACAATTGTATAGACAATTCTACAGGGTGATGATGACTCTTTGTTTGCGTTATACAAAAAATGATGCAGATGCATTGGAAGTATTGAATACCGGGTTTTATAAAGCTTTTAAGAATATAGCGAAATACGATGCCTCACAGGCTTCCATTTATACGTGGATCCGTACGATCATTATAAACAGTTGCCTTGATTTTATTAAGAAGAAGGGAAGTCAGGTTGAAGCAAGAGAAGTAGATGAGGCCCTAAGCATTGATCTTCCTCCTGATATCATTTCAAAGATGTCGGCAAATGAAATTTTGCAATTGGTCAGGCAACTATCTCCCGCGACCCAGGCTGTATTCAATCTGTATGTAATAGAAGGTTACAATCACAATGAAATAGCCAGTCTTATGAAAATAAGCGCAGGAACCAGTAAATGGCATTTAAGTGAGGCGAGAAAGAGATTACAAAAAATGTTGACTGAACAACAAAAAACTGAATGAATAAAAGATCACCATATGAGGAACAAATAGCGAAGCAGTTGAACGAGGTTTCATTGCCTGATGAGAATTTTGCCTGGGCCGATATGAAACGACGACTGGAAGAAGAGGATGACGATGACAGGATCATCCCATTCTGGTTGAGCGGTTGTTTGCTATGGACCCTGTTTGGAGTTGTTGTAATAGGCTTGGGTTGGTGGATGTTTCGTCCTGAAAAAAGGTTTGAAAGGAAGAAGGCGGAGTTGCCTAAAATTTCTGCAAGCCAGGAAGAGCGCCATAACAATTCATCACAGAAAGTAGTATCGCAACAAGATTCAACTATATTTTTTGAGAGCAGGTTAAAACAACAAGATGACACTATTCAAAATCATAGAAAAGAGATCGTAGGTAGGATCAATAGAAAGAAGAACCCGGGAGACTCAATGACAAATAAGAAGTCCAACAAACAAGGCAACCGGGATGAAAAAAAGAACGGATCAGGAAGAGTAAAACATAACGTAAGACCTTCCGACAATAAAAACCTTGTCTCCAAAATAAAACGGGATGATAACGATAAACCTGGTCCGTTACAATATCACGTTGGTGCAGATAGTAGCGAAGCAACGAGTAATCAAAATGTGGCTGTGACGAAAGCTGATTTTGAAAAAAATAAAAAAGACAGCTCATCGCAAAACACGCAGTCTAAGAAAGTGAACGTAGACGACTCAAATTCTCCGTCACTGTCATTTGCAGCCGGATTCTCTTTGCACCAGCAGCTACCCGTAAACGACCAAAAGCTCGTGCCTTATAATTCAGAAGGAAGAAAAGGAACGCTGGCAGATTACGTGCCCTCTGTTTATTTAAGAATGTATAAAAGAAACAATTGGTTTATTCAAGCAGAATTTCGCTATGGAGCTCCCCAATACACAAAAGAATTCCTGTATCAACAAATAACGGATACCGCTCAAAATGGGGGTATTACTCATTCGAGCTCGTTGAAGAAAACCTATTATCATCAACTGCCTCTCACATTTAATTATTTTGTTTCGAAAAATTTATCAATCGGCGCAGGGGTCGTTTGGAACAGATTTGTAAGTGCCATATCCAGCCAGGATGTTGTCAAGCACAATAATATTACAGGGATAGATTCAGTGATCAGCAAAGGGACGATCCTCACTTCTGAAATAACCGACACGGGTTACGTCTTTGCAAGATCATGGTCCCAGGCCCTTTTTGTAGCGGAATATAAATGGAAAAGGTTTTCGGTGGGGGCCAAATATGCGATCGGGTTGGAACCTTACATAAAATTCGAGTTACAGCCAGGAGTAACTCAACAAGAAAAAAATAGTTCTGTCGATATTTTTCTGCGATATGAATTGTGGAGGTCAAAGAAAAAGTAAGAATTATTTCCCAAACATCTTTTCTAATTGCTCCATTTTAAATTCAAGGTAAGTGGGTTTGCCATCGGGAGAGGAGTTGCTCTGCTTGCAATGAAAAAGATCGGTGACCAGTGCCTGCATTTCTTTTTCAGTTAAGATTTGGCCCGGCTTAATAGCTTGTTGTCTTGCCAGCGAACGAACCAATTTTTCTCTCTTCGAAAATTTGAGCTCGGAAGAAAAGTGCTTGTATTGCTCCAGTAACCTTTCAATTATTGTTTTTTCATTTCCTTGTTCAACATCAGCGGGCGTGCCCTGGATGACAAATGTGTTTTTGCCAAAGGGTTCGATCATATAACCAAGCTGATGAAGATCAGTCATTAATTCTTCCAGTAAAACACAATCGGCGTGCACCAATTCAAGAGTAACCGGAAACATACTGCGCTGGGTTGCGTTAGCGTTGCCGCTCATCGCTTCGCCCAGTTTTTCGTAGATCACTCTTTCGTGTGCAGCCTGCTGATTGATCAAAATGAAACCGCTTTCCGTTTCTGCAAGAATAAACTGATTGTGCAACTGCATCAATCGTGAATCGTCAATCGTGAGACGCGAGACGTGAGTGGTGAGTGGGATTTGTGAAGGATCTTGTTGTCGGTTGCCGGTTGCCGGTTGCCAGTTGCTGGCCTCTTGTCCCTTATCCTCAAAAAAATCTCTCCAATGCCTAAGTTCTGTTTTATTTCCGGGCTCAATGAAATGTGCCTGGTGTTTTTCTGTGAAGCCCTTAAAAATTGACGTAGAAGTGGCTGCCGATTTTCTCTCTTCTGTAAATGGTTGTTGTATCGAGGGCAATTGTTGGATCGAAGAATCGAGATCGAAATCGAGGGCAGGTGTTACACTAAATTGGGCCAATGCGTGTTTAACAGCTGCCTGGACAAAGGCATAGACGATCTTCTCATCTTCAAATTTTATTTCCTGTTTGGTGGGATGAACATTGACGTCGACCTGGGTTGGTTCAAGGTCAATAAATAAGACATACATAGGGAAACTATCGCCGGCGATCATTTCCTGGTAAGCATTCATCACAGCATGATTCAGGTACGCGCTTTTAATAAACCTGTTGTTTACAAAAAAATACTGATCACCCCTCGTTTTCTTTGCTGTTTCAGGTTTGCCAACAAAACCATAAATGTTCATGTAGTCGGTTTCTTCTTTTACCGAAACCAATTTTGCGTTATAGCTATTTCCTAATAATTGAATGATACGTTGCTTCAGGCTTCCCGCCTCAAGGTGAAAGATCTGCTGGTTATTTGCCGTGACGGAAAAAAAAACCTGTGGAAAGGAAAGAGCCACTCTTGTAAACTCGTCAATTATATGCCGCATTTCTGCTGCATTACTTTTTAGAAAATTCCGCCGGGCAGGAACATTGAAGAACAGGTTCTTCATGGCAATGCTCGTGCCGTTTGCCATCGCAACCGGCTCCTGTTTTTTTACAAGGCTGTTTTCAATTTCAATATAAGTTCCTGTTTCATCTTCACTTCTTTTTGTTTTTAATTCTACCTGGGCCACCGCTGCGATAGAAGCCAAGGCCTCCCCGCGAAAGCCCATCGTGCGAATGTGAAAAAGATCTTCGATGGTTTGGATCTTTGAAGTAGCGTGTCTTTCAAAACTCATCCGTGCATCGGTGTCACTCATGCCGCTTCCGTTATCAATTACCTGTACCAAAGCCTTACCCGAATCTTGTAAAATGAGTTTTATTTCCGACGCCCCGGCGTCAACAGCATTTTCCAGGAGTTCTTTTACTGCACTGGCAGGCCTTTGTATAACCTCTCCGGCTGCGATCTGGTTAGCAATATTGTCAGGGAGCAGTAAGATTTTATCAGGCACAATTCATTTCTCCTGCGCCAAAAATAAGTGATTTGATGCCACTACAATTTTCTATTTATGTAACTTGGCTTTTTTAAGTTCGCCTGATGAAAAATTTTTTATTTTCTCTTACATTCTTCATTTTTTTTATCACGTCCCTGGCCCAGTCTAAAAATATTCTTTCCGAAAATAATTGGGTGGATAGTGTATTCACTTCGCTCAACAATGAAGAAAAAATTGCCCAGCTTATCGTTATCAGGGCTCATTCTAACTTAGGTCCCGATCATGTTGCGCTGGTGACTGATCTTATTAGAAAATATGATGTAGGAGCGCTTTGTTTTTTCCAGGGAGGACCCGTAAGGCAGGCCAATCTTACCAATTATTATCAACGTATTTCAAAAACTCCCCTGCTAATAACCATTGATGCTGAATATGGATTGGGGATGCGTTTGGATAGTGTTACAAAATTCCCTTATCAACTCACGCTGGGGGCGTTGAATGATCCTTCACTGATCTATGAAATGGGAAGAGCAGTGGGAGAACAATGTAAACGAATTGGCGTGCAGGTGAATTATGCGCCGGTGGTAGATATCAACAATGATCCCGACAACCCCGTGATCGGTTTTCGCTCATTTGGTGAAGACCAGGATAAGGTCACCAGGTTTGGATTGGCTTATATGAAAGGAATGCAGGATGCCGGCATTATGGCTTGCGCCAAACATTTTCCCGGTCATGGCGATGTTCACGTGGACTCACATCTTGACCTTCCTGTTATCAATAAATCAATTGAACAACTCGATTCACTAGAGCTAAAACCATTTAAAGCTCTGTTCAACGCGGGAGTGGGTGGTGTTATGATCGCACATTTATATATTCCTGCTATTGACAGTACCCCGAATATGGCTACTTCGCTTTCGAAAAATAATATTACCGGTCTGTTGAGAAATAGCATGGGATATAATGGTCTTACGTTCACGGATGCCCTCGAAATGAAAGGCGTGGCAAAATATTGGCCCGGTGGAGAAGTAGCTGCGCAGGCATTGATCGCCGGAAATGATATGCTATGCCTTCCTGAAAGCGTGCCCGGTGCCATTGCAGCTGTTGAAAAGGCAATAGGCGAAAAAAAATTAAGCTGGGACGACATCAATGAGAAATTGAAAAAGGTTTTGCATGCGAAGTATCGCCTGGGATTGTCTAAATGGAAACCTGTTGACACAAAAAACCTGCTGGATGATCTGAACGCGAGAACGGATGAAATCAGGTACAGAGTGGCAAGACAAACGATCACTGTTGTAAAAAACAAGATCGCAAACTACATTGCCTCTCCGAAGATTGCCTGCGTATCTATCGGAACTTCTTCTCCGGGTTTTTTTGTGAACACTTTGCATCAAAGAAGAAATGCTGATGTTTTTAATTTATCATATAAAGACAGTAAAAGCAGGTCAGATTCCATATTGCGGGTCATTAGTGCCGGTAATTATGATGAGATAGTCGTTAGCATAAGCGGGTACGGTTTGCGGCCTGCGAATAACTACGGAATAAGTAAAACCGCTGTAGATCTTTTTAATGAACTGCAAAAGTTCAACACAAAGAATTATGTTTTTGGAAATGTGTTGGCCATCAAAAACTTTTTGTCGGCTTCTCAACTGGTAGCCTGTTACCAGGATGATGATATCACACAGTATACCGCTGCCGATCAATATGCTGGCCTGATCAATGCAAAGGGAAGTTTACCTGTTTCGATCGGGGAATTTAAATATGGTTATTCTGCATACTCGCCACCGAACTATGCATTTGAAAAATTTTACCGCGTTGATTCGATCGTTTCTGATGCGATCGACAAAGGAGCCTTTCCCGGGTGCGTCGTATTAGCAGCTAAAGATGGAAAAATAATTTATCAAAAAGCCTACGGGCATTATCAATTCAATCCTTCGTCTCCGCGGACAAAACCGGAAAGCATTTTCGACCTTGCTTCCTTGACAAAAATTTCTGCTACCACTGTTTCAATAATGAAATTGTATGACCAGGGAAAAATTAATTTGAATGGAAAATTGGGAGATTACTTACCGTCAACAAAGGGAACCAATAAGGCGAAACTGAGGATAAGCGATATTTTATTACACCAGGCGGGACTTGAGCCTGATGTATTGTTTTACAGGTATGTCAGGGACTCTATTACACATCAGCCCAATCCTGCAATTATTTCAGCGGAAAAACCCGGCTTTAATATCCGGGTGGCTGAAAACTTATACATGAGAAACGATTGGCTTGACACAGCCTTTCAATTGGTTTTGGATAGCAGGCTCGGGCCTCCGAACAGGTATGTTTATAGTGATCTCGATTTTATTTTTCTTGGAAAAGTTGTAGAAGCGGTTTCCAACATGCCCCTTGATCAATATTTACAAAAAACATTTTACAAACCGCTGGACATGAGAACAACGGGATTCAAGCCACTCGAACGATTCACAAAAGATAAAATAGTGCCAACAGAAATTGATACTTTATTTCGCTGGCAAATGCTTTGGGGTGACGTGCATGATTATAGTGCTTCCGTGCTCGGACAAGTAGCAGGCCATGCCGGATTATTTTCTGATGCACAGGACCTGTTCAGACTTTACCAGATGCTGTTAAATGAAGGCACGTTCAATGACCAGCATTATTTAAAATCAAAAACGATAAAACTATTTACATCCTATCACAGTAATATTAGCAGGAGAGGTTATGGGTTTGACAAACCCGAAAAAGATAATGCGACAAGAAATCAACCCTACCCGGCAGCCAAAGTGTCTCCGGAAACGTTTGGACATACGGGTTGGACAGGAACCTGCGTATGGGTTGATCCGAAGAGTAAGGTCATTTATATCTTTCTGTCGAACCGCGTGCAATCGCAAGTCAACAATGGAAAACTTTCAGAGTTAAGTGTCAGGGGTAAGATCCAGGATGCTATATACAAAGCTTTGGGTCTTTGAGATCTTATTCCTTTTAAATAGAAATTACAGCCGTTGCTGTAAAACCCAGGCCTATAAAGAGATTTGTTTAAATTAATATTGAAATTATTAAATTACATTACAGCATTTTCTGCATTTTAGCTGTCTTTGTTGTATAACTATCCAAACTATCCGGCTTATGATTTTGTTCCCCAGTGAATACAGGCGATCTTCCCCAAAAAATAATATTTGGATCTATAGTTTTATTCTTTCATTTGTCCTCACATTTATTTTTTCTAATAGTTATGCAAGTCCGGGTAAATTCCAGGCACCCGTCCAGGATACAATTCCGGCAAAAAGGATCACGGGCAGGGTATTGAATTTGGAAGACAGCACTCCATTGACCGGGGCTTCTGTCGTAAACGCGAGAACAGGTCGCGGAACTACTACGAACTCCAGCGGCATTTTTTTTATCGAGGCAAAACCGGGTGACAGCATTCGTTTTTCATTTGCGGGTAAGGTTGCACAAACCGTTGCATATACGGGAGAAGCTGCGATAAATGTGGAACTAAGCAGATCGGAAGGCCTGCTGGGTGGCGTTGTCATTACCGGATTTCAGAACCTGGACAGAAAAAAATTCACCGGTGCAGCCACTTCTTTGAAAGCTGATGACATTAAGATACCCGGCGTTGTGGACGTGAGTAAAATGCTGGAAGGACGTGCTGCCGGTGTATCGGTCCAAAATGTCTCGGGTACATTTGGCGCTGCGCCGAAGGTTCATGTTCGTGGTGCTACTTCTATTAACGGAGAGAATAAACCACTGTGGGTAGTGGATGGTGTAGTGCTTGAAGATATCATTAATATATCCAATGACCAGCTTTCGAGTGGTGATCCAACTACACTCCTTGGTTCTTCTGTAGCTGGTCTTAACAGCAATGACATTGAAACGATCGATATTTTGAAAGATGCATCAGCAACAGCGTTATATGGTGCACGCGCTATGAATGGTGTTGTCGTGATCACAACTAAAAAGGGCAGATCGGGAAAACCAGTTGTTGGTTTTACAGCCAATTTTACCACCCAGCTCAAACCTACCTACAGCTATTATGATATCATGAATTCGGCGCAGCAAATGTCAGTGGCTGGTGAACTTGAAAGAAAGGGTTATTTAAATTATAATATTTTAGATCGACCGGACTATGGCGTCTATGGCCAGATGTATAAAGCATTGGATTATTCAACGACCACCGGAACTTTTCCACTACAAAATACGCCGGAAGCAAGGAGGAATTTTTTACTTCGCTACGCAGAGGCGAATACCGACTGGTTTGATATTCTTTTCAACAATTCGCTCATCCAGGAATATTCATTGAGTGTTTCAGGTGGTACCGACAAATCGCAGTCTTTTTTCTCTACCAGCTTTTACAATGATAATGGTTGGACCATCGCCGATAAAGTGAGGAGGTACACGCTCAACTTCCGCAATAATTATACGTTTAATGATAAACTATCCGTTGGCTTTATGACCGTGGGCTCTGTACGTCAACAAAGAGCTCCCGGAACAGTGAATCGGCAGAGCGACCCGGTGGTTGGTCAGTTTTATCGTGAGTTTGATATCAATCCATTCAGTTATGCCTTAAATACGAGCAGGGCACTTACGGCTTATGATTCCACCGGCAATCTCGAATATTTCAGAAGGAATTTTGCCCCCTTTAATATCATCAATGAGTTAGCAAATAATTACATTGATCTGAACGTAATTGATCTCAAGCTGCAAGGCGAGTTAAACTACAGATTCAATAAACATTTGCGCTATGAATTTGTCGGTGCGTTGCGCTATGTAAAATCATCCATGGAGCACCAGATCACGGAAAATTCAAACCAGGCGAATGCCTATCGGGCCAACGAGAATGCCACTATGAACCAAAACAATAAGTATCTGTACCGGGACCCTGATCACCCTGACGACCCGGCGGTAGTGGTCTTGCCCTATGGCGGATTTTATAACAGGACAGAGAACAGCCTTGTAAACTTTGACGTTCGTAACAGCCTTAGCTATACTAACAATTTTGCGGATAAACATGATGTAAGTTTTTTGCTCGGTCAACAAGTAAAATATGCTGACAGGCAAAACTTTAATAACACTGGTTATGGATACCAGTACGACAACGGGGGTGTTCCTTTTATCGATTACCGGATACTCAAACAAACTATCGAAGCGAACTTTCCTTACTACGACATGACGAAGTTTTATGACCGGTTCGCGGCATTTTACTTCAACGCTCAATATACCTACAACAGGAAATACAATTTGTACGGAACGGTTCGCTATGATGGATCAAATGTACTGGGTGCATCGTCTAAAGCACGCTGGTTACCGACATGGAGTTTTGGAGGTGCCTGGAATATAGACCAGGAAAAGTTCATGGAGAAATTTCCTGAGATCGATTATCTAAAGTTGAGGGCAAGCTATGGGATCACAGCCAGCCTGGGTCCTGCAACAAATGCGGACGTTGTATTGAGGAGTGGCACTACTAACCGCCCTTATGCGGATGAAAGAGAATCGGTCATTAACCTGATAAATCTCGCAAACGATGATCTGACCTGGGAAAAAAATTACCAGGCCAACATAGGTATTGACTTTGGATTATTTAAGAACCGACTCAGTGCAAGTGTTGATGTTTATAATCGCCGGAGTTTTGATCTCATCAGTCGTATCAAAACTTCGGGTATAGGTGGTGAGGCATACAAAGTGGCCAACTATGCAGATATGAAGTCTCGTGGTTTTGAGTTTTTATTAAATGGACAAATAATCAGGCAAAAAAACTTCGGTTGGAAAGCGACACTGACATTTGGTTATAATGAAACCGAAATTACCAATGCACAAAATGTTCCTCTCATATTTGATCTTGTAAAACCAGAAGGTGGTAACCGGGAAGGATATCCGGTCAATAGTTTGTTTTCAATAAGATTCGACGGGCTTGAACACAATACCGGTATTCCACAATTCATCGACGAAAACGGAAATGTAAGCAAAGGTGTGTTTCTCCAGGATGATAAAATAGATTACCTGGTATACGAAGGACCGGTGGATCCACCTATCACGGGAGGTTTTTCCAACACATTTAATTACAAGAATCTTTCGCTTAATGTTTTTGTTACTTACCAGGCAGGCAATAAGATCAGGCTCTACCCTGCGTTTCGCAGCGGATACGTAGACCTTGATGCGATGCCAAAAGAATTTTTGGATCGTTGGGAAATGCCCGGAGATGAAAAAGTAACGAATATACCTGTCATATCAGACTTATATTATAGTTATGTCACCGGCGCGAATGGGTCCTATCCATACAACAATTACAATTATTCAACAGTAAGAGTAGCGGATGGTAGTTTTGTAAGATTAAAAACGGTTTCACTTACTTACCAGTTTGGCAATGAGGCGTTGACACGGATGAAGGTATTCAAAAGCTTTTCCGTTACAGCGGCCGTCGCCAACTTTTGGCTGATCTATTCCGATAAGAAACTGGAAGGACAGGATCCGGAATTTTTTAATGCAGGCGGTGTAGCACAACCGATCCAGAAACAAGTGACGCTTTCATTAAAGGTTACATTATAAAAATTTGATCAACCTGGGAACGATAAGAAATGAATACAAAAAGAATATATAACCTGGTTTTAATTGTTGCAGGACTTGCTTTACTTCCGTCATGCAATAAATACCTTGAAAAGGAACCTGACAACCGGGCCTCATTAAATACACCGCAAAAGGTTTCCCAATTACTGGCTACGGCATACCCCGGCGCTAATTATGTTCCGATGGTAGAAACTTACACTGACAATGTGGGAGATATTGGATCAGGCGATGCGGGGAGCGCTGATCTGAATACCTTGAACGCCGATCTGTTCTTTTTCAGAGATTCGAGAGCAATTAATGAAGACAGTCCTGAATTTTATTGGTTTGCCTGTTATCATGCTATTGCAGCCTGCAACGAAGCACTGGATGCCATCAGTAAAGCATCAAACCAGGACGAGTATGCATCACAAAAAGCGGAAGCACTGGTAGCAAGGGCGTATGCTCATTTCATGCTAGTCAATATTTTTTCAAAGTTTTATGATCCAACAACGGCAGCAACGGATCCCGGTATTCCGTACGTAACAGAGCCAGAAACAAATTTCATTAAACAATATGACAGGGGCACGGTGGCTTCTGTGTACGACATGATCGAAAAAGATCTGCTGGACGGGTTGCCTTTTCTTAATGATAAGTCTTACGCTGTTCCAAAATATCATTTTACCAAATCGGCAGCTTATGCGTTCGCATCGAGATTTTATTTATACAAGAAAGATTATGACAAGGTGATCCAATACGGATCGCAGGCCGTTCCCAACAATGATTTTTTATCGAATCTTCGGCCGTGGAATACAGTATATTCTTCAATAGGTTTGAATGAGATCGCTCCCCGATATGCTAAGGCAACAGAAAATGCTAACCTGTTATTATGCGAAACAGCTTCCTACTGGTTCCGCACAGTAATAGCAGCCAGGTATGCTGTTACACCCGCCGTGAGGGATGAATTGCTCAGGGACGTCCCGGTTGTTGGAGGTGCATGGGCATTTGCTACCGGGTTCTATGTGGAAAATCATATCATCGTGCCGAAAGTCAATGAATACTTTGTAAGAGTATCAGTAAATGCAGACATTGGTAATGGCTATGTAATGGTTCCATTGTTTACAGTAGAAGAAGTTCTGTTCAATGTGGCAGAAGCTTATGCCTATCTCAATCAGTCCAATAATGCTATTGCCTTATTGAATACTTATCTCAGTACAAGGATCGTTGCCTACAATTCCTCCTATAATCTCACAACGGCAAAGATCAATGCTTTTTATGGCACTACTGATATACAGCAGGGATTGATAAAAACTATTCTTGACTACAGGCATAGTGAATTTGTACATGAAGGTTTGCGTTGGTTTGATATACTCCGCTATAAAATACCTGTTGTTCATACAGCAGCCAGCGGAGAAACATATACGTTGACACCAGATGATCTAAGGAGGTTGTTTCAAATACCCGCTACGGCAAAACAGTCGGGAGTGGAGCAAAACCCAAGATAATTTCTAAAATAAACTTATGCGATTCATAAAATCTTCTTTATTGTTTCTTTTCGGGCTAGCTCTCCTGGTCTCATGTAAAAAGGAAGATCCTTTGACCGTAGATGATGTTTCTGATCTTGGTGGCGATACCTGGGTAAAAACTCCTCTTGATCAATGGTTGTATGACACTCTGGTTGTCCCTTATAATATCGCTACCAAATATAAATGGGATCAATTTGAATTGGAACTGAATAAGGACCTTGTTCCCCCTGATGAATCCAAAGTAATTCCGGTAATGAGCACTGTAAAACGAGTGTGGATCGATCCATATGTTTTACAAGGCGGAGAAGGTTTTTTTAAGCAATATTGTCCAAAGCTGTTTGTGCTTGTAGGGAGTGCCAGCTTTAACCTGGATGGAAGCATCACATTAGGAACGGCTGAAGGTGGCCGTAAGATCGTTATCTACGAACTGAATGATTTTAAGAATAAAACAATGCCTGGTTATGTTCCCGCAGATTCGGCGATCCCAAAGCAAATGTTCCATGTAATTCATCATGAATTTGGACACATACTCGATCAGAATATCCGGCGTCCGGTTGCATTTGATGAAGTCTGCAAAGGCTTGTACACTGCAGACTGGATCAATACCAATGATTTTGCAGCCCGGCAGGATGGCTTTATTACAGCTTATGCAGAATCGAGCCCTTTTGAAGATTTTGTAGAAACGATATCTATCATGTTGATAGAAGGGAAATCGGGATTTGATTATATAGTAAATGGCATTACGGGAACAAGCATTCGGGGTACCACGTCTGACCAGGCGAAGGCAAGGCTTAGACAGAAAGAATCCCTCATAGTCGATTATTACAAGACGGCATGGGGTATTGACTTTTATAGTTTACAAACACGTGTCAGAACAGCAATCGTAAATGAGATCTATTAATCAACATAACTGCCCAATGAATCCAAAAGATTTTTATTGGAAACTTGTTTCTGTGTTTCTCTTTTTTTCTGCATTTGTTTTTTCATCATGCGAGAAAGATGACACAAGAGTATTTGATCAGTCCCCGGATACACGTATCAATGATGCGCTGACGCAGTATGGTTCTGCTTTAACAAGCTCTGCTGCCGGATGGAATGCAACGATAAAAACCGGCACGGGTGGCATTTATCATTTTCATTTCCGGTTCAATGAATCGAACCGGGTGTTTATGTTTGCCGACATTAACCTGGAAACGGCTACAACCGAAAAGGAAAGCAGCTACCGGTTGAAAGCTTTACAAACTCCCGCTCTAATTTTCGATACCTATTCTTATCTGCACATTTTAGCTGACCCTGATGGTAGCGTGAATGGTGGCGCAGATGGCCAGGGACTTATTTCTGATTTTGAATTTGCCTTTGATTCACTGGCAACAGACAGCATTTTATTGACGGGAAGACAAAATGGAACAAAGCTGACCCTTATCAAAGCCACACAAGCGGATTTTGATGCCTGGCAAAATGGGGCGTGGGCAAACGTGTTGGCGTTTGAAAATATTAATAAGATTCAGAACTACTTCAAAAGGGTGAACATTGGTGGAGTTAACTACGATTTGAAAGTTGATCCGGTAGCCAGGACTATCTTATTTACCTGGGTAGATGGCAGTGGCAATATTCAGCAGTTTATCACTGCTTATAATTATAGTTCTACCGGGGTAATGCTCGTAACGCCATTTAATACAGGCTCACAAACAATAAATGGATTCGAGGTGGTAAGCTGGAATGCTGGCAATTCTACCTTGAGTGTAAAGGTTAACGGAGTTTCGACTACAATAGCCGGTGCCGCACAGCCCTTGAAGGTTGACGCAGGAGCGCCTCAGCGCTGGTGGCAATATGCAATTAATAATGGAGGACTGTACTGGATATCCGCTAATGGCTTTCATGTAAATGGGGTGGAAGATGGTTTTGGAATAAGGACTTTACCCAATTATTATTATTTCATTTATTGGCCCGACTATGATCCGGGCAACAATGATGCGTTTGCGCCTGTGTTCATTAATGCTGCCGGCAATGGGCTCGAGTTACAATATGCAGCTGCCCCCGATAAGCCGCAGTTTACGGGCGATGGTCGGGCAATATTTACATTATTGGGAACCTACGGCACTTATCCATCGACAGGGCCGGCTGCATTAACCCTGAACCAATTTTTGATCCCGCAAGGGTATTATTTCATACAAACCGGGCCAACAACCTATGATATGGTGAGTGCCCTGGATGCAAAAGCATGGATAAGCTGGCAGTTTTAAACGTTTGGAGCCAGAAGATATCAAATGACATAATTCTGCGAATACACACATTGAGAAGCGAAATTTATTAACTTCAAAAAAGCATAAACACACATTCGTCAAAATCAAAAATGAAATTTTATGAGAAAAACTTTGCGCCTGTTACCGCACATATTATGTATAGCTTTAGTAGTTGGAATAATTTCTTGTAGTAAAGAAGGTCCTGCCGGTCCTGCCGGCGCAACCGGTCCTGCAGGTCCAGCCGGCGCAGCCGGAGGACAAGGGCCAGCCGGACCAGCGGGAACGGCTAATGTGATCTACTCGGATTGGATAGATACAGTGCAATATGGTCTCCTCGCAGCTCCCGATACCATTGCAGGTGCTATCACAACTCCGGCGCTTACTGCTGATATCCTCAACAATGGTGAAATAAAAGTATATGCAAACCTCAATACACCGGCAGATCCGCTCGTGGTCCCTATTCCTGTAAACGGTGGATTTTTTCTCGGCGAGGGTGGATTCATAGAACCCGTGTTCTTTACCGGTGAGATAGATATAATCTCAAACAGGGATCTTACGGGACTACCATTAAGATATATACTCATTCCCGGCGGCTCGCATGCGCGAATGGCGAAGATCAACTGGAATAATTATAATGAAGTCAAGGCCTATCTCGGGTTGAAGGATTAGCTTTCAAAAATTGTTTTTAAGAAAAAAGAGGTTGCAGTGCAACCTCTTTTTTCTTTGACGACTTACGTTTGATGTTTCACGAAAATCATTTTCTCTTTTGCGGAGGCCTTTGTTGCGGCGGCGGCGGTGGTTTTCTTTGCGGTTGATTTTTTTGTTGCTGATTGCCCTGGTTCCCTTGATTCCCCTGCTTGTTTGGCTGGTTGCTTTGCTGCCTTTGTTGCTGTTGCCGCTGCTGATTTTGCTGCTTTCTTTTTTTATCCGTTTTTTCAAGGCTGCGCAAACTTATATGTCCCACCACATCCACAAATTCCGGTTCCACTTCCTGTGGCTTCGATGAAGTGAGTTCTACAGCTTCCAATTCGTCGGGAATAATTCCCTGTGCGTTAAGTGATTTTATTTTCTTCACTCGCTCTATGGTCAGGGGATATTGTTTGGTGCTGTCCGGTAACATGTACCACATCAGGTTCCGGAAAATATCTTTTTTTATAAGGTTAGCTGCACCCTTTGCTACCTGGATAGTATCACAATTTTCGGGGAAACCCTGGAGTGCATCAAGATAAGTGTCGAGTTCGTAATTAAGACAACATTTTAGTCGTCCACATTGTCCGCTCAGTTTTGTTTGATTGATAGAAAGATTCTGGTATCTCGCTGCCGCGGTGTTGACAGATTTAAAATCTGTAAGCCAGGTAGCACAACAAAGTTCCCGGCCACAGCTGCCGATGCCGCCCACCTTTGCACTTTCCTGCCTGGCACCGATCTGCCTCATTTCAACCTTCAGCTTAAATTCACCCGCGTATACTTTGATCAACTCCCGAAAATCCACCCTGCCATCGGCAATGTAAAAGAATGTTGCTTTTCGTCCGTCGGCCTGCATTTCCACTTCGCTGATCTTCATTTCAAGCTTCAGTTGCCTGGCAATAGCACGGCTCCGGATGATCGCTTGCGGCTCCCTTGCTTTGTTTTGCTTCCAGATCTCAAGGTCGCGGTCACTGGAGCGGCGGAGAAGTTTTTTCATCTCCGGATTTTCCTCTTTCACATTTCTCTTTTTCATTTGCAGGCGAACGATCTCACCCGTCAATGAAATTTCACCCACATCGAAACCACTTACACCTTCCACCGAGACCATATCACCTTTATCAAATTGCTGAAGGGTGACATTGCGAAAAAAATCTTTGCGGCTGCCATTATTAAATGAAACCTCGACTACCTTACAACTGCTGTCGATATCAGCCACAGGCATATTGTACAGCCAGTCGTACGCATTAAGCCGGTTACAACTTCCTGTATTGCAACTCCCGTTACTCTTACATCCATTCGGTTTAATGCCACAGCTTCCGCAGCCCATTGTTCGATTTCTTGATTTTTTGACTTAAACTTTCGGAGAGGGACAATTATGAAGCCAGCAATCGTAATTCTATTTATCACCTGTTGCGTCGCACACTTTTACTTTTGGCGCGCTACTCATCATTCTGATTCAAATTCAAAACGATGCAGTGGGTGACACAATCCCGATACATCGGGACTGAATATAATTATATAAGATGACTCAATACTATTCTCCCTCAAACCCACAAAACACGTATCCTCCATCACGGGTCTTTCACCTCAATTCGTCAAAAATACAATTTTGTCCTGAATGATATGGTATAGTTTAATGGTGAGGGCATGAAACTGGATCTTGGCGTTGGCGTTGCGCTCAATATAATAAGTGGCCCTGTCGAGTTCTTCGATCATGGCCTTCTGCTGGTTAATGCCTGCGATGCGATTGAGGCGATTGGCAAAATCCTTTTCGGTTTCGGGTAAATAAATATTGTCACCCATCAGTTTGAACCGGATGGCCTGTTCAAGAAGATGATTGAAATAGCGAAGAAATTGTTTTTGTTTTTCGCGGCCAAGGCGACTGATCTCTTCTACCCATTTTGTCTGTGCTACAGGTCCTGTTTTTAAAATAGCATTGAGCCATTCACGCAAAAGGCTTTGCCAGTCTTCATCAGCGTGCTGAACAAGCTGGAGGGCTTCACGATAATTGCCTTCGCTTACACCTGCTGCCTGGCGGGCAATTTCCGCACCTGTGTTATTGCGAGCAACAAGGGCCTCCTGCACTTCAATTATTTCCAGCGCCGGAATTTTTATTAACTGGCAACGGCTGACAATGGTCGGTAAGATCAACGATTCATTTTCCGCTACCAAAACAAATAAGGTGTTGGGTGGAGGCTCTTCAATTAGTTTTAGAAGTTTGTTCCCTTCATTTCCCAAATATTCAGGCATCCAAAGAATGAGGACCTTGTACTCACTTTCAAAACTTTTCAGATTTAATGTGCGAATGATGTCATTACATTCCTGGGCTGTAATATTTCCCTGTTTGTTTTCGGCACCGATAAACTGTAGCCAGTCATAAACATTACCATAAGGATAATTTTTTATAAATTCTCTCCATTCAGAGATATAGTCCGCGCTGATGGGAGGCGAGCCGGATTTTTTGGTGACAACGGGGTAAGAAAAATGAATATCGGGATGAATTAGTTGCTGTGCCTTGATGCAAGACGGGCAGACGCCGCAAGCGTCGTTTATGGTTGCTGGTTGCTGGTTACTGGTTGTCGATGTTTCTCCAAAGAGTGAGGCATTGGAATTTGGAATTTGTTTCTTGGGATTTGCTTTTTCACAAGTCAGGTACTGAGCTAAGGCAATGGCCAATTGCAATGAGCCATTTCCTTCTTTACCCAGGAAAAGCAATGCATGACTAAGGCGGTTGTGCTGAATCAGCTCAACTAGTTGTTGTTTTACTTCTGATTGACCAATAATTTCTTTGAACTGCAAGAACCACGATTTTAAGGATTACACATAGATTGGAAGGAAAGGTAGGGAAGAACCTCGATTTACGCGAAGAACGATTTAGAATAAAAAAGGAAATCATCCCTGATCTCCTTTTAATCTTTTTAATCCTGTAAATCGCGGTTCTGACTAGTTTAAATACTTCGTGATCTCTTCACTCATGGGGTTTACCTTATTATGAAACACTGCGATCAAATTTCCATTTTCATCGATCAGGAATTTTGTAAAATTCCAGGTAATGGGATTTCTTAAATAATCTCTCCAGGCAAGATCTTTCGAGTTGTCAGACGCTATATTCTTCGCCATTTCATTCGATTGCTGAACCAGCCACTTGAATAACGGATCTATGTCATCGCCCTTCACTGAAACTTTTTCGGCCATGGGGAAAGTGACGCCATAATTCTTTTTACAGAATTCTCCTATTTCTTCATTGCTGCCGGGTTCCTGGGCTCCAAAATTGTTAGCCGGAAAGCCTACGATAACCAATTTATCCTTATACTTTTCGTACAATTTTTCCAAGTCGGAATACTGGGGTGTGTTTCCGCATTTTGATGCTGTGTTAACGATCAATATTTTTTTCCCTTTGTAGTCTGAAAAATTGATCGTGCCCCCGGAAAGTCCGGGCGCTTTAAAATCATAAATGGAACCGCCGGTTAAAGTAGCTGAAAGTATCATTGCGAGCATTAAAGTTTTCATTTCAAAATTTTTTGGATATTAAAGTTAAGAATGTTCGGATTGAAAACGGTCATTCTTTTTTCAAAGTTGCCTATTGCTTTTCATAGCATCCCAGGTCAGGTACACCAACCGGACGAGGTTTTCCATCCAGGTCAATTGTTATCCCGGTGTTTGTTCCTTTATCTTTTGCCGGAGAGGCATCTTGTAAATGAAAATCGTAATATCTCTTCGAATAATTTACGCTGTCAAACAACGGCGGCTGGTTATTGATAATTTGATTCACTGTTACGCCTGCGACAGTTGAAGGATCTGTTTTTTGAATTTTCCAAAGACCATAATCAAAACTAACAGCGAGAGTCGCTCCCGGATCTCCTGCAATGACAACTTCATCCTCCACTAAACCACCATCACCCCAGAAAATACAATTTTGAAACAAAGCATTGAGCGGAGCTGTTTGAGGCACATTATTTACATTGATATAGTTGCTGGCAAGCAGTACCGGGTCCTTGTGTAAAATATAGTCATTAGAATAGCTAGCCACTGTGCAATGGACAAATTGGTAATCGCCACCTTTTACCAGAGCTAAATTTTTTCCGCAGTTACTGATCAAACAGTTTGTTGCGGATATGCTTGAATTGTTTGTAATGATGCCTGCGTCATAAGCATTGTCAATAATGCATTCGTTGAGCGTTACTTTTGGATTGGCATTGTGTGCCGGATCCTGCGCTGCAATTGCCTGGTATGCATTTTTTAAAACTGCATAATTAAATACATTGTCTTTGCTGCCGGTATTGAAGTAGATGCCCGGCCACGAGGCGGGAAAATCTTTATAAGGTTCGTCAAGCCTGTCGCCCAGAAAATAAACCCGGTCAACAGAGTCTTTATCTCCGTTTACCTGGAGAGTTCCGTTGATAACTATTGGCGCATCACCATGCACATAAATGCGACAGCCCTTTTGAATAGTAAGAATTTGATCAGGGTCTACTACCAGGTAACCGAGAATAACATAAGGAAGGTCATTTGTCCAGGTTTCATTAGTGGCGACCTCTTTGTTCCGAAAAAAATGTGCATTTTGACCCCAGGCTTCCAATTGAACCAATCGGTCTCTTCCGTTATAACTTACCTGGATACTATCCCGAACGATAAACGGAAGATCGTTTGTATTTTGATTGATCACAACAGAAACGAAAACATAAAGGCTGTCGTTTGCAGCGATCTCAAGGTTATTGATCTCGGGACCTACAAATCCGTCGGCGTTTATTTTGTAGGCAGAAGAATTTCCTCCCATTAGTTTTACTGAGGAGATATTTATCTTTTGGTCATTTTCATTGACGATCTTGAATGATTGAGTAACTGAACCGGCTGTAGTAAAAACAGTATCGTATTTCAGGCTATCTGCTGTGATTGTCACCCGGGCATCGGGACTGGTAATGAAAGATTCTTTTTTACAGGCAAACAAAAAGAAAGAAATCATGATCAATACGCCAGGTGTTGTTTTCATTCCTTCAAAAATAATAGAAGAAACCGGAATTAACGAGATGCGTAACAAAGGGTGGCGATACTGAGTTTTGGAGTGGCCTGCTGAAGTTCCAATCCACAAGCCTCTAGCGTGGCACCAGTCGTTATTACATCATCAACTAATAAGACATATTTGTTTTGGATCTTTTCAGGCTTCACCAATTCAAATTTCCCTTCCATATTCTGCCAGCGTTCAATTCTGCCCTTTTTAGTTTGCGTCTCCGTATATTGAGTTCGGACAATGACATCTGTCGCTATTTTGCCATTCATTACTTCAGCAATGCCTTCGCATAAAACTGTTGCCTGGTTATAACCTCTTCTTTTTTCTTTTGCCGGAAATAAAGGGAGCGGAACAAGATAATCTACTTTGTTAAAGCGAGTGGTTTTTTGAAGGTCGTATCCCATCAGGCGGCCTAGCTGTTTCCCCAATTCCCTATTTCCCTTATATTTTAATTCGTGCATGAGGCGCTGCATCATTGATTCCTTGATAAAATAGTACTGAGCGGCTGCACTGATGAGTGGCAACCTGCCCCAAAAGATCTTTTCGACAGGGTTATTTGCATGTAAATGAAAGTTGGTTTCAGGCATTTCAGCAATACATTTCATGCATAAACTGCTTTCTTCATCGATGATATCGCCGCCGCAACCATCACACACGTGGGGGAACAAAATGTGAAGGATAGAATTTTTTAATTCTTTGTAGCTGACCATATGAATGATATTCTAAAATAAATACCGGTATATTTCATCGACCCGGCCCATCATTACTATTTCGATGTTGAATTTTTGCCTGGCCAATCCTTTTTGATTGTATTTGGAAACAATGATCTTTTCAAAGCCAAGCTTTTCTGCTTCAGCAATTCGTTGCTCGATCCTGTTTACCGATCTTATTTCTCCACTTAGCCCGATCTCTCCGGCAAAACAAATATGAGGCGGTATCGGAGCGTCTTCATAAGAAGAAAGTAAAGCACAAAGAACGGCGAGATCAATAGAAGGGTCTTCAACCTTTAATCCGCCGGCGATATTCAGAAATACATCCTTAATGCCAAAATGAAAGCCCCCTCTTTTTTCCAGGACAGCCAACAATAATTGTAATCTGCGCGAATCAAAACCAGTAACTGTTCGTTGAGGTGTTCCGTATACTGATTGCGTCACCAGCGCCTGGACTTCTATCAATAAGGGCCTGATGCCTTCCATGGTAGCGGCAATGGCAATGCCCGTTAACTGATCTTCTTTTTGCGTGATCAGGATTTCACTGGGATTAATAATACCTTTCATTCCAGTGTCGGTCATTTCATAAATACCCAATTCGGAAGTGCTGCCAAAACGGTTTTTCAGAGTACGAAGTATGCGATAAGCATAATGACGGTCACCCTCAAATTGCAAAACGGTGTCGACCATATGTTCTAAGATCTTCGGCCCTGCAATGCTTCCATCCTTTGTAATATGACCAATCAAAAAAACAGGCGTATTTGTATCTTTTGCGAATCTTTGAAATTCTGCAGCGCTCTCTTTTATCTGTGAAACACTTCCCGGGGATGAATCAATAAATGGAGTTTGTATAGTTTGAATTGAATCGACAATGACAAGATCGGGATCCAATTTTTTTATTTCCTGGAAAATAGCTTGCGTGGAGGTCTCAGTAAGAAGAAAAAAATTCTCATTGGGAATATTTAATCTTTCGGCACGCATTTTTATTTGTTGCTCACTCTCTTCCCCACTGATGTAAAGAACCTTTATATTTTTTAATGTTAATCCGATCTGTAAAAAAAGCGTTGATTTACCGATACCGGGTTCTCCCGCGATCAGAACGATACTTCCCGGAACAATTCCACCTCCTAATACCCTGTTCAGTTCAATATCAGAAGTGACCAACCTGGTTTCTTCACTACTTTTAATTTCATTTAGAGAAATTGTTTTGTTGGGTCTTTTGTCGGCATTATTATTTTTCCATCCATTATTCTTTGGATCTTCTTTTTGAATTAATTCTTCAACAAAACTGTTCCATTGATAACAAGAAGGACATTGCCCCAACCATTTTACACTTTCGTATCCACAGTTCTGACAAAAAAAGGCAGTTTTTATCTTAGCCATAAATAAAGTTAATCTATCGAATTAAGTTGAAGCAAGTATCAAAACTAACGTGCAATGATTGCAGAAGAAAAAGAAAAATAAGTAATAAAAAGAGGTATTTTCTATAAAGTAAAAAGGGCTGACCTTTCGATCAACCCTCTTACTTACTAACCCATTAAATTCTTGCACTAAGTTACAAATATGACCCACATTACAAAATAAATTTTTGCCGCTGTGAATAACTTTTGTCACGATTCTTCGTCTGGACGTTAGATGAACTTCCGCTCAAATTGCTGAGTTAAGTGCTTGATTTTCATGTAATAACGAAGTGACCAATCAATTAGAAAAATAGTAAAATAGCAATGGATATTTTAAATAGCTGAGCGTAAAAATTTGTTTTTTTGAATGATTTCTAAATTTTTTAAATGGAAAAGAAAGGGTCTGGAAAATCTCAAATTCCAGGCTGATGATCGATCCCCAAAATCAATCTTTCGCTGACTTCCGGTTGGATCCTTTCCGGGTCAACCAGGCTGTACATCGCCGTGAAATCAGCATAATGTTTTACCCTTAAAAAAACAAAAGAATCGAAAACAAACCCGATTTTTTTTAAGGTTCCCGAAAAGCGGTTGATTTTTTTTTGTTCCAATGGTCGTATATTTATATTAAAGGTGCCTTTCGAGGCACCAATGGTCAAAACTAAAAAAACTGCAAACACATGAGAAAATTAAAACTGCTCTTTGCGGCAGCGTTAATGCTGTCCACTCATTTCCTATGGGCTCAAACCAGAGAAATTACCGGCAGAGTTACAGATGACAAAGGGAATCCAATTATTGGAGTAACCGTCAATGTAAAAAACTCGAGGACCGGTACAACTACAGCCCCTGATGGTTCTTTCAAGATCAATGCGGCTCCAAATGCGACACTTGTGGTAAGTGCCATTGGCTTCGAATCCAAAGAAATTAAGACTGGTTCCGAAACGAATCTTAACCTTATTTCTTTGGCCCAAGACACCAAGCTAATGAGCGAAGTTGTCGTTACAGGTACGGGAGTCGCGACCAGCAAAAGAAAGCTGGGTATATCTGTAGAATCAATCACGGCAGATAAGTTGCCACAGGTTCCGGCAGCAACGCTGGACCAGGCAATCATCGGTAAGATCCCAGGCGCCCAAATTTCTTCGGTATCGGGTAATCCGGGTGACAAAGTCAATATTGTTTTAAGAGGGATAAATTCAGTTCTTCTTGGCACAAGACCGTTGGTAATGCTGGATGGAGTTGAAATTCCATTTGAAGAATTAAATACCCTGGATCTAAGCCAGGTGGAACGTGTCGAAGTAGTGCAAGGCGCTGCTTCTGCTACAATTTACGGTGCGCAGGGTGCAAACGGAGTTATCCAGATATTCTCAAAGAAAGGTGTAAAAGGCAAACTCAGTATTAATGTTTCATCAAGTTATGCAGTGAATTCATATATCAATGCCGGTGATTTTGGAAAGGCATCCTTGCATGCTTATCTGACTGATAATAATGGGAATATTATCGCAGCTGGCTCCGATCCCAGTTTGGGATATAATGCCGGTGACAAATTGCAAGTCGATCCTGTACTTGGCTATGTCTTGGGATCTAACTCTATTTCATACAGATATGGAAGTAATATCCCGGGCCTACCCAGCGGTGTTCCAGGAGTTACAGAAAATTATACCCGTTACGGGATACTCGATCCACGTAACAAAACCGACCAGCCTTACGTAGGGAACCTTCTGTATCATGATCAATTCAAAGAGGTTTTTCGCAGCGCTCCATCATACAATAATTCTGTTAGTCTGAGTGGTGGCAATGACAGGGTCGATTTTAATTTTGCCCTTTCGAATAACAGGACAAATTCGGCAGTTCTAAAGGACAATGGTTTTTTAGATAAGACGAATGTCATGTTGAATTTGGGCATTGAAGTATTTAAAAATTTTACCATCCGTTCAGTAACTAACCTGGCATATACCCGCAATACAATGCGTCCTCGTTTGGGAGCACCTGGCGGATACAAATTTGGAACAGGTAATAGCAATGGTAACATTGATGGTGTTTATGGTTTTTTAAATACCTCGCCCTTCTTTAGTTTAGAAGATACCATTGTGGGTGGAAATTATGCCTCATACCAGACGGCAAGCTTTACAAGTATTAATGCTTTCAACCCCTTCTATCGGTTGCAATACGCGAAAGGCGACGGCAAGCGTTATGATATTATCCAAAACATAGAGGCAAACTACCGGGTAAATAAATTTGTGAGCCTGAATGCGAAATATGGGATCAGTTACAAAAACGAGAACGATGTTTTCACCTTCTATAACCAATCGCTGAATGCCAACACCGTAGACCAGGCTTCTTATGTATCATGGTTTGGAAGTGATGAGACCGGTGAAATTGATAACTGGCAATACAATAATACAAAGCAGAATTTTTTAGCCACCGCAACCCTTAAAACTGATTTTCAAAAGGATTTTAATATTCATTTCCCCTTGCAGACAAATACCCTAGTTGGTTTTGATTATCGCAAGAATTATTATAAGGAACTTGACACATGGGGATATACCTTACCTTTGAATCCTCCTTTTAATCTTACAGCCACACAAGGACAGAGTGTTTATGCGGATTATGTCGAACCGTTTGTTACCTATGGTTATCTAGTAGACCAAAGATTTGATTTTAATAACTATGGTGGTATTTCAGGAGGATTCAGAACGGATTATTCTTCTGCATTTGGAGCTGGCTCTAAACCATTCACTTTCCCTCATTTTAATGGGTATGTGAACTTACAGGCCTTTAACTTCTGGAATCCAGTAGTTAATATAATTCCCGCTTTCAAATTGAGGGCCGCTTATGGTAAGGCAGGTATTCAACCCGGTGCCTTTGACAGGTACCAGGCGCTTAACTTACAGCCAACAGGCAACGAGCTCGCTTACACAAGTCAAACCGGTGCCGGTGCTACTACACCTGCCAGAAATCCGAACCTGGATGTTGAAGTTTCATCAGAAAAAGAAATAGGTACTGATATATCTTTTAATATAAGTAAAGGCAGTTGGTTAAAGGGAATCAATGTCTCAGCAACTTATTGGGAAAGACAAACAGACAATGCAATTTTCCCTATCAATGTGGCTCCTTCTCTTGGGGTGATCACTTTGCTTACGAATGCGATCGCATTATCATCTCATGGCTGGCAGGTTGCCGTTAATATCCCTGTGTTTTCATCTAAAGATCTTAGCTGGGATCTGACTGCCAACTTTGGGCATCAAAGTTCAATTATAGATCATGTAGAAGGCGGAGATATACCTCTGACCAGTTTCGCTGGAAGCACAAGTTTGGTACTTACTGCAGGAAGAAAGATCGGGGAAATTTATGGATACAAAGCGCTCACCAGTGTTTCTCAATTAAGATCTGATAAAACTCCTTTTATCGATCCGGCAGACCAGGGAGGTTATGAGATCGTGGACGGAAGAGTAGTTAATAAAACTACTAAAGCCATATTCTTCTCTGATGAAGCGGAATCATTGGGTGATCCTAATCCAACCCTGACTTCTTCATTTATCAGTACACTTACTTGGAAAAACACAATTTCATTCGGACTCCAATTTGACTGGATAAGCGGAAGTCATCTTTATAACCAGACAAATGAATGGATGTACCGCGATGGCATTAGTAAGGATTTTGAAAAACCAGTTACCATCAATGGTGAAACTGGTGCTTATACAGCTTATTATGCAAGCGCGTATTATGCATTGGGTAGTACAGCAAAAGGTGTGGGTAATAATGTTACGAAAGATTTTTTCTATAAAGATGCTTCGTTTGTCAGATTGAGGAATATTTCTTTGGGCGTTGACTTTTCAAGATTCGCGAAAAAGGAATGGTTGAAAAAATGCCAGTTGATATTGAGTGGCAGAAACCTGCTGACGTTTACTGATTATGAGGGCATGGATCCAGAAATCAGTTCCGGAGCATCCAACTCGGCTTTTGACAGGGGTGTTGATCATAGCTCCATTCCAAATATGAAGGCATACCAGGTTACACTAAATCTTGGTTTTTAATTCGTGATCTTAAAATTTAACTGCAATGAAAAAAGTACAATACAATCTAAATAAAGACCGGAGATATAACTTATATCTTCTCATAATGCTTTTATTGATCCTTGGCTCCTGCAAAAAACAGCTGGATGTAAAGGATCCAAATGACCCAACTTTCGATGTTAACGTAACTGACGAAGCAGGGATCACTTCTTATGCAAAAGGGGGTATTTACTGGAATGCCTTCAATTACGGGGATGTGTGGCTAGGGGATAGTTATTTTTCGTTACCCTGGGGTTATCATGAATTAATGGGCGATGTCATTGGAGGGGGACAGGGATCGAATAACCAGACCACGACGATGGGGGTTCCGGATAGATTCCAGGCCGATCCAAATGATCCTTCAACTGTTTTTGTAAACCCATCGCCACAAGCTACGGGCATTATCAGGAGTTTTAATACCGCTGCTGCAACTGCCAATGCCAATAACGCGCTATATTATGAGTGGATAAACATGTACGCCATGATCAATGTTTGTAACCTTACATTGGAACATGTGGCCACAATCCCGTTAAGTGACGATAAAGCAAAAACGGTACAGGCCTGGGCCTACTGGTGGAAAGGGTATGCTTATGCACAGATTGGTACTCTGTATTATTCAGGGGTAATTGTTGATCAATCAAGCGTCTTGGTAGATAAATTTGTCAGCCAGGCCGCTATCATTGAGGAATCCAATAAGAATTTAAACCTCGCATTAGGCCTTCTTAATGGAATTTCAAACCAGGGAGACTATAACGCTATCATTTCACAATTGATCCCCTCCCAAAACCAGGAAGGGCTTGGTCAACCATTGTCTTCTGCACAATGGGTCAGGACGATCAATACAATGCTGGCACGTAATATTTTATTGAATCACCTGGCTCCATTTGTGAACGGCAACCCAGATGCGACCATCACCAAATCATCTATCACGCCGATGTCAGCAGCCGATTGGCAATCTGTTATTACATATTGTAACGGCGGTATACAGGAAGGCGACTATGTATTTACGGGAAGAACTTCTGCCTCAAACTCCTTCTTTTCACCTGAAGGTGGATCTGTTGCAGGGATATTAACTAATAGTAACCAAACCACGACTTACAAACTAAGTGAAAGATTGGTACAGCAATTTAAAGCTGGCGATAATAGACTGGCGAATTTTAGTACAGCTGACGGAACATTCTATGGTGATGCAAATACAAATAGCACACGCTATAGTTTGATTGATGGAGTTACCTCAAACTTGACAGGAATTCCGATACTTGGCTCCCGGGAAGTAGGTGGCCTTGAGATTTATATCGGCCCTACTTTCGAAGAGAATCAGCTGATGCTTGCCGAAGCAAAGATCAGGACAGGAAGTATCCCTGAAGGATTAACGCTTATTGATGAGGTAAGAGATTACCAGGGTGCAGGTGTAGCACATATAGGTGGCTCCGGTCTCACTTTAAGCCAGGCCATGCAGGAATTGACAATGGAAAGATTGGCAGCGCTTGCTCTTCGCGGCCTTTCATTTTATGACAGCCGCAGATGGGGATGGACCTATGCCATAGCAAGTGGAGGTGGCAGGTATGGCACCACACTTTTATTTAATGGAAACATTTATACCAATGCCACGATCGATTATAATTTCATGGATTATTGGGATGTTCCTGCTGATGAGACCGATAAAAACCCTCCATCAGCCGACAGTGCCCCGGTGAAAAATCCTAACTACTAAAATTAAAAGCCCCGAATTTTCGGGGCTTTTCTTTTTTATATTTTTATCTCTTCCTCGTGCTGATCAAAAAACCGGAACTCGGTGAGATGATAGTTTGTGTTTGAGAGAATGTTGATCTTTTGTTTGAACTTGGACCTCCACTGTGAGATTTTTTTCTTCCACAAAAAACCCTTTGTCAGGTAGGCATAAATAATAGGATTGACTACCAGTGTCAGATTACCGTGTTTATGCGTGATAAGATAACTTAAGTTCTTTTCAATCTCATCTTCCAGGAGCAGTGTTGACGAAATTTTTCCGGTACCATTGCAACTGGGACAAACTTCCTGTGTATTGATATTCATCTCAGGCTTCATTCTTTGCCTGGTGATCTGCATTAAGCCAAATTTGGATATTGGTAACACTGCATGCTTAGCTCTGTCCGGTCTCATGAACTCTTCCATTTTTTCCATAAGCTTTCGCTTATTTTCAGAAAGTTTCATGTCGATAAAATCTACCACAATGATTCCACCAATATCGCGAAGTCTCAGTTGACGGGAAATTTCTTCAGCGGCTTCAAGGTTTGTTTCCAGTGCATTTTGTTCCTGGTTGTTGCCCACACTTTTGTAACCGCTATTTACGTCAATTACATGTAACGCTTCTGTGTGTTCGATGATCAGGTAAGCGCCGCTGTTAAGATTTACTGTCTTGCCAAATGATGCTTTGACCTGTTTTGTAATTCCGAAGGAATCAAAAATGGGAGCGCCATTTTGATAGAAGGAAACGATATCGGCCTTTTCTGGTGCTATCCGCTGGATGTAAGTCTTGGCATCATTGAAAATATTACGATCATTGACAACGATCTTATTGAAATCTTCGTTCAAAAGATCCCGGAGGATGCTCGTTGTTTTTGTTTGTTCGCTCAATATTTTACTGGGTGCCGTGGATCCCTTCAGGTTATCCTGGATTGCTTTCCACATTTCTGTGAGCATGGACAGATCTTCGTGCAGTTCCGCTGTATTTTTTCCCTCTGCGGCGGTGCGGACAATAACACCGAAATTTTTTGGCTTGATCGCCTCCACGATCTTTTGCAGCCTTTTTCTTTCTTCGGAAGAATGAATTTTTCTTGATACTGCAACAATGTTATTAAACGGTGTTATGACAACAAAGCGACCTGGTAATGAAATTTCACAGCTTAATCGTGGACCCTTTGCTGCGATAGGCTCCTTTAAAATTTGTACAAGAATGTTGGGCTTTCCTCCCAGCACCTCGTTTATTTTCCCTGTTTTGATAATTTCTGCCTCATTTTCAAATTTTGCAAAATCAAGTCCATGAGGCGACTTATCATTGATCGCTATTTGTGTAAACTTCAATAACGATTTTGCATAGGGACTTAGGTCAGTATAGTGAAGAAATGCATCTTTTTCAAAACCAACATCTACAAAAGCTGCATTAAGGCCGGGGATCAATTTTTTGACTTTTCCTAAATAAAGATCTCCCACTGCAAAACGTGCATCACTTTTTTCATTGTGTAGTTCTACCAGCCTTTTGTCCTCGAGCAAAGCTATTTCCACACCCTGGGGGACAGCGTTAATAATTAGTTCTTTGTTCACATTTGAACTTTAATAAAATGAAACATGGGTAACATTAATTTTGATTAGGAACCGTACTGTATGCGGCTATACCTGTAGGATATGGTCGTAGCAAATTGGGGGTGTGGGTGCACTAGTACGGCAACAATCAGTTTGAGCCGAATATACCGGATTCGATCATCACAGTATATTCAGCCCTGAAGAGTAACTTATTTGTTCCTCTTCTTATGACGATTTTTTCTTAATCTCTTTTTACGTTTGTGCGTTGCAATTTTATGACGCTTTCTTTTTTTACCACAAGGCATAGTTTCAATAATTTTTTGTTTGTTTTAAGTAATGTTATAATATTTTAGTTTGAGTGTATTCTTTTATCAGTCATCCTTTGGATAACTCATCAATCCTCTTATTTACTTCTTCTTTCACCTCCTGATTTTTGATCAGCGTAAGACTTTTCTTGTACCAATTAATGGCAGACAATCGATCTGCTTTTCTTTCGTACGCCTCTGCTAACATCAGGCAGGCTTCCAACCTGGTATCTTCCTTTTCTTTGGACAAGCGAAAGACTGTCTCAAAACGGGCAATAGCTTTATCATATTGTCCGGAATACATAGAACCATGTCCCAATACTTCCTGGGCAAAAATGTTTGAGCTGTCCTTGTCAGCTACGGCCCTTACTTTCAGAATTCCTTCCATCGGACTAGTGCTAATGCCTCCAAAAATATAACAGGCTCCAAGCCCGATGATCGAAGAATCATTTTGAGGATTGATTTTCAAAGACCTTTCAAACAAATCTTTTGCTTCCAGAGCTTTCCATTCTCTCAAAGGCTGATTGTTTTCTCCACGCATGTTTTGTAAAAACAGGTGGGCGGCAAAGGTGAGGTTTTTTTCTGAATTTTCCAATCTTGCAGCTTCGGCCTCATACCAGGCATAGGGTTCAAAAATCTGACCCGTATCCGCCCAAAAATGGGCTAATTGGTGATATATCTTTAGCTTTTGTTCGTTGATGCTTCCTCGCACAACCGAATTTTCCAGGGCATTTAATCTAACTATTTGGGCAGGAGCAAGCCTTTTTTTCGAGTCAGAGAGAATTGAATCAATGGAAACGGCATTGTCGGCAAGATCTGAAGGCTTGGCTGTATTTGTCCTTTTCTCAGGTACAATTCTTCCGAACACGTACAGAATAACAACCAGAATAAGGGCTGCTGCTAAGGTGATCCATTGCGGTTTTTTCACTATATAAAATTCTTATAATCAAATGAGTGCTTTTGCAACTAACTCAGAACCGCAAATTTAGTGTAAAGAAACCGCGTTGCGAAAAAGATAATCTTAATCTGTTGTCAAAAACTGCCAGTAAAATGCAGAACATGCATAGCCGGGTTACATCTCCTCTTCCTTCGGCTCCGGAGGAGGAACGAAATCAGTGCTAAGTTTTTTTACATCAGCGACAAATTCTTTTGCCGGCTTAAACGCGGGAATAAAATGTTCAGGAATGTGAACGGCCACGTTCTTTTTAATATTGCGACCTATTTTAGCAGCTCTTTTCTTAACTATAAAACTGCCGAACCCACGGATATAAATGTTCTGCCCTTTTGCTAAAGATTTTTTTACTTCTTTAAACATGTTTTCGAGTGTTACTAAAACATCGACTTTGGGTATTCCCGTGATTTCAGAAATCTGGTTTACCAGATCGGCTTTTCTCATAATTCTTGGGTTTTGTCCTCCAATTTATGATAAAAATATATGACTGTCAATAGAATAGGTAGAAAAAATTTTCTGACTAAATTAGTCGCCAAAAGAAACTTGAAATCTGGATGAAACGCGAGGATAGCCAAAAGACAGACAATTTACCTTCGTTTTCTGCCACTCTATTAAGGTGGAACAAGGAAATGAATCACCGCCAAATGCCCTGGAAGGGAGAGAAAGACCCTTATAAGATCTGGCTAAGCGAGATCATTTTGCAACAAACAAGGGTAGAACAGGGATTAAAATATTATGAGAAATTTATTGCCGCTTTTCCGGATGTTCATCAACTGGCAAATGCCTCCGAACAAAGTATTTATAAATACTGGGAGGGACTTGGGTATTATACCCGGTGTAAAAACCTGATCGCGACGGCGCAGAATATTTCTAAAAATTTGAAGGGAAAATTTCCTGGCAACTATGACGAAATAAAAAAACTAAAAGGCATCGGTCCCTATACTGCAGCAGCAATTGCATCATTTGCATTCAACGAGCAGCGTGCTGTAGTGGATGGGAATGTTTTTCGTGTACTTGCAAGAATTTTTGGAATCGATAAACCCATTGACTCAACAGAAGGTAAGAAAACTTTTAATGTGCTCGCAGATAAATTGCTTGATAAAAGAACCCCTGGGTTATATAATCAGGCAATAATGGATTTTGGCGCGATGGTGTGCAAACCGGTGCCATCCTGCCAGCAATGTCCCTTTAAACAGAAATGCAAAGCCTTTCTAAACGAGAATATCTTTTCTCTTCCTGTAAAAGCTAAAAAAGTTCTAATAAAGAAAAGATGGTTCAGCTATGTTGTGTTAGAACACAAAGGAAAACTTGCCCTTCGACAAAGACGTGAAAAAGATATATGGCAGAACTTGTTTGAATTCTTATTAGTGGAGTCAGGCAAGGGGTTGAATGAAAAACAAATAATAAAGGAAGTAAAAAGGAAGAAATGGATAGATGCAAATGACTATGAAATTGAATATGTTTCGCCTGTCTTTAAGCAACAACTTTCTCACCAGCTCATCGAAGGGAGATTTACAAAATTTAAGCTTCATAGGAAACCAAAGCTGGCTTCCGATATATTGTGGATTCAAAAAAAAGAAATAAAGAAATATGCTTTTCCAATGTTCATTAATCAGCATTTGGGAAAAACACAAGCCTGACAACGCCACTGTTAAAAAAATTTATATTTCCATCTAAAAAATTTAATTTTAGTGAGCATTAGCCCTTAAGATGAATTATTAACCGAAAAAGAAATAGTATGAGAGGCGTAAACAGAGTAATGCTCATTGGCAATCTCGGAAAAGATCCTGATGTACAATTCCTGGAAGGGAATATTGGAGTCGCAAAATTCCCACTGGCAACGACCGAAACTTTTAAAGATCGTTCTGGTAAATTAGTTTCACAAACCGAATGGCATACAGTAGTGCTTTGGCGTGGGTTGGCAGAATTGGCTCAAAAATATCTGCACAAGGGAAGCCTGGTATATATTGAGGGGCGTTTACGTACCAGGAGTTGGGAGGATAAAGAAGGTAATAGAAAATTTGCAACAGAAGTTGTAGGCGATAATCTTATTATGCTTGACAAAAGAACTGATGGTCCGTCTTCAATGCCGGCAGACCACGGAAGTGTTGAAGGGGTAAGTAATACTGACGCGCCACCTGAGACAGGGGGCGATCTTCCATTTTAGCAAAGACGTTTTAATCTATTAAATTTGTATCAAATTACAGGCAGGCCTTATGACCTGCCTTTATATCATTAAAACGACATCCATTGGATAGCCCTTCGGCCATTACTAATATTTCTGATCATTTTTCATATTTTTTACTGGCAGTTACACCGCAAGGCACTACGTTTTTAATCATTGTTTTACTGGCTTTATTATTATTAAGTTTTGTGGTATCGGGTGCTGAAGTGGCGCTGTTTTCTCTGACCAATAAGGATGTAAACATGTTAAAGACAAAGCAGCACTCAGCAGCGAAGCGAATTACTGACCTCCTTGATGAACCAAAAGAAGTATACACTTCATTGCTTATCGCCGGCACATTCATGAACATTTGCATAATCATCCTGGCTAATTATTTATTCAATCAATATTTCCCTTATGGAAAAATAAAACTTGTCAATAGCGGATTTGACTTTATTATTGAATTGGTTGTTAGGGTAATCGCTATCGCATTTATTGTCGTCTTCTTTGGAAAGATATTACCAAAGGTCTGGGCTACGCAAAACAACTTGCGCTTTGCTTATGGTTCCGCTTTTATTATTGAAGCTCTTCACCTGTTTCTTCGCCGGATCAGTCGTTGGATGGTTTCTGTGGCTGATGGTCTCGGTCAACGACTGGGTGCCAATCGTATTCAAACATCAGGAATACAGGAATTAGGAAAATCTGATGAGATAACTGCCGAAGAGAAAAATATTCTTCTCGGGATCGAGAAGTTTGGGAATATCTCGGTAAAACAAATTATGCGGTCAAGACTCGACGTTAACGGTATTGATTACAGCATCTCTTTTAATGAACTCATAAAAAAAATTGAAGAACTGCATTATTCACGCTTACCGGTTTACAAAAACAACCTCGATGAGGTGATCGGGATATTAAATACAAAAGATTTTATTCCCTATCTTAACGAACCTTCGGATTTTAACTGGCATTCTTTAATGCGTCAGCCTTATTTTGTTCCCGAGTCAAAATTGATCGAAGACCTTCTAAGGGATTTTCAAAGCAAGCATATTCATTTTGCGGTAGTAGTGGATGAGTTTGGGGGAACAAGCGGAATTGTTACACTCGAAGACATACTGGAGGAGATCATAGGTGATATTAAAGATGAATTTGATGAAGAAGAAACAGGGAATCGCAAGCTGGATGACCTTAATTATGTATTTGTAGGAAAAACGATGATACATGACATGTGCAGGACAATGAATTTACCACAGGATACGTTTGACAGGGTAAAGGGTGACAACGAATCTGTAGCAGGACTGGTATTGGAGTTAGCAGGCGAATTTCCTAAAGTGAATGACGTAATAAACAGCGGTGATTTCGATTTCACAGTTTTGGAGATTGATAAGAACCGCATCTTACTGGTAAAGGTTACCATCAAAAATCAAATTGAAGAATGAAGTACTTGCCTGGTAAAGTTTTTTTTCCTTTTTCTATTTTTATCTTGTTCAGTTGTAACAGTGACTATACAGTTGGTAAAAAGAGAGGCTATTTTAAGATCGACTTCCCCGAAAAGAAATACCAGGAATTTGACCAGTCCGGGTATCCTTATTCATTTGAATATCCTGTGTACTCCTCCATTGTCAAGGATACGACGTTTTTTGAGGCCGCTCCCGAAAACCCTTGGTGGATCAATATTGATTTTCCGCAATTCGCGGCAAGGGTTTATGTGAGTTATAAAGAGGTAGGTAAAAATAAATTTGATTCGCTGGTAAATGACGCGTTCAAGCTTTCCTACAAACAACATACTTATAAAGCTTCGGCTATCGAAGATTCGGCGATGGCAACGCCCAATAATGTTCATGGCATGTATTTTACACTGGCAGGTAATACAGCTACTGCGAACCAATTCTTTCTTACCGACTCTACGAGGCATTTTTTAAGAGGCGCCTTGTACTTCGCTGCCACGCCTAACGAGGATTCGATCGGTATCGTAAACGATTTTTTGAAAAAGGATCTTCTTCATTTGATCAATACGCTGAAATGGAAATGATCATTGTTGACTCTTCTGTACCGCTTCTTTCGAAAAGATAATTACTATTCAAAAGCTTAAATTTGCCGAAAGTACTATTGTGATCGTAATTGATAATGTTTTAGTGGGTGATGACGTCGTTGAAAAACAATTTGTTTGCGATCTTGCGAAGTGCAAGGGTGGTTGCTGCGAAGACGGAGATGCAGGTGCTCCCTTGGATCAGGAAGAGTTGAACACGATCACCGATGCTTATGAGACAGTAAAGCCTTATTTATCCCAGGCTTCCATCTCCGAAATAGAAAAAAAAGGGAAATATGTTTTTCATGAAGAATTTGGTTGGGTTACACCAACATTGGGAAATGATTCCGAAATATGTGTGTATGGAATTCGCGAAAAAGATGGGATGATCAAATGCGCATTCGAACAAGCTTATTACGAAGGAAAAATAAAATGGAAAAAACCCGTGAGCTGTCATTTGTTTCCCATTATTGTAGAAAAAGGAAAAGAGGGAAGCCATGATACGATGAATTACGAGCCGAGGCAAAAACTCTGCAACCCTGCTTGTTTTCTTGGAAAGAAATTACAAGTGCCAACATATCAATTTTTAAAAGAAGCGGTGGTAAGAAAATATGGTGAAGAGTTTTACGAAGCGCTTGACACAATTGCAAGAAAAAGGTCAAAGAGAAAATGATAACAGCTAAAATCAACTCGTGAAAGAAATAGCCTCTGATTTTATTGGAAAGAGTATCGAAAAAAGCGCGGACAGGGATCACCGCAAAAAGATCAATTTTAATATTGGGCGTTATAACGCGGTTGTTCCGGGTGGGAAGCAACAGTTTGAAAACCTGAACCTGGCAAGAGAAAAAGCAAAAAATTTAAAGTGGAAAGCGATTGAAAGTTTAGACAAGCAATTGGAGAAGTTTGAAGTGGCGATCTCAAAACGGGGTGCCAAGGTGATCTGGGCAGAAACAGCAGAAGAAGCAAAGGAAGAAATACTCAGGATCTGCAGAGAAAAAAATTGCCGTAGCATTGTCAAAAGCAAGAGTATGGTAACCGAAGAAATTCACTTAAATGAATTTCTTAAAAAAAATAATATCGAAAGCGTAGAAACTGACCTGGGAGAATATATTCAGCAACTGGATGGGGAGCCGCCTTATCATATCGTCACACCTGCGATGCACAAAAGCAAAGAAGATGTGGCAAAATTGTTTTCAGATAAATTGGGAACAGATCCTGCACTCACTCCCGAGCAACTGACGCTAGTAGCAAGACAAACTCTTCGTAAAAAATATACCCAGGCTGAAATAGGGATCACCGGCGCCAATTTCATCATTGCCGATGTCGGTGCTATAGCAGTTACAGAAAACGAGGGGAATGCGAGGTTGAGTTGTGCATGGCCAAAGACACATATTGTGATCACTGGCATCGAAAAAGTAATTCCGTCACTTACCGATCTTGCCCTATTCTGGCCATTACTGGCGACTTATGGAACGGGCCAGAAAATAACGGTATATAATACAATTGTAACCGGACCGAGACAACCCGGCGAAGTTGATGGACCTGAAGATATGTATGTGATATTACTCGATAATGGGAGGACCCATTTATTGGCGAATGAAAAGACGAGAGAGAGCCTGTATTGCATACGTTGTGGCGCCTGCCTTAATGCCTGCCCGGTTTATAAAAATATCGGGGGGCATACCTACTCTACTGCATACAGCGGGCCGATCGGTTCCGTGATCACCCCTCACTTGAAAAATATGAATGAATGGAAGCACCTCAGTTATGCTTCTTCGCTTTGCGGGAACTGTACCGAAGTATGTGCCGTAAAAATTAATTTACATGAGCTGCTTTTGGAAAATCGTCATGAGGCTGTTGAAGAGGGAAACAGCAATTTTGCCGAACGGACCGCCTGGAAAATGTGGAAACAGGCAATGCTTCATCGCAGGTTTATGAATATCGGAACCAGTAAGGCGAAGAACTGGGTGATCAATAAATTTTTAAAAGACTGGAAAAAAAACCGGGGCGACATAGAGTTTCCGAAAAAATCTTTTAATGAGATGTGGAGAGCGAAATATGGTAACAGGTAATATCTTCACTTCGTGATCGTCTTTTCAAATACAATTACTCCAAGGCTACAATACATTTTAGATTTTATTGGTAAGGAGACCATCGGCAAACCCTTCCAGGGTGTAGATGATATTGAAACTTTTCGACAACACACCGGCCCAAAGATCAACTACAGTAACGAAAGAATTACAGGATCGGAATTCAGAATTCAGAATACACAATTGCTTTTTGAAAAAGGATGCAACGAACAAGGCATCGAATGTTTTGAAATCAATAACTATAAAGCTTTTTTTAAAACTGAAGGCGATTTTCCATTTGATATTTTTGCTGCCAGTTTTTATTTGCTGAGTCGCTACGAAGAATATCTACCCCATGAAAAAGATGCATTCGGTCGTTATGCGCATAAAAATTCACTGGCCTTCAAAAAAGGTTTTCTCCAGTTGCCATCAGTCAACATCTGGATCGATCATTTTAAAAAATCTCTGCAGCTAAAATTTCCTTCACTCACCATTCACCACTCACCCTTCACCTTTCTTCCCACTTATGATATCGACGAAGCCTATTCTTACAAATACAAACAATGGTGGAGAATAGCCGGGGGATTTCTGAAATCAATATTCAATGGTCAATGGTCGATGGCCGCTGAAAGATTGAAAGTTTTGTCGGGAAGCGGACAAGATCCTTTTGACTCGTTTGATTGGATGGATCAGTTACACCAGCAATTCGATCTTCGTCCCATCTATTTTTTTCTTATCTCAAAAACCACAGGCAAGTATGATAAAAATATTTCTCCCTCAATGAGGTCAATGAAACAGTTGATCCGGGAACACAGTGATCGATATTCGATTGGCATTCATCCTTCCTGGCAAAGCGGCGATGATCCTGAAAAATTAAAACTTGAAATTTTAAGATTGGGTCATATTAGCGGAAAGAAAATTATTTCTTCACGCCAGCATTTCATTCGATTCTCTTTGCCAAAAACTTACCGACAACTAATTGAGTTGGACATTGGATCTGATTTTTCAATGGGGTATGGAAGTATCAATGGTTTTCGTGCGTCTGTTGCATCACCCTTTTTTTGGTATGACCTGGAAAGAGAAGAGCAGACCAAATTACTTCTCTATCCTTTTTGTTTTATGGAGGCAAATTCCTTCTACGAACAAAAAGTATCAACTGAACAGGCATTTGATGAATTGAGACATTATTTTGACATTGTAAAATCAGTAAATGGAACTCTTATTACAATCTGGCATAACAGTTTTTTGGGAACTGCCAGGCAATTTACAGGATGGAGAGAAATGTATAAGAAATTCATTTCTTTAGTGAACCTATAAACAGAGGAAATTTTCCCCGACATCCATATCCAATCGTACACCCTGTTTCTTAATGTTTGAAATGTCTCATTCCTGTCATCACTAAAGCGAGATTATTTTGTTTGCAGTATTCAATTGAATCTTTATCACGAATGGAACCTCCCGGCTCGATAAAAGCGGTTACGCCGGCTTCGTGGGCCAATTTCACACAATCATTAAAGGGGAAAAAAGCGTCGCTGGCCATCACAGCGCCCTGCAGATCAAAATTGAATTGTTTTGCTTTTTCAATGGCTTGCCTCAATGCGTCGATACGGCTCGTTTGCCCGCAACCTTTGCCAAGCAATTGTTTATTTTTTACAATTGCGATCGCATTACTTTTCAGGTGTTTGCAAACAAGATTGGCAAAGACAAGGTCTTCTTTATCTTTAGCTGTTGTTTCCTTTCCACCTTCTTCTATCCATTCACTGAAATTTCCTTCGTCGATTGTTTGTATCAACTCCCCGTTCAGTAACGATCTGTGCATTTCGATGACCACGTCTTTCGGAATAGTGTCTTCAGATTTTGGTTTGACCTGCAGTAATATCCTGTTTTTCTTTGTTTGTAAAATGTCCAGGGCCTCTTTTTCGAATACAGGCGCCATCAATACTTCAAAAAATATCTCGTTGATGGCCATAGCTGCTTCCTTATCAATAAGACTATTGGTGATAAGAACCCCTCCAAATGCGCTTTCAGGGTCGCCGGCTAAAGCGTCTTTCCATGCTTCGGCAGTAGTCGCTCTTGATGAAATACCGCAAACATTTGTGTGCTTGATAATGGCAAAGGTCCGCAAGGAAAGATTTTGAGGATCTACCGGGAACTCACGGATCAACTGGATCGCGGCATCGATATCAACTAAATTGTTGTATGAAATTTCCTTGCCGTGTAATTGTACAAATATTTCTTCGAGATTTCCCCTGAACGAAGCCTGCTGATGGGGGTTTTCTCCGTATCTCAACGTTTTTATCGGTTCATTTCTGACATCCGTATCATTTGTCTTATTATCATTAAAGTAATCACTGATCGCTATATCATACCTCTTAACAATATCAAAAGCGATAGCGGCGAATTTTTTTCTTTGTTCCAGGCTTGTTTCGCCCTTTTGGTGTTTCAATATTTTTTTTAGCTCGGGGTAGTTATTTTTTGAGGCAATTACCAGGACATCTTTAAAATTCTTTGCCGCTCCCCGGATCATAGATGGCCCCCCGATATCAATCTTTTCAATGATCTTCTGCTCGTCATCCGTAGAAGCAACCGTTTCCTCAAATGGGTAGAGATCGACTATAACCAGGTCAATTTCCGGAATATCATATTGCTGCATTTCTTTTACATCCGTTTCATTATCTCTCCTTCCTAATATTCCACCGAATACAGACGGATGAAGTGTTTTAACCCTGCCTCCCAGAATAGAAGGATAAGAAGTCAGCTTTTCAACCGGGATCACAGGAAGATCTAGCTCTTCGATAAACTTTTGGGTACCACCTGTGGAGTAAATGGTGATACCCAATTCTGATAATGATTTCACAAGAGGTTCAAGCCCGTCCTTATAAAAAACAGAAATTAAAGCCGTACGAATTCTTTTATGCATAATCGTAGATTAAAATAAGGGAGGCAAGCAATAAGAGGCGCAAATCTACTTTAATTCAAATTCATCACAAAAGCCCCTTTTGTATTTACATCGTAGTATGGAATGGACAGGGATTTACAATCTTTTATCCAATATTTTAGTCTCCATGCCGGTACTGAACCATCGAAAACGACTTGCCGGATCTTAAAAGCCCGGGTCAGGGCGGAGAAATAAAGCCTGGGACTTTTTGAAACCACAAGTAGGTCAATTGGGATCTTTACATTCAAACTGTCAACCTCATAATTTTTGTCAATTAATAAAATTTTGCTTGGTCCATATTGGATGAGGTTTTTCTGTGCCGCAAGATCCCCAAGTTGATCGACAGGTTCAATGCGATGTAAGATCCGTGAAGGTTTCAAGTGAAAATTGTTTATAAAATCATCGAAAAGGATGTCACTATCTCCAATAAAGAAATAATTTCTGCCATTTATTATATCTATAGCCAGGTGCCTCGGGATGTTATAAACGATGAGTTTCTTTTGGCGATCGGCCTGGTAGAATGAGTAAGATCTTAGAGAAATAAAAAATAAGAGTGCTATTATCGCTGCGATGACACCGGCTTTTTGTTTTTTCAGCAACCAATATCCGACTCCCGTCACTGCAAAAATCAATAACACGGTCTGCTCAATATTGATCTGCATTCCACCCCATAAGGAACCGGGAAGCCATTCGATTCTCTGAATATAACTATTCATAACCCAGATAAGCCATGAAATTATTTTACCAGCAAGCAAAGCCAGGAAAGGAATAAAAGATATAGCGCAAAGGAAAATTTCCCCCAGTACGATAATACTTGATAAAGGAACTGCTACAAAATTTGTAAGCAAAAAGAAATTAGGAAATTGATGGAAATGATAAATGCTGAATGGAGTCGTGAGCAGTTGGGCTGCGATGCTGACAGCATTCAGCTTCCAGATAAAATCAAGTATTTTGTTTTTTACAAAGAATAAGTTGTAGATCGGTTTCATAAAGATCACTATGCTTAGAACTGCGACGTACGAGAGCTGGAAGCCCACATCCCATAACCAATAAGGATTGATACATAATAACACAAATGCGGAAAATGCCAGTGTATTATAGATCGAAGTTTTTCTTGAAAGACTCCCCGCTACTACAATACAGGAGAACATAAGCGCTGATCGTAACACGGAAGGTTGACCTCCGGCTAATAAACTAAATAACCACAGTCCCGAGATTATGATCACAGGATTAAGCCATTTGGAGATCTTTTTTCTTCTTAAGGGTTTTAATACCTGGACGAATAACCAATATATCAGTCCGAGGTGCAACCCCGAAATGGCGATAATGTGAACGACGCCTGTATTAGAATAAGATTGAACAAGGTTTTTATCAAGATCATCTTTGTAACCAATTAACAAGGCTTCAGCGAGTCCCAATTCCTTCTCACCCGGTATGTTTGTCCGGAGAATGGATAAAACCTTTTTTCTTATTGGAAATAATATTTTGCCAAAAAGAGATTGCTTCTTTGTACCCAGCAGAATGAACTCACCTTTTTTCAAAAAAGCCTGGTGGGTCATTCCCTGGAAAAGGCAGTATCGTTTATAGTCAAAGCCGCCGGGGTTACCGGCATTCTTTATTTCCTGTAAGGGACCCGAAAAGATTATTTCTGAACCATGATCTAAAAGCCATACACCAGGATCCTTTTGAAAATAAATGATCGCATCCCCTTGTGTAATTGTAAACTTATTATTTTTTCCGATGGCCGTGATAGTCACGAGGGCCTTGTACGAATTTGCTTTTTCTGCTATCGGTTCCTGCAATATTGCAATAACGTCATCGCCGTTTTTGTACCGGTTACCGTACGAGTTTGAATTATGGCGGATATCTTTATACCAAACAAGTAAGGTACCAAGTGCAAGAAAAATAATACTGATAGGAACACCATTTATTACTGCAAGCTTATATCGTCGATAACTTGTAAGTAAAAACGACATACTTAACAGGGCCACTGAAAAAGAAAATACACCCACAACATTTCTAAGGGCCACTGAAAATTCCATTGTAAAATAATACCCATGACCAGGGGTACCAGGAACCTGATAAATGGAGCTTTTTTCCAAACAGGGATGGTGATAGCCATCCTTAAAGATGGACAGGTTATATGATTGGTTTATCGTTAATTCCTCCCTTGTTAAAAAGAAAAATCGTTTCGAATTGTACCTTTAGTCGCATGAGGAAAACGATTTTATTGCTAAGCGGATCATTGATCATTCTTTTTTGTGATTCGCAAACGCTTCAGCAACTTGGATCAAAGCGTGTGCATTTGCCCAATGGCTGGAGCCTCACCCCGGTCGGTAAAAGTCTTGCTCTTGGTGATCTCCCCCTGAACATTGCCGTCTCGGCTTCAAAAAAATATCTGGCGGTTACAAACAACGGTCAAAGCACCCAGTCTCTTCAGCTAATCGACGTTAAAAATCAAAGGGTATTGAACAGTGTCGTGATCCCGATGTCATGGTACGGTATAAAATTCAGCGCTGATGAAAAGTTTTTATATGCATCAGGGGGAAATGACAACTGGATATCAAAATATGCTATTCAAAATAATAAGCTCATTTTAAAAGATACCATCAAACTTGGCGACAAATGGCCCACCCGGATTTCTCCTGCTGGCATCGACATTGACGATGTAAAGAACCTGCTATATGTAGTTACCAAGGAAAATAATTCACTCTATGTTGTTGACCTCAGGACAAAAAAGATCCTTCAGCAAAAGAGTTTAAAAGGCGAGGCTTATTCATGTTTATTATCGCCGGATAAAAAATTACTGTATATCAGTTGCTGGGGTTGTGATAAGATTTATATCTACAATACGCAGGTGAGAGAATTTTCCGGTGAGATCGCCGTGGGTGACAACCCAAATGAAATTTGTCTTTCAAAAAATGGGGTTTATTTATATGTAGCCAATGCCAATGATAACTCTGTTGCGGTAATTAACACCAGCCAACGAAAGGTCATTGAAGTTTTGAATGCTGCTCTTTATCCCAATGCACCTAGTGGTTCTACTTCAAATGGAGTAGCATTGAGTGAAGATGAAAAAACCCTGTATGTCGCCAATGCGGACAATAATTGCCTTGCTGTATTTGATGTAAGTAAACCGGGTTTTAGCAAAAGCAAAGGATTTATCCCTACCGGTTGGTATCCTACTAATGTAAAAGCCATCGGCAATAAAATTTTTGTTTCAAATGGCAAGGGATTTTCATCAATGGCTAACCCCTTTGGCCCGAACCCAACCCGGCCAGATGGTGAAGTGATATGGCATGCCGGGGATTCAAGTTCCAGGGAACAATATATCGGCGGTCTTTTTAAAGGCACGATGAGTATAATCGATGCTCCATCGCAAAAACAACTGGGCGTTTTTTCACAAGTCGTTTATCAGAATACGCCTTATAATAAAGAAAAAGAAACTTCAGGCAAAGGGGAACAGGGCAATCCTATTCCCATGAAGGTGGGGGAAAGATCACCGATCAGGTATGTGTTCTACGTTATTAAGGAAAACAGAACTTATGACCAGGTACTCGGGGATATCAAAGAAGGCAACGGCGACAGTTCATTGGTTTTATTTGGTGAAAAGATCACACCCAACCAACATAAGCTTGCGAGGGAGTTTGTATTGCTTGATAATTTTTATTGTGACGGAGAAGTAAGCGCCGACGGCCATAATTGGAGTATGGGAGGCTATGCGACGGATTTCTTAGAAAAGAACTGGCCAACTGGGTACGGCGGCCGTGGTGGTGACTACAATGGGGAAGGAACCCGGGCGATCGCTAATAATAAAAACGGTTTTATCTGGGATCATTGCAAAAGAAATGGAGTTACGTACAGGACTTATGGCGAGTTTGTTGATGACTATAAAGCAAACATCCCTGTTTTGGAACATCACTTCTGTCCTTACTTCACAAGTTGGGATCAAACGGTGAGGGATACTACAAGATTTTATCAATGGAAGAGAGAGTTTGATTCATTGCTTGCAGCTAATGCGGTTCCTCAATTCAATTCACTTCGATTTATCAATGACCATACGGAAGGCATGCGGATAGACAGGCCAACGCCGTTTGCTCATACGGCAGACAATGATTGGGCAGTAGGTTTATTTGTTGAATATTTAAGCAAGAGCAGGATATGGAATGAGAGTGCAGTATTTATTATTGAAGATGATGCACAGAGCGGCCCCGATCACGTGGACGCTCACCGTACGACAGCTTATGTTGCCGGCGGGTTTGTGAAAAGAAAATTTGTGGACCATACCATGTACTCAACTTCGTCAATGTTGCGAACCATGGAACTGATATTGGGGATGCCGCCCATGACACAATATGATGCGGCGGCTGAGTCCATGTGGCGCTGTTTTACTTCAACACCAAATGCTGATCCATTTAGTTCCCTGCCTGCACAAATCGACATCACTCAAAAAAACGTAGCGGTTAATGAATGGCAACGACGTTCGGAAAAATTTGATTTTTCAAAGGAAGATGCCATTCCTGACATGGAATTCAACCTCGTACTTTGGCATGGAATAAAAGGTGATAATGTTCCATTGCCTGCTCCTAAAAGAGCTGCTTTTGTAAAAGTTAACGAGGATCAAAAGGACAAGGATGATGATTGATCATCGGGGCTGGTCACAATTGTCGTTCTGTCTTTCTTTCAGTTTTGGCAAAGCAATTTTTTCAGATAAGCTACCTGGCCGATGTGATATATATCATGTTGGATAATGCCGTGGAGGAGAAATCTGAAGTTATATTCCCGGTAATCAACCTCGCCCAAAAGAAATTCGTCATCTTTCGTTTCCAGTAATTCGATAATAAGATCATGGGTCACTTTGAACTGTGCCACACCCTTTTCCCATGTGTGCTCGTTCGGGTCAATTTCTCTCCAGTCAAGTTTCTCAAAACTCGCAAGGTCTTTCTCTTCATCTTTTTCTAACCTTTTTAACGTGAACTCTGCCCAGGTATTCATGTGGTAAAGCAGTTCGATCAACGAATGAGAGTGTTCATTTGGCTTTTTGTAAACAATAGCCGGATCGATCTCCTGTAAAAGTTTCATCACGGATCGTCCATACCAGGGTTCCCCCTCTAAAACTGAGCGAAGTGTAGTGATAATGTAGTCAATTTCTTTTCTCATGAGGTTTAGATTTTTGAAATACGAAATAAGTAAAAAATGTTATTGCTGAAATATTGAATTACATAGGAGGCAAGAAAAACCGGAACAAAAATTCTACGTTCCTGTAACCAACTAAAAAGAATGAGCGTCAAAATTAGCATGGAAGAAGTGTGCCTGTTCATCTCATTTTATTTGATAAGTGTTAACCCGTAAGCAGTAATTTTATCACATGCAAAAACTATTGTAGAATGAAAAAGCTTTTTGTTTTTTTGATCGCCGCCTTTGTAATTTTTTCCTCGTGTCGTTTTGTGACCGGGCAGAGGATCCGGGGAAACGGTAATGTAAGAACGGAAACCAGGTCACCCGGAAGTTTCAGATCTGTTTCTTCCCACGGTTCATTTGACGTATTTGTTTCAAGTGGTCAACAAGCGGTGAAGATCGAAGCTGAAGAAAATTTGCTTCCCTATATCGAAACATATGTAGAAGGCTATACTCTTCATGTGGGAACAAAGAATAATTACTGGCTTAGCCCGGCTCGTAAAGTGAAGATATTTGTCTCGTCTCCCGATTATGAAAGTATCCGATCCTATGGCTCAGGTGATATCATTGGAGAATCGAAAATTACGAGTTCATCAAAACTTGAATTGGGAGTGAACGGAAGTGCCAATATAAAAATGGACATAGATGCGCCTGAGCTAAGTACTGAAACGAATGGAAGTGGCGATATTTTTTTAAGAGGGGAAACAAAATCATTTGAAGGCGAAATACACGGCAGTGGCAATATAAAAGCACTTGACCTCAGATCAGGTGATGCTACCATTAAAATTTACGGTAGTGGGGATGCCGAAGTGTTTGTAGATAGAAAACTGGATGTCCATGTGGCAGGAAGCGGTGACGTGAATTATAAAGGAAATGCACAGGTCTCGAGTAGCATGGCAGGTAGCGGAAGAGTGAAGAAGGTGGACTAGGTCTGAACCATGATTTTCAGGATTATTAGGATTGTAAGGACATATTCGAAATGAGTAGACTCATCTTATTCCTCTCTAAATCCCAGACTTATTTACTCAAATACATACTCCTGTCCTTATACAATTGTCTGAAGTAGGGATCCCGGAGATCTTTTATAAAACGGATCGCCTCACCTGTCGATTTCATTTCAGGACCAAGTTCCCTGCTAACGCCCGGGAATTTTTCAAAGCTGAAAACGGGTTCTTTGATCGCAAAGCCTTTGAGTTTTTTCTCAAATTTGAAATCCTTTAATTTCTTTTCTCCCAACATGATCTTTGTCGCAATGTTGAGATAAGGGATCTGGTAGGCTTTCGCGATAAATGGTGTTGTTCTTGAAGCTCTCGGGTTGGCTTCTATCACATAGACCATTCCATCTTTTATTGCAAATTGAATGTTGATCAGTCCCTTTATTTTTAAGGCCCTTGCAATTTTTTCTGCATAAAATTCCATCGTCGTCACTTCCAGCGGTGTCAGGTTAAACGCGGGAAGAACCGCATTGCTATCACCACTATGAATGCCGGCTGGTTCGATGTGCTCCATCACACCCATCACATGAAAATCTTCACCGTCAAAAATGGCATCGATCTCTGCTTCCTGGCATCGATCCAGGAAATGGTCAACCAGGATCTTATTTCCAGGGATGTGTTTTAATAGGCTTATTACTGCTTTTTCAAGGTCCTCATCATTGATCACTATTCTCATTCTTTGCCCGCCCAGCACATAACTCGGGCGGACCAAAACAGGGTAGCCAACCTTTTGTGCTACTTCTATTGCGTCATCGACATCATAAGCTGTACCGTAATTAGGGTACGGAATGTTGAGTTCTTTTAACATATCACTGAAACGACCACGATCTTCAGCGATATCCATATTGTCGAAATCGGTACCGATGATCTTGATTCCTTTCTCGTTCAGGAGTTTTGCAAGCTTCAAAGCCGTTTGTCCTCCCAGTTGAACAATGACTCCTTCGGGCTTTTCATGTTCAACGATCTCCCATAAATGTTCCCAGTAAACCGGTTCGAAATAGAGTTTATCGGCCATGTCAAAATCTGTCGACACGGTTTCCGGGTTACAATTCACCATGATGGCTTCATAACCCGATTCCTTTATGGCAAGCAATCCATGCACGCAGCAATAATCAAATTCAATTCCCTGCCCGATCCTGTTTGGCCCCGAACCGAGCACGATCACTTTCTTTTTATTTGAAGCCTTACTTTCATTAACATGTCCCTCTTCAAAAGTTGAATAGAAATAAGGGGTCTTTGCCTCAAATTCCGCACTGCAGGTATCTACCATTTTATATACTCTTGTTATACCCAGCTCTTTTCTTTTTTTATAGACGTCCTCTTCATCCCCATGTTGAAGTATGCGGCTGATCTGCTCATCACTGAATCCATTCACCTTGGCTTCCCGCAATAATTCGGTCGGCAGTGAATCGAGATCATACTTCTCCAGTTCCTTTTCAATATTGCAGATCTTCTGGATCTCGTAAATAAACCAGCGGTCAATTCCGGTTGCTTTGGAAATGGTATTCACACTTACTCCTATCATCAGCGCATCTTTGATCCTGAAAATGCGATCCCATTTAGGAATTTTGATGTGACTGAGCATTTCCTCCGCCTTCATCAAACTTTTTCCGTAGTAGCCAAGACCCACCGCGTTGTTCTCGAGGCTTTGACAGGCTTTTTGTATAGCTTCTGTAAAACTTCTTCCGATCGCCATTACTTCACCTACGCTTTTCATTTGCAGGCCGAGCGTATCATTGCCGCCTTTGAACTTATCAAAATTCCAGCGAGGTATCTTGACGATCACATAATCCAGCGCCGGCTCAAAGTAAGCGGAAGTGGTTTTTGTAATTTGATTTTCCAGTTCATCCAATGTATACCCAATGGCAAGTTTTGCCGCGATCTTGGCAATAGGATATCCCGTAGCCTTAGAGGCGAGCGCCGATGAGCGGCTAACGCGGGGATTGATCTCGATGGCAATGATCTCTTCTGTGTCAGGATTCAACGCGAATTGCACATTACAGCCTCCGGCAAAATTCCCCAGATCACGCATCATTCTGATCGCCGTGTTGCGCATCAATTGCATGGCTGTATCGCTAAGTGTCATTGCAGGCGCAACAGTAATTGAATCGCCGGTATGGATGCCCATTGGATCGAAGTTTTCGACACTGCAAATGATCACGACATTATCATTGGAGTCACGAAGTAATTCCAGTTCAAATTCCTTCCAACCCAAAACCGCTCTTTCTACAAGCACTTCATGAATAGGTGACGCCTGCAGTCCGCGGTTCAATGCTTCGTCCAGTTCTTCCTTATCGTGAACAAAGCCACCACCTGTTCCACCCAGCGTGAATGACGGACGGATCACCAGAGGAAAACCTATGTCCTGGGCATATTCTTTCCCTTCTAAAAATGAATTGGCTGTTTTTGCAGGAGCTACCGGAACGCCAAGCGCAATCATCCACTGGCGAAATTTTTCGCGGTCTTCTGCTTTTTCAATCGCTTTAATATCCACACCGACCAGTCTCACGTTATATTGCTTCCAGATCCCGAGGTCTTCCGCTTCTTTCGCAAGATTAAGAGCGGTCTGGCCACCCATGGTAGGAAGGACAGCATCAATGTCATTTTCTTCAAGAATTTTTTCAATGCTCTCAACCGTCAGGGGTAGCAGGTATACCTTATCAGCCATCATCGGATCGGTCATGATGGTGGCCGGGTTACTATTGATGAGTATCACCTTAACGCCTTCCTCGCGAAGGCTACGGGCAGCCTGGCTACCTGAATAGTCAAATTCACAAGCCTGACCAATAATAATAGGACCCGAACCAATGATAAGGACTGACTGAATCGAATTGTCTTTTGGCATTTATCTTTTCTCCGTCATCTTTAGAGAGGGTATAAAAAAACCGGGCTATTCGCCCGGGGTGCAAAACTAAGGTAATATGAGTTCTTTTGAGAGTTAGTATTAAAAAAATTTACTCAGACTTTAGCTATGGTATGTTGACATTTCTATTTCGTCCAATGCTACCAGCGAGTGATCGACCCCCAAATCTTTTTGATGGGCCTTCCTGGCTTCATATTTTATTTTTTTCTTGGTTACCCACTTTTGCCTTGCATCCTGCCCCTTAACTATCCCTACAATGATGCCACCGACAAGAAAAAGTCTGAAAGTAAATTTGTAAAACATCGTTTTCATTTTCTTCTCCATAATTATCCGTTTTACTTATGTAAAATTCATGCCATAAATTTTAACATCGATCAGGAGTCGTTGAATCCAGGTTAAAGAAATGTTTAATGAACTTATTTTTTGCAAACACATTAAATTCTTTACAAGAGATCATCTTATTGCACTGTACAATCTGGATAACTATCAACTCCACCTATATTAGTGCTTAGTAATTTTGATTATGCTGCATGGACTGAAGGTTTTCATTTGCCTTTTTTTTTCAATAAAGATCTACTCCCAATCGTTCGTTTACTCCAGGGATTACTTCCGGTGGCCTGTAGATAATAAGCCTGGCATTGTTGCCAACTTCGGTGAGCTGCGGTCAAACCATTGGCACATGGGATTAGACGTTCGCACTG
>JADMIO011621087.1_pt1 | contig 51521 bp, 46 predicted proteins | sample 8958161 | NCBI WGS metagenome assembly JADMIO01 (sample SAMN16585339, study PRJNA669376) | soil metagenome | isolation source: Crop rotation soil | place: USA: Cullars Rotation, Alabama | collected 2011
CCCGCCGTCGGGTTGCCGCCATTCAGCACATATTCGCCGCGCGTCGGGTTCGGGTGACCGTAGTAGCCGCCTTGCTCGATCGTGAAGAGGAAGTCGTCCTCGGTCATCTTCACGTTGGTGAGCGCGGGAACGATCGTGCCGGCATACGGTCCATTGATCGACTGATCGATGCGCTGCGGCGCGGCTCCTGTCCCCGTAAAGCCCGGCGTGTTCCCGCCCGACGCAGAGCCGTTGGTCGGCGCATAGAGGCGTCCGTTGCTGGCCCAGATGAGGTCAAACGCGTTGCGAACGCCGGTGGCGTAGAGGGTCAGGGGCGCGCCGGGCACGAACGGGTTGTACGTGCCGCCTTCTTCGGTCTTCGCGTCGAGCGGTCCCTGGCCGCGCGCGAATCGCTGCTGCATAAGCGGCAGGTCGAGCCGAAGGATCGCCGCCGAGAGCAGGTGTTCGCTGCGAAGGCCCCAGGCATTGTCAGGAGCGCCCATGGCGCTGGTGCTTCCCTGTGAAATGTAGAGCGCACCGTCCGGCCCGAAGTCGAGTTGATTCGTGAGGTGATCGCGAACCGATCGAGGCAGTCCAGTGACGTAATCCTGATAGGTCTGAAGGTTCGGACCGCTCAACCGGCTGACCTTCCCGGTCCAGTCTGCGCCGTTCTCGGTTCCGAACTGTCCGTGCGTCACCCAGAGGATCAGGTTGTCGGCAGTCGATGAAGGATCGAATCGGATCCCGGTGATGAGACGTTGCTGTCCGTCATTGCCGGCGATGATGGACGACAGGAGCTGCGGCGCGCCGAGCGTTCCATCGGCGTGGATCACGAAGCGTTCGATCGTGCCGGTGCTGGTGGCGATATAGAGTCGGCCATCGGGGCCGACGGCGAGCCCCGTGAATTGCGCGCCTTGCGCTGACGGAAGCGAAACCTTTTCGAATGCGATCGATGGGTTCGTCGCGTTCACCGCGGTACCGGTCGTGAAGCTGGACGTGAAGGGCGCGAACAGATTGCCGCCGGTGTCCTGGAGCGCATCGGTGACGATGAAGGTGTATCGCGTATTCGGATCGAGCGGGCCGCTGGGCTGAAGGACGATCGCGTCGCCGCCGCCGGAGGTGTTGAGGTGAGCATCGACGATCGCGCCATCGCTGGCGCGGATCAGCTTTACCGAATCGTTCGTGAGTGTTCGAGCGTCGATTCCCTTCCCCGCGTTCGGCAGGAAGACGTCGGCGGCGACAAACGCATCGCGCGAGACGTTCGTCGCTCCATCGGCAGGACGCGTGGCCGTCACCGAAGGATGAGTGACCGCGGGCGCGCCCGGAGTGATCGAGAATGAGTCGAAGCTCGCCGTGATCGGGCCGACGTCATTCTTGTGCGCCGCCATGATTCCGGCGCGTCCGAGCGCGGCGAAGAACGTGTTCTTCCGGGTGCCGCTGAGCGTCAGCTCTTTGGTGATCTTCGTGGCCGGGGCATCGTTGACGCTGTAATAGCCAACGATCTTTCCGGTGCCCGCATCGCCGACGAGCATCAGGTCGAGCGTATTGATGTTCGCAAAGCTGCCGACGGACGTCAGCGATGCGGTGCTGCTGAGCGTATGCGTGTAGCCGCCACCGACCTTCGGCGACTCATCCGCGAACTGTAGGACGGCTTTGCCGCTATCTTGCGCGAGCGCGACCAGCTTGACGAAGTTGTCCTGGTCAGGCCCGAAGAGGATGCCGGCCTGTTCGTTCGGTCGGTCGATGAAGCCAAGCGGCCCGCGCAGCCGCGCCGTGATCGTGAAGACGCCGGTCGAGGAGTTGAACTGCACCTGAAGTGCGTTGGCGAGCGTGTTGTCGGCTTCCCAGTGGCTGCCTGATGTGGACGTTCCCAGCGTCGTGAGGTCGAGCAAGCCATCGGCGGTGCGCAGGTCAAGAAGATCGGGGCGATACTCGTCGTTGTTCTTCGTCGGCTGGACCCAGGTGAATCCGGTGCCAGCGCCATCGCGGTCGGCGATCGTGTCGGCCTGCGAAGTGGAAAAGTCGAGCGAGACGGGAAGGGTCGAAAGGGCGGAAGGGTTTCCCGCCATCAGATAGCGAGGCTCAAGTCGCTCGATGGGGGCGCGTAGGGATGTGGTCGCCGCAACCGCCGCGCGAAATGCGGCATTGCGAACGGCGATCGGGCTGGACGGTCGCCGCCCGCGCCGCTCGGCGGCGCGTGCTCCAGCAAAACTACCCGTCATTCAACCACACACACCCGGCGGTTCACGCGGCCGGCGACAGCGCGCGATCCGTCCAACAGGGACATGTGCAGGTTACGCCCGCGCGGCGTCAGTCATCGAAAAGGACGGGTTCTGTCGCCAGTCCGATAAGCTATCGCGCGACAACGACGGCTCCGTCGGGCTCGGGACGCGAATAGATGAAGTGAATGTAGAATGCGAACGCGCCGACGATCGCTGCTGCCACGCCGACCCACACGGGCCCGATTGTCTTCCAGAGCAGGTAAACGTTGAGCGCGGCGATCAGCGAGCAGACGAAGTAGCCAAGGACCGTCACCCACATCGGGTTGACGAACGTTCCCATCCGCCGGCGGCTGCTGGTCACCATCATCAGGGGGAAGATGGCAAACGGAAGCTGCATCGACAGCACGACCTGCGAGATCACCAGGAGTTGAACCGTATCGCGGCCGCCGGTCGCGCTGATCACGATCAGCGCGGGGATGATCGCGGCGGTGCGGGTGATCAAACGGCGGAGCCACGGGCGGATGCGGATGTGGAGGAAACCCTCCATCACGATCTGACCCGCGAGCGTGCCGGTGATCGTGCTCGACTGGCCGGAGCAGAGGAGCGCGACTGCGAAGAGCACAGCAGCGCTGCCACCCAGCGCGGGCGCGAGCAACTGATGCGCTTCCTGAAGCTCTTCAACCTGCCGGCCCGTCTTCCAGAAGACGGCGGCGGCGAGGATCAGGATTGCGGCGTTCACGAAGAACGCCATGCCGAGCGCCACGACGGTGTCGATCGTGTTGAAGCGGATCGCGGTGCGCTTGTCCTCTTCGCTGCGCCCATGCGCCCGCGTCTGCACGACCGCCGAGTGCAGATACAGGTTGTGCGGCATGACGGTGGCGCCCAGAATGCCCAGCGAGACAAACAGGGCCTCGAGGTTCGGCATCGACGGGACGAACGTTCCATGCAGGACCGCGCCATAATCCGGCCGCGCGAGGAAGATGTTATAGGCAAAGGACGCGCCGATCGTCAGAACGAGGGTGATGACGATCGCTTCCAGCTTGCGGAAGCCGAAGTTCATCAGCATCAGGAGCAGAAGCACGTCAAGACCCGTGATCAGCACGCCCCAGACGAGCGGGATCTTGAAGAGCAGGTTGAGCGCCACCGCCGAGCCGACGACCTCGGCGAGGTCGCAGGCGATGATCGCGACTTCGCACAGGAGCCACAGTGCGATCGAGGTTGGCTTGGAGTAGTAGTCGCGACACGACTGCGCGAGATCGCGTCCCGTGACGATTCCCATTCGCGCACACAAAACCTGCAGGAGGATCGCCATCAGGTTCGATGCGAGGATGACCCACAGGAGCGAATAACCAAACTTGCTTCCGCCGGCGAGATCGGTGCCCCAGTTGCCGGGGTCCATGTAACCGACGGCTACCATAAAGCCAGGGCCGGCAAAGGCGAGGAAGCGCTTCCACCAGGAAACGTTTGTTCGCTCGGCGGCGGTGAAGACACGCAGCGTGCGGTAGGCTTCGGGAAGCGAATGAAACGCCGGATTGTCCGCCTCGGTCGATTCGGCGGCATAGTCGAGCGGTAGGCTCGGCTGCTTATTGTCCGTGAATGGATGAACGTCAGCAGCAATACCTGCCGCTCGTCCAAGCCCGGTTGACACTGAGAGTTGATCCGTGAACATTCAAACCTCTAACACTACTTCGGCCAAAATCGGCATTTTGACCAATCAAAATAACAATACGCCCCAGTCAAAGTGTTGTCAAGGGGAGATTGACGGGCTACGGTGGCAAAATTGAGGGACCATGCCTAGCAGCACCGTCGAAAACTACCTGAAACAGCTTTACGCTGCGGAGCAGAGCAGCGAGACCGCCGGCCCCGACGGAATCGTCCCGATGGGCCGATTGGCCGCGGCAATGGGGGTTGTGCCGGGGACCGCAACGTCGATGGTCAAGGCATTGGCCGATTCAGGCCTCGTTGAATATGAGCCGCGTGCGGGTGTGCGGCTGACCAATCGCGGCCGGCAACTGGCACTGCACGTGCTTCGAAGGCATCGGCTGGTCGAACTCTTCCTGGTAAAGACATTAGGGTTGGACTGGTCGGTCGTGCATGAAGAGGCCGATGTCCTGGAGCACGCGATTTCGGATCGTGTGCTCGAACGCATCGACGCGTTGCTCGGACACCCAACCGCCGACCCGCACGGCGATCCGATTCCGACTTCAAAAGGGCACGTCGATAATCCCCGCCGAATGAGTCTTGCAGATTGCCCTGCCGGCGTCGCGCAGCGCGTCGCGCGCGTGATGGATCAGGACCCGGAGTTCCTTCGCTTTGTCGAGCGCAACGGCTTGATGCCCGGAAGCAGCGTGACCGTGGAATCGCGCGAGCCTGCGGCGGAGTCGGTCATCGTCCGCATCGCGCGACGTGAGCCGGTATCACTGGGATTTGCGGCAGCGGCGAAGATCCTGGTTGAGGCGGGGGCCTGATTCCGCGCACGTTCGCAAATGTTACCGTGCGAGTTCAAGAAATCATGTCCCCTTTATTTTCGTGGCACGGGCATCCTGCCGTGTCTGGACGAACGAGTGAGAAACGGTTTATTGTGCGGTGATCAAAGAACAGCGGGTTGGCGTCTCGCGCGACACCAACCCGCTGGTTCGTTTCTATTCGATAGTCGCTTCGTGCGCGACCGGATCAGACTTCCTTCAACTGCTTGAGGAAGTTGATGTACTCGCTGCCGTTGCCGTTGTAGCCGGGGAACATCTTGGCCTTGAACGGGTCGAAGTGGAACAGCTTGCTGATCGACTCAGCGAAGACGGTGCGGAAGTCGGTGTGGACGGGCATGAAGCGATCGTAGTTGAGATCGCCCATTCCCTTGAACTGTCCGAACACCTTGGGGCCGGCGACCATGCCGCCCATGACGAGCATGAAGCCGCCGTTGCCGTGGTCGGTGCCGTTGGTGCCGTTTTCCTGAACGGTTCGGCCGAACTCGCTCATCACCAGGACCATCACCTTCTTCATCCGGTCCTCGCCCAAGTCCTTATTGAACGCGACGAGGCAATCGGACAGGTGACGGAGCATGTTGGTGTGTGCGCCTTTGACGCCGCCCTGGCCGCTGTGGTGGTCCCAGCCGCCGTAGTCGGCCTGCGCCACTTCGAGGCCCATGTTGGCCTTGATGACCTTGGCGATCGTGGCGAGCTGCGAGCCGAGCCCACCGCCGGGATAGGCCGCGCTGTTGGGCATGCGCTCGGCCTTTTCGAGGGCCTTGAGACGCGCGACCGCGTTCGCGCCACTGTCGGTAATGATTTCGCGGGCCGCATCGGCGTTGAGGCCGTGCTTCACGGTCATCTTGCTGCCCGGGCGATCGGTGAGCGATGAGCCGCTGGTCGTGTTGGCGCCTTCACGCGCCGTCATGTTGACCATGTTCTCGGTCGCGTACAGGTTTTCGAACAGCGCCATGTCCTGGCAACGGTTGTTGCCGGCCAGCACAGGATAGTTGCCGCGAAGCGCGCGGGGCAGGAGGCTCATCGCGGAGATGCCGCGGAGCGGAGCGTCATACGGCTTCTTCGACAGCTCGAGGTAGCGGTTAAGCCAACCCTGGGTGACGCGTGCATCGCCGGCGGTGCCGCGCTCCATGTAGTCTTGCGCGCTGAAGTGGCTACGCGTGCCGTTGGGCGAACCGACGTTGAGGATCGGTACGCACATGCCCGCTTCGATCAGCGGCATGAGGCTCTTGAAGCCGGGGTTCAGGCCCCACGTGTCCTTCTGTTTGGGGAAGGGGATCGCCGCGAGGTCTTCGCCCTTGGCGGCCTTCGCGGGGATCGCGATGTTCGGGCGGTACTCGTAGTACTTCGGATCGCCGATCGGCACGATCGCGTTGAGCGAGTCAGCACCGCCGCGAAGGAAAATCGTGACGAGCGTAGGCCGCTGGCGTTCCGGATCAGCGCTGCCGCCGTCGGTGGAACCTTCCACGGGCGCAGGCGCGCCGCGCAGCCAGGAGTCCATGCTCACGAAGCCCATAGACCCGGCCATGATTGCCATGCCGGACGCTTTAAGGAAGTCCCGCCGATTGCTCATAAAGGTGTCTCCACCGGTTGAATGTCGCGAGTCTCGAACCGCATCGAAAATCGCGATCGCTGTCGCGTTGGTTATCCTACCCGTTTTGCGGACAAATGTAAGTAAATTGCACAGACGTCTTACTGATGTCTCACCTTCCGAGGGGAGACACTCGCGCCGGGCAAGCCCGGCGGCTAAATGGCTTACTGCTGCTGGAAGTCTGGGGAACCGACGATCACGCTCAGGATGCGCCGGTTGTCCTTCTTTTCCGCGGCATCGTTGATCACTTTGCGGGTGCGATCACCCAGGTCTGCGCCGATCAGGTCGTCGACCATCACGGTGCGGGCTTCTTCACCCGACATGCCGTCGTAACGTTCGAAGAACGTATCGGGGATCTTCACGCCGGGGATCGAGCCCTTCACGAGGTTCCAGGCATAGTCCCAGCGGGTGGTGAGCACACCGGCGTCCATCCAGCGCTCAGCTTCATCGAAGTAGCCGGTCGGATCGTTGCAGTTGTAAAGGGGCTCGCCCATCTTCGTGAGCAGGGCACACGTGCCGCCGGCGTCGGTTAGCTCGGCGTCGGTGTTTCGCAGGGCGCTCACGGTGAACTCGAGCGGCGTCTTGAACTTCGAGCGATAGTTGCCCCGCATGAAGAACTCGGGGCTGTTGATGATTTCCCAATAGACGGCCGTCAGGTCGCCGTCGCTGTTCTTGAACTTCGTCGCGACCTTCTTCACCAGTTCCTTCGGCGGGTTGTCATTGACGAGATAGCGGCAGAGCTTCTCGGAGATGAATTCGGCGGTGTTCTTGTCCTTCACGAGGACCGTCAGCGCCGCCTGTCCACCCTTTTCACCTTCGGGCAGCTCCATCTTGCGCCACTTCTTAACGCCGGGCTGATGCATGCCAGGATTGAACGCGTACTTCAGGTCCGGACCGTAGGTCCACCCCGTCAGCGCCTTTGAAAGCTCAAGGACGTCGTTTTCCGTGTAGCCGCGGTCGGCGCCCATCGTGTGAAGTTCCATCACTTCACGGGCATAGTTTTCGTTCCAGGCGTTGCGCTTGCTGATCGAGTTGTCGAGGTATTCCAGCATCGCCGGGTGACGCGCTGAATCGGCCAGCATCTGACCGAACTTGCCGAAGACGTTCTTGCGGATCACGTTCCGCTCGTAATCGCATGCGGTCCAGGAGCGGGTCGGAGCATTCAATTCCGGCTGATCGACGCAGAAGTGGTTGCGCCAGAAATCGCACATCACTTCCTGGAAGACCCGGCGGCTCTTGACCGCGCGAGTGACGATCATCTCCGGCAGCTCTTTGCGAAGCTGCGGGTTGTTCTCGGCGCGCATGCCGATCGGATACGCCTTCTTGATCTCCTGAACGGTCATCTTCGTCCAGGGGAACTTGCGACCAATCTCCGAATCGCAGTCGGCGTCGTCGATGCTCTTGGGGTCGATCTGATAGCTGATCCAGTTCTTGTACCCGCCCAGCTCCATGATCTCTTCGACCTCAGTCGGGTGGGGGCTATAGCTGAGGCGATTGAGGACCTGGAGGATCTTCTCGCGCTCATCGAGCGGCGGGCCGTTAAGGGTCGCCGCGTCGGCCGACTGGTCTTTCTTCGACCGCGCGCCGGCCTGCAACTCGAGCAAGCGGAGCTTGCCCATCTCCGCCTTTGAGATCTTGCTCTTCTTTGTAGGCTTCTGGAAACCCTTGACCGGGCCGTCTTCCTTCTTGGGCTTGGAGGGATCGCTCTTCTCTTCGGCCGGCGGGGGCTCAAACTGCGCGAGCGCGAGACGCGTCGCTGCGGTTGAGAACGCCACCAGACCACTGCACCCCAACAAGACCGTCAAGACCTTGCGCCTTAACGTCATCGCCTGCTCCTCAATCATGGGAAACGAGAAAATTCGGGAAGGTTCCGCGCACAAAACCGGGCGGGCCAGCGGGGCATTATTACAAATCCAGTTGCGCCAGGGAAGTAAATTCCGCCGCGCGAAAATTGCCCGGAAACCTTCCGCCTATCCGTTCTACGAATCGAACTGCAAAACGTTGCTGGGTCACCGCTTAAATCCGTTAACCCGGATATCTCTGAACCTATCGGCGCTTAGACGTTGTGAACCTTCATAAGTTCTAACGGTTAGCCGAGTGAGTTCGTGAGCGACCGAACCGGGAATTCCGATGGGCCGGATACTTACTCCTTCACTTCCACTTGGTCGCTCATTAGTGTTCGCCGCTCGAAGTCCTTGCGGCGAAGCTCGTCGATTTCCTTCAAAAACGGCCGAGGGCCGCCTTTCTGGTATTTGGCCATCCCGATCTTCTGCCCGCCGTCGTTCAAAAGGACCACCGACGGGTAACCCATGACCCGGTAGACCTCCGCCAGCCGGTTGTTCCGATCGAGATCCTCTTTGGCTAAGGGTTTGGTCTTGGGGAAATCGATTCGGCACAGCACGAGGTTCTTTCCCGCGTAAGCCCTGAACTCCTCGTTCTTGAAGATCTCGGCGTCCATCTTCTGGCACCACTCGCTGGAGTCCATGCTGGTGAATGCGACCAGGAGTTCGCGCTTGAGCTGAACGCTGATCGCCTGGGCGAGGTGGAAATCGGTGACCCAGTTTCCGGTGTAGTCAAACTTGGGCAGGTTCTGTTCGAGCCCTTTTCGGATCGCCTCGACCTTGGTCGGGCTCCAGCCGATGTTTTTGTATTTCACTTCCTTCTTGTTCGGGTAGTAAAGCACGAGTTGCGACGGCGCGGGCCCGATCTTCTGTTCTTCGACGAACTTTCGGAACTCGGCGGCGCCTTTGGAAAGGTCGATGTCTTCCGGCCAGTTCCACTGCATGAACACCATCGTGCGATTGACGAACCGGATGAACTTCTGGCTGTCCATCAGCGCCTTGTTGGCGTCGAGCGTCTTCTGCGATTGGTCGTGTGTGATGAGCAAGAGAAATGGAAGTCCGTGTTTCTTTCCGTATTCGGTGCCTTCCGCAAAACTCTTCTGGACGACGAGCGTCTCCTTCCCGGGGCGCGTCTTGACGATGTCATCCGCGATCGCGAGCCACTTCAGCGGCTGTCCCTTTTTCTCATCGTTTCGCAAAAACGCCTGGTCATAGGTGCAGCGCGCGTACGGCTCGCCGTCGCAGTCCACGAAGATGATCGTCGGCACCTTGTCGATCGAATACTTCTGCTTGAACCGTTCGTTCTGCGAACGAATCGCGGGGTTCTGCTTCTTCATCAGGTCTTCGGACGGGTAGTCGCACAGGAAGAGCACGACGTTTTTCTGAGCCCATTCGTTGAACATCTGAGTGGACAGCACATCCCTCCAAAGCTTTTTCGAGAAGTCTTCCCAGTCTGACCCCGTGAAGTACATCATGACTAGCTTGTCATTCTTGCGCGCCTCGGCGGACGCCATCGTCCAAGTGGTGTTCCATTTGACGGGAAGGTTCTTGGACGTGGGTGAAGTTGGGGAGTCATCGGGATCCGCGCCCGTGCCAACCCGAGGCGACTTTGTGCCGCCGGTGGTCTTGGTGGTGGTGCGCGGCGTCATGTTCGGCTCTTTCTTCATCATCTCGTCGTCGGACGAAGACGACGGAATCTTGGGCGCGGCAATCGCGACGCCGACCCAAGTCGCAAGAGCCATCGCGCTACATAGGATCAACAGGTGTGTAAGCCGTGGCATGAAGATTCGCCCTCAAAGGTTGGACAACCGAGTGCGCGTCGCTCGTGGTCGAAGCAGAGTCCACGTTGCGGTCGCTCCGCGCGGCCGACCAATCATATCGTCCAAACCAGACCTAATGCCAGTGACCAATCCGTCGCTGCCATCAGGATTACGCGAGTCTCATCGGGACAGTTCAGTTCGGCCCGGATTCGACCCGCCGACCGCATTCGGGGCAGCGATCGGTCGAAGCGCGAAGGTCATACCCGCAGTTGACGCACTTGCCCGTTCCCAATCGTGCCCGACGGCGCTGCGTGACGAGAATTCTGCGAGCGGGATAGACCAGCAGCATCCCAACCGCAAACCAGTGCGGAACGGCGGCGTTGATCAGCGAACCGTTGGGCCCCTGAAGTCCGCCGTACTTGAACTTGGCGAAGTCTACTCGGCCAAATTCCATGCCCCAGTCTTTTCCGTTCTGCCGGCAGAAGGTGAGTTGGCCCTGGTGAGAGACAACCCAAAGCCGGGGATCGGTGCGACGGAAGCTCAGACTCTCCCCGGTCTGGGAGGGACCATAGTTGTAGCTTCGAACCCAAATCACGCTGACGATCACAGCGAGGACGAACGAGACGGCACCAAGAAGGTTCAACAGATGTCGCACGATCCTGTTTTGATGCGCACCGCGGTCGGCGGTTGCATGCATTATCGTCTATCGGCGTGCACCGACCGCGAAGAGGATGCCGTCCTGTATCGCGTATGCGGTTCCGTCCGGGCCGATCACCGTTGGCGTATAGGCTTCACCCAGACCGCCCGTCAGACGGAACTGCTGGGAAAGGGTGTTCGTCGCGAGGTCCCAGCGATAGAGCACGCCGTCTTCGCTGTTGGCGATGATCGAGCCGCTGACGATGTCGAGCGCGGCGGTGTTGATGCACCACTCTTCGACGGCGTTGGGATAGCGGTCGGTCCAGTCGTCGTCAGGCGTGATGCCTAATTTCGACACGACCTCCTTCATGATGCCGACGCCGGTCTGTGAATCGACGACTGAGACGTTCGGATCGAAGATTGAGATCTTGTTCTCGCCGTTGCCGCCATAGCCGGCGTAGCTGTTGAACTTCGTCATGACCAGGTAGCTGCTTGCGCCTTGATACGATGGGACAAGGCGCGAGGGGACGATTGTCGGGGTATCGTCCCACCCATACGTGCCCGGCGTCTTCTTGACGGAAAGGTCGGAATTGAAGTGGAGCAGCCAGCCGCCGAGCCGGCTGTTTTGCGGGGCAGCGCTGACGCCGAGATAGACGTCGCCATCGGGGCCGACGGTGGGGGAGCCGGTTCCCTGATCGATGACCTGGATATATGCGCCGGACTTTGGATCGGTCAGGCGCACGCGCCGAATCGCGGCGAGCGTCGTGCTGTTCAGCGCGACGAGATACGAACGATTCGTCGTCCCGCTGGTGCGATTCATTACCGCGTAGACGATCTTCCCGTCGTTGCTCAGCGCCGGCGCGGCATCGTGGGCGTTCTTATCGACGTACGAATCACCGGTCGCGGTCATTGAACTTACGCGCAGGCCCGAACCGTCCGCGCCGATCCGTCCAAGTCCGCCGCGAACGTGGTTGTGATTGTCGTTGGTCGCTTGAAGTCCGAAGAAGAGGTTGCCGTCGGCGTCGATCGTGATCGGCGTGTCGATGAAGAGGCTCTTGTTGTAACCCGTCGCGTTGGCGGTGTATTCGCTCAGGCCGTAGAAACTCATGCGCGTCGGCGTTACCGCGCCGTCCACGTCGGGATTGTCCACGCGATAGACCGTGCCGCCGGCGCCGGGGAAATAGAGACGCCCCTTCGGATCGAGTACGCCGGAGTAACTTGGAAGCCACGAATAGGGAGGCAGGACGTAGTCAGTCGTGAACGACCATTTCAGATGTCCGTCGGTCCCGTCGCGCGCCTCGATGCGGAAACCGCTGGTCAGTCCAGTTTTCACCGGAATGATCACGGTGTTCTTCCCGGTGATCGATGGCGATCCATAGTGGGCGTGGAGGTCGCCACTGGCAGTGTGATTCGGCTGGAGATCGACCGGCGTTGACCAGTGAATCGCTTCCAATGCCTGCGCCGCGACCGGGCCGTCCGAAACTCCCGTGTGCTGTGCATCGGCGGCGAAGCCGGCCCAGTAGGGCGCGGTGTCGGACGGCGGCGGTGTTGGTGATGGGGACGGAGAAGGTGACGGCGATGGAGAGGGGGATGGCGACGGTGAAGGAGAGGGCGAAGGCGATGGAGAGGGCGAGGGAGACGGAGAAGGCGATGGTGAAGGGGACGGTGATGTCGCGCCGAAGACGCCGAACTTCAATCCGCTGACCGATTGTCCATCCGACAAACTCAGGTGAATGCCATTGCCGTCCTTCGGCGTCGTCTGCCGACCGCCGGTCGGTACGACTTGCCGAATGATCCGATCGCTTCCTCTCGGAACGTTCGCGAGCGTGAACGTGCCGCTGCTGCTCGTGATCGTGAGAATCGTCTCGCTGGTGTCGAGCTTTCGATTGTTGTTGGCGTCGCAGTAGATCTGGACGTTCGCCAGACCCGTTTCGCCGGTGTCGAGCTTTCCATCGGCGTCGGCGTCGTTGAACACTTGGCCCGAGACGGATGCCCCGGTCGCCATCAATCGACGGGACTCCACTGACTCAACGGCCACCATGCCCCGTTGAACGAACCGACGATCTCGACGAGCCACCCAACCACCCGATGCGCGCGACATCATTTCTTCCTCCAACCCAAAGTTCGCGGTGAACGCGGCCTGATCGTATCGATGGCGAGCGAATGTCGCAATTCAGTCCGGTTTTCGGGGTCATTTTCTCGCGCGCTCGCCTATCATCCGGTCCAAAACTTGATCGCGCCCTGCACGATCGATATCGTTCGGAGACGCGCAATGCGCCGGCGGAGTACCCAAGTGGACTAAGGGGACGGATTGCAAATCCGTTATTCATGGGTTCGAATCCCATCTCCGCCTTTCGATTCTTAGGTCGCTCGATCCAATCGTTATCGATCTCCCAATTTACCGATTGACCTGGCGCAGGCATCTTGCGGATAATGACGCCAAGTTGATCCGAAGGAGGATCGGCATCGCGGACCCGGGCGCAACGTCGCGCACGAGGTTCGCGCGACATCTCTACCTCTCGGTCGCTCTACATGAGGGTTTTTAGTATGAGCAAGCTTTTCGTCGCACTGCTGGGCGTGGTTCTTGTTGCGGGTTTCGGCTGCCACGACAAGGACAATGACATGGATCACAACAAGGACAAGACGATGTCCTCGAGCAAGGCGGAAATGGACGACTGCGCACATTGCCCGGGCGTCCAACATGCCAATGCCGACGGCACCTGCCCGATGTGCAAGATGAAAGTGAAATAACTCGCATCATTGCTTTGCGCGATCGGATCGGGCGAAGCAAAATGTGATCGCACAACGGCCCCCGCTTCAGTTGAAGCCGGGGCCGTTGTCGTTTCGTGTGAATATTGCAGATGCCCCCGATGGGAATCGAACCCATACGTCCTTTCGGACAACGGATTTTAAGTCCATTGCATACCGGGCAAAACTACTCGGAAAATCCGGCCGATTCTGAAAACACCCCTTCCCCCTTGCGCAACCCTTGCGCAACCACCCCGACCGACCCGGACTTGCAGACCATCATCGGCGCGTGGCCCCGGCTGACACCGGACGCGCGGAAGATGATCACGGCGATGGTGACGGCGGCGACGAAGATATAATCGAGCAATCGGGAACCGCCGGTCTGATCCCCGGCGGCACGGTCCTAGACGTGCGCGGCGTTTCACCTTCGCTCGCCACGTCAGGACCGGACCCGGCAAAGGTGAACCAATGGCAGCACACACTCCGCCGGCGCGATGGTCCAGAGCGAACCCCTTGCACTCCGATTCCGAATTGCAAGGGCGAATCACACGTCAGTACCAGGAGCTGCGCGAGAACATCCTCGCGGGTCTAAGGCAGTGGCGCACAACCCGGTCAAAGTCGATGGGGTTGGAAGTGTTGACCGCTGACGAGCGGCGTGGCGTTCGGCAGGAGGTAGAGCGGGGCGTCGAATGGTTGCGCAGTCTGGACCGTGCGATAGGTCTAAACCGTCCAGAGGCGGCGGCGGTCTGCGCGTTCACAGTGGCCGAAATCTTCGCCGGCTTGAACAAGCGGGTTGACCTGTTGGGGATTTACAACCGGATCGTTCCAGACTCTCACCGGGGGGTGAAACTGAAATCTGATTCCGTGAAGCGGGCAAAGGCAGCCAACGCATCGCGCCGCCGGAAATCAAAGGCTCGTACTCAAAAGGCTCGTGAGTTGTTCGAGAAGGAACTGCCGAGGCGAACGTCTTTAAGAGACGCCGATGAAACGGTAGCGGGCATCCTCGATATCTCACCGTCGTTTGTACGGAAAGCCACGCAAGGAATCCGCACGCAAAAGAAAATCAAGAAAGTGCGCACCACGTTAACGCCATAGCAATTCACGTCTGACATGCGGGATATGTTCTCCGCATGGCACTGCTGAATGAGACGCTCGTTTCCTTTGTCGATGCCGGTGATTTTGTTCCGGGCAAGCCACACGCCGGACAAGTCTACCGCTGGGCCTCGCGCGGTCTGCGCGGCGTCAAGCTGGAATGGGTTCAAGTCGGCGGTAGACGCTACACGTCACGCGAAGCGCTCAACAGATTCTTTGAACGATTAACGGTAGTTGCCAGCAGCGCGGCGGAGACGCCGACGCAGGAGTACGTCCATGCCTGATACCGGCGCGGACATCTTCACCGTCGTCGCCGATGCCTTGTTGACCGCGGCGCAGATCGCGGCGGCGGAAGCGCTCGACGCAAGCCAGGCGAGCGTCGTGTGCGGTGTCAGCCGAAGTAAGTGGCTCGCGCTGGTGTCGGCTGGTCAAGCGCCTTCTGCCGTTGAGCTGGGCGTTGGAAGGTGTCCCCGCTGGCTCAAGTCAGAACTGATGGCGTGGCTCAAGTGCGGCGCACCGACCATGCGGACGTGGGCGTCGATGCGAGTCTCTGAAATGCGAAAGGCATCATGACAGTTTTGAAATCCCTGTTTCCGAAACAGCGGCGATGGCGAGCCGGTGAAACAATCGGCCACGTCGTTTCACAGGCGCTACGGGCGGCAGCGGTGAACAAGGCGAAGGACGGGAAGCAGAAAACGAAGGACTAGATGGAGTAGTGGCCACGGACGCCGGGCAAGCAACCGTGGCCACTGAAGACTGACACATGGATGGTACGCCAGAAAAAAAGAAACCGCCAACCAAGCCGTTTGTGATGTTCACGACCGAATGGCTTGCACGTTGGGGACCGAAGTTGACCAACACCGGACGGCGCGTCTACGACGCGCTCGCGACTCGATTTTCACCGGGCCAGGACGGTCTGGTCTGGTTCAAGGCAAACACGCTCGCGAAGCTGGCCGGGTTCGCACGGCGGCAAAGTGTGAGTGATGGTCTGACGGAACTGAAGCGGCACGGGCTAATCGACATCATCACTTGGCCGATCACGATCGACCTTCAGGACAAGTTGCGAACCATCGGCGGCGGGCGCGGGCGCGGCAAGCACAACATCTTCGTCATGCTTCACGTCGGCGAGGACTGTAAGCACTACGCCGAACGAGTGCGGCCGGGTATCGCGGATTTGGAAGATCACGAGCAGCAGCGGCACGACTTCACGATTGAAATGATGAGTCGCGTGATGGCCGGCGAGTCGTTTAACACGATTCGCAGCATCATCAACGCCAGGTATCCGCACACCATCGAATACGGGATGTACGCGGAACCGGCTCCAAGCGAAGACGTCGCTCCGGGCGGGTTCGGCCTCGATTCAATTCACATGGCGGCGACGTTAATACCGCTCATCCATCTTGAACATCGTTTCCCGTTGGCCGATCGGCCGAACATGTCGCTCGTGTGGCAGCGACCCGGCCACAACGAACGAATGATGAGGAACATTGAGGTAGAGCGCGAAAGAGGCTGGGGGCGTTTACTGGAAGCAGTCAAACCCGTCTATACCGACGTACTCGACGAAGTTGAGGCAACCCAGTGTCTCCTCGCATCCGATCGATTGCATGGAAGGGGTGAGCGGTTTGCGCAGCTTGCGCCGACGATGCATCGTCTTCACGAGCAGCTCAACATTATCCCGCACTACATCTACAACGCGGCCACAGACCATGCGATGGACGCCGGCGTCGTGTTCATTCACGCCGACGACAGCGGCAAGCCGGTATCCTTTGAATGCAAATCCCCCGAGAAGTGGTCGGACGAAGAGACGATCAAGCTGGCGATGGTCAACGTCTATGCCGAGGGTGACAAGCCAGATCCGAAGGCAATCAAGGACGCGCAGGCGGTGCTGTTGGAGAACTTCGTTCGGGGCGTCTGCAAGGACGAAAACGGGTCAAACCTTACACCTCAACAGCGGCACAGCTTCACAGCGGACAAGTGGAACGAATGGGCCAAGTTTGAGCGGTCGCTGGTGGTGCCGCTGGTTAAGGTGACAGCCTCAGACGTCGCCAAAATAAATGCACGTTCCGGTAGACATTTTAGCGGGAAAATGCACGGCACGGTAGACACCGGGTGTCTACCAGACCGCGCACCGGGTGAACGGGACGGTAGACACCATGATCTAGATGGTATTGATCCCGATTCTTCTGATCGTTTCGTTGATACGACACACCCCCTTAATCCCCCGCAAGCGGGGGAGACTTCGTCGGCGTCTTCATTCTCGGAGGCAGTCGCATGAAGCAAACGCGCGATCCCATCTTCTCGGACTCTTCTCCGAACGACGTTAAAGACGTTGCGGCCGCGCCAATCCCCGGCAAGGTCCAGTGCAACAAGTGCGGCGGCTGGTTGCCGCGCTACTACGTCACTGATGGCGTGTGCATGGAGTGCGGGTTCGTCGTCAACGACCAGGACGTACCCCGTCGTCAGCCGCTCACGGTAACGCTGGTGGCACCCAGGCCGGCGGTAAAGGTGTCAACACCGAAGCGAGGGGGCAGACGTGCGAAGTGACCCCGTACACCTCGTAGTTCACGACGACGGCGATCCCGTCCCGTTTGCCAACCGGATGCGTGGCGCGGCCAAGCTGGTCAAACGGCGGTTTGAATGGGCCGAGCGCCGCCATTGCCAGCAAGTTTTACCGACAGGCGTGGGCGATTCGCATGATGGTAGTAGTAGTAGTCCTAGTTCACGAGCGCCGTATGTAAAGGTTATTGCCGCTGTGGACCCGCACAAAGGCCGGCGGGCCGGCAAAGAAACTAGCACCCCCACCCATTCCCCGGCAATCCGCACAGGAGCAACGCAGAGCGACGATACTGTCCTACCCGATACGTCGAGGTTTAGACGTTTCAAATAATTCTGAAAGCGTCCTAGGGCCATTGGCGGGCAAACCAGCGGTAGGTCTTGGGGCCTACCCAGACGCCGGCGGTTAGCGGGTTCACGGCGGCTTAATCGAGCGAGAGTTTTGAAGTCCCGGTGATGGCGTTTGGGGTAGCACGGTGCCAGTTATGAGCAAAGCAAAGCCGATCACGACCGTCTCCGACCTCGCCAGGATGGTCGAGCGTAGCCGCAAAACCGTCCGGCAATGGCTACGCCGGGACGACTGGACCTTCAACCGCAAACCACCGTGGAGTGCTGCGGACGTTCCCGCGATGCTCCGCTGGTCTGCGGACAACCTTCGTGAGAACCGGAACTGGCTTGATGACGAAGATGAGCGATCGACCCGGCTTGACCCGGTAGCCGCTGTGAAACAGACGGTCGAGATGATCGTCGGCAAGCCTTACGCCGAGTGGGTAGCCGAGGCCGCGGATGACCTGCGGCGGCGCGCTGACGAATGGGAGCGGAACCATGCGTGATGACCAAGCCGACTATCACTTCGTCGAGCTACCGGCTTGTCGGCAGTGTGGCGGTACGGGGTTCAAGGTGTACGGCGGCGAGGACCAGGGCGACGGTAGCCGGTTGACCTATGCGAGGTGCCGAACGTGTGGACGGCGGGCCAAGATTATTTTTGAGCGTAGTTCAACCCTGTTGAAAACCGCGATTGGCGCGGGCGTAAGGTCTGGGCATGAGATCGACGACTTACGCCGAATGGAAGCAACAGCAGCACGCGGAAAAGCTGGCGACGATTAGCGCTGACGTGCGTGATGCTCAGATCCCGTGGAACCCGTTGCAGTGTTCACAACGCGAGTATGAATCGGCGCGGGCGCTGGCGACGACGACGGCGGAGGACGAATGGAACAACGGCAAGGTGAACCGCGCCGCGTGGCCGGACCAGAAATCATATCTGGCGTTTCGCATCACCGTGTTAATGGGCCTCAAGTAAAAGGAAAACTCTGATGAGTGCAATCTCGCAAATCGCTGACATCACGAATCTCGGACAGATTCGTCCGGGGATGGAGCCATTGCTCGATGAGTTGGTGGCGATCGCATCGCGCGACCTGTTGTCTCGCGAGCAAGCCGAACGTGGGCGTGTGTTGTCGGCGCTGCTCGGACTCGATGAGGGCGGCGCGTACTACATCAACAACCGCCTTGCGGCGATCCTTCAGCAGCGGAAACTGGCAAAGGTGCCAGGACTCTAATCATGGACCACATGACGACACGGCAGATGTTGCAAGCGAAGCGTGCCGGCGCGAAGCGCAGGACGGCGGCGATGGCCCGCGTCTACACCGTCGATGAGACGGTAGCGGTAGGCAAGCGCGAGCACGCGAAGCAGCAGCAGCAAGCGGCACCGATTCAAACGCCAACCCCGTCCATCACGCCGATCCGCTCCGCGGCCGGTTCGGTCCGATGGGGATGCAAGCGGTGATGAACAACGTCCCATTGACAGGGTAAACCGTCAGAGCCCTTTAGCGCAGCTTTCACCTGTGAGGCATCCATCCGCACCCCCGTGCGGTGCGCAATCGACGGAACGGGGAGCGATGCGGGCGGGCGTGGCTAAGCCGCGCGGCACCGCGCCGGCTCGTGTTGCTGCAACAGACATTCGCTTCGCCGCGCCCGGCGGCCGTACTCGGACACGTGCCGCCGGGCTTTTGATAAAGGTGACACTATCATGCCAGAAGACACACAACAAAAGGTCAGCATCATCCTTCAGGCGAAGGACCAGGCCAGCAGCACAATCAAGCAAGTCGCGGATACCGCACGACGCGAGTTGAGCGGCGGCGCGTTCAAAGGGCTGAAGGATGCCTTTGGCGAAGATTCGAGCTTCGGTGCGCTCGCCAAGATGTTCAAAGGCGCTGGCGCGTTGGGAGGATTATCGCTCGCCTCGCAGACGCTTAACACGTTGACGAAGGGCGCTGTTGAGTTTCGCAACGCGATGCAGGACAGCTCGAAAAGCGTTGGCGACATCGTTGAACAAACCGCTGGCGCGATTCCCGTCTATGGGCAAATCTGGCAAGCGGGCCGGAACATTCATGAACTATTCGCCGGCGACCAAGCCTATCTACAGCAGATGACTGAGGACGCGGAGCGCATGAACGGCCTGCTCAGTTTCCGCCGCAATCTGCTGAAGGAAGAAAACGAACAGCATCGGCAGATGCTCGAAACGATGCAGTCGATTAAAGACCGCATGGCGCTGATGAACAATCCGCTGCAACCGGGGAATACGATTCTCGGGCTCACGCAAAGCAACGAACAGCAGCGGCGTGAAGTGGCCGACCAGCTCAAGAAAAGCATTGACGCGGCGAACGAAGCGTTCGCGAAAGATCCGGGGGTTCAAGCAACGAAGGAAAAACTCAAAGCGGCGATGGCGAGCTATCAGACCGAACTCGACATCGACCTTCAGAACAACGGATACAAGGATGCGCCGCCACAGGTGAAGGCGGGCGCGGAGTATTCGACCCGCAAGGCCAAGGAACTGGTCGCTTCTCTGGCGATGCAACTTGCGGGCGCTCAGAAGCAGCATGACGCACATATCGCGCAGTTGAGATCGGACGCCGAGAAGTTGACCGGCATCCGCAAGGAAGAAACGGACGCACTGATCGAGCAAGCAAAACAGGAGGCGTCCATCCGTGACAGTCACCTCGCGGCGATTCGTTCGGACTACCAGGAACGCCTGAAGCTGGCTCGCGACTTCACAGCGCAGTTGGGAGACATCCAACAGTCGGCGCGGGAATCACAATTACGAGGAGCGGGGCGTGGGTTCGACGCCGACATGCTGCGATCCCGATTCGACCTCGCAAAGGCGCACACGGCGAACATGCTGGGAATGCCGAGCACGATGGGGCTCGACGGCACGTTTAACTTCCGTGGCTTGTCGGCGTTCGGTAGCGGGTTCAATTCGCTGCTAGACAGCGCGATGACCGAAGGCGCATTGCAGCAGATGAATGCGGCTCGCATCGACGCGCTGAAGGGGGAACTCGGCAAACGTGGATGGACGGCGTTGGGCGTCAACGGCATGTCGATGCGCGGCCTACTCCCCGACTGGCTCCAAGGGCTCAACAATCCGAACGCACTTCCCTACTCGGCATCCGGCGGCGGGATTCCTTCAGCATCGGACGCGGGCCGGCTCTCGGGTATCGTCGCGAAGTCTCTCGAAGAACAATCGCTCCGCAACGCATCCAAACCGCAAAAGGTGGAGTCGCCTTCGCTGGAAAAGAAAATCGATGAAGCGGTCAATCGTGCCGCTACATCAATCGGCAAAGCCATCGGCGGACTCTTCTCCGGTCCCGTCTTCAGCGGTCAGCGCGGATGAGGTTCACCGGCTCGTGTGCGTTGCGGCGGCGATGGCTCGCGTGGTGGGGTGATGCTCACAACTTCGGCAATTTTGCCAAAGTTGCTACTTCCCCTTCGGACGCCCCGGCTTGCGATCCTTCACGGCGGCAAGGTCTGCGGGCTTTATGAACCAGTCGCGTCCCATCTTCGTCGCCGGCAGCTTGCCAGACGTGATAAGCGCTCGCACACGACGGCGCGTAATCTTCAATCGGTCTGCGGTCTGTTGAGTGGATAGCACGACGTAATTGTACCCCTTGGGGAATCGGACTTGCAACGCAACCCCTTGGGGAATAGATTAATTGAGAGCGTTCGGCAATGGGCTGGACGTGAATAAGTTGTCCCTCGCGATGCTGGAAACATCCGAGGGACGTGGCCGAAAACCGTGAGGTATTGGCGATGAGTAGTTTATCACAGACGGGGGCGGTTCGGAACGCAACCCCTTGGCCGGGTCAGCAACTGGTGGCGGAGATGATTAAGTGCCGCTACTCGTGGCGCACCTTAGTGCCGTTCACGTCCTACAAACTGGACCCCGCACACGTCCTAGTCTGGACGCCACCGAAGCGATTGCAGACGCCGGAAACCGAAGCAATGTGGCGGCACTGGAACGAACTGGCGAGCCGACTGATGAACGGCACGCTCGACATGACGGTGGAGGAATTTGCGCCGATCGTCGTGACGTTCAACAAGCTATTGGAAACCGGGTTCGTTTTCGACCGGATGCTTACGGCGCTGATGACGACGTTGGCGGCGCAAATCATCAACGAAGATGACGACTTCGACGCGAGCGATCCTGATATGGATGGGTCGGATGCGCAGACCGACAACTGACTCCAACCCAACCCGCACCCCGTTGTCGCGAGGCGGCGGGATGCTTTTGAACCGGGTGAAGATCAACACCCGCGAAAGGTGAGATATGGACTACAAACTCTTCAGACCGACCTACACCGTGGATGGTGAGACGCGCACCAGCGACACGTATCACGTTCGTTTCCGCGACCACCGGCGCAAACGTCAGACGATGGCCGGCGAGACGCGGGAGAACGAGACGCACACCTTGGCGCGTTACCTGATGGAACTCGTCAGGTGTCGGCGCGACGGCGACACGCCAAGCCAGAAATTGCGGGCGTGGCTCGATAACCTCGATGACAACCGAACTGCCCGGCTCGTCAAGATGGACCTGATCGACTCCGCCGATGGCATCGCGCGTCCCCTGAAGCTGCACTTGAACGGGGAGACGGACGCCGGCGGTGCAATCGTTCGGCCCGGATTCAAACAGGAACTCGCGGCAAGCGGCGTTGAGACGAAGTACCTAAATCTCACGGTTCAACGAATCGAGACGATCCTCGCCAAGTGCGGGTTCAATCTGTGGTCCGACCTGAAGCGCCCCGGCGCGGCGGGCGAAGTGCAGGTGTATCTTGGCGGGCAGCGCGATGCGAAAGCGATCGTCGGCACCACGTTTAACTACTACGTCCGAGACTTCAACCGATTCTGCCGTTGGATTGCCGAGCGGCTGGGGCGCGATGTTCCATTGAAGCTGACGCGCGTGGACAACGCGCAGGCCGACGCCGAAATGCGGCGGAGTCTATCGACCGATGAGATGCAACACCTGATCGACACGGCGGCGTCCGAGCCGACCCGGTTTAGCTTGACGGGTGAAGAGCGGGCGCTGGTGTATCGGTTCGCGTTTGAAGCGGGCATCCGGCCCGGACAAATGCGGGCGCTCACTGTGGCTCACTTCGACCTGACGAGCGACACGCCGAACGTGCGGACGCAAGCGCGGTTTGTGAAGCGGCGGAAGGAACACACGCAAGCCATCAACCCGGACCTCGCGGCGACGTTGGCGCGATGGTTCAAGAGCAAGCTGCCGGCGGCGGCGGCGTTCAAGTTGCCGAGCCGGTATCACATGGCCCGGATGTTCCAGAAGGATCTGCTGGCGGCGCGGACGAAGTGGATCGACGCCAAGGGCTTGACCGACGAGCAACGTGAGGAACGGCAGCGGTCTGATTTCCTCGCGCTGGAGAACCATCAAGGCGAGCGGGCGGTGTTTTATTCGCTCCGCCATTCGCATGGGACCGCATTAGCGGCGGCGGGGGTGCCTGAGAAGGATATTGCAGCCTCGATGCACCACGCGAGCCGTACGACCACCGTGCGCTACCTGCACAGCGACCGGGCGGCAGTCCGGGCAGCGGTTGCGACCTTGCCGAGCATCACGCCGACGAAGCAACGGGCGACCGGAACCGATGGCAAGCCAGTCGAGAATCCGAATCCCTTGCGCAAACCTTGCGCAGCGAGATATACGCCGGTGGATTCCAGTGGACAAATCGACGGTGAAGCGAAAAACGCAAATCGCGGGAAATCCCCGAAAAACCGCGAAATCAGTGCCCCAGGTGGGAATCGAACCCACACGGGAATTTCTTCCCAACGGATTTTAAGTCCGTAGCGTCTGCCGTTCCGCCACAGGGGCAATCGGGAAGATCATAGCACATGAAGGCATGTGGAATTGAATCGTCGAATCATTGAATCATTGGAGCTTTTGAATCGCTCAAGAGAATCGCTACTCGCACATTTCTTCCGCGATTCGCAGGTCCAGTGGCGTCGTGATTTTCAGGTTGGACTCTTCGCCTTGAACGAGCCACACCTCCTGTCCAATCAGTTCCAGGAGCTGCACGTCATCCGTTACGCGATCGAGCGGAATAGGGCATCGATCGAACGCACCGAGCAGGTTCTTCCGGCGCATCACTTGTGGCGTCTGCATGGACCACAGGGTGTCACGCGGAATCGTTCGCTGGACTTTGGCGGGTAGCGGGCCGATCGCTTCCTTGATTGTGAGCGTGACGGGAAGCGCCGGGACCGCCGCGCCGTGTTGAGTGGCGGCGGCGAGGGTGCGGTCGATCAAGCCTTGGCTGACCAATGGACGGGCGGCGTCGTGGACGGCGACCCATTCGATGTCGACGGGGACGTTCAGCAGTCCGCTGCGAACGCTGTGGGCGCGCGTCTCGCCGCCGGGGCAGATCTTGATCCGAGGATCGGCAAGCGCCAGCTTCAGCGCGGGATCGAGCGATGGATCCTCGGCGAGGTTTGAACGCGTCGGGATGATCACGCTGGCAACATCGGCGCGATCGAGGAAGATGCGCAGCGTCCTCGCGAGGACCGGGATGCCCCCGAGCGGCGCGAAGAGTTTGTTCGTAGGACCACCGAAACGATTCGACGTTCCAGCGGCGGGGAGGATCAAAGCGAATTGAGGCACAATGCAGGGTCGAATGAAGCGACGCGGGATTCATCCCGCCAAATGGATTGGTGAAGCGTGGCGCGCTCAGAAAACGGTTACGGAGTCTTGGATTCTTTCAGCAGTTCCCGATCTTCGAGAATGTCCTGGATCGGCTTGCCATCCGTCTTGATCGTCGGCTTCAGGCCCAAAAGAAAGCAGATCGTCGAGAAGGTGTCTTCGGTGTTGACGGCCAGGAGCATGTTGCTGGTCAGGTCCACGTTCTTGCGGATGCCCGGGCCGGTGACGATCCACGGGATGTGTTTGCTGCGCGCGTCCTCGCCGCCATGCGTGATGCCGGCGCCGCCGTGATCGGCGGAAAGCAGCACGACGGTCGAATCGGTTCGCTTTAGCGAATCAAGGGCATCGAACAGTTTCCCGATCTGCTCGTCAATTCCCGCGATTGCTGCGATCTGTTCCTTGCCGCCCCATCCTTTGCTGTGTCCCGCCGCATCCGCGCCGGGAAAATGGACGAAGAGCAGGTCCGGTTTGTGCTCGGTCAACGTTTCTATCGCGCGCTTACCGACATCCGCATCGTTTGCCGCAGCGATGCTCGCCCAGTCAACGGTACCCGGTTTCGCGAGGGTCGCGAACTTCGTCTTCCCGGCGACCAATGCCGTAGACAACTTCGCCTTCTTCGCCAGCTCGAAGATCGTAGGCACCTTCGGATATCCCGCGCCCGGATCGTTGTCATTCCAGTTGATCCCGTGCCGGTCCGGCGTGACGCCAGTAAGCATGCTCGTGTGCGAGGGGAGCGTGATCGCGACCTTCGTCGTGCGCGCCCACATCGTGAACGCGCCGTTGTCCATCATGTGCCGAATGTGGGGGGCGTTGGAACGCAGCAGCACATCGGGACGCATGCCGTCGCAACTGATGATGATCGCATGCTCGATCGCAGCAACCGGCCGTTCGACCCGGCCGCCGCCTTTCGACGACGGCGCTCCGACGGTCGAATCTCCCTGGTCTGCGTCATCCGCCGACCAGACGTAGCCCGATAAAAGCAGCGTGAGCAGGATGACAATGCATCCACTGATTGGACGAAACGCGGTCAACCGATCCTCCATTGGTGGGCGCAGAGCAGATGTTGTATCGAAGTTGGCATCGCCGTTCCAGTGATATTGCTTGACAGCCCAGAAAATCAGCCAGATACTGCCGGTTTCGCCACGCGCATGCGATGGGTCGTCCGCGGACGATGCGCCCGGTTGTTCTCGTGCGTCGCGCCGCTCACTCAGGAGTACCACCCTTGAAACGATTGGTTGGCGTCTCGGCCATTGGTTTGGCCTTATTGCAGGGTTGCGCGAGTGATGGTTCCTCTGCGAGCGGAACCTCGGCTTCCAATGCGCGCGGGGGGAACGATGCGGTTGTGGTCGCGTCGCTTCCGACGGGGCCGGGCAACAGCGCGGTTACCACCTCCACCAACGCCACCGGCGATGAAGTGCTCGCGCGCATCAATGGTCGCGCGATCACGATGTCGCAGGTGCGCCCGACGCTCCTCGAAGCATATGGACTTAACGTTCTGCTGAACGTCGTTCAGCTTGAGCTCGCGAAGAACGAAGCGCAGAAGCAAGGCATCAAGATTTCCTCGTCGGACATCGAAGAAGAGTGGCATCTGACAACCGAGCGGATGTTCAAGGGCTCCGACGCCGACAGCAAGCTCGTTGGGGCGATCGACGCGGCCGAGTTGAGGAAGGACACCGCCGAAGCCGATCAGCTGCGCAAGCAGCTTAAGACCGATCGCGAGCGCATGCTGCTTCAGTTCCTCGAGCAGCAGAAGGTGAGCCGGCCGGAGTTTGAGCTGGTCCTTCAGACCAATGCCTATCTCCGCAAGATCGCCGAGCCTCAGTTGCAGGGACGGATCACTGAAGAGGCGCTGCACACGGCGTTTGATGCCGAGTTCGGGGCGAAGGTAAAGGTGCGCCATATCCAGGGCAATCCCGCCGATCTGGAGACGGCCCGGCGTCGGATCCTTGCCGGAGAAAAGTTTGAAGATGTCGCGCGGCAGGTCAGCACGAACAAGAAGACCGCGGCGGTCGGTGGTGAGATGCCGGCGGCATTCACGCTTTCCAACCCAGGATATCCGGACCAGTTCAAGCGTCTCGCGTTTGACTTGAAGCCGGGCGAAGTTTCGGAGGTCGTCGCGGCCGGCGGCACGTTCCACATTCTCCAATTGATCGGCGACAAGATCCCGCCCAAGGCGGTGAAGTTTGAGAGCGTCCGCGAATCCCTCCACGCCAGGTTGTACGACGCCGTCCTTCAGGCCGCGGTCAAGCAGTTACGCGATGTCCTGGCGGCGCAGGCCCGAACAAACCTCAAGATCCAGGAGCCGGTCCTTCGCGATCAGTTCCAGAGGAAACTGGACGAGCGCGACACGATGATCAAGGACCAGGAAAAGATGCGCCAGGAGATGGAGCGCGAGCGCATCCAGGGGCTGAAAGGCGTCGGCGTTGAGCCGCAGTCGGAAGAACCTTCGAAGACGCCCGCCGGGCCCGAAAAGCCCGATGCCGTGAAACCCGATGCCGTGAAACCCGATGCCGTGAAACCCGACGCGGCCAAGCCCGATGCCACGAAGCCGCCACAGCCAACGAAGTCCGATGCATCAAAGCCCGATGCGAAAGCCGCCCCAGCCCCGACCGTCGACCTTGACGCGGCGGCGCCAGCGCCCAAGCCTGCGGCGACAAAGAAGTAAGTCCCGCAGGCCGACAGTGATTTCTCACCGTTCTTGTGGCACGGGGTTTAGAGCCCGTGCTGTCGATACTATTTCTAACTAAGACTATTGTTTTGACTTTGGCCGCGCCTCGCACGGTTGAAAAACCGGTCCCAGAGGGAAGTGGCCGAATGCGCAACATACGATTTGAGCGAATCCAATGAGCCAGCAACCTCCTTTTAAGATTGACGTATCCGCCCGCATCCAGCGATTGCCGCCATATCTTTTCGGCCGCATCAACAAGATGAAGTACGAAAAGCGCGTCGCGGGAATCGACATCATTGATCTGGGCATGGGCAATCCCACCGACCCCACCCCCGAGTGTGTCGTCGACAAACTCGCCGAGGCAGCGAAGGATCCGAAGAACCATCGGTACAGCGTAAGCAACGGCATCGTCGGCCTGCGACGCGAGGTGGCGCGCAAGTACAAGGACAAGTACGGCGTCACGCTCGACCCGGACACCGAGATCATCGCGACGATCGGTTCCAAGGAAGGGTTCAGCCACCTGTGCCTCGCAATGCTCGGCCCCGGCGACACGATCGTCGTCGGCGATCCGGCATTTCCAATTCACATTTATGCGCCCGCGATGGCCGGCGCGAACGTCATTCGCGTGCCGCTTGGAAATGATGAAGCGTTTTTGAATCGGATCGAGACGGTTTTTACCGAGCTGTATCCGAAACCCAAGCTGCTGATCCTCAACTATCCGCACAACCCGACGAGCATCACGATTGACTCCGGGTTCTGGGAGAAGGCGATCGAGATGTGCCGCCGGCATGGCGTGATGATCGTCAGCGACTTCGCGTACGGCGAGATCAACTTTGACGGATACAAAGCGCCCAGCTTCCTGGCCGCGGACGGCGCGAAGGAGATTGGCGTCGAGTTCACGACGATGTCCAAGAGCTACAACATGGCCGGCTGGCGCGTCGGCTTCTGCTGCGGCAACGCCGAGATGATCAAGGCGCTCGCGACGATCAAGGGGTATTACGATTACGGCCACTTCGCGCCGATCCAGATCGCCAGCGTGATCGCGATGCGCGAATGCTTGAACGCGCCCGAGCAACAGAGCCTGATCTATCAGGATCGGCGCGACGTCGTCTGCCGGGGCTTGGACAAGCTCGGCTGGAGCTACGAAAAACCCAATGCCAGCATGTTCGTTTGGGCGAAGATCAACCCCGCCCATTATGCGCCCGGCGAAGGGACGATCGACTTCTGCCTTCGCATGATGGACGAAGCGGAAGTCGCCCTCGCGCCCGGCCGCGCGTTCGGCGAGAACGGTGAAGGGTACGTCCGCATCGCGGTCGTCGAAAACGACCAGCGGCTCCGGCAGGCGATGAACAACCTGGACCGTGCCCTCAATCCCCGGCCCGCCAAGCCAAAGCGGCAGCCGGCGACGGCATAGCTGCTCGGTCATTACCGCATCGCTTTTTCGTAGTCCCCGTCCGACGTCGGTGACACCCCGACCGTCTGCGCGTGGGAGATTTCGACATCATTCGGCACCACGGGAAGAAACCAGGCCCGTCAGGGAACAGACCACCGGCGACTGGCTCTTGCGCGGTATCATCCGCGCCAGAGCCAGTTCGCCTCCGGTGAATGATCTCCCGATGAAGCGTCGCACACCATCGAACAACTCAGCAGGGCGGTCGTTCGCTGATTCGCGGGTGACGACCGTTGCGATCTTCGAGATGCTCGAATCGCGGACGCTTTGTTCGTCCGCGGTGATGTATCGCGACAGCCAGTTCATCACCTACGCCGCGTCGGCCGGAAGTATCGATGGCTATACGCCGGCCCAGATTCGAAAGGCATACGGCTTTGACCTGGCAAGTGGTGACGGCGCCGGGCAGACGATCGCGATCATCGATGCCTACAACGCGCCGAACATCGTTTCAGATCTGAACGTCTTTTCTCAGCAATTCGGTCTGCCGACCGCCGACCTGAAAATCGTCAATCAGAGCGGCGGCACGAACTTGCCGCGGACCGATTCGGGCTGGGCCGGTGAGATTTCGCTTGATGTTGAATGGGCCCACGCGATCGCGCCGGGCGCGAAGATCCTGCTTGTCGAAGCGAGCTCTCCCAGCACCGACGACCTGATGACCGCCGTCAACACCGCGCGGCGCACGGCGGGCGTGTCGGTCGTGTCGATGAGCTGGGGCGGCAGTGAGTTCGTCAGCTTCTCCGGGGCCGAGTCGCAGATCCAGCTCAGTTACGATCGCACGTTTATCACGCCGTCCGGGCACAATGGTGTCACCTTTATCGCATCCGCCGGCGATTCGGGAACGTCCGGCGGCGTGCAGTGGCCGGCGTCGTCGCCGAACGTTGTCGCGGTGGGGGGAACAGCGCTGAACACTTCGGATGCAAGCGGAACGTATCTCAGCGAAGACCCTTGGCGCGGCTTTCGCAACGGCACCAGCGGCGGGTTCAGCGAGATCGAGGACGAGCCCGCATATCAGCGGGTCGCCCAGCAAGAAGGGGCGCGCAGCACGCCCGACGTCGGCTACAACGGCGATCCGAATACCGGCTTCGCGGTCTACGATTCCCTTCCCGACGGCGGCTTCAGCGGTTGGCAGGTCGTCGGCGGCACCAGTGCCGGCGCGCCGCAGTGGGCGGCGCTTATCGCAATCGCGAACCAGGTGCGCGTCGGTGCTGGAAAGGGGACACTTGATGGCCCCACGCAGACACTGCCGATGCTCTACAGCGTCTACAGCGCTCCCGGCACAAGCGGCTATTCCGCGTACACGGCTCTGTTTCACGACATCGGTAACGACGGTTACGGCTACACAACGGGACTGGGCACCCCGCATGCAGAGCGCGTCTTAGCGCTGCTGGAGGAGAATGCGTCGCCGACGCCGACGCCGACGCCGACGCCGACGCCGTCCCCCACGCCGACACCAACTCCAACACCGACACCAACTCCAACACCGACTCCAACCCCTACGCCGACTCCAAGTCCAACGCCAACGCCCACACCGACGCCGAGCCCGACATCGTCTCCGACTCCGTCACCCACACCCACACCATCGCCGACCCCGTCACCAACACCACCGCGGCAGTTGCTTCCGCTGACCGCGACGTTCGCGTCCGATCTGCCCTCGTCGGTCGTCGGTGGAAATGGCGCTGTCGTGAGGATCCGGCTGGAGAACGATCAACTCTTCCCGTTCGCTGGCGCGGCGCAGGTCACGCTCTTCAGCTCGACCGACGATTTGGTTTCCGCCGATGATTCGGCCCTCGCAACGTTGTCGATGAGCAAAGTCCGGATTCGCGGCCTGGGCTCCAAGGTGGTGAAGGTCCGCTTCGACTATCCCACGGACGTGGCCGATGGCTCGTATCGGCTCATCGCCGAGGTTGCTGCGCGCGGCGCGTTGGCGCAGGGGATCGCGCCGACGCCGATCGAGATTGCCGCGCCGAAGGTGGATCTTTCCCTCGCGTTCGCTGATGGGTCCGCCATTGCGATCGATCCAGGCACGGCGGAGACGGCGCTGATCACGATCCACAACAGCGGCAACGTGATCGCTAACGGCGTCTTCGAAACAAATCTTTACGAATCCGCGACCGGCGTGCTCTCGGATGATGCAGCGTTGCTCGCGACGTTGTCGAACCGCCGGATCAAACTGCAACCGGGGCAGTCGAAGACGCTGCGTGTGCGTTTCGTCGCCCCGACCGATCTATTGCCCGGTGCGTACGACCTGCTTGCGATCGAGACCTCGACGATCCAACCCGCCGACGCGAACATTTCAAACGACACCGCGGTTGTTGCGACTGCACAACAAGCGTTGCGCTAAGTGACCCAGAGCGAATCGCTCCCATCACGGAGGCGAGGTCGGGAGGATCTTGAGTTTCTAACTGTATCGAATCACCGAGTGCACATCCGACGACAGCTTCGCACGTCCGTTCAGTCCTGCGAGTTCGATCAAGACCGCGATCCCCGCGACTTTTCCGCCGAGTTTTTGGACGAGGTCGCAGCATGCCTTCATCGTGCCGCCGGTAGCGAGCAGGTCGTCCACGACGAGCACGCGCTGCCCTTTCACGATCGCGTCCGAGTGCATCTCAAGGCTGTCCTTGCCGTATTCGAGATCATACGTCATTGAGATTTTCGCGTGGGGCAACTTCCCCGGCTTGCGCACGATGATGAACCCGGCCGACAGACAGCACGCGACCGCGGTGCCGAAGATGAAGCCGCGGCTCTCAGCGCCGACAACCAGATCGATTCCCTTGCCACGAAATGGGTTCGCCAGCAGCTCGACCGCCAGACCCAGTCCCGACGGACTTGCTAAGAGCGGCGTGATGTCGCGAAACAGGATGCCGGGCTTCGGGAAATCGGGGATGTCGCGGATGTGCGACTTGAGAACATCAATCGGATCGGTCATGGCGGAGCAGAGTGTACGGCCCACGAAAGCGCAGAGCTACTTCTGTGTGTATTGATGAGGGGGCGAAGGGGCGGAGCTACGAAGAATCTCGCCAAAGGGTGTCATTCTGAGCGAAGCGAAGAATCTCGGGTTGGAAGTGTCTTCGATTCTACGACGTCGCGGCTGCCCGAGATCCTTCGGAGTACCTCAGAGGGTGTTAAAGAACACCGCTCACCCTGGTTCCAGTCGGTGTAGCATCAGGTTGATCATCGCCAGGTAGATCATCGTTTCACTGTTGCGCGTCAGGTACTCGTAATCCTTACTGAGCCGTCGATACCTGCCCAGCCATGCGAACGTCCGTTCGACGACCCAACGTTTGGGCAGCGGGACGAACCCGCCGGGCGTTGGTGATCGGCCGTCGCCACGCTTGACGACTTGCATCACCCACTCCTTCAGACCCCAAGCCCACATGCGTGCACTCCCCTCGTACATCCCGTCGACGAAGATCGTGCGCAGTCGCCTGAACGTCGCCGCCGCGCCGTCCGCCATCCGACGCAACAGTTGACCGACCGCGGCCCACGCATCGTCCTGCAACGCGGCGCTGGTCACGACGACCATCAGCAACAGACCCATCGTGTCGACCGCGATGTGACGCTTGCGGCCTTTCACCTTCTTGCCAGCGTCATACCCATGGACCCCCCTTTTTCCGTCGTCTTCACCGATTGGGCGTCGACGACGGCGGCCGAGGGATCCGGGTTGCGACCGGCGGCTTCGCGGACCCGATCCCGCAGGCGTTCGTGGATCAGCAACCACGTGCCGTCGGCGCGAAACCGGTCGTAATAGTGGCGGCACGTGCCCCAGTTGGGCAGGTCGTGCGGGATCAATCGCCACGCGCAGCCGCTGCGCAACAGGTACCGGATCCCGTTGATCACCTCCCGCATGTCGACGCTGCGCGTGCGACCGCCCCAACGCTCGGGCGGGATGAACGGTTCGATCAACTGCCACTGACGATCCGTCAGGTCCGATGGGTAAGGCGTCCGTGCCATGCCCGATCGTAGGCGGCGGCACGGCGGCGGCGGCGGCGGCGGCGAACACCGCCGTGTTCTTTAACACCCTCTCAGGATGACAATCACATGAGGGTGGCGTCTACTCACGCCGGCCGCTTGAGTTGCTTGGGTTCGGGCACGTCCTTGTCGTCGAACTCGTCCGGCTCGCCCGCAATCATGGCGGTGCGGAGCATGCCGATGGATTCGTGCTCGATCTGGCGGACGCGCTCGCGCGTGAGGCCGATGCGCTCACCGATCTGCTTGAGCGTCATCGGGTCTTCGCCATCGAGGCCGTAGCGCAGCCGAAGGATCTTTGCGGCCCGGTCGTCGATGTCCTGCAGCAGCTCGGTCAGCAGGCGCAGCTCATCGTTCTCGCAGACGATCATGTCCGGCGTCGGCGTGTTGGTGTCCGAGACAAGCTCATTGATCGTCAGCTCGCCGTCGTCGCTGCCGGACTGGGTGGGGGAGTTGAACGCCTTGACGGCTTTCTTGATGATCTTTAGCTTCTTCGGCGACAGCTTCATGTGCGCCGCCAGTTCTTCTGTGCTGGGCGTGCGGCCAAGCTGGTCTTCGAGGTGGCGCATCGCGTACTTCAACTTCGTCATCATCTCGACCATGTACGCCGGGATGTGAATCGGCTGCACCGCGTTGATGAGGGCGCGCTTGATCGCCTGCTTGATCCACCACGAGGCATAGGTGCTGAAGCGTGCGCCGTTTTCCGGATCGAATCCTTCGACGGCTTTTAGAAGCCCGATGTTCCCCTCTTCGATCAGGTCCGTCAGGCACAGGCCGCGGTTGACGTAATGCTTCGCGATGTTGACGACCAGGCGGAGGTTGCTCTTCACCATCCGCTCGCGGGCTTCAAAGTCGTTGTCGCGGATGATCCGCCACGCGAGCTCCTTCTCCTCGTCGGCCGTGAGGAGGCGCGACTCGTTGATTTGACGAAGGTAAAGCTGGAGCCCGGATTGGACGGCGGCTGATGACATAGTGTTATGGGATACATCGGTTGCGCGAGTGACCGGGTTTGGTTCACAGATCCAACCGATTCGGATTGTCCGAATCGCACCGCGAGCTTCGCACGCCGGAGTTACAGCCTTATCGGGCGCGAGGATCATCGGTTCGGTCGTGCGGATGCGGTTTCGAAGTGCCGCAGAGGTGATCCGGTCCGGATATGACGGATATGCGGGTGGCGCGACGTGCACCGATCGCGTTCATCAGTGACGTGTGACGTGCGCAATGAAAAGCAGGCCGTCCTTTTCGGGGACGGCCCGCTCGTGTTCAGGCTAATTCGCGCGCCGGGCAAGCCCGGCGGCTAAATGCTGGAAGGAATCAGCACTCTCTCGTGCTCAACTTTCCTGCTCTTCCGTCTGACCTTCGTCCTGCTGACGTTCCTGCTGCTCTCCTTCTTCTCCTTCGCCGAGCTTGAGGTCTCCCAAGCCGCCGCCGAAGCCGCCGCCTTCCAGGCCGCCACGCAGGCCGCGCTTCTCGGAGCGAACGGCTCGCTCTTCCTCGCGCTTCTGTTCTTCCTGCGCCCACTGGGCGCGCTTGAGGGACAGACCGATCTTTCGCTCGTCGCTGTCCACGCGCAGGATCTTGACGTCCAGCTCCTGGCCGACCTTGAGCGAATCTTCGGGCTTCTCGACTTTGTGGTCTGAGATTTCCGAGATGTGCAAGAGACCTTCGAGGCCCGGCTCCAGCTCGACGAAGACGCCGAAGTTCGCGATCTTCGTGACCGCGCCCTTGACGACCATGCCCGGGCGGTAGTTGGCCGGGATAACGGTCTGCCACGGGTCTTCCTGCATCTGTTTCAGGCCCAGTGCGATGCGCTGCTTTTCCTGATCGACGTTGAGGACCACTGCGCGGACCGACTCGCCTTTCTTGAGCACTTCGCTGGGGTGGCCGATCTTCTTTGTCCACGACAGGTCGCTGACGTGGAGCAAGCCGTCGATCCCTTCTTCGATCTCGACGAATGCGCCATAGTTGGCGATGTTGCGGACCTTGCCCTCGACGACCGAGCCCGGCGGATATTTCTCGGAGACCCGTTCCCACGGGTTCTCTTCGACCTGCTTCATGCCGAGGCTGATCTCCTGCTTCTCCTTGTTGATCTCCAGGACCTTGACGTTGACCTTCTGGCCCGCGGAAACCACCTCGCTCGGATGGTTGATGCGCTTGGTCCAGCTCATCTCAGAGATGTGCACGAGTCCCTCGACCCCTTCCTGCAGCTTGCAGAACGCGCCGTAGGACATGATGTTGACCACCTCGGCCTCGTGAACGCTGCCGACGGGGTATTGCGTCTCGATCGTCTCCCACGGAGACGCTTCCTTTTGCTTCAGGCCCAGCGCGATCTTTTCCTTGTCCTTGTCGATCGACAGGACCTTCACTTCGATCTCCTGATCGATCTTCACCAGCTCGCTGGGGTGATTGATCCGGCCCCAGGACATGTCGGTGATGTGAAGCAGGCCGTCGATGCCGCCAAGGTCGATGAATGCGCCGAAGTCGGCGATGTTCTTGACCGTCCCCTTGATGACACTGCCGATCGCAAGCGCATCCATCGTCTTTTTCTTTAGCTCTTCGCGCTGCACCTCGATCATCTTGCGGCGGCTGATGACGATGTTCCGACGCTCTTCGTCGATTTTGAGGATCATCGCGTCGATGTGACGGCCGATCCAATCGCTGATCTCGCCCGGCCGGCGGATGTCCACCTGGCTGGCGGGGAGGAAGACGGGTACGCCGATGTCGACGAGCAGGCCGCCTTTGATCTTCTTGGTGACCTTGCCGCTGACGGGATCGCCTTCCTTCTTGGACTTCATGATGGCTTCCCAGTTGATGATGCGATCAGCCTTTCGCTTGCTGATGCGCACCAGACCGGTGTCGCCTTCCACGTCTTCCAGGAGGACCTTCACTTCGTCGCCAACTTTTACGTTCTCGGGTTCATCGAACTCGCCGCGCTCGAGGATGCCTTCACTCTTAAGTCCGAGCTCGACGATGAAGTCGTCGCCGACGATGCCGCTGACGTGACCCTTGATGATTGCGCCGGGGGTGAGGTCCTGGACCTCTCCCTCTTTGACCATTTTTGAGATGTCGAAGCTGAGTGCGCCCGCTTCATCGCGAGAGACGGCGTCCGGGAGTGCGAGGGCGACGGCGGAATCAACCTCGGCGTCGATGTCGCCGAGGGAATTGAGCAGGTTGTAATCGACCATAAGAATAGACAAGGGCGGCAAAACGTTTTGCCGCCCGACCTTTCCAGATGCGCGGGCCAATTGCCAAAAAGAGTTTGGTCTTAACGCCGACGCCCGCGCAGGCTCGACGCGACCTCGATTAAAGAGTGACCGGAACGGACCATCCGCCGATCGTGGGGAATCCGGAAGTATAAGTTCACACAGGCGACGTCGCAAGCGACCCACGGACCTTCAAGAGGGGCGGTTTCCTGTGCCAACCGTGGCACATCGGCGTCGCTCTGCCTCTCGCATGAGAAGTCAGATCCGCAATTCCCGTCCGGTAAGCATTCGGTGGGCTTCGAGGTAACGTGCCTGCGTCCCTAACACGACGTCATCAGGTAGGGCCGGAGCGGGCGGCGTTTTGTTCCAGGAAAGGCCCTGCAGGTAGTTCCGGACGTATTGCTTATCGAAACTCGGCTGATCATGGCCGGCTTCATAGCCGTCTGCCGGCCAGAAGCGGCTTGAATCGGGGGTCAGGACCTCATCCACCAGGATCGTAGAGCCGTCCGGGAGCGTCCCGAATTCAAACTTCGTGTCCGCGATGATGATCCCACGCCCGGCGGCGTATTCCGCGGCCTTGGAGTAAAGCGAGATCGTCCGATCCCGCAGCTCCATCGCCAGGCTCTGACCGATGCGTGACGCTGTCTCCTCGAAACTGATATTGATATCGTGGCCCGATTCCTCCTTCGTGGCAGGCGTGAAGATCGGCTCCGGCAGCTTCTCACACTGTTTCAGGCCCGGCGGAAGCTGAACGCCACAGACGCGGCCGCTCTGCCGGTATTCACTCCAACCGGAACCGGCGAGATAGCCGCGCGCGACGCACTCGATCGGCACAACTTGCGCCTTGCGCACAAGCATGGATCGTCCCCAGAGTTGATCGCGAAATGGATGCAGCTTGCTCGGGTATTGATCGATCTCCTGAGCGACCAGATGGTTCGGGAACTGTGTCTCAAACATCTCAAACCAGAACAGACTGATCGCCGTCAGGATCATTCCTTTCTCAGGAATGCCGTTGGGCATCACACAGTCGAACGCGCTGATTCGGTCGGTCGCGACGATCAGAAGCTGATCGTCGCCGACGTCGTAGACATCCCGGACCTTGCCTCGGCGAACGGGAAAAGGAAGGTCAGACTGAAGCAAAGCATCGGCCATGTCGCAAAACGTAGGATGCGCCGATCGAAAAGTAAAAGCGCATTCAGATTACCGTCGCGGCGGCGTGTTTGTGACTGATCGCGGCTCTGCTAAGATTCCCGGTTGCCCGGGCGAGGGACGCAACGCACCCCGCACGCCGGTGGAATCCGGCGCACGTCAGTGCGGGAACAGACGCTGCAATTACGCGAGTGCGTGCGGTTTCATCGCAGGTATGTCGATCAAGTTTGAGATCTATCGAGACGGCACGCGGCTGACGGCCTATGAACCGGTCGCCGCGACTGCGGTCGGCCCGGAGAGCGTGCCGATCCCGGGAGAGGTTGCGTTCCATGATGGCCTGCTCGTCGTCCATCACTCGGATGATCACGCCACGGGGGTCTCGCTCCTATGGGACGCTGGCGCACCGGGCGCCTTTCAACTTGAAACGACCCGGCTTCTACCCGGAGATCGGCCCTACATTTTGAACGTCGAGCTGGCACGGTTTCGGCTCATGAAACTGATGCAGAAGCAGGAAGACTGGAACCTCTTCGACTTCCCCAAGACTGAAAAATTTGCCCAGCGCTTTCACGAAGCGCAAATGATCTTCGCCGATGCTTTAGGTCTTCGAAGTGACCCGGGAGCCGCTTCGAAACTGGCGGATCGATCACTTGAAATCGCGCTAGAGCTGGGCGAGCAGCTTGCGATCTTTCACGGCGAGCTTCTGATCAATCGACGCAAGGCTTCGAACGCGTTTGTGCGTCACATCTTTGGCTGCCGGATTGATCCGGGCGTGCCGAACGAGAAATACAAGGAAGCGCTGGTGGGGGGCTTCGATTATGCGGTCGTGCCCATGAGTTGGAAGCAGCTTCAGCCCGATGAGCACGTTTTCCAGACAGAACATCTCGACGACTGGATCGAGACGCTCAACAAACGCCGGATGCCGACCATCGCAGGTCCGCTCGTGCGCCTTGATAAAGCAGCCGTCCCGGATTGGATGGTGATCTGGGAGCACGACTTCGACATGCTCCGCGATACGGCGTATGAATTTGTCCAGAAAGTCGTGACACGCTATCGCAAAGCCGTTTCCGTCTGGAACGTGATCTCCGGCATTCAGACGAACACGGCATTCACGTTAACCTTCGAACAGATCATCGAGCTGACGCGGCTGATGGTCGCTCAGGTGAAGACGATCCTGCCGACGGCGCGGACGCTGATCTCGATCCGTCATCCCTTCGGCGAGTATCACGCCCGTGGCCGCGGTGCGGTGCCTCCCATGCTGTACGCGGAAATGGTCTCGCAGGCGGGGATCAACTTTGATGGGTATGGGCTCGAGATCGAGATTGGAATTCCGCAGCCGGGCAGTTTCGTTCGTGATCTTTTTCAGATCAGCAGTCTGCTCGACAAATTCTCTACCTTGGGAAAGCCACTATTCATCACGGCGATCGGCGTGCCGGGACGACCGACGCCGGACCTGGGCGACACGTCGCAGGGTCGGCTCAGTCCAACCGCGGCGGGGCGGTGGCGACGACCGTGGGACCCGCAGCTCCAAGCCGAGTGGCTCGAAGCGGTTTATCACATCGCGCTCAGCAAGCCCTATGTCGAAAGCATCGCCTGGAGCAACCTCGCCGATGTGAATCAGACCATTCCCGGGGGCGGATTGCTCGACGACATGTTCCGCCCGAAACCGGCGTACACACGATTGCAGCAACTGCGGGAAAAGTTCAAGCAGTTCACGAATCGCAAGTGATCGGTGCTCGTCGTTCCGCAGCTAAGGGGATGCGACCTGGCATGTCTGATGACGATCCCTCAGCACGAGCCGGCCAGTCGAGGCAAGCGAAGACGTCGCAGCCTCTCGCGTGGACGCTGCCGCAGCGGAACGTGCTGATCGGCGTGCTCGTCGTCCTGCTTGTGCTCCTGTCGGGTCGCTATGCATGCAACCGTCGGTATGTCAGCAACCCTCAGCCGGTCATCCCGCCGCGCTTTGGCGAGCTGGCGGATCGCATTGATCCGAACGTCGCGTCCGAACAACTGCTCGCCGCGATCCCGAGCCTGGGCGAGAAGCGAGCGCACGAGATCGTCGTTTACCGCGAAGCGTTCCGCGCCGATCATCCCGGACGAAATCCGTTCGAGCGGCTTGAAGATCTACTGAAGATCCGCGGGATTGGCGTTGCGATGATAAACCAGATGGACCCATTCCTCCTATTTCCCTCGTCCTCGTCAGTCGCAACTTCGGAGCCACGGACACGTCCGACTCAACCGAATAACGACGATCGACTCGATCTTCCCTAGCACACCTTTCGCAATACCCTCCTATAATCCACGAATCGTCTTGGCGTGTCGGAAGATTCGCCAGCGTTGACATTCGCACAGGAGTGCCATGGCCCGCTTCGAAGTCGTCAGCAAGTTCAATCCGCAAGGCGATCAGCCACAGGCGATCGATAAGCTCACGGCGGGGCTGAATGAGGGAAAGAAGTTCCAGACGCTGCTGGGCGTTACGGGTTCGGGCAAGACGTTCACGATGGCCCATACGATCGCGCGCGTGAATCGCCCGACGCTCGTGATCAGCCACAACAAGACGCTGGCGGCGCAGCTTTACGAGGAATTCAAGGAACTGTTCCCCCACAACGCGGTGGGTTACTTCGTCAGCTATTACGACTATTACCAACCCGAAGCGTACATCCCCCAGCGCGACATCTACATCGAAAAAGACGCCAGCCGCAACGACGACCTCGATCGCCTGCGCCTGTCGGCGACGAGCAATCTGGTCAGCCGGCGGGACGTGCTGCTCGTCGCATCGGTGAGCTGCATCTTTGGCTTAGGTTCGCCGGAATCATACCGAAACAGTGTGCTACCGATCCGCAAGGACGAGCCGACCGACCGCGATGAGATGCTGCGGAAGTTGATCGACCTTCAATACAACCGCAACGACATCGATTTCAAACGAGGCACGTTTCGCGTGCGCGGCGACGTGGTCGAGCTGCATCCCAGTTACGAAGAATTCGCCTATCGCATCGAATTCTTCGGCGACGAGATCACCACGATCGACGCGATCAACCCCCTCACAGGGGAACTGCTCTCCAGTCACGAAGGAATCTTCATCTATCCCGCGGTCCACTATGTGATGCCGGAGGATCAGGTCAGCCGCGCCGTGCAATCGATTCGTGAAGAGCTCGACATCGCGGTCATGAAGCTGCGCGGCGAGGGAAAACTTCTCGAAGCACAGCGACTGCTCGCGCGAACGAAGTACGACTTGGAGATGCTTCTCGAAGTGGGCATGTGCCCGGGGATCGAGAATTACAGCCGACACCTGGACGGACGAAAGCCTGGCGAAAAGCCGTACACACTGATTGACTATTTCCCGAAGGACTATTTGCTGATCATCGATGAGTCGCACGTCACGCTTCCGCAGATCAAGGCGATGTTCAACGGTGACCAGAACCGCAAGAAGGTCCTGGTCGAACATGGGTTCCGGTTGCCGTCGGCGATGGATAACCGGCCGCTTCGGTACGAAGAGTTTGAGCAGATGTGGAACCAGGTCGTTTACGTCTCCGCGACGCCGGGCAAGATCGAATTGGAGAAGACGGGCGGCGAAGTCGTCGAGCAGGTGATTCGGCCGACTGGGCTGATCGATCCGGAAATTGTCGTACGACCTGCGCAGGGGCAGGTGCCGCACCTGCTGGCCGAAATCAAGGAAAGAGCGGAGCACGGCGAGCGCGTGCTCGTGACGACGCTCACGAAACGTCTTGCGGAAGACCTCAGCGCGTATATTCAGGAAGCGGGCATTCGCGGACGCTACCTGCATAGCGAGATTCAAACACTCGAACGCGTTGAGATTCTGAACGAGCTCCGCAAGGGTGATTTCGACGTGCTGGTCGGGATCAATCTCCTTCGCGAGGGTTTGGACCTCCCCGAAGTCTCGATGGTTGCGATCCTCGACGCCGACAAGGCGGGATTCCTGCGAAGTGAGACATCCCTGATCCAGACGATCGGCCGCGCCGCGCGGAACGTTAACGCGAAGGTGTTCCTCTACGCCGACAGCATCACGCCCGCGATGCAGAACGCGATGGACGAGACGTCTCGTCGCCGACAGTTGCAGTTGGGGTACAACCAGCAGCACGGTATTACCCCGCAAACCGTTCAGAAAGCGATTCGCGGCACGCTGGAGACGGAGATCAAGGCCCGAAAGACGGTCCAGCAGACGCTCAAGATGGACCCCGACTCCTACGACACCGCCGAGATCGTACGGCTGCTTGAGGAAGAGATGCTGGAAGCCGCGAAAAATTTGGAATTTGAGCGCGCGGCCCAGCTTCGCGACAAGATCAACGAGGTGAAAGGACTACCGACGATTCGCAGCGGCGATGGCTTCGCTGGCGGCGAGGCTGCTACTGCTGACGCTGAACCGCGTAGAATCTGGCAACCCAAGACGCCGCCGCGCGGAAAGCGTCGCGTGGCGAAGTAATACAATCGCACAGAGACTGCATTTGTCATGACGACCTTGTTTCCAAGCCTCGACCAAGTCCGCGAACTGATTCACCTCGCCCGCCGCGAAGATCTCGCCGAGGATGATGTCACCAGCCGGCTGATGATCCGCGAAGATCTCATCGGCGTCGGGACGCTTATTCAGAAAGAAGTCGGCGTCGCGTGCGGATTGCCGATCGTGGAGATGATCTGCCGAGCCTATGACGAGCGGTTGCGCGTCGAGATGATCCCTGGTTTTCACATGGAGATCATCGAAGGGCGCTTCAGCGACGCGCGCACGACGCCTCTGTTGCGTGTCCGTGGGCCGATGCGATCGCTTTTGTCGGCAGAGCGCATCATCCTGAATTTCCTTCAGCGCATGTCCGGCGTTGCGACGCACACGAATCGATTTGTACGACGGCTTACGGGCACCGGTGCCAAGATCTACGACACGCGCAAGACAATGCCAGGCATGCGCGCCCTCGACAAATATGCCGTTCGCGCCGGCGGCGGATTTAACCATCGCATCGGGCTTTACGATGGCCTGCTCGTAAAGGACAACCACTTAACGCCGGTTTCGACGCGAGAGCTGGGAAGTTTCCTGAGTCAGGTTGTATCGAAGAGCCGGTCTGAAGATCCGAATCGATTTATCGAAGTGGAAGTGACGTCGCTCGAGCAATTGCGCGAGGTGCTCAAAGTGGATGGCATCCACGTGATCCTTCTCGATAACATGGACTGTCCCAACATGGAATCGGCGGTTCAGCTTCGAGATACAGCGGGCCGCAAGGGAGTGATTGACCTCGAAGCGTCGGGCGGCGTGACGTTGGAGACTGTTCGTCCGATTGCGATGACGGGCGTTGACCGGATCGCGGTTGGAGCGATTACTCATTCCGCGCCGGCGCTGGACATCAGTCTCGAGGTCGAGCCCGTCTAGGGAGGCAGTCGCCTGTGGCAAACCGTTCACCGGCAAAGAACATCACCGATCTGACGGGGCGCGTTGCGGTCGTCATCGGCGGAACGTCGGGGCTGGGGCGCGCGATCGCGATCGGGCTCGCCGAAAGTGGCGCGGACGTCGTGCCATCGGGCCGCCGCGCTGAGGTGTTGCCGGAGCTTTGTGACCAGATCGAATCGCTTGGGCGACGAACGTTGCGTCATCCAGTGGACGTGTTGTCCCGTCCTTCCATCGATGGGCTTCGTGATGCGGTCGTCGCGCAACTGGGCGGTGTGGACATCCTGGTCAACGCAGCAGGGCGGATGCTTCGAAAGCTCGCCGTCGATATCACCGAAGCGGAACTGCATGACGTAATGGATACAAATCTCACGGGCATGCTTCGGGCGTGTCAGTCGTTCCATGGGCCGCTGAAGCGGAGCGGCAGGGGGCGCGTCATCAACCTCGCTTCGGCAACGTCATACGTCGCGTATTTCAATGTCGCAGCCTATGGGGCATCCAAGGGGGCGGTCATGTCGCTGACGCAGTCGCTCTGCGTGGAGTGGGCCGCCGACCGAATCAATGTAAATGCTCTAGTCCCCGGCGTTTTCCCGACGGAGATTAATCGAGCGGCGATCGAAGGGACGCCGCGCGGACAGGAGATCCTGATGCGAACGCCGATGAAACGATTCGGCCTGCCCAATGAGATCGTCGGTGCCGCCGTCTTCCTCGCATCCGATGCCGCCAGCTTCGTCAACGGGCACGGCCTGATCGTTGATGGCGGGGTGCTGGCTTCGGGGGTGAATGCTTAGGAAATATTGCGGCTGAGCTCGCGTTCTGTATACTGACCGCAACGATCTGTCGCGGTTCAATTTTGAGCGGGGAGACGCATGCCGCTTCGAGGAGGCGGTATTCTCAAGTCACGAATCCCAACGTCATCAGCGACTGCTGCCTCTGCCACCAACGGAGCTTGGCGGACGGAGAATCCCAACCCCGAAACCCCCGGCGGCCGAAGCATTCCGCGCAACCGAATCGTGAGTTGGATCCTTCAGTCGATCTTCACCGGCGAGTTATCGAGCGGGGACCGGCTTGTCGAAGAAGAACTCGCCGAACGGCTCGGCGTCAGTCGTACGCCCGTGCGCGAAGCGCTACGCGATCTTCAGTGCACGCGGATGATTGTGCTTCGTCCGAACCACGGTGCGACCGTGCGGCCGTTTGGTCCGCAGCAGCTCCTGGAGATCTATCAGCTCCGCCGGATTCTCGAGGTTGAAGCGACGCGGCTTGCTTCGCGCTTTATCAGTCCGTCGGCGCTCAAGGAAATCCGCGACCAGATGCAGGCGCTTGCCGCGTCGCCGGACGAGAAAAACGAAGCGTGGCTTGAGCAGTCACTCTCCCTTGACCAAAGACTTCACGAGCTGATCGCGTGCAGCAGCGGAAGTGAACGGTTGTCGGAAGAGATCCATCAATACTGGATGCTCGCCCGCTCGATCGGCGATGCGGTGAAGCACAAGGCGCGCACGCAGGAACCGGCGCTGCATGAGCACATCCGCATCATCGAGCGGCTGATCGACCGCGACGCCGACACGGCTGCGCTGGCGATGGGCCAGCACCTTGACAAGCGGGCCAAAGGTGCGATCGCGGCATTGTTTCCGCAATAGAGGGGAGAGGCTTCACCGCGTGGAACCCGATCGTACGAATGCTTCGCAGCGACCCGTTGCGCCGCCGCCACTTCCGTTGCCTGCCCAGCCGATCGGTTATCACGGCGGTTCAATGATTACGCCATCGCAGACATCAGATCCGTCGAGCAATACCGTCCAGCGCGTTTTTGACACCGTCATCGGACCCAATGTCCGATTCCGCGACAATATGATCCAGCTTGTTTGCGTGATCATCGGAGCGGTGGGGGGCGTCGCAGGCGGATATGCATTCGCGCGCAACCCCGACGACCGTCCAATGTACATGGCCGGCGGCGCCATCGGCGGCCTGATAGTGGCATTGATCATTTCCGGGGGCGTCATTGGAGTCATCCGCTTCACCCAGGCGGCCCGCCGCCGCTGATACCCCGGGGCAATTGGAATGAAGATTGCGTGTCTTCGGAGCAAAGGGTCGCGGCGCGCGCGGCCCGGAAATGGTCACACGCACGACGGAGGCAATCATGGCTCATCACGGCAGAAGTGGTCCGGCGGCAGTTCCGGCAGGAAACCGTGGATCCGTACTAAACTCAGCGAAGAAATCAGCCAAAGGCCCTCGCGGACGCACCGCGAAGACGACTGCTCCCGATCGATCCGCCGGCCCGCGACCGACCGAAGGAAGGGTCTGGCAGGAATTGAAGACCGAAGCCAACCGCCCGATTGGCACCGGCGGCGGTAAGAAGCGCGGCGACCGCCAGAACATGGACCCCGACCCCGGCATGCGGGGTAACACCACCGCCACCAAGCGTGGCAATCGCCGAAACATCGGACTCCGCAACGACCGCAATCCCACGTCAGTTGCCGGGCGACGGAACCGTGTTCCCAATGAAGGCGGATGATTGGCGGATTGAGTGATTCAGTGATCGGGGATTGAGTGATTGAATGGAACTTCTTCAATCGCTCAATTTGCCGATCACTGAATCTTCCTCACGCCGGCTTTCCCTTTGGCGGTACGCGGACGACGCCATCGGTCATCCAGCAATCTTTCACATCACCGTCAGATTGCTTCGACAACTGAAATAAGTAGACAGCGACGTCTCCCTCGGTCGTCGTCAGCGTCACGGATTGCTCGGCGTGATCGTCCTTCGTTGTCATCTCCCCATATTCTGCCGATTTGAAGTTCAGCATCGGACGATACGCCGCAGACTTCACCATCGGAATGAAGCGCTCCAGTGGCCCTGTGAACTTCTTATTGCCCGGCGATGCGAAATTAAATACCGTCGCGATCCCTGCATCTTTTTCGTCGTTGTTCTGAAGCGCGTCCATCAGGATCTTGACTACTTGCTCAGCCGTGTATTCCTTTCGCGGCCCGGGCAGCTTCGAGACGTCGATGTCCACCTTCGCCAGCGGAACCTCCCGTGCGATGGGCAGCCCATCGTCATCGTCCCCCGCATTTGCGTTCATTTCGCGGTGGGCCAGGAGGCCAATTCCGCCGAGCAGGAGCAATACCGCAAGGACGCGCAAGAGGCTTGCCATGGGACGTCTCCGAACACGCGAAGGATCGATTCGAGACCGCGGCAATCTGGACGACCTGCAGTATACCCCGATTACGCTTGCCTACTGCACCGAAATCGCCAGAAGGTTCCGATCGTCACCTTACGAACTCATTGAAGCGTTTTGACAAACTCTCCCCACAATTCGTCCACCGTCTTACCCGTGTACTCCTTCCACAAGTCCGGCGAATAGCGCCCCTCCCGCATCGCCGCGTTCATCTTGACGACCAGCTCATGATCGTGATGGATCACAACGTACTCCAGAAACGCAGCGGTCGTGCGGTAGCTGTCGGTGTACTTTGCCCGCCGCGGATTGACCTTCGGTCGAAGGTTTTCCGGCTCATACTTGAACCAGCGGATGTAGTCCGCGACCCCTTCGACGAGCCAGCTTGGATTGTCGCGAGAATGGTACTGCTGCGCGACGTGCACCAGTTCATGAACGACTGCGCCCACGGCTTCTCCGTCGAGGTTCTGCTTGAACCAGGGGCCGGCACAGACGATCTGCGTCCCGTTGGTAAACGCGACGCCCTTCATCTCCTTGCGAATCGTCACGGAGAGTTCCGCCGGCGCGGTGTATCCTTCGCTCGGCAGCGTCTGCACGATCTTCGGATACCACGCTTCCAGCGTCGGCCGCAGCTTCGTCTCGACCCAATCCTTCAACTCCGGCGTCTCCGAATAGTCGATCTTGATCTCGTACTTCGGCTGTGGCTTGGCTCGCTGTGCCAGGGCCGGCGCTGCAACGATCAACAGGCAAGAAAAAAGGCCGATCACCGACGATCCGAATAGCCAGCCACGTGAAATGTTCATGATGTCTCTCTTCCATCCGCACTCTGTCGCGGCTTCGATGATAGATCCGAATTCTTCGCGATCGGTTGCACCTCAAACGCCCGACCCGCGAAGACGCGCCCCGAATCCTGTCCGATCGCTCCGCGTTTTGCCAGAACGAGCGCTTTGGCCCGCTCGAACTCCTGCGGCGAAATCTGTCCGCTCGTCATCATGACGTGAAGGTCGTTGATGCTAAAGTCGAACGACATACTTTTCGCACGTCGTTCGAGCGACCGCCGGACGAAGCGCATGACGGCGAGCAAACCGGCAAACCCGGCCACCGCGACGCCCATCCAGATCGCAATCGAGTTCGACATCGCGCGTACGCCGCTGTCCGGGTTAGATGCGTCCAAGTTTCGAACGTTCCGCCAGCATGTTACAGAAGAGTGCGCCCTGCCCGATCGCGTCATCGAGGGCCACGTGTGTATGCGGGAGCTTGTCAAACCACCGAGCGGGCATGTTTCGTTTTGTCGAGTCGCGATAGCCTTTGCCGAGCAGCGCCATTGCGTACGTCTTGATGTCCAGTGCCGAGTGGGAAAACGGGCTCTCGCCGGCGAAGCGGATCAGGTACCAGTAGACGAAGAGAAAATCGAACGCGGCAGGATATGCAACAAAAACCGGCTTGCCTGGCAGTCCCTTGAGCCACCGCACATATTCCGGCATCACCTCGTCGGGTGGGCGAGCGCCCGTTCGACTCGCTTCCCAAGCCTCTGGCTGTGACGCCCAGAACTCCATGGTCTTTGGATCACCTTTTGCGCCGTCCAGCAGCTCCAAATTCGCCGAGAACGTTGAGACCATCTGCTTTTCCGCCGTGAACGCGGCCGATGCGAAGCTGAGCATCGAGTTCGGCCCGGGGATCGGGCCGTCGGTTTCGCAGTCGGTGCTGACGTAGATCTCGGGAACCATATTTTACGCTTCGTCCGATCGAAAAAGCCTTGTCGCGGACTACTGTGGAAGGGGGATAACGCAATTCCACCGCTGGGACTTCAGTCCAGAGCGCGCAGGGTTGTTGTTCACGTATCGAATCGCTTGGTGAAGATACTCTTTCGAGTCGATGAACGGACACCAGTAATTCCGTGCCCAGGGTGAAGGGAGCGTTCCGTCGGCACGACGATGATTTGCGAAGGGATGGAGCGATTCCTTGTTCAACTGCATGGTTGCCTTCGCTTTCATGTGCGTGGAGATTTGATCGATATCGCGCTGGTGAGCGCCGAGGACGGCATGTGAGTGATCAGGGAGGATTGCGAGCGCAAAAATCGCGTAATCCGCTTCCTGCGCCGCAATGTCGAATCCGCGAGCGATCTCGCGAGCTTGGATGCCGGTGAATCGGACGGGGTCGTAACGAAGCGCCTCCTGGGCGCGCTTGCGCAATTTGCGGTCGTGGGGGATGTGGGCAACGGACTCGGTTGTGTTGACCTTTGTTGCGGGTCCGAACCGGAGCAGTTCGTAGACGCGAATCGTTTCGGACCAGGAGCCGCGCGGGTCGTTTGGCAACCAAAAACCGTATGCGCTGAAAATGAAGTGATACCCCAGGATCACGCGATGAGCATAACCGATTCGATGTTGAAGAAAAACGCGACAAGTCGCGTCGCTTCATGAAGCGACGCGATTTATCGCGCGCTTTCTCTTCGCGCTGATCCGCTACATCTTCCCAATCATCGCATCCCCAAACTCACTGCACTTGATCTTCGTCGCGCCTTCCATCAACCGTGCAAAATCGTAGGTGACCATCTTCGCGCCAATCGCGCGCTCCAACCCTTTCACGATCATGTCCGCGGCTTCCTGCCAGCCCATGTATTCGAGCATCATGACGCCCGAAAGGATCACACTGCCGGGGTTGACGACGTCCTGGTTGGCGTATTTGGGCGCGGTGCCGTGGGTGGCTTCGAAGACGGCATGACCGGTGATGTAGTTGATGTTGCCGCCGGGCGCGATGCCGATGCCGCCGACTTGGGCTGCGAGGGCATCGCTGAGGTAGTCACCGTTGAGGTTGAGCGTCGCGATGACGTCGAAATCCTCGGGACGCGTGAGTACCTGTTGCAGCGTGATGTCGGCGATCGCATCCTTGATCACCAGTCCCGCGCCGGGCTTGCCATCGGGAATCTTGCACCAGGGGCCGCCATCGATCTCGACCGCGCCGAACAGCTCTTTCGCGAGTTGGTATCCCCAGTCGCGGAAGGCCCCCTCGGTGAACTTCATGATGTTCCCCTTGTGCACGAGCGTGACGCTCTTGCGCTTGTGCTTGATCGCGTACTGGATCGCTGAAGCGATCAGGCGCATCGATCCGGCCTTGCTCACGGGTTTGATGCCAATGCCCACTTCGACCTTGTCTGATCCGGTCTTGTTCGGGCAGACCGCTTTGGTGAACTCCAGGGTCTTCTCTGCCGTGCCGAAGCGCACCTTCCCGAACGCCTTCGCATCAAATCCCTTGAGGAAGTCCAGAACGGCTTGAGATTCCTTCGTCCCCGCCGCGTATTCGATGCCCGCATAAATGTCTTCCGTGTTCTCACGGAAGATCACCATGTCTACCTTCTCCGGGTGCTTCACCGGCGACGGCACGCCCGTGAAATATCGCACGGGGCGCAGGCAGACGTAGAGGTCGAGCATCTGCCGCAGCGCGACGTTGAGCGAGCGAATCCCGCCGCCGACGGGCGTGGTCAGCGGACCCTTAATGCCGACGAGGTAATGCTTGAATGCATCGACCGTGTCATCCGGCAGCCAGTTGTTCAGCTTGTCGAACGACTTCTGCCCCGCGAGCACTTCAAACCACGCGATTTTCCGCTTGCCGGAATAGGCTTTTTGCACAGCCGCGTCGAAGACGCGCACGCTGGACCGCCAGATGTCAGGACCGGTGCCATCCCCTTCGATGAAGGGAATCACCGGGTGGTCCGGCACATTCAGTTTTCCATTGCTGATCGAGATTGTTTGACCACTGGCGGGGGGCGTTACGTCTTTGAACTGGGGCATCGCGAACCGTCCTCAAAATCGAAGGAAAGCAGCATCGAGCAAGGCACGACCCGCGTGCCCGCCCTGCGGGAAGAGGCGAACCGTATCGGTCGGTGTTAGGAGAATCAAGGGGAAGACGCCGCGCGTTCTCCATCTCGGCAGCCGGACAGAATGTCCAACGTCCGCTAAATCGTTTTGCCAACTTCGGACGATAGGGGGAAAGCCCAGAATCCATCTTTGATCGCATGCGGAAAGGCATCTACCCAAGATGAATGAGCGTTCGTCGTCTTCTCAACACAGCTCAATACTGCATCGACGACACCGCGCGCGTCCGATGCTAGAAGTGCTCGAAGACCGCCGTGTCCTCTCCGCGGTAGCTGAAGTTGAGCCGAACGATACCGTTGTCCATGCGCAGTCGCTCGGCAACTTCAATAACCAGTCCGCCGACATCAACGGTTCCGTGGGTGACGGCGCGAACGACGCCAAAGATGTGGATTTCTACAAGATCACGTTAGTGCAGACGACGCATCTGTCGCTGACGGTCACCGCCGCGGACAGCGCGAACCTCAACGCGATCGTAAGCCTTTACAACACCGACTTAGCCAACACATTCGATCCCTCGGGCTACAGCGGCCATCGATTGCTCTCGCAATCGGTCGGCTCGAGTGGCACGGCGGCGCTTACGCGGGATCTGAGCGCGGGGACCTATTACATCGCGGTCAGCGGCGAGGGGAACCGCTACTTCTTCCCGATGCTGCAAGACAGCGGACGAGATGGAGAGACTGGCGCCTACCAACTTCACATCGACGGCGCGTCGATCGCCAGTCCGTCATTCGTGCTCGCCACCGAGTTTGATGATGTCACGCAGTTCGATACGAACAACTTTCCCGTCGTGCACACACCGCCGCAGGTGTTGCACTATGACACGACCAGCCCGCTGGATGTCAACGCTGACATCCAGATGTATGACATTGATTACAACCCGATTCCGTTTTCGACTTACACGAGTACAAGCGCGTCGGAGCTTCAAATCACACCATCGCGCGCTTTGCCGCCGAATACGTATCAGATTTTCGCATATGACTCGAACAGTAATCTCATGATCGAGTCGTACTTTACGGTCGATGGTGTCTCGGGGAACACCAATGGAGATGCGCCGGATACCATCGATCATGCCCGAGACCTGGGAGACATCAGCGACGGATCGCTCGCGCAATTCAAGGGCACGATCGGCGACAATTCCGACTACACGCCCCTTGATTCCAACGGCAACGCGGTGCTCGATCCGCACATCGGCAACGTGGTAAACCAGGTAGATGTCTATCACTTCACGATCAGCGGCAACCCGAACCAGCCGTTCGACTTCGTCGCCGATGCATCCGCGGGACGAATCGGCTCGGGATTCGACCCGGCGATGACGCTTTTCCGTGTCGAGAACGGCGCGGCGGTCGCAATCGCGGGAAGCAAGGACGCCCTCGACCAGACCGCCGGCGAGGTCGAAAGCGGCGGCACTGCGACGTTCCCGTATTACTTCGAATCGCACATCGCCGTCTCGCTGACGCCAGGCGATTATTACGTCGCGATCGGCAGCGGCAACAATTACGCCGATCCGACGGTCCCACGAAACTTCGGCGCGGGTGGAGTCTTTGATCCGCTCGTCTCGCAGAGCGGAACAGCGGGCAACTCGACGGGGCCGTATCTCCTGAGCGTGAGTGCAACGTCAACACCCCCCGCGATTACCAGCGCCGATCACGCGACGTTCACTGCAGGTTCCTTGGGAACATTCACGGTGACGACGACCGGCACGGGCAGCGCGGCGATAACCCGCACCGGCGCATTGCCTTCCGGCATCTCATTCGTCGATAACGGCGACGGCACCGCCACGCTTTCCGGCACGCCCGCCGCGGATACGGGAGAGGAGTACGAATTCACGATCACCGCGTCGAACAATGTCGATCCGGATGCGACGCAGACCTTCACGCTGACGGTGAACGAAGCGCCATCGATCTTCAGCGTCGATCACATAACGTTCACGGTAGGCTCTGCGGGATCGTTCATCGTTCGGTCCAGCGGATTCCCGACGGCCGCGCTCTCTGGAACTGGCGCAATTCCCGTCGGTGTCGTGTTTACGGATAACGGCGACGGCACTGCAACGTTGTCGGGCACGCCCGTTGATGCCACGGACGCGACGTACCCGCTGACGCTTCATGCCAGCAACGGCGTTGGGGCAACGGCGGATCAGTCGTTCACGCTGACCATCCAGCCGGCATCGCCAACCCCCAGCACGGACGTGGCCCCGACGATCACCAGCGCGGATCACGTTGCCTTCATCGCCGGCACTGCGGGATCGTTTACGGTGACGACCAACGGCACGCCGGTCGCGTCGCTAGTTCATTCCGGATTGCTGCCATCAGGCGTCACCTTTACCGATAATGGCGACGGCACCGCAACGATTTCGGGTACGGCGGGGGCGGGGGCCGCGACCGACTTCCCGATCTCAATCGTCGCCAGCAACGGCACCGCGCCCGATGCGACGCAGGACTTCCTGCTTACGGTCGCCGGCCCCCGTCCGCTCATCATTGGTCCCGGCAATCGCGGCGACGAGATCCAGGTCAGTAACGCCGACGGCTCCACTCGCTTCTCGATCACCGACCCTTTTGAGCTTGGCCGCAGGCGAACCGAGCTTCGTGTCGCATCTGCCGACCTCACCGGCGACGGCACGCCGGACATCATCGTCGCGTCCGGCCCGGGCGGGCCGGGTCAAGTGGCCACCTTCGATGGCATCACCGGCGACAAGCTTACGGGCTTCGACGCATTCGCAACCGCAACGCGCGGCGGGGCTTTCGTCGCGGCGGGGGACGTGAACAACGACGGCACACCGGACATC
>JADMIO011107739.1_pt1 | contig 51520 bp, 43 predicted proteins | sample 8958161 | NCBI WGS metagenome assembly JADMIO01 (sample SAMN16585339, study PRJNA669376) | soil metagenome | isolation source: Crop rotation soil | place: USA: Cullars Rotation, Alabama | collected 2011
CCGCGACTTCAAGTCACGTGAATTCCAAGCTTCGGATCCCACTGTGCTGGAAAAAAGCCTCACCCCTACTCTTTTGTTGTGGGCATGTGTTTTTCGCTGACAGGAATTGTATTGCTTGCAAATGCCTCCAGCTTTGGATTTATATTATTTGCAGTTACACTCATTGGTATTGGCTCCAGCATTTTTCACCCGGAAGCTTCGCGTGTGGCATTTCTTGCATCAGGCGGAAAACGCGGACTGGCGCAATCTATTTTTCAATTAGGTGGTAATGCGGGCACTTCTATTGGTCCCTTATTATTTGCAACCATTGTAATGCCGCGTGGGCAGTTTTATATTTTGTGGTTTGTTATTGCTGCAATAACTGCTATTGGTGTTTTATCAAGAGTAGGCAAATGGTACAGGGAGCACTTAAACCTTCGCAGTGCGGGCAAAATAAAAGTGCATGAAAAAGAAACAGGATTGAGCAAGCGTACCACTGTTTTCTCTATCGTAATCCTGCTCATACTTATTTTTTCGAAGTATTTTTACATGACGAGCATTACAACTTATTTAACTTTCTACCTGATCGATAAATTCCATATCACTGCACAGGAATCACAATACCATTTGTTTTTGTTTTTGGCGGCCATTGCTGCCGGAACCGTTTTAGGCGGGCCATTAGGCGACAGGTTTGGCAGGAAAATAATTATATGGATCTCTATTTTAGGTATTGCTCCTTTTACACTGATGCTTCCTTACTGTGATCTGTTTTGGACCACTGTGCTTACTGTTATTATTGGTATTGTACTTGCTTCTGCATTTTCTGCAATACTTGTTTATGCACAGGAGCTGGTTCCGGGAAAGGTAGGAATGATATCCGGTTTGTTTTTTGGTTTTGCTTTTGGTATTGCAGGAATTGGCTCTGCGCTGCTGGGGCGATTAGCTGATGCAACCAGCATTGAGTATGTGTATAAGGTTTGTTCTTTTCTGCCGCTGATAGGTATTGCAACTGCTTTTTTACCTAATGTAAAGAAGAGTTAGTTAGGTTGACTTACTATGTTTTTCTTGAGCAGCGATTAAGAGGAAATTCAGAACCTGCAGTGAGATATGTAAGTTTACGTTTTTATTTACTTACGGCAACTTTACCACCATACTCCTGAAAAATACTTTATCAGAAATTACCGTAAGCATAAACATTCCCTGGTTTAAATTATTTAAGTTAATTGTTTGCATATTTTCAAGGATAGGCACTTCCATTACTTTTTTATTCTGAACATCATACAAAACCACTTTGATATTTGAAGGAACTGTTTTGTTTCTAAAATTTATAGTTACACCTGAATAAGTTGGGTTAGGATAAATGCTAATTTCACCTGCATTTGTTAAGTTTTGAAACGAAGTAATACTATAATTTATGCAGTTGCTCGTATCAGCACAACTACCAGTGTGGGCAATGGCAGCATAGTTGCCTGCATAGGGTGGAATAAAATACGGCTGATTAAAATTATATACAATGTTACTGTCGCAGTTAAACCATTGGTAGCCGGTGGCATTTACTGCTGTTGCAAGTAATGTATCATTACTTTGTTGTATGGCTGATATTGCAGGTGATGCTACGGTAAGAAATAAAGTAATAACAGAATCATGAGGTGCGTTAACAGAAAGCGTATCGTAGTAAATGCCTGCTGAACTGTGGTAGGCACCTGCAAAATAAACTGAATCACCAGGGCAGATAGTCAGATTACGAGTTTGTGGCGGACTAAACTTTGCAAAGAAAGCTTTGATACATGAACCCTGTGAAGCAAAATTTGTTGTATCAGCTACCAGGGTACCATAATTAATAATGTTAATGAAAGATAAACTATCAACCAATGAATAATAATCTCCGGCAACAAAAATATTTCCGCTATCATCTAAAGATAAATCCCCTATTCCTAAATGGGCACTTACTGAAGTGGAAACTGGAAAAAACCATTCCAGCAAACCCAGCTTATTAATTTTTATGATATAATTTGTTTCAAGGCCACCTGAAGAGTGCATCATATAATTTCCTATGCGTATGGAGTCTTTTACATACACATCTACATAACCATTTCCTTCCTTATCAAAAACCGGGGGGCCAGATCCATTGGGAAAATTACCGTCAAGGTTTACAGCCCACATGCAATTACCTGAAATATCAACTCTTAAAATAAAATAATGTCCAAGATAAGCACTATCAATTGCTAACTGGCAGGGTATGCCGTATAAACAACGTCCGGCTAAACTGTATGTACTGTCATTATTAAAATTTATTTCAGACAAGGGAGCTACTGTATCATACGGATGCACAAGTGTACTAATTCCGTTTCTGTCTACACTTCCGTTATAGTATGTGCAAAAATCATTTCCCACCGAATCGGCTTTATAAATATCGGTACAAAACAAACCTGTATTGCAAATAAATGAAACTGCACCTGTTGGTGAAAAGGTAAAGCTATCATACCTGTAATTTAATTGTGTAGGATGTGTTGCATGAAAACCATTGTAATAAGAATAGCCGTTTTTTGCCAGGTGGTAGTACGTAGTTAAATTACCCCAGGGGCTCTGGCTGTAATAAAAGCTGGTATCATAATTTAAATTACTATCCAATATATCAACGTTAAATCCACTTCCTGCATCAATAGGAAGATACATTTTGTTATCCTTATCAAAACAATTATAACGTCCGTTTCTTGCATAAAAATTTACCGCCTTAATAAAATTGCCCTGGTTATCTACCTTAACTATATATCTCCACCTGACAAAGGGCTGAATATGACCGTCCAGTTGCACAGAATCATTAATACCGGCATTACTTACACCACACAAATAAACATTGTTACCAGGGTCAACATTTATCCCGGTTGGAAAACCGTTAACTCCCGTTTTGCCACCATACACTACCCATTCCGTTTGTTGAGCGATTGCAACCGTGTGAATGATACATGATAATAAAACTGAAACAACAATATACTTTGCTTTCATAAGGCCACAGTTTATTTAAAGCATGAAAAGTAGCGAATAAAAAATTAGCCTTCTGCCCTATTTGACCAAAGTATGAATAATAGAGGGTTAATAAACTTTTTGGCCAGGTATGTAATTACCTACCAAAAAACTCCACCAACTTCTCTGCAAGCATTTCATGGTTTACCTTTTCAAAAGGATGCGGTGTATTTTCAAGAATCGTAAATGTACTGTCAGGTAAAAGATCATGTACATGGTTTGTTTCAGCAATGGAAACCATTTTATCATTGTCACCTGTCATGAGCAATACTTTTTGTTGTATGTGTTTAAACATTTCATCAGTAAGTGCAGGTGTGTTGCCCAGGTCAAGCATCATGTTTGCAACAGCATTCACCAACAGTTTCCAATCGGTAGGTTGGTGTGTGTTTTTAAGTTGCTGGGCAAAGGCCGGAATTTTTTCTTCCATCTTTTCAGGGTTCAGCATTCTTGCTTCGGCTTGTGCTGAAGTGGGACTCCATGCAAATTTTGTAGCCAGTGTTGCTATGCTGTTTATTGAAGCAGGTTGCTGGTGTGCCAAATATAATGCAACATAACCGCCCATGCTGTAGCCAAAAACATTAGCAGGTGCTAAATTTTTATCGGTAATAAATTGCTTTAACTGTTCTGTAAAAAGCGTTATGCCAAAGTTATCGTGCGACAATGTACTGCCACCGTGGCCATTGAAATTAAAAGTGTGTACAGTAAAACTATCGTGCAATAAGTTTTTAAGCACATCAAACTGCTGTTGTGAGCCTAAGGCACCGTGAAGGAGGATGAGGTTTTGCATAAAAAATAAATTAGTTAGAGCAAATAAAGAAAATTAATGCTTATCTACTCCACCACCAATTTCAAACTCTCACTTGTTTACCTTCAAAATATATTTCAATAACGTATACTCCCTTTTCATACTCTCCATTATTAAATGCAACATAATTTTCCTCCAGGCTAATAGGAATTGATCTCAGTTTCCTGTTATAAATATCACGGATTTGCAAATTGCCATGCTCACCTTTATCTAAAAATATGCTAAAAGCCGGATTTGTGTTACGTAAAAGATCAGGGTATTTAGATTGCGTTGGATTAATAGAGCCTATATTAATAATTTTTTTAAGAGGAGGCAGCAAACTATTTTTATTGTGAAGAAAACTATCACAATAACAACCGTAGTTTGCATAATACAAATTTGGAATACCCGATGCAACAAATTTCCAATATGCACAAGGAATGTAAGGTGCGCCTGGAGTAAAAAATTGACGAATAGGAATGCTCGATTCCAATCCGTTATCCTGTAATAAATGTTGAGAATGTAAACTTTGAGAAAAAAATAAAAATAAAATAAGAATCAGTTTTTTCACGCTATACAATATATAATTATTTTACTCCACCACCAACTTCAAACTCTCCCCCACCATACCCACCACATTTACTTTAACAACATACACACCCTTTGCATAAGCAGCTGTGTTAATAGTTATTTTATTACTGCCGCTGTTAAGGTTATAGGTTGCCAGTATGTTGCCCAGCATATCCGTTAGTTGCAAGGAGCCAGATTGGTTGGCTGCAAGTGTGTTGGTGTAATATACCTGTGTTTGTTTTGTGGGGTTGGGGTATAGTTTGCTTTGGGTGGTGGTGGGTTTTATGATGTTTATACCAACGGTGCAATCGGTGACGCTTACGTCATCGATGTAGTAATATGCTTCTTCATGTCCAGGTGAAAGAATGCTTAATGAATCAACAATGGTATTTGCATTTGTTTTAAAATTACCTATTGTGATAAATTTTTCTTCTCCATGAGCCAAATATGAGCCAGATATTAATATCCAATTTAATGTATCAGTGATTGCATTTCCTGGGTTATTATTTATTTGAGGTGTATAATTATTCAAGACCGTATCAGTGGAAACATCAAATAAACTATCATTGGATAAATATAAACCAATGGCATCAATATAGTATTGAGTTTTATTTGCCGCTGAAACGTAAAAACTCACACAATAAATGTGGTTTTGCTGGAGGGTGTCAATTAAAGTACCTTCTAAATACTCTCTTGAATAAGGAAATGAGACAGACGGTGAAATATACACACCAATCCCAGTATAAGCACTACCTGTTCTTGCATACTGCCAACCAAATCCATTGTTTGGTATAAACCCACTAAAACAGGAATATGTTTCGTGAAAATAATCCGGGTTACCAGCATTAGCTGCAAACCAATTTGTGCATTGCATTTGAGGTAAGCCTGTATTTTGATAAATAGAGCATGGTATGTTTGTCTCAAAGCTTGGATTCATCACAAGGTTTTGAGCTTTTAATCGAAACTGAGAAATCAGGAATAAAAAGAAAAACAGAAATAATTTTTTCATGCAGGGCATATAGTACTATTTTGCTAAGGTAACCATTACCCATCATTAAACAACATAAAAACAGCAACCACAACCCACAGGCAACTGTTAACTAAACCTGATACTGCCTGTGCCCTGTGCGCCAGCGTGCCATGCACATGCAGGCAGTAGCAGGCCTGCAGTATTTGCAATTCACAATGGTTTGTTTGCATAAAAAAAATTTTAATTAATAGTTCATGCACATTTATCATCATTTGCCGCAGTTATGCTTTATATGTTACTACCACAAACTATTTGCAGTACACATGCGTTGCCCGTTAAAAATATACTGTTAACAATTACGTTAACTAAAAGCAAACAACAGGCATGTATAGCGGTTATAAAAACATGGATATTTACAACATAAAAAATACAAAGCCATTTATGCAGAGGTTACAGTTAGTAGTTGTTTATTTATTGATGGGTTGCGGCATGGTGCTGCTGTTATGCGATATGGCATTTGCCCAGCGCAGGAAAGAAAAACAGCCCTGGGGCTATGGCGCTGCCGTTATATATAATTTCCAGGCCGATGGTTTTGGTGGCGATTTGCGCATGAAAATTCCTTTGAAAGGTGCGTTGTCATTAGTGCCTGAGTTTAGTTACTACCCATCGTTTAACCGCTACCACGAGTTTTATGCAGGTGGTGCTTTGCATTTGGAATTGTTTACGCTGCGCACGTACAACTTTTATATTTTAGGTGGCGGCTATTACAATAAATGGATAAATGCCAAAGTGTATGCACCCGGCCAGCGCAAGCGCGAAAATTTTGTGGCAGAAGCCGGTGGCGGTTTGGTACGCAATAGAGGTTGCATTCGTCCGTTTATTGAAGACCGCTGGGATTTTAAGTGGAAAGAGGATAACCTTCGTATTGGTATTTACTGGTATCCTGGCCAGTGTGGTGGCGGGCGCAGAAAAGAACCGTGCCCTGCTTATAATTAAGTTTTATAAAAACCAAAACATAATAATATGATATCTAAAAAATTAATTCTTCGTAGCCTTGTTGTAGTAAGTGCAGGTGCTATGTTGTTTAGTGCATCGTGCAAAAAAGATCGCGTACCGCAGGACGATTACCAAAGTACTGATGAGTTTTATGATGACAATGCCGATGACGAAGACACCACAACCATTGACAGCACAGGTGGCCCTTGTGATATTGTGTTACCCAAAGGCACACATGTATGCATAGGAGCTGCACAGCTTGAATTCCCGGGTGGTGGCGCAGTTACATACCCCTTCCAGATAGTGACCGCTGAATGTTACAGCATAAAGGATATGATTTTGAAAAGAGTTCCCTCAACATCAGGTGGTAATGTTTTGGAAACGGCAATGGAGTTCAGGCTGCGAGCATTTAAAAACGGTACGGAAGTGTTTTTGAAAACAGGCGCTGCCTATAGCATGACAACAGCGCCCATAGGCACTGCCAGTGCCAACATGGATGTGTATTATGGAGTAGACAATAGCGGCAGCAACAATTGGGTAAATAGTCTGTCGCCAGCTATTGATGCTGTAACAACTATTACTCCCGGCACCAATACGTATAGTTTAAATGTTGGCCAAACAGGATGGGTTAGTCCTGCCATGTTGTTTGCCAATGCAGCAGGTAACACTTCACTTACACTAACAGTGCCTGGCACAGGCACAGGAAATATTCAAACCTATCTTTCATTCACAGGTTTTAAAGGTGTAATGAAAATTGAAAACCTGGCATCAAGCACTGTTCCGTTAGGACAACCTGTTAACATGGTAGCCTTCGGCAAAAAGGTTGACAATAATTTTTATATGGATTACCACTCATTCACCACAACTGCAAACGCTGTTATGCCGCTTAATATGGTGCAGACTACGGAAGCAGGAGTGCTGGGTGTTTTGGGGGGACTGTAGAAAATAGTTATGAGTTTATAGTTTAGAATTCAGAGTAAAACGCAGAGGGCGCAGCGAAAGTTCAATAGAATTTTTCTCTGCGCCCTCTGCGTTTGCTACCTCAGCGTTCTCTGCGTGAAACAACAAACACAATTTTTAATTCTGAATTTATAATTCTGAATTCTGAATTCCCTCTTTCGGTTTTCTTGTTGTACCCTCGTAGAGATCATATTTTAAAAGCCTACACTCAATTGGCCCGTTAAAAAATTCCATGCGCTTGCTGGTGCGCAGGCCTATCTTTTTTCCAAGATGTGGTTCACCCGTAAATATAAAACCTGTTTTGCCTTTGCATTTCTGTTTAAAAAAATCACCTAACGATTTGTAAAGGTCTTCCAGCATTTCACCTTTGCCTAAACGTTCGCCATACGGAGGATTTATTAATACAGTGCCTGCATCATCGTTAATGGGAGTATCAGCAAAATCACATTTCTCTATTTGTATCCAATGGTCCACTCCTGCCCTCTTTGCATTTTCGCGTGTGGCTTTTAATGCCATGCCATCACGATCAGTAGCAATTATTTTAGGCATGTTGCGCTGTGCGGTTTTTTGTTTTTGCTCCAGTTCATTCACATACTGTTTGTGAAATGCTTCGTCATACATATTTAAATGCATAAAGCCAAAATTGAGTCTGTCGAGCAACGGCAACATTCCTGCAGCTGTTAGTGCAGCTTCAATAGCAAATGTTCCGCTGCCGCACATGGGGTTTATAAATGCTGTTTTCTTATCCCATTCCGTAGCCATTACCAATGCTGCAGCCAAACCTTCCTGTACAGGAGCCATAAACGGGTTCTGACGGTAGCCGTGTTTGTTCAGTTGTTCACCGCTGGTATCTAAATACACCCATGCTTTATTATCGTGCCAGTGAATATGTAACACCACCTGGCTTTTCAACGGGCCTGAATCAGGGCGTACTTTTTCTTTCTCCTGGAAATAATCGACCACAGCATCTTTACAATGCTGGTTCAAAAACATACTGTTGTTAACTGATGGATGATTGGTTTGAGAAGTGATAGTGATGTATTTGCCGGACGAAAAATATTCAGCCCATTCAATTTTCTTCAGCTTGTTATAAAGGTCTTTAAGCTCGCGTGCGTAAAAAGAATCGATAAGCAGCAATACTTTGTTAGCTGTGCGCAGGTTGTAGTTAAGGATAACTGCATCATTGAACGCTGCTTTTATAAATACACCTGTAAAGTTTTCGTCAAAAGGTTTGTAGCCCAGTTGCACTACCTCCTTTTTAAGATAAGGTGTAACATGTGGCGGGCAGGCAATAAAGATGGTATGTTGTTGTTCCAAAATAAAAAGATATGAGTTGGCCGCAAAGGTAAGTAATGGCTGGCATCTGGTTTATTACTCTTAAATTAGCTCTATAATCGCTTGTAAATGATTTTAACATAAACGGGTTGAAAAAAGCGTATAGACAACACCAAAACAAAACCCGCAACGTTGTAAAATTGTTGTACTATCAATATGGAAAAAAAGCTATCTGCACAGGAAATAAAAGCCATGGTAAGCCTTCTCGATGATTCTGATGAAGATGTTTACCGTTCTATCGAAACACATTTGCTGGCAATGGGCAAAGAGGTTATCCCTCTGCTGGAAGAAACATGGAGTAACTCTTTAGATGCCCACCTGCAAAGCCGCATTGAAGACCTGGTACATAAAATACAGTTTGAATCGCTTAAGCAGGAATTAAAAAGCTGGAATGCTTTTCACCGTCATGACCTGATGTCGGGTGTTATTATCGTGGCCCGTTACCAGTACCCCGATCTGGATGAGGATAAGATAAGATCATTTTTTAACCAGCTGAGAAAAGATGTGTGGATAGAGTTGAATGATGAGCTGACTGCATTGGAACAAATTCGGATTATTAACCGCGTGTTGTTCGACCAGTATGGTTTCAGTGCCAACACAGCAAACTTTCACGCACCTCAAAATTCTTTTATCAATACCGTTATTGAAAGTAAAAAGGGTAACCCGATTATGCTCAGCGTAATTTATTCATTGCTGGCACAGGAACTGGATATTCCTATTTACGGTGTTAATCTGCCTGAACATTTTATTTTATGTTACCAGCATTTATTGCAATCGCCTGATTTTGTTTACACATATCCAGATGCTAATGTTTTGTTTTACATCAATCCATTCAGCAAAGGTTCCATGTTCAGCAGCGATGAAATACAGACATATTTAAAAAAGATAAACTTAGTACCTCACAAAAGTTATTTTGAACCCTGCACCAACGAAGAAATTATCAAACGCATTTTGCGCAACCTTAATTTTTCCTTCAACAGATTAGGCTATGCCGATAAAGCAGAAGAAATCGATGCTTTGTTGAACGTGATGGAAGAGGAATAGAAAAAAGTAAATAGGCATAAGCAGTAAGGCGTAAGCAAAAAAACGTTTCCAATTCATCAGTCTTATTACTTACGACTTTTTTGACTTAGGCCTTATAAATTCTCTGCTAATTCCATCCATCGTTCCGTCTTTGCTTCTATTTCATGAAGTATATTAGCAAGCTCTTCTGACAAGCGAATAATTTTATCGTGGGCAACGGTGTTGGATGAAAGTTGTTGTTCTATCAGTGCTTTTTCTTCTTCCAGTGCAGCAATTTCTTTTTCCAGTTTATCGTATTCTGTTTTTTCTTTGAACGATAATTTTTTCTTTGCCGGTACGGCAACCTGTTTTACTTCTTCTGCTTCTTTTCTTTCTTCTTTTTTCTTTTCACGCTTGGCAGCTTTCTTTTCTAATCGGTAATCATTGTAATTACCGTTGATCACTTTTATGTGCCCTTCTTCCTCAAAAACAAAAACATGGTCCACTACCCTATCCATAAAAAAACGATCGTGGGTAACTATGATAACGCATCCTTCAAAACTGTTCAGGTAATCTTCCAGTACAGAAAGCGTTTGAATATCCAGATCATTAGTGGGTTCATCTAATATCAGCAGGTTAGGATTTTTCATCAGCACAGTACAGAGGTATAACCTTCTACGCTCTCCTCCACTCAGCTTATCCACATACTGAAAATGCATATGTGGCGGAAATAAAAATCGCTCCAGCAATTGCGATGCAGAAATTTTACGGCCCAAACTCATAGGGATAAATTCAGCTATTTCGCGTATCACTTCAATCACTCTTTTCTGCTCTGACAATTCCAATCCTTGCTGCTCAAAATAACCTGGAACAATGGTTTCGCCTATTACTACTTTTCCTTTGTCGGGCTTTAATTTGCCCATTAAAATATTCAGCAATGTACTTTTCCCTGCACCATTGGCTCCAACAATACCTATCTTTTCTCCTTTACGAAATGAATAATCAAAATTATTGATCAATAAACGGTCATTGAATGATTTACTTACTTTATGTATCTCCAGAATTTTAGAACCGATGCGCGAGATATTAATATCCAACTGTACGTTACCTTCCTGTGTTTTCTTTTTCGCTTGTTCTTCTACAACATAAAAAGAATCAATGCGCGATTTTGATTTTGTTCCGCGGGCGCGAGGTTGCTTTCGCATCCATTCCAACTCACTCCTGTAGGTATTCCGTGCACGGTCGATATTGGCATTTTCGTTTTCCAAACGTTCTGCGTTCTTTTCTAAGTAGTAGGAATAGTTTCCTTTATGCTTATATAAAGTTCCGTTCTCCAATTCTAAAATCTCTGTACAAATTTCATCAAGAAAATACCTGTCATGCGTAACAAGTAACATGGTAGCATGTGTGCCTCCTAAATAACCTTCCAGCCATTCGATCATGTCAATATCCAGGTGATTGGTTGGTTCATCCATGATAATAAAATCAGCATCGGCCAACAATACCTGTGCAAGGGCAAGCCTCTTTAACTGGCCACCGGAAAGCTGTGATATTTTACGGTCAAAAAATTCCACCCCTAATTTACCGCTTACTGTTTTTATTTTGCCCAGTTGGTTTTGCTCATCATCTGTCAGATCATACGATGGTTTCTCATGCAACATGGCATCAGCCAGATGCTGATTATCCGTTAACACATCAGCAACAATATCGGATGGGTTTAATTTATTTTCCTGCTGTAAAAACGCTACACGTAATTGATTTCTCCAGGTTACTTTGCCATTATCGGGTTGCTCCAGTCCTGCCAGCATACGTAACAAAGAGGTTTTTCCTGTGCCGTTACGTGCTACTAAAGCAACCTTCTGCCCTTTTGCAATACCGAATGATATATCCCTGAAAAGAACCCTGTCACCAAAACTCTTACTTATATTTTCTACTGATAAATAATTCACGCTAAAAAATTAAGGCGCGAAGGTATGAAATGGCTGCTGTTATAGGCTTATGAATGGTTCGCTTTTAGATCAAAGCAGAACTTAAATTTCTAAATTCACCTGTAACTTTAGAATTACTTCACCCGTCATACAAACACAACCATTAAACACTTAAAAAAATGCAAACGAAAAAACTACTCATTGGAGCATTGGCCGTTTTTATGTTCATGTCATTTAGCCGTTCAAAAACACGCAACATGCTGACCGGCACTTACAGCACCTGTGGTTGCGAAAATCAAGCCGACCAGGAGAAGAAATTCGGCCTTATCCTTAATGACGATAACACTTTCCATTACTTTGATTACACCAATCCTATTGAAAAAATAGATGTGAACGGCAACTGGGTTTTAAATAAGAACACTATTTCCCTCAAAAATTATTCTTCCGCTTTTAAAATTGAGCAACAATGGAAAATAGAGAAAAACGGCAAATGCATTAAATCCCGGTTGGGATTAAAATTTACAAGGATCTGTAATGTGGAAGCCTGTAAATAGTCTTACCAGCACTGATCAATGTCCTCCCGCTGCAGCATTATCTACGTTAAATCCTTGCGATGATAAAATGTTTTTAACCTTCAGGGCAAACCATGCTAAATAACCAAAGCATAGAACGGTGATCCAATAGCTGGTATGTATATCTACCACATCAGCAATATAGCCCTGCAATGGTGGAATGATGGCTCCGCCAAGTATCATCATAATTAAAAATGCAGAGCCTTGTCCTGTATATTTTCCTAAACCGGTAATGCTTAATGCAAAAATGCAGGGCCAGCCAATGCTGCAACACAAGCCGCCACTGATAAATGCAAACATGGAAACCTGCCCTGTTGTCATTAAGCCAATGAGCATTGCTATTGCTCCTAGTGCAGAAAAAATAAGCAACATTTTAGCAGGCTTTTCCTGAGACAGGAAAAATCCTGCAATTAACACGGCAACACAAATTATATATACGTATAGATTGTCAATTTCATTTCCTCGTAAGTGGTTCACAAAAAGTATAAGAGCAAATGCGATCAAGGGCATAACAACTGTCAATATCTTTTTTGTGGATGACGACAGGTTAAATGCACTGATGGCGCCTGTCCAGCGACCAATCATTAAACTTCCCCAGTAGAGCGATATGTATGGTGAGATCTGCGAAGCTTCAAGGTTTCCAAATTCAGGTAGTTTAAGCAAGGCGCCCATGTTACTTTGAATAGTTACCTCCACTCCAACATAAACAAATATTGCCAGCATACCCCATCGCAATTGTGGAAACTTTAATGCGCCTAATCCCGGCTCGAATTCCTCATCGCTGTTGATGCGTGGTAATTTTGAAACTGCGAGTAAAATTGCGGCCATTAAAAACACTGCAATTAAAATATAATATACTGTATCGATCGATTGAACAGATGCGTTGGCTGCTGCCTCCGGGCTTAAATTTCCAAACAGGAAGAAGCTTACCAAAATAGGCCCCAATAATGTTCCGAATGAATTAACACCACCTGCAAGATTTAAGCGGTGTGCTCCTGTTTCATGTGAACCCAATCCCGTTACAAATGGTTGCGCTGCTGTTTGCTGTAATGAAAAGCCTAATGCAATGACGAAAAAAGCTGTGAGAATAAACTCAAATGAACCGCTACCCACTGCAGGTATCATAAGAACTGCTCCTAGCACTGAAATGAGCAAACCATATATAACCCCGTTCTTATACCCTATCCTGTTTAAAATATCTACACGCGTAGTTTGTGATGCCAGCCATAATACAAGCGAACCTAAAAAGTATGCAGCATAAAATGATGTATCAATTAACTGCGATTGGAATTGTGTAAGTTGAAAATGTGCTTTACAAAAAGGAATAAAAATCCCGTTGGAGGCAGCCACAAAGCCCCAGAAAAAAAATACGGTAACCATGGTAGCCAAAGCGCTACTGTTAGATGATTGCGTTGTTTTGCTCATAGTATAAGTTTGCATTCAAAGTTGTAATTTGAATGTTTACAATATACCAACAGCTAAAATAATTATTAACAGCGCACTTTTAAATGGATAGTAAATGTAAAAGTAGTATTACTGTCTTTCATATTCTGCTGTTCCGCCATCTGCAATAATAAAATAATTGGAGACCAGATAAAGACGATTATGGCTACAGAATTCAGGGATAGAGTTATTGACAAACCCATCTTCAGGAGTAGTAATAAGACCCCATACTTTATTCTGAATATTGGGATCCACATCCGCTATCTGCCAATTGCCTTGTGATTGCAGACCGTTATCCGTTTTAGTGTACGTGCCATTGACATTAAACATAATGGTTAAAACATCCGTAGGATAACCGATGGTTTCACATGATTCTCCAGCAATGCCACCATTAGAGCGTGTCCACAACCAGGTGCCTGTTAAGTCATTTATGATTTGCAACGAATCATATACCAATACATGATTACATCTCCAATTGCATTCATTGTCACTGGTACTTTTGTCTTTTTTACAGGAAATGATAGCTGATAATAAAAAGAAAGCAAGTAGTTTTTTCATGATAGTACTTTAGTGAGTTTGTAGCATTAAGACTACCATAAATAAGAAAAAGTTGCCTCCGCTATTAAAAATATTGAATCTAATCCTCAAAACCGAAATCCTTAGTCTTCCTCCTTTTCCTCGATCTCAATCAAAGGTTCACTTTCTATTTGTTTACGGCTTACCCAATTGTCAATGGACAATAAAATGGATGGAAGTAAAACCAAATTGGTTACCATGGCGACCAAAAGAGTAATTGATATTAAGGTTCCTAAAGCAGCAGTACCACCAAAACTGGAAGCAGCAAAAATTCCGAAACCAAAAAATAAAATGACTGCGGTATATATCATGCTGAATCCTGTATCCATAATAGTATTGGAAATAGCTTCGCTAATGGTGCGGCCATGATTTTTAAGTTCCTGCCTGTATTTGGCAAGGAAGTAAATGGTACCATCGCTGCTGATACCAAATGCAATACTGAAAATTAAAATAGTCGAAGGCTTGAAACGGATATCGCAAAATCCCATGATACCCGCTGTAATAATAAGTGGTATCAAACAAGGTATCTTGCTTAATAAAATTATTCTCACAGAACGGAACAATGCCATTCCTACCAATGCTATCAGTAAAATTTCAATTATTAAACTTTCGTACAAGTTATGAAGTAAATAATCGTTTCCTTTTAAAAACATCAGGCTATGGCCTGTTAGTTTTACATTGTATTTTTCTTTGTCAAAAATGGAATCAACTTTAGGTTGTATATTGGCTAGTAATGTCTTAATTCTTTTAGAACCCACATCAGCCATCTGCAAACTTATGCGTGTGAACTGTTTTGTGCTGTCTATAAATGATTTCAGTTTATTCTCATTGCCCTTTACATTGCCTGTATAATCATTCAGGTTTTTTAATTCACTGATACCAGGTAATACATAATATTTAGCATCGCCTCCTCTATAGGATTGGTAAAAAAACCGTAATCCTTCCGTTACAGAAATAGCTTTGGATAATTCAGGATAAGTATCCAGTTGCTTCTGCAATGCTTTCATTTTGTATAACACCTTTGCATTGTCATCAAAAACACCGTTTGGTTTTTTGGTGTCAATAAAAATTTCAAAAGGCAACACTCCTTTAAAGTTAGTTTCAAAAAAATGCAAGTCAGCATATACAGGATCACGCTTGGGTAAATCGTCAACAACATAACCGGTTACATCAATCTTACTCATTCCATAAAAGCTGATGAGTGTTATAACAGCAATAACTATGTAAACGGTACTGCGATTATTATGCACTACCCTATCAACAAACTCAAGCACCTTACGCATGCGCTTCCCTTCCAAATGGTTCATTTGTTTGGTAGAAGGAAGTGGTAAAAAGCTCAGGATTATCGGAATAAAAATAAGTGTAATGATGTAGGTAAGCATTATATTAAGAGCTGCCACCACACCAAACTCTGTTAAAAAAGAACTCTTGGTAAAGACCAATACACCAAAGCCAATAGCTGTAGTAACATTTGCTAAGAAAAGAGATACCCCCACAGTCGTGATTGCGCGTGTAAGCGCCTTATACCTGTTACCATGTTTAGCAAACTCACTATGATACTTATTGATTATAAAAATACAATTAGGAATTCCGATCACCATAATGAGCGGAGGAATGAGAGCAGTAAGTACGGTAATCTTATACCCAAACAAAACAATAGTGCCCACTGACCATAATACTCCAATGGCTACCACCAATATGGAAAAAATAACAGATGAGAACGTCCGGAAAAACACCAAGAGAATTAATGCTGTGATTAAAACCGCCAGTGCCAGGAACAATTTCATTTCATGCGATACCTTTTCCATAACGGCAGTTCGTATGTAAGGCATTCCCGAAAAATGCAATTGCACATGGTACTTATCTGCAAACAGCTGGGCTCTTGTTTTAATGTCTTTAACAATATCGATACGGTGCTTGCTATCTAAATCTTCTTTCTTAAAAGTGATGGCCATTAACGTAGCATGTGTATTTTTATTCATCACCAATCCATCGTAGAATGGCAAATTGTAAATAACATCCTTAATGCTGTCAACTTCAGCCTGAGTTTGCGGAACATGCGATACCACCTGCTTAAAATCGAAACGGTGTAGGCTATCGTTACGTACAATATTGTATAAATCGCCCAGGGACATTACGTTTTGAATTCCGCCAATAGCCTTTACATCGCTGCTTAACTTACACCAATCATTAAATTTTTCTTTTTCAAAAATGCTGCTGTCGGTAAAACCTATCACCATCACACTCCCATCTTCACCAAAAATCTTTTTGAAGTTTTCGTATTCAGCGTAAGCAGGGTCAGTTGTTGGTAATACCCTCACGAACTCATAAGATAGTTTAATCCGGCTGGCCTCATACGCCATAAACAGGGTTATTATTCCCAGTCCAATGACAAATGCAAGACGGTTTCTTAAAATCTTATTGGCTAAAAATTTCCACATAAATTCCTCTTCTTTTAAACAAGGGCATATGAAAGTAGCGAATTAACAATGCCCGGTGGTTATGTGTGCAAAAGTAAGCATTGTAAAATCATTGGTTGTGATAAGGTTTTTATCCGTATACTAAATCAAAAAAGCCTTCGTATTGAATACGAAGGCTTTCACGTAAATAGAAAATGATTATTTTGAAATCACTAACTTTTCAACGTACGTTTTACCATCAGTCTCCACTGCTACCTGGTAAATTCCGTTGGACAAATGTGAAACATCCAGTTTTTTGTTTAGAGATGAGTTCGTATTAATTTTTTCAGTCATCATTAACTGGCCTAGATTATTGATCACTTTTAAAGTGATATGTTGTTGTGTTTTTGTATCTACTTTAACATTTAATAAACCATTTGCAGGATTTGGGCTAAGAGTAATAGCCAACCCATCATTGATTTTATTAATACCCGTTGTAATTGTAATATTAATATCATCTATGAATAAATTATTTTCATAATCCGTAATGTTCCTGAATTTAATGATGGCATTATTGGACGCGATGTAAGGCAGTAAACTAACTGTTTCTAATCTCCACTGACTGGCAGTTGGGAAAAAGTCTGAACCCTGCCCGGGAGCTGTTGCCAATGTATTTCCCCACTTCTTATAAATTGATGTATATGTTGCACCACAATCTGTACTTATTAAAACATCCAATGTGTCAGAGTATTGGTAAGGAACAGTCCAATAGGTATAAGCAACCCAGAAAGATAAATCAGCCCCTATACCTCCCGTTAAATCCATTGGTTGCATAACTGCCTCATCAATTTCGCCATTATCATTATAGTTTGCATTGTCAACCCACATGGAGCCATTGGCAGTATTGCCATAGGAGCCATTATAGGCCCAGGTGGTTGCACCGTCAGGATTATTTATAGTCCATCCTGCAGGCACAAAAGATCCTGCAGTATTGAAAGGTTGCTGATATGGTAATGCCTGTCCGGTGGCTACAGTAAATGCTGAATTTGTTGTATCGTTTGCTGTGTTGGGATCAGTAACAGCATTAGGTAATGTAGTATAACATTGAAAAGTATGCGAACCACCACTTACTGTTTGTATAGGTAAAGCAACTGTTGCTGTTGCAAGTGATGCGAGGGTACCATTCCAGGCTTGTGTTTGTGCAGTTCCATTGTCAATGGAGTAATTGATAACAGCGCTTGTTAATGGTCCGGTTCCAAAATTCTTAATGGTTACACTGGGTGTAAAGCCAGTAGTACATAATATTCCAAACGGTGAAGCTATTGCTGAAATACCACCATCAATAGCAGCTGTAGAAGGAGGAACACATCCCTGTGACGAAAACAAGCTTGAACGGGGACCATTTACGCAGGCAGCCATGCGCATTGCCTGTCCTTCTGTAAACATGTACATACACACATCATCTACATAATCCATGTAGTTCATGGTCATGTCATTTTGATTAGAAGTATAAGGAGGTGGGAAAGGAGAAGTCTCAGTACATGTATTTTGTGTTGCAGGACAACCAAAATTAGCATTGGCAGTTGGTGGAGTATCACATACTTCATCGCCTGCCGTTAAGCAGTTGTTTGCATTTAAGCCTGAGCATCCACCCTCAAACGTGTGATAAAGATTCAGCCAATGGCCCACTTCATGAGTGAGGGTTCTTCCCAGGTCATAGGCCGGTTCTGTTCCAAGGTTATTAGGCCCTCCAACGGTTGTGTAAAGCACATTCACATAATCTGTGTTAGCGGGACCACCGGGCAATTGAGCAACACCCAAAAGGCCACCTCCAAAATTCCCTACATATACATTGAGATAGCTATCTCTACTCCAGGGCGCGGATAAATTACTTGGAAATGCTTGTGGAGAGCCTGTAACTTGTATCCGCAATATTCCGTTGGTAGGTTGCCCGGTAGGATCCTGTTGGGCAAGACAAAACTGTATTTGAGTATTAGCAGCTACAGGTTGAAATGCCGGGGGCACAAGTCCTGTATCAGAATTTAATTTCGCATAATCGTTATTCAAAACATTCATCTGTTCCAGGATTCGCGCAGTTGAAATATTCTGATTGGCATTACTGTACAAAATGTGAAACACAACAGGAATAGTAATAATAGTTTGAACACTCCTGTTCTGCTGATTATTCTGAACGAAAGACCGGGTATACCTTTCCAGTTTTTCACGGTTTTTTGCTATTTCAGGATGAGCCTGCAATAAACTGTTCTGATGATCCATTGTAGCGCAGTGCTGTAGCGTTTGAGCCTGGGATAAATTAACAGCAATGCTAAGAGCTAAAAGCAATAATTTTTTCATTTTATGTATTAAGAATTAATTTAAGAAGATGCGAATATAAGACTTACGGTAACCCTAATTTTACTGTTTAACAACTATCCGTTAAAGTGGATAACTGAGGGGAAATTGATGAATATAACCCCTGGAAAGGAAACCTACTCTACCTTCTTCAACTTTTCCACTATTCCTGCTACTGCCGGACAGACTAACGTATTGTGATAAGCCAAATCCATTACCTGGTAAATATTCTTCCGTTCCGTATGCGGGTAATCTCGACAGGCCTGTGGGCGTACATGATAAATGCTGCAAAAGTTATCCTCTCCTAAAAACACGCAAGGTGATGAGTTTAAAACGTAATGCCTGTCTTCATCCATATGCAGGTAGCGCGCCACCATTTCCCCTGGTTTAATTTTCAAATGCGAAGCAATCCTGTCAATATCCACATCTCTGAAAATAGGGCTGGTAGTTTTACAGCAGTTAGCACAGTCAAGGCAACTGTGTTTATTAAAAAATTCCTGCGTCTCGCCTGCAAACATTTTATCAAGGTTGCGGGGAGGTTGTTTAGCTAAACGTTGCAAAAATGTTTTGTTTTCCTTTCTTTTGCTTTGCGCCTTACTTAATAATGCTTTAAAAAAGTCTTTCATCCTCTTGCAAAGAAAATCAAAATCTCTGCAATTTGACTGACAATAACCCAAAACAAGGCCTGTTTGAATAAATTTTTCATACTATGCCTAACCGCCAAAATATATCATCAGGAGCCACATGGGAAAACATTGTAGGCTACTCACGAGCTGTAAAAATGGGAAATGTAGTTGAGGTGTCAGGTACAACTTCCACCGAAGGTGACACTGTTATTGGAAAAGATGATATGTATGCACAATCACTTTATATTCTTGAAAAAATTGAAAAAGCATTAGCAGAGGCAGGAGTAAAAATGCAGGATGTGGTTCGTACGCGAATGTTTGTTACAGATATTTCAAGATGGGAAGAAGCTGCCAAAGCGCATGCTCATTATTTTAAGGACATAAAACCTGTAACAACCATGGTTGAAATAAAAGCACTCATTCATCCTGACATGTTAATTGAAATAGAAGCAACAGCAATTATTTCGTGAAATACATTTTATTTTAAGGCAAATAAATCACATCTTTTAAACACAATTCTTAAATCTTTATGAATCAAACCATCATTAAAACCACCAGCGCACCTGCTCCTATCGGGCCCTACAACCAGGCAGTAAAAGCAGGTAATTTTCTTTTTGTTTCCGGGCAAATTGCTATTGAACCTTCAACAGGGGAGCTTAAAACGGCCAACATTCAGGAGCAGGCCCTTCAGGTAATGAAAAACATTGAAGCTATTCTAAAAGAAGCAGGATACAATTTTGGTGATATTGTAAAAACAAATATTTATCTCACATCAATGAATGATTTTACTACCGTGAATGAAGTGTACAGTAAGTTTTTTACGGGAAATTTTCCCGCTCGTGAAACAATTGCTGTTGCAGCACTTCCTAAAAATGTTAATGTGGAAATATCAGTAACTGCATTTAGGTAGTTTACCGATGGCAATGTTGTCATACATTCCGTTTAGGTTAGCTCATCTTTAATTCAAGATTTTTACACATATTTGTACTGTTATTCTTCTAACCATTGTTCTAATTTTATTTTTCAATTTAGCATATTATCAATATTATCAACTAACAATTTTAAAACTGAAACATTATGGGATTTTTTAAAGAGTTCAAAGAATTTGCAATGAAAGGCAACCTCATTGACTTTGCAGTGGGTGTTGTAGTAGGTGGTGCTTTTGGTAAAGTGACATCTTCCTTTGTTGACGGCATGGTTATGCCTCTTGTAGGAAAAATAATTGGCGGTGTCAATTTTGCTGAAATGAAATATAAAATCCAGGACGGCACCAAGCCGGTAATGGACGCTGCAGGAAATATCGTTAACAAAGAAGTTCCTGAAATTTACATCAAATACGGTGAGTTCATTACGCAATGCCTTGATTTTTTAATTGTTGCTTTTGTAATGTTTCTTGTCATTAAAGCAATGAATAATTTGAAAAAAGCTGAACCTGCACCTCCTCCTGCAGGGCCTACAACCGACCAGGTACTACTGATGGAAATTCGCGATCTCCTCAAAAAATAATTAACGCATTCAGGGGGAGGGATTGATGAATGTCAGTCCCTCCTTTTTGCATTAACATTTTCAATTAAACCAATCACAACATCATTATAAAATGAAAAAAATATTTATCACAGCAATTATTACAAGTTTAAGTTATGCATCGTTTTCACAAACAGATTCGGCAGTGGTTGACACCTCCTGGAAAAAAGGCGGGGTTGGTGCTTTAAATTTTAACCAGGTATCTCTCACCAACTGGGCTGCCGGAGGAGAAAACTCTCTTTCTGCATCAGCTTTCTTAACACTATTTGCTAATTATGAAAAAGATCGTCTTGCCTGGGGCAATCAACTCGATCTGGCTTATGGGATATTAAAATCAGGCGATGCAGATGCACGTAAAAACGAAGACAAGATTGAGTTAAACTCAAAGGTTGGATACAAAATGACTTCGACCAGTAAATTTTATTACACCTTCCTGTTTAACTTCAAAAGCCAGTTTGATAAGGGCTATACTTATACCGACAGCAGCAAAACCATTAACTCTAATTTTCTCGCTCCCGGTTATTTACTTTACTCCATTGGTATTGACTATAAACCAAACGATAATTTTAGCGCATATATCTCTCCTCTTACCGGAAGAACAATTATTGTAAATGATGATGATCTATCTGCTGCAGGAGCATTTGGAGTTGACCCGGGAGAAAAGTCGCTTACACAATTAGGGGCCTATTTACGGATAACATATAAGAAAGACATTTTTACGAATGTCAATTTTCAAACCAAATTAGAATTGTTTAGTAACTACCTGGAAAATCCGCAAAACGTTGCAGTTAATCATGAGATATTAATTGCGATGAAAGTAAATAAATTCCTTTCTGCAAATATTTCCACTCAAATGATATATGATGATATTGTTCCTATAACGGTATTGGAAGGATCTGCAAAAGGAACGGGGCCTCGTTTACAATTTAAAGAGGTTTTAGGGATTGGACTATCTTATAAATTCTAATAGCAACTTTCTTTCCATAAGCAAAAAGGCTTTCCGGAAACGGAAAGCCTTTTTGCTTATGGAATTATAAATATTATTTACGCTTAAGAATTTTCACAGCTACTTTACAGCCAAATGTATTTGAACTATAACAAAGGTATTTGTACTCCACTCCATTTTCTTTAACAAATTCCTGGAAAGCTTTATACTCGTGGTGTTGCCAAAACGGATAATTAAAGTACTCATCAAAAATAATTATGGTGTTCTCTACAATCCTATCGCCTAAAAACTTAAAAACTGTTTTAGTTGATGAATACAAATCGCAATCAATATGCAAAAATGCAATATTCTGTTTATTACTGCTTACAAATGCAGGCAGCGTATCATCAAACCATCCTTTATGCACCACAATATTTTTTTCAAAAAAAGGAAGCTTGTCAACAGCAAAATGTCCCGCTTCATGTGACGAGAGCCAGGTTTCCGGCAATCCTTCAAAAGAGTCATAGGCATGCACTTCCTGCTTAACGCTTCTGGCTATATGGTTAACCGATTTACCTTCAAAAACACCAAACTCACTGTAGGAGCCTTCAATAGTAACTTCTTTTAGTGCATGGTCTAACGCACCCAGTTTGTTTTCATACATTTTCACCCCCACCATGTTTTTCTCAATATATTCACAGGTAGAATCCAATGCACGCAGCCGCAAATGATTGCCGATATCTACCGTATGTTTTTTTAAGTACCATTGAACGAAGGCAGTTAGAAATTTTTTCATCCTGTCCCTCACTGAAAATTTTGAAGCCATATCTCAAATTTACTTTTAATTAGAATGGGCAAATATATCCAACGGATTGGAATACCCTGTATTGAATTTAAATTCTCCTGTTTAGTTCCTTTAATTTTTAATTAGCTTAAAAACTTTTATTATTGTGATAAGTTTATATTACGAACAGATAAAATACTCTAAAGATGAAATCAATAAAACATATTCAACTTATCAGTGCCACTTTTTTATTGGTATCTGCATCTGCTATTTTTTCATCCTGCAAAAGTACTAAAAGCACTACGGCAGCACCTGCGGTAACAGTACCTGATGCTCCAACCTATGCCCTGCATGTAAAACCAATTATTGATGGGAGTTGTGGAAATAAATGCCATAGTGCAAGTCGTAAAGCGGGTGATATTGATTTAAGTAGCTATGAAGGTACTAAAGACGGTGTAACCAATCATCCTTTATTAAAGGCCATCAAACATGAAGACGGGGCCAAAGCAATGCCACGCTTTGCAGGAAAATTAGATGATACCTCCATCGCCATCATAGAAAAGTGGATCAGTACCGGAATGCCGCAATAATTCTGTAGATTGAAAGATCAAATTTTATTTAGCAAACTAAAAAATATTTTGCTAACTGACCAGCTTATTAGTCAATAAGAAACGATGCTATTTTAATTCAATGAATCCTGAGTTATTTTCTACGCTTTTAGGAGTAAGTAAGCAATCTGTTCAAAATACATTACAGCTTTTTGAAAGCGGTGCTACCATTCCTTTTATTGCCCGTTATCGCAAAGAAAAAACAGGAGGCCTTACTGATGTTCAACTTTTTGATCTAAAGAAATGGATAAAAGATGCTGAACAATTGGAGAGTCGTAAAAAGTTTATTTTAGAAACACTCTCTGAAAAAAAAGTATTGTCTGATGAATTGAAAAAAAGCGTTGCATCCAGTTCAACGTTAGAAGAACTGGAAGATATTTATCTTCCTTTTAAAGAAAAGAAAAAAACGCGGGCACAAATTGCGCGTTTAAATGGACTGCTGCCATTGGCTGAACTTATTATGCGTTCCAATTCAAGTGACTTTAGCAAAGAAGCCGGGAAATATATCAATGAAAAATATACTTCTGTGGCAGATGCATTGCAAGGTGCAAAAGATATTATTGCAGAAATCATCAATGAAAGTACTTCTGTACGCAAACAGTTGCGTGAATTATTTTTAGAGCAGTCTGCTATTCAGTCTTCTGTTATCAAAACAAAAACCGATGAAGCTTTAAAATTCAGAGACTATTTTAATTATAGTGAGGCAATTAAAAAAATTCCGGCACATCGCTTTCTTGCTATACTGCGTGGAGAACGCGAAAAATATTTACGGGTAAACATTTCACCCGCATTAGAAAAATCCATTGGTATTATTAAAAGAAATTTGCCTGGTTTAAAAATTCAGAATAATCCGGTCACCGATGAAGCTGCAAACGAAAGTTACGAGAGGTTACTACTTCCTTCCCTGGAGAATGAAACTCTGTCTTTTTATAAACACAAAGCAGACATTGATTCGGTAAAAGTGTTTGCACTTAATTTAAAACAACTTTTACTGGCTCCTCCACTCGGACAAAAAAATGTAATGGCTATTGATCCTGGCTTTAGAAGTGGATGTAAAATTGTTTGCCTCGATCCTCAGGGAAATTTGTTGCATAATGAAAACATTTACCCTCACCCACCGCAACAACAAACCAAACAGGCTGCACAAAAAATTTCAACGCTTATTAATCAGTATAAAATTGATGCCATTGCTATTGGTGATGGCACTGCGGGGCGTGAAACAGAGAGCTTCATCCAACATTTGCGGTTTGAAAGGAAAGTACAGCTCTTTATTGTAAACGAAGATGGTGCATCTATTTATTCAGCATCAGCGGAAGCACGAAAAGAATTTCCTGAGTATGATGTTACCGTAAGAGGCTCCGTTTCTATTGGCAGAAGACTGATGGATCCTTTGGCTGAACTTATCAAGATCGATCCTAAGTCAGTTGGCGTTGGACAGTATCAACATGATATTGACCAGTCATTGCTGGAAGAAGAATTAGATCAAACGATTGAAACATGTGTAAATGCTGTTGGGATCAACGTAAATACTGCCAGTGAAAAGTTGCTAACGTATGTTTCTGGAATTGGTCCTGCTCTGGCAAAAAAAGTAATTGATGCGCGAAAAGAATCAAACGGATTCAAATCACGGGAGGAGCTAAAAAAAATTAAAGGATTTGGTTCAAAAGCATTTGAGCAAAGTGCAGGCTTCCTTCGTATTTTGAATGCAGTAAACCCACTTGATAATAGCGCAGTGCATCCGGAGAGTTACCCGCTTATCAATAAGATGGCAAAAGATTTAAAAACGGAAGCAACTAAACTTATTGGAAACCAACAATTGATCAATACTATTGATCTGAAAAATTATTTATCAGCAGAAGTAGGAATGCCTACCCTTAATGACATTATCAATGAGTTATCAAAACCTGGCCGTGATGTACGTGGAGTTATCAAAATATTCGAGTTTGACAGAACTATTCAGGGAATTAATGATCTGATTGAAGGCATGGTACTTCCTGGTATAGTAACCAACATTACTAACTTTGGTGCATTTGTGGATGTGGGTGTGAAACAGGATGGATTGGTACATCTTTCACAATTATGTGACGCCTTTGTTACCGATGTTTCTACTGTTGTAAAGCTAAATCAACATGTAAAAGTTAAAGTGGTGAACATTGACAAGGCTACCAAAAGAATACAATTGAGTATGAAAGGAATTGATCAAAGCTGACATGAAAATAATTCCTGAAAAAGTAAGAATAGACAAGTGGCTGTGGGCAGTGAGAATTTTTAAGACACGCACATTAGCCGCTGATGCATGTGAGAAAGGGAAAATAAGTATCGGTGATCAGACAATAAAGGCATCACGAAATATTAAACCGGGAGAAATTATTTCTGTTCGTAAAGGAGCATTTACTATGGCTTTTAAAGTACTTCAACTCACAGAAAACCGTATGGCTGCCTCGCTTATTGCCCCTTTTTGTGAAGATATCACCCCGGCAGAAGAAGTAGAAAAAATTAAAATGCACGCATTGGCATTACGTGCGTACCGTATGCACAGTGAAGGGCGTCCTACCAAAAAAGAAAGACGCGCATTAGATGATTTTCTCGAATGGGATTAAGGATTTAATCTTTTCTGCGAAAGAACTCTTCTCTGTGAATTTAATCAGATATTAACCCTTTTTCAAAGCTTTTAAGTGGATCACTTTATTACTTTTGCGGCATGTTAGTTTTAAATAATATTAGTTTCGATTTTGGAGGGCGTTACCTCTATCAGGACGCTCATTGGCACATTAAACCCAACCAGAAAATTGGCCTTATTGGTGCGAATGGCACCGGCAAATCCACTTTATTGCGGATCATTAATAAAGAATATCAACTGACTGGTGGAGAAATTACAGGTAGACGCGATCTGACCATTGGATTCCTCAACCAGGACTTGTTGTCCTATGAATCAGACAAATCTATTTTAGATGTGGCCATGGAGGTTTTTGAGCGCGAAAACATCCTCCATGAAAAAATTGAAGTTATTCTAAAGCGTTTAGAAACTGAACATGGTGAGGAACTGCTTAATGAGTTATATTTTCTTCAAAGTGAATTTGAGTCATTAGACGGTTATAGTATTACCCATAAAACAGAAGCCATATTAGAAGGTCTTGGTTTTTCAACTGAAGATTTACGCAGACCTCTTAGAGAGTTTTCAGGAGGATGGCGTATGCGCGTAATGTTGGCGCGTATGCTTTTGAAAAAACCTGATCTGTTAATGCTGGATGAGCCTACCAATCACCTGGACCTGCCTTCCATTCAATGGCTGGAAAAATACTTGCAGGACTATGAGGGCACATTCATTCTTGTTTCTCACGATCGTTATTTTTTAGATCGTACTGTTAACCTGATTGCTGAAGTTGCAAATAGCAATATCACTTTGTACCCGGGCAACTTCAGTAATTACTTAGGAGAAAAAGGCATGCGTGATGAACTACAACAACGCGCCTTTGATAACCAGGAAAAATATTTTAAAGAGCAACAAAAATTAATTGACCGTTTTAAAGCCAAAGCCAGCAAAGCAAAAATGGCTCAGTCGCGCATGAAAATGCTGGATAGGATTGAGCGCGTTGAAGCGGTGGCAGGGCCTTCTGCCACTATGAAGGTTAGCTTACAAATAGGCTCTCAGCCGGGTAAAGTTATTTCTGAAGGGCATCATCTGGGAAAACAATATGGCGACATGCTGATTTTCAACAAAGCTCATTTTCAAATTGAACGCGGGGATAAGATTGCATTAATAGGGGCGAACGGAAAAGGAAAGTCTACCCTGTTGCGAATGATTGCAGGTACAGAAAAATCAGAAGGTGAAATAAAAGAAGGCTACAACGTTAAAACTTCTTTTTACGCACAGCACCAACTGGAGAGTTTGAATATTGATAATGACCTTATGCGGGAGTTGCAAATTTTTGCGCCTCTGGAAACGGATCAGCGTATTCGTGGCATTCTTGGTGCTTTTCTTTTTAATAAAGATGATGTTTTCAAAAAAATAAAGGTGCTTTCCGGTGGAGAGAAGGCTCGTGTTGCATTAGCAAAGCTGATTTTAAGCAAAGCCAATTTCTTATTACTGGATGAACCTACCAATCACCTGGATATGCAATCGGTTGAAATTTTGACGGAAGTACTACAGGATTATGAGGGAACATTTATAGTTGTATCCCATGACAGGTTTTTTGTTGAGCAGATCGCTAACAAAATATGGTTCATTGAAAATAACCAGTTAAAAGAATACCCAGGTAATTACGAAGAGTATGAAGCCTGGCAGGAAAGAAAAAAAGCTGAGAAAAAATTACAGGAAAAAAACGAACCCAGGCAGGTAACTCCTGCCAAGGCTACCGTTGTTAAGGATGATGACAAGGATGCAAAACGATTGCAGGCTACATTAGAAAAAGAAGTAAAAAAACTGGAAATGGAATTGGAGCGGGTAAAAAGTTCAAGAGAGAAGGCCCTCATGGAGTTGGCAGATGAAAAAAACTACAGTAATCCTGATCAGTTTAAAAAAACTCAGGCACAGTATAATAAAATCGAAAAAGATTACAATGAGCTTCACGCCAAATGGGAAGACAGCTATATGCAGTTGATGGAGCTTAGTGAATAATGGTGTTGCGATTTAATCCGTTTGAAAATAAACATGAATACGAAAAATTATTTAATAATACCTGCTTTTATTCTGTTTATTTCTTTTTTAAAGAGCTCACCTGCGTTTTGTTTACCTGATAGTACTGATTACTTTAATCAGAACTACATGCGGTATACAAATTTTACCTATCGATCAAATATTAAAACGGTATTGCTGGAAAGGGTAAACCTGCCTCAAAGTGAGGCAGTGCTTGAATTGAATTCAGACACTCAGCTTAAACTTCGTTTTGATGACATTGAATCAGATTTTAAAGATTATTGGTACACCATCATTCACTGTGATGCCGAATGGAAACCTTCAGACATTACACGCTCCACTTACATTTACGGTTTTTATGAAGATAGAATTACTGACTATCGTTTTTCTTTTAATACCCTTCAGCATTTCACGCATTACGAGTTGCTATTTCCAAATGAACAAATGAAGCCATTGATTTCCGGCAATTATATTTTAAAAGTTTATTTGAATAATGATCCCGATAGTTTAGTCATTACCAAACGCTTTTTAGTTTATGAATCGTTGGCAAATGTGAATGCATCCATTCATGCTGCAACTTCAGCAGAATTCCGTCAACAAAAACAGGAAGTTGATTTTACCATTTCCACAGCAAATTACCAGATAACAAATCCTTTTGGTGATCTGAAAGTTAAAATACTTCAAAACTTCCGCTGGGATAATGTTATTGAAAACCTGAAGCCCATTTTTGTAAAGGATAAATTGTTAGAGTACAATTACGATGAGGAAAACACCTTTGGGGGTGGCAACGAGTTCAGAAGATTTGATACAAGGACCTTGCAATATGAAACAGAATTTATAAGTAAAATTGACAAGCATGAAGAAGGGACGGATGTCTATTTATATCCTGATAAAATACGTTATTTCAGCAGGTATAATTCAGACAATGATATTAATGGCAAATACGAAGTAAAAATTTACACCGGAAACAATTACGACCTGGACGCAGATTATGCAACAGTTCACTTTACATTAGATTATAAAGAACCTGTAAAAGAAGGCAACATCTATGTTTTTGGAGAGCTTACCAATTGGGAATTTTCTCACCAGGCCAAAATGAAATTTGATGAGGCTACCCTCTCCTACTCCACTGATCTTTTTCTCAAACAAGGCTACTACAACTACGAATATGTTTTTGTAAAAGATGGAACCTCATTTGGTGATGAAAGCTGGCTTGAAGGAAATCATTATGAAACAGAAAATGCATATTGGATTTTAGTATATCACAAACCTCCGGGAATCAGGTACGACAGGCTCATTGCAACAAGGAGATTTCAGTCTAACAATTGATTTTTCGCTCTGTAAGTTGTCTTCATTTGGTTTTTGAAGATAAATATTGTTTGATATTTAAAAAACCTTACATGATTCTTACACGCTGGCTTTCACTTATAAATATTACAGGTAAAGCGTCAATGCCAAAACACAACATTCAAAAACTTCAAATATTTTTTAACACGGTCGTTCGTAACTTTCACCCTATATTCAAACCCTTTTATCAAAAATAATGTTCTTTTGTCATAGGGGACTCTAATTTTGATAACATCAATTAGAAAAATGATGATTATGTTCACAGAAGTTACAGCAGGGATAAAAGTTACGGTGGAAACCTTTTATCAGCCAACGCACTCTAATCCCTCTCAGCATCATTATGTTTTTGCATATAGAATCACTATTGTTAACGAAAGCGATGAAACCATAAAATTAAAACGCAGGCATTGGTATATTGTGGACAGTGATAATGCCAGAAGAGAAGTTGAAGGTGAAGGCGTTGTTGGGGAGCAACCGGTTTTGAATCCCGGAGAGCAATATAAATATGTTTCAGGTTGCAATTTAAATACAGAGATTGGAAAGATGTATGGAACGTATTTAATGGAACGTAAATCAGATGCAAAGTTGTTTTACGTGAAAATCCCGGAGTTTAAAATGGTTGTTCCCAGTAAAATGAACTAAAAGATTAAAATAGTTGTTTGAATTTATAAGAAAGGGGCGTAAGCCTCTTTTTTATTTCCTTACCTCAGCCGTTAGTATTAAAAGCCTTTCCTTAATTTTGTAAAATATATCACAACATTTATGGCACTTATTGCTCCTTCCATCCTATCAGCAGATTTTGCAAACCTTCAACGTGATGTTGAAATGCTCAATAAAAGCGATGCTGATCTTTTCCACGTTGATGTGATGGATGGCGTTTTTGTTCCTAATATTTCATTAGGATTTCCCGTCATTAAAGCAATTAAAAAACATGCTACCAAGCCTTTAGATGTTCACCTTATGATCGTTGAGCCTGAACGTTACATCAAAACTTTTAAGGAAGCTGGTGCCGATATCTTATCGGTACACATTGAAGCATCAACACATTTGCATCGTAGCATTCAGATGATAAAAGCGGAAGGTATGAAAGCAGGAGTAGCAATAAATCCCCACACACCTGTTTCGCTTTTGTCAGAAGTGATTATGGATATTGACCTGGTATGCATGATGAGTGTAAACCCGGGTTTTGGTGGTCAAAAGTTTATTGAGAATACCTATCGTAAAATCACGGAGTTAAAAAAGATGATCACAGAGCACAATGCGAAGGTGATGATTGAAATTGATGGTGGTGTTGATCTGATCAATTACAAAAAACTAATTGCTGCAGGTGCAGATGTGCTGGTTGCCGGTAATACTGTTTTTACTTCTCCTAATCCTATAGAGACTATTTCAATCCTTAAAAAAGGATAATTATTAATTTATATAATCTGTTAAATAAGCATATCGGGCAGTAAGTTCACCATTTTTTGCAATGGTAGCACGATGGATCACATTATCTTTGTCGTCACCTACAAGTAAAGGAATAATTCTCTCCACTAAATGTTTTCCAAAACCTTCTGATGCATCCCGTGGTAATTCGCAAGGCAAATTATCAATAGACATTACAGTAATGGTATTCGGGCTAAAAGGTTCTTCCTCCTTTTCCGTTACAGGATTGTATCCGTAAAATTTATCTTCTATGGTTGTTGCTCTATGTGTAGAAGGAATACTGCCATTAATATCACAAGTAACATCAGCAATTACACTTATACGGAATGCAGGGTCACGCATATCTGCTTTCGTGAAAAGAGAAGGCGCCTGTGGGTTCCAATAGGCACAATGAATCAATAGGTCACAAAAGGAAGCAAATGATCCGGGGTCACAAAATGTACAACGATAATGATCAGGAGAATGATAAAAATCATGTTTGGTAAATTCCTTTCCATCTATGCGCTCATGATAATCTTCGGAGTGAATTTGCACATATACAGGCTCACGAAACGAATAATTCAGAAATTCAAATGGAGTCACCTTACGAATGTTCAACATCCCCATTGTTTCAATCGCGCCATTTGCAACACGGCCGCCACCGGTAATCACAATTTTAATGTTAGGCAGATTGATTCTATCAAGCTCGCTATAAATCTCTTTTAATCCTGCTGTTTCATTGGCTGGTTTCAATTTAAACAACCCATATTTCAAGCCATAAGCCATCACACCATTGTAAGCGCCCACCATACCTGCGTATCGACCAAAGCCAATGATTCTATTTTCATGATCATCGACCAGGCATTCATAATCAATAAGTGAAATTTTATTTTTAATTATTTCTTTAAGTAACTCCCGGTTATGCGGTTGCTTTTTTATAGTGTGAGAGAAGAACAAATATTTTTTACCGGAAATCAGTTTATCTTTCGGCACTTCCTTTACTCCCATTAAAATATCACAGTCTGATAAGTTTTCCTGAAGCGCAATCCCTTCTTTAGTGTATTCATCATTGGTAATGGAACGATAATCACAGGGCTGAACAACAACGGCAACGTTTTTATATTGCTCCATTATTTGCCTGCACTGCTCAGGAATAAAAGGCACACGTTTATCGTGTGGGATTTTTTCTTCTCTTAACACTCCTATCTTAATCGTATCCATGAATCGAAAAATTTTTCGCAAAAGTAAGCCTTCTCTTTTAACCTGAATATGGTTCAAAGCGATAATGGGTAATGGAGATGGATAATTCATTGCTTATAAATTGCGTTACCTCTAAACATTATCTTTGTATACATGTTCTTTGAATTCATGGGGCCGAAAGGAATCGACAGTGTGTGCAATAGGTGTGTAAGCATGCCGGGTGCTGTGAACACGACCCGTAAATCCCGATTCTCAACTCGCTTAACTGGCGAAAATGACTACGCGCTTGCTGCATAATTCTTCTAAGAAGAGTTTGCTTCATTCCATCGCATAGCGATCGAACGAGCTGTCCCGCCTTTACTCCTGTTCGTAGAGTTTAGGGCCGGGGCATCATAAGTATGAACTGGTTGTTGCTTTGCTCTGAAGCAACAATAAGAAACAAGAGCTAAGGAAAATGATGGTAAGCATTTCGCCTTGCGTTTTCCCGACAATTAAGCAAATGCTAAGTATGTAGAAAGCACATTGATTCCATGTCTGGACGTGGGTTCAAGTCCCACCGGCTCCACTAAAGTTTATTACAAATTAAAATCCCCATCAGAAAAACTCTAATGGGGATTTTAATTTTATCGTTTAACCTATTTCCTCATAAAAGGAACGAATCAATTGATATTATTTTTCGCTAGGCATTCTGCGCTCACGAGGTTGACCATTGTTGTCGCCATGAGGACGCGGAGCACTGCCTCCCGAAGTGCCTCCGCCATTTGAAGCACGCTCAGGTTTCGGTAATAACACCTTACGAGATAATTTCAATTTACCAGATTTATCTTCAACTCCAATAAGCTTAACTTCAATCATTTCACCTTCTTTCAATACGCCATCCATTGAAGCTAAACGCTCATGGCTGATCTCAGAAATGTGAAGTAAACCATCTTTACCAGGCATTATTTCAACGAAGGCACCAAACGTTGTAATGTTTTTTACCTTGCCTTTATAAATCTCTCCTACTTCAGGTATAGCCACAATCGCTTTAACACGTCCAAGGGCTTTTTCCATGCTTTCCTGGCCTACTGCAGCTATTTGTACATGACCTTTACCGTTCTTCTCTTCAATGGTAACGGTAGCGCCACTTTCGCGCTGAATTTCCTGAATGATTTTTCCACCTGGTCCAATTACTGCACCTATCTGATCTGTTTCAATAACTATTTCAATAATGCGCGGGGCATTAGGTTTAAAGTCAGGGCGAGCTTCAATAATAGTCTTTTCCATTTCATTGATAATGTGCAATCTGCCAACACGTGCCTGATCTAGCGCTTTAACCATTACCTCATAAGGAAGCCCCTCTACTTTCAAGTCCATTTGTGTTGCTGTTAAACCCTTTTTGGTTCCTGCAACTTTAAAATCCATATCACCTAAATGATCCTCATCACCTAAAATATCACTGAGGATAGCAAAGCGGCCTTTACCATCGCTGATCAATCCCATTGCAATACCCGATACAGTTCCTTTGGTTTTAATACCTGCATCCATTAATGCCATAGAACCGGCACAAACAGTTGCCATGGAGCTTGAGCCATTTGATTCTAAAATATCAGATACTACACGAATTGTATAGGGGTTCTCTCCTTCACCTGGAAGGACTTTTTCTAAGGCACGTAATGCCAAATTTCCGTGACCAATTTCCCGTCTTCCTGTACCACGGTTAGGTCTTACCTCACCCGTTGAAAATGCAGGGAAATTATAATGTAATAAGAATTTCTTTGTTCCTTCGATCATGGCACCATCAATCATTTGCTCTTCCATTTTACCGCCAAGGGTAACGGTTGTTAATGATTGAGTTTCGCCACGGGTAAATACAGCCGATCCATGAGCAGTAGGTAAATAACTCACTTCACTCCAGATAGGGCGAACATCAGTCAAACCGCGGCCATCTAAACGCTTGCTATCAGCAAGAATAGCTTCGCGAACTGCATCGTACTCAACATCATGGTAGTATTTATTAATGAAAGCTTCTTTTTCGGCCAGTTCTTCTTCAGTAAAACGAGTTTTAAATTCTTCTCGGATTGCTTTAAAAGCTTCTCCACGTTCACTCTTATTAGGGTTACCCAACAATGCAGTTTTATAAACTTTATCAAAGGTTTCGGCTTTAACTAATGCTCTTAACTCTTCATCATGTTCTTCGTGATTGTATTCACGTTTTGTCTTCCCACCAATTTTTTCAAGAAGTTCTAACTGAGCTTTACACTGTATTTTAATGGCTTCATGTGCTTCGCGAATAGCTTCAAGCATGGTTGCTTCGCTCACTTCTTTCATTTCACCTTCTACCATCAGGATATTTTCTGAAGTACCGGCAACAATAAGGTCAAGCGTACTTCTTTTCAAGTCTTCAACGTATGCATTGATAATCATTTTGCCATCAATTTGTGCAACACGTACCTCTGAAATAGGGCCGTTAAAAGGAATATCAGAAACTGTTAACGCTGCTGATGCTGCCAATGCAGCTAGTGCATCAGGAAAAATTTTCTCATCACCTGAAATCAAAGTAACCAATACCTGTGTATCAGCATGAAAATTTTCAGGGAACATTGGGCGCAAAGCACGGTCTATAAGACGGCTAATTAAAATTTCGTATTCAGAAGGACGTGCCTCACGTTTAAAAAAGCCACCCGGAAAACGGCCTACTGCAGCATATTTTTCCTGGTAGTCCACTGTTAATGGCATAAAATCTACGCCCGGAACTGCATCTTGTTTTGCGCAAGCGGTTGCCAGTATCATGCAGTCGCCCATGCGAACCACTACAGAACCGTCAGCTTGTTTAGCAAGTTTTCCTGTTTCAATACTTATTTCCTTGCCGTCTGCAAGAGTAAAAGTGTGTTTAATTCCTATGTTCATCTTTTCTTTTTATCATCGTATGTAAACACAAAAAGGCAATTGTTAGATATTGCCTTTTTGTTTACTGTTATTTAAAATATTCTTTACTTCCTTAGTCCTAAGTCAGCTACAATTTTTCTGTAGCGGGTAATATCTGTTTTATGTAAAAAGTCAAGTAAGCTTCTGCGTTTACCAACTAATTTAATTAATGATTGCTGAGTTGAGAAATCTTTAGGCTGGATTTTCAAATGTGCAGTAAGGTGATTGATGCGCTCAGAGAACATTGCTATCTGTGCTTCAGAATTTCCGGTATTTGTGTCTTTGCCACCAAATTTTTTGAAAATATCTTTTTTATTTTCCGCTGTTAAAATCATCGTAAAGAGTAATTTTTTGTAATTGAGGCTGCAAAGATAATATTATTTCTGAACTACAAAATGCTTTTATGCAACTAAAAATGATAACTGGAAACTTGACAAAATCAGCTTTTGAACATTAAAAGAAGCTTACCCAAGGTCTGCTTCAGGTGCCTACGATCCACAATTTTATCTAAAAAGCCATGTTCCAAAACAAATTCGGACGTTTGAAAGCCTTTTGGCAAGTCTTTTCCAATCGTTTCCTTCACCACACGAGGGCCCGCAAAGCCAATTAGCGCCCCTGGTTCAGCAATATTCAAGTCGCCCAGCATGGCAAATGAAGCTGTAACGCCTCCTGTGGTAGGGTCTGTTAGCAAGCTTATATAAGGTAATTTTGCCTCAGCCAATTGAGTGAGTTTTGCCGAGGTTTTAGCCATTTGCATCAATGAAAAAGCTGCTTCCATCATTCGGGCCCCACCTGATTTACTGATGATCATAAAAGGCATTTTATTCTGAATGGAATAATCAATAGCACGGGCTATTTTCTCCCCCATCACCGATCCCATGCTACCTCCTATGAACTCAAAGTCCATACATGCTATCATCAGGTCATTACCATTCACTTTTCCAGCTGCTGTGCGCATGGCATCTTTCAATTGCGTTTTTTTCATGGAATCACGCAACCGGTCAGTGTATTTTTTAGTATCCACAAAACCTAATGGGTCACCGGAAATAATATCGGCATTTATTTCAGTGTACTGATCATTGTCAAAAATAAGTTCGAAATATTCTGCCGAACCAATACGCTCATGATAGCCACATTTTGGACATACAAAAGCATTTTCAGCATGTTCGCTGGACGGAACAATGGTTTTACATTCTGGACATTTATACCATAGACCTTCAGGAGTTTCCTTCTTATCTTTGGTAGATGTTGTAATACCTTCTTTTATTCGTTTAAACCAGGACATATAGGGTGGTTTAAAGTTTAAAATTTAAAGTTTAAAGTCCGGGCAACTCTTGTTAACCCTAAACTTTAAACTTTAGACTTTAGACTTATTATGCTAAAGTAATTTCTTTTGTTAAATAAACATCCTGAATGATGTTAAGCATTTCAACACCTTCTTTGAAAGGCTTTTGGAATGCTTTACGACCGGAGATAAGCCCCTGGCCACCGGCACGTTTGTTAATAACGGCAGTGGTCACTGCTTCAGCCATATCGGTTGCTCCTTTGGATTCTCCGCCAGAGTTAATAAGCCCCATACGTCCGTTATAGCAATTCAATACCTGGTAGCGGCAAAGATCAATTGGGTGATCAGAGGAAAGTTTCTCATAAACGTCCTTATGTGTTTTGCCAAAGTTAATCGCTGTGTAGCCACCGTTATTGGTAGGAAGTTTTTGCTTAATAATGTCAGCCTGAATAGTAACACCTAAATGGTTGGCTTGTGCTGTTAAGTCAGCGGCCGTATGATAATCCACCCCGTCTTTTTTAAAGCCATTGTTGCGAAGGTAGCACCATAATATAGTTGCCATTCCTAACTCGTGAGCACGGTCAAATACTTTAGCCACTTCAATGATTTGACGAGACGATTCAGGACTTCCGAAATAAATAGTTGCACCTACAGCAACAGCACCCATTTTCCATGCATCTTCCACGCTCCCAAACATGATCTGGTCAAATTTATTTGGGTAGGTCAAAAATTCGTTGTGATTAATCTTTACAATAAAAGGGATCTTATGAGCATATTTTCTTGAAACAGAAGCTAAAACTCCAAAAGTTGATGCCACGGCATTACATCCACCTTCTATCGCTAATTTAACAATGTTTTCAGGGTCAAAAAACATAGGGTTTGGGGCAAAGGAAGCACCTGCTGAATGCTCAATTCCCTGGTCAACAGGAAGGATTGACATATACCCTGTTCCTGCCAAGCGGCCATGATTATATAATGCCTCTATACTTCTTATTGTCTGATTGCTGCGATTAGAAGGGATAAAAATACGATCCACAAAATCGCCCCCCGGTTGGTGGATAAAATCCATAGCAACGGTTTTACAATGGTGGTTCAATAAACTGTCAGCATCCTTTCCTAAAAGCTCAGTAATTTTTTTTAACATATTTCTTTGTTTAAATACTAATGACTGTTTTGGTAACTGGAAAATATTTCCCTGGTTAGTGATTTACCTGCGCGCAAAACTAAGAAAATATTTTTTTCATCAGGCAGATGGATATTTGGTATCAGAATGGATAGCCAATGCCAAAATTAAAGTTGAGATCACGTCCGTTTAAGTTCTTAACCACCCACTTATCTGATTTTTCATAACGCGGATCAACCATAGGCACACCAAGGTCAAGACGAAAAATAAAGAAGGTAAAATCGAAACGAAAACCCACTCCACTACCTACAGCCAGTTCTTTATAAAAAGTATCTATTTTAAATTCGCCTCCCGGCCTGCTTTCATCAAATTTTCTTAGCCAGATATTTCCAGCGTCAATAAAGAAGGCTCCTTTTAAAATTTTTAAAATATCGAATCGATATTCCAGATTTCCGTTAATTTTAATGTCTCCGATTCGCTCAAAGTTATCATCACTGGCATATTTACCAGGGCCTACACTGCGTGCGCGGAATGCACGCAGATCATTGGAACCGCCCGCATAGAAACTTTTTTCAGCAGGTAGAATAATAGAGTTCAGATAAGTAACTCCTAAGCCTCCTGCAATACGATAAACAATAGAGTTGTGTGCATTTAAGGCATGGTAAAAACGAAAATCAATATCAGGGCGAACATACTGGGCGAACCGCTTATTCAATATTTCATATCGGCCTAAGGTATCAGGCTCTGCATTTTTTTCTAATTGCTTAAAAAGACGAAGTGTGTTTCCAGCTAACTCAAAATTAATTCTGAAAAAAGCAAAGTTTGCCAGCTTATTTAAGACCTGGTTACTATAAACAAATGAATAACGTCCGTTTGTTATCAGGTGATTGTCGTAACTGCTTAGCAATATCGGATCTCCTAGATCAAGTAACTTCTGAGCAAAATCACCATCTAAAGTTACGTTTACAAAATTCACTTGGAATGGTGTTACTATATGCTTGGCGTATTGATTTTGCCGCCATTCCAACGATGCAGAAAAATCAAGCAGAGAGCGCTTTGCTTCAGGACGATTTTGAATATTATAGTTAGTAGCAAAAGTAGTTTGCGGGTTAGATGTTTTATTTCGAAAAAGCGGAGAGAAAGGCCAAATGGCTTTGGGTAGGGTAATAGAGTTTTCTATACCTGCTTCATACGTATTAAAGAAGATAATCTTATCCTCTGATTCAGTGCCTGCAAAGTTTTTTTGAGACTCTAATGCGCCTCTCAACTTTAATTCTAAGAGTTCTCCACCTTTAAAGACGTTTTTATTCCTATACGAAACATCACCTGCCACACCTAAATTTCCTCCATTATTAGTGCCCTCCAATTCAACTTTGTAATCCTGTTTTAAATAAGGTGCCAGATTAATATAACCATCAAGGAGAGAAGTATCGTTGGTTAAATTTTCAACCGGAAAAAAATTAATACTTATAAATTTATATATGCCTAGTAAATTCAGGCTTTTATAAGTCCTGTCAGATGCACCTTGTCTATATAAAGCACCTGGCCTTAAATATGTGTGACTGACAATTACGTATGGTTTAATAGGTGGTTTGTGATTGGATTTAGTCAAAAAATAATATCCCCTATACTGAACTGTATCATAGGAAAAGGTAAGCGTATCTTTTTGCATGGGATCATAATCCGTACCTACATAAATATTACGGATATTATAACTCTTGTGATTTTCACTTTTTATAATTTCCCTCGTGTCTGGATCTAAAGTTTCATTCTTGCTTATATCCTGATAAACAATCAATGAAAAATTGTTAAAAGCACTATCAATGCGATAAGAAATATACTGCTGATTAAAAAAATAATAACCTCTGTTACGCAAGCGATCGGTAATACGTTCACGGTCTTTTTGCAGATCGTCTACGCGGAAAATATTCCCTCTTTGTATTACAGAATTAGCTGTATCTTTTAAAATAAGACTATCTAAATTATCATCTGCACTTTCACGCACAATATTTTTTATCCGATAGGGTGTATTGCCGGTAATAATGTAAACAACAAAAGCCTTTTTCTTTTTGTATATAGTAGTATCCTTCACAACGGCATTGAAATAGCCATTATTAGCCATAAATAATTTAATCTGGTTGGAGGATTTACTGGTGTAAAGAGTATCTAAAAGTACAGGCTCCTCTCCCACTGTATATTTTAACCAGTTTTTAAACTTGGTAGGTTTACCCCTGTTTCCTAGCGTGTAAACACCCAAATGAAAGCGAAATATTCCAAGAATTTTCCTATTAGCCTTTTGCTTGATAATTGCTTTTATACCTTCTTTTAATTCGGGTTTGTCAACTTTCACAATGTTACGGTTAAGGAGGTATTCATCTTTATCTAATTGCTTATATGGACTACAAGAATACAGTCCGCTTATAATTATTCCTGAAAAAAAGATACGTTTGAGAAAACTCACTATGTGATAGAGTTACTGTGTAAAATTAATAAACGAATTGTATGAACACTTTCATTTACTTTAGTCCCTGTAAAATATGTTAACATCCTCTTTAATTAAAAAAATAAAATCGCTCAAAGATAAAAAAGAGCGTATAGCCCAAAGGTTATTTATTGCTGAAGGAGAGAAATCGGTAAAAGAACTGATGAACTCCTCCTACAGCATTGAAACTATATACGCTTTAGAGAGCTGGATCAATTTACTGGATACTCATTTAGCAAAGAGATTTTCCGCTAAAATTGAAAAAATTACTGAAAAAGAACTGGAACGCATATCACAATTAACCCAACCCAACAAAGTGTTAGCCGTTGTCCATTTACCTGATAAAGGTATTGGGGAAGAAGATATAAAATCAACTCCAATATTAGTATTTGAGAGCATTAGTGATCCGGGAAATTTGGGTAGCATTATAAGAATTGCAGATTGGTTCGGAATTAAAACTATAGTTTGTTCCGGAAGCTCTGTTGACGCTTACAATTTAAAGGTAGTGCAGGCTACGATGGGATCTATCTTCAGAATTAACATCTTTTATGAAAACCTGGAAGATTTTATTTTAAAGGTAAAGTCTTCAGGCACTTTAAAAATATACGCCACTACCTTAAAAGGAGAATCTGTGTATTCCATTGAAAAAAATGTAAATGGAGTAATTGTATTCGGTAATGAATCAAAAGGAATCAGTGATGAAATACTTAAATTAGTCGATCAGGAAATAACCATTCCATCGTTTCATCAGAGTGATAGTGACTTTTCTTCTGCAGAATCCTTGAATATAGCAATGGCTACTGCTATTATTTGCAATGAGTGGAGAAGAAAATAGGTTCAGGTATTCATAAAAGAAAAGACCCACTCAATTTAAGCGGGCCTTTATGATTTGGTTTGGAAAATTACTTTTCTTTTTTCTCCATCCTTCGTTCGTGACGTTGCTCTTTCATTTTTTCTCTGCGTTCTTTCATCATCGATTCTCTTTTATTACGTTGTTCAGGTGTCAGAATTTTATCGAGATCATCATTTAGTTTTTTATAACTCTCCCGTATTTGCTTATTTTCCGTATCTCTTGTTTTCTCTTGTGCCAAAATAACTTCTTTAGCTTTGGCACTTTGCTCATCTGTAAGAGACAGATCTTTTTTCATCCGTTCTAACCGATGTTCTGTGCGCTGTTCAGGAGTGAATTGTTTTTTCTTTTCCTGATCTTGTGCTGATACATTTAATGTGAGCAAACTAAACAGGTACGCGCTTGCCGCTACCATAATTGATTTTTTTGACATATTCATTTCTTATTTCACTTTTGGACTGCAATAAGAGAGAAGGGTTTAATCCGAAAAATGAATAATGCCTGCACTAAAATTATTCAGTGTGTAGCAATTGATCTATATCAATATTCTCTAAGTAAGGAGCTAAGAGAGATGCATTTTCAAATGCTTTAATTTTTTTTATACTGTTTTCACCGGTACTATACCAAAGCTCAATATAAAATCCGTTAAAAGAGAACAGGTTTACACGATAACCATAAACCTCCCGTATATGTAAATGAATTGCGCCATTCCAAATGTACCAAGCCTGTTCATCATGAGTAAGTTTGTTAAAGTTATTACAAGTGATCTGAGCCATATTCTTTTTCATTTACAGTTTTAATTATTTGTGCATTAATGAATACAATATGATGTTACTTTAATGCAGTCTGTAAAACGATTTGGCGAATACACAATAAAATAAGGTAAATGCGCAATTAATTTTGACAAAGGTATTTTTTGACCTCAGAAATAAATATGAACAAATGTAATTGTTGATAATTTTTTGTCCCTTTTTCCGTCTTAGGTATTTACTTTTGTTCAAGTTTAAACCACATTAAAAATATATCAGACAAATGAAAAAATTGATTTGCATTCCTGTTTTAGCTGCTGCTTTGTTTCTTTCTCTTTCAGTGCAGGCATTAAGCCCTACTAAAGCCTATAAAGTAACTCCTGATAAATTCGGGATGACCTATAAAGAAGAAAAAATTAAAACACCTGATGGGGCAATATTGAATGGTTGGTTTTTCGAATTACCCAAGAAAACGACCAACTGGGTTGTTATCAGCGGAAGTGGTGATGGCAATATGGCTGATAATTTAGAAATAACCAATTCATTTTTAAGTGCCGGCTACAACGTTGCATTGTATGACTATAGAGGTTATGGTGCAAGTAGCGATTTTAAAATTGATGCTGATCTGTATATCTACCCCCAGTTTATTGTTGATTTGAATGCTGTATTGGATTATTTGCGTAAGTCGCGCGCTATTACTAAATTCAATTTGTACGGAACCAATATCGGTGCAGGTTTATCCATTGGTGTTGGCGCGAACAGGACTGAGACTCAAAAAATTATTGCCGATGGTCCCTGGATCGGCCTAGAAGTAATGAAGAAAAAAATAAAAGACAAAACCGGCAAAGAACCTATAATGCCCTTTGGCTTTGACAAGAACTATGAACCCATGTATGCAATGGACAAGCCTAAAGGTGTTAAAGGTTTAATGATAATTGTGTCCGCACAGGATGGTTTAGTTGTACCTGCTGATATTAAACAGATAAAAGGTGTCAGCGAAATGTACATTGTAAAAGGTTCTGCCAGCAATGCAGAAAATTTTTCATCTGATAAAAATGTTTATTTTGAAAAAGTCTCTAAGTTTATAAATAATTAGAAACCTGATTTAATTCAAAAACAAAAAAAGCTCTTCTGAAATATCAAAAGAGCTTTTTAGTTTTATAAACTTTTGATCCTAATAATAGGTAAGCCTGATAACATCAGATAAATGTTTAGAAAAACGAATTACCTGACGGCTATATCCGTACTCATTATCATACCATACATACAACACCGCTGTTTTACCATCCTTACTCACAATAGTGGCAGGGCTGTCAACTATACTTGCACAAGGGTTACCTACTAAATCTGTACTTACCAACTCATTGTTATATGAGTACTGAATTTGCTCGATTAGTTCTCCTTTTAAAGCTGCTTCTTTTAGGATTTGATTAATGGTGTCCTTCTCAGAAATTTTTCCAAGTGTAAGATTAAGAATAGCAAGAGAAACATTTGGGGTTGGGACACGCACAGAATTACCAGTGATCTTTCCTGATAATTCAGGAAGTGCTTTTGAAACAGCTTTATCAGCACCTGTTTCCGTAATAACCATATTCATTGCTGCTGAACGCCCTCTACGGTATTTAGCATGATAGTTATCCAATAAGTTTTGATCATTGGTATAAGAGTGAATGGTTTCAATATGTCCACGCTCAATACCTAAAGATTTATTTATTACTGCCAATACGGGAACAATAGCATTGGTCGTACATGATGCAGCAGAAAATATTTTCTCATCAGCAGCATGCTGTGTTTGGTTAATGCCATAAACCACATTCGGAATATCTCCTTTGCCAGGAGCTGTCAACAAAACTTTATCTACACCTTTTGAAAGCAAGTGTTTGCTTAAACCTTCACGGTCGCGGGCAACACCTGTATTGTCAATTAATAATGCATTATTGATACCATACTTTGTATAATCTATTTCTTCCGGATTTTTAGCAGAGATCATGTGAACTGTATGACCGTTAATGATCAGAGCACGGTTGGCAAGATCCTCGATTACAGTGCCTGGGAATGGGCCATGCACACTATCTGTTCTAAGCAAATCAGCACGTTTAACAATATCAGCATCACTTTTGTCACGCGTAACAATAGCACGCAAGCGTAATTGTTCTCCCTTACCAGCCTGTACAATTAATTCGCGGGCAAGAATACGTCCTATACGCCCAAATCCGTACAACACAACATCCTTAGGGGTAAGTGTTCTTTTATTCTTTCCTAAAAAGTCCTTCAGTTTATCACCAACGAATTTACTTACGCTACCATATTTATCTTTTTCCTCAACCCACTCATTTGCCAGTCTTCCAAGATCAAGGCGAGAAGGAGCCAGATCCACCTGCATTAACTCTTTGGCAATAGCCAATGAATCAAAAACAGTTACAGGTTTTTTTACGATCTCTTTTGCATACTGGTGAAGGTTTAAAATCTGGCTGGCACTACGGTCTACCATTTGATTTCTGAAAATTACAAGCTCCACTGATTTATCAAACCATAAGGTTCCAGTTATGTGAATCAATTCAATAGCAGCTTTTTCCGCTTTAATCCAATCCTGTAAATCTCCTTCGTAATTTACTTCTTTAATAGTTGATGTTGACATAAGGTGTTAAATTTTTATGATGCAAAAAGTTTAATTTTTATGAGCGGCAAATATAAGCCTAATCGGCCAACAGTCAATCCCTTTTTGACGAAAGCTTACATTCCAAAAATATTCTGAAAGGTTCTGTTGCTGTAAAATAAACGTGCGGGTTTAAAAACAAATCAGGGAAATTTTTTATCCCAGGTACGATTTCAGCAATTTATTCCTGGCCTGCGTGCGTAACCTGCGCAAAGCTTTTTCTTTTATCTGACGAACACGTTCTCTTGTCAAATCGAACTTTGCCCCTATTTCATCTAGTGTAAAATTGTGTATCTCGCCCAAACCGAAAAATAATTTTATTACATCACGCTCACGTTCAGTGAGTGTACTCAAGGAACGGTCTATTTCCTTTTGTAACGACTCATTCATTAATGATACATCAGCATCCGGTGAATCCTCGTTCTCTAAAACATCCAACAATGTTCCTTCCTCGCTGTTGGCAAAGGGCGCATCCATACTTACATGTTTACCGGGAACCCTAAGTGTTTCTGCTATTTTTTCGATAGGTACTTCAAGTAAGGTAGCAATTTCTTCAGCAGACGGCTCTCGTTCGTATTGTTGTTCCAACCTTGAAAACACTTTATTGATTCTTCTTAAAGAACCCACCTGGTTTAAAGGCAGGCGAACAATACGTGCCTGTTCAGCAATTGCCTGTAATATAGATTGACGAATCCACCACACAGCATAGCTTATAAATTTAAAACCTCTTGTTTCATCAAAACGGCTGGCCGCTTTTATTAGTCCAACGTTTCCTTCGTTAATAAGATCAGGCAAACTCAAGCCCTGGTTTTGATATTGCTTGGCCACAGATACAACAAAACGCAAATTAGCACGCGTTAATTTACTCAACGCATTTTCATCACCCTCACGAATCAGGCGGGCAAGTCTGGCCTCTTCTTCCGCTGTTATCATTCCTTCTCTGCCAATTTCCTGCAGGTACTTTTCAAGTGATTGACTTTCCCTGTTGGTGATCGATTTCTGAATCCGTAGCTGTCTCATAAGCTGGTCAGTTTTAGTTATGTGTGGTTACACACAAAATTAACGTGATTAAAATCACAAAAACAAATTTTTAAAAAATTAAATTTGATGTAGGCACGGCATCAATCATCATTCCAAAAAAAAAAATTAAAATGAACAGGTCTATAAAAAACGAAAGGGGACTCTCGTTGAATCCCCGTTTCGTAACCTAAAACTAACCCTATGAAAAAAAAATCTTATAATCCAAAGCCATAATATGCTTTCATTCCGTTCGGATAAATTCCTTCAATTAAAATTCCACCTTTCTTTTCAGAAAAAATTTGTTCAACTTGTTGCGCTGATTCTATTTTTTGATTGTCGATAGAAGTAATAATAAATCCTTCACGAATTCCTGCAGTGCGTAATTTGCCTGATTGCAGGTTTTCAATTTTAACTCCATTGGAAATGCCCAATTGCTTTTTCTCTTTCTCTCCTACCTCATTAAAGTCAGCACCCATCATATTTACTGCACGTTCTGCACGCTCTACTTTTTCTCCACCACTATTGTCTCTCAAGGTGATTGCATAATCTTTTTCCTGATTATTGCGCATTACAGTTAAGCTAACTTTATCGCCAGGGCCAAAGCGGCCAATTTGCTCCTGCAACTGGCTTGCTGAATTTATAGACGACTCACCAACCCTGGTAATCACATCGCCCGGTTTTAAACCTGCCGATTCTCCTGCACCACCGTCCACTACTCCATCAATATAAACACCTTCTAAATTTTTTAATCCTTTTTTCTGAGCTAAATCCTGATCTATGTCACGTAAAGTAACTCCGATAAAACCACGTTGTACTTTTCCGTACTCCAATAAGTCAGTAGTAACTTTTCTAACAATATTTGCAGGTATGGCAAATGAATAACCTGTATAAGATCCCGTGTTTGATGCAATTGCTGCATTAATCCCAACTAATTCACCTTCTGTATTCACAAGTGCACCTCCACTATTGCCAGGGTTTACTGCAGCGTCTGTTTGTATAAATGATTCTATAGGAAATTGCTGGTCATTTAATATGTGGATGTTACGCCCTTTTGCGGACACAATTCCAGCGGTTACAGTAGAAGTCAGGTTAAAAGGATTTCCAACAGCTAATACCCACTGCCCTACTTTTATGTCATCTGAATTGGAGTAAGACACAAACGGCAATCCTTTATCATCAATCTTTATAAGAGCTAAATCAGTGGAAGGGTCTTTCCCTATTATTTTTGCAGTATATGTTCGCTTATCGTCTAAAGTGACTTCAACTTTTTCAGCATCGGCTACCACATGGTTATTGGTAACAATATATCCATCATCAGAAATAATAACCCCTGAACCGGCAGATTGTTGCTGTTGCTGCGGCATATTGTATCCTGGGTTACCAAAGAAGTTAAATGGATTAAAAAACTGGTTCACAGGTTGAACGCTATACGTTGTTTTTACATGTACAACGGCCGCTACTGTTTTTCCTGCAGCTTCTGTAAAATCCAGGTTTGCAGGAACAGTATTAGTAAAGTTTACTTTTTGAACCGGAGTTTTTGAAGTTATAAAATTGGGGTCTTGGTTTTCTTCAAAATGTTTGTAGATGGAAACTGATGTTGCACCGCCTACAGCAGCCACTAATAATACACTGGCTAATTTTTTAAACTGAGCAATCATACTTTTGTTTTTATTTTTTTAGTTTGTTATTGTTTTAATTTGTGTCCTCAAAATTATATTCTCATCTATGAAATGACTGTGAAGGGTTTATTAACATAATCTTAACCTGGTCAATTTTTTAAATGTAACTTTACAACGTAAAACACACGTGTTTAGTTTACAGGAAATAAAAGCAGCGACTAAAAAACGATTCAATACAGGAAAAATTCAGAATAATGGAAGTAGAATTTCACAAGTATCATGGTGCAGGAAACGATTTTATTTTGCTGGATAACAGGAAGGAAAAATACAGTAAACTATCTCGTAAACAGATTGAATTTTTGTGTGACCGTCATTTTGGTATTGGTGCTGATGGGTTAATTACGCTGAATAAGACCAATGAGGTAAAATTTGAAATGAAATATTTTAATGCCGATGGAGGAATTGGAAGTATGTGTGGAAATGGTTCCCGATGCTTTGTATTATTTGCAAGGCAACTAAAACTGATCAAAAGCAATGTTCCCTTTATGGCTTACGATGGTATACATACGGCAACAATTTTAAAAGATAAAAAAAACAGAGCAGAAATAAAAGTGAGCATGGCTGATGTAAATGCCGTTAGAAAAATAAATGCTGATTGGTCCCTAAATACAGGCTCACCACACTATGTAAAATTTGTAAAAAGTGTAGAGGGATTAGAAATAGTAACAGAAGGAAGAAAAATAAGAAATAGCAGCGCCTATAAAAAAGAAGGTATTAACGTCAATTTTGTGGCAATTAAGAATGATGAAATTTTTATTCGCACCTATGAGCGCGGAGTAGAAGATGAAACCCTGGCTTGTGGCACAGGTATCACAGCATCAGCTTTGGCAGCGCATTATGCGGGAAAATTAACAAATGACAAAAAAGAAATAAATGTTGTTGCAAGAGGTGGCAACCTGAAAGTTTCCTTTCGAAAAACCAACAACGGTTACACCAACATTTATTTAAGTGGCCCGGCTGAGTTTGTCTACGCTGGTACTGTTAAAATTTAAGAGTAACCTGTGCCATGAAATTTGCTCCAGCCTGTGGGTAATAGAAATTTTCATTGACAACCTGGTTATCGAAACGGTATCCATATGTGTAGCCGTTACTCTCATATAGTTGATTGAATAAATTATAAACAGTAACAACAAGGCTGATTTCTTTTAAACTCTTTAAGTGAATTGTACAATTAGCCGCAAGATTCGTATAGGAAAAAGCATCAAGAGATTTACCATCATCGGATGTATTATCCAGAAATTGTTTACCCACGTACTTTTCCGTGAACGTTAGTTTAAAATTTCTTATTGGGTTGTAACTAACACTTCCCGCAGCAACTAAAGAAGGTGAAAATGCAATATCAGTATTTTTAAAAACACTTTCTGATTGACCTGTGTAATTAAATCCAGCATCATAGGTATCCAGGAAATAGGAATAATCCTTGATTTTATTTTCACTTAAAGAAGCGTTTGCCGCAATTTTTATATTACCTAAAATAGAATAAGCCGCCTCAACCTCCACTCCTTCCCTGTAACTGCTTTTAATATTAGCACGGGTGTAATTACCAACATCATTTACTTGTCCAGTTAATATCAATTGATTTTTATACCACATGTAATATAAATTTAATGATGCAGTAAATCGTTTCGATGTGAATTTATATCCGGCTTCAATGTCCTTTAAGTTCTCTGATTTGGGGCGGCTTAGTGGAGAAGAATCTGTAAAATCATCGCGCGAAGGCTCTTTGTTACCAACGGAAACAGATGCATAGGCTGTTTCCCTGCTATTTCTCTGATATGTTATTCCTGCTTTCGGATTAAAGAACCTATAATTTATCTTCTGAGGAACACTATTAAAGGTATTATCAAACCCTTCAAATTCATAAGAGATATTCCTGTACTGTAAATCAATCCATACATTTAATTTTGAAGTAATATCGTAAGAGGGTTTAAGGAAAATATTGAAATCTGTTTTTAACCCGTTGTTAAAATAATACCGGTGATTGATTTCACTATTAGATGCATACTGCGACCAGATAATTTTTCCATAATGATCACCATCATACTGATTCCATGCCCCACCAAGGATAGATTGCCATTTTTCTTTTTGGTACTTAATTGAGTAGGTTGCACCATAAAAATAATTATCAAGCCATTTTCTCCTGATAAGGTTTGTTTCCGTAATGGTGTCGCTTCCAATAATCACATCGTTCAATCCATAACTACTAAATGATGCATTTCTTTTATATTCTTCATAATAACCAAGTCCCCTGGTCATATGTAACGCTGCGTTAAACAACAAACAACTGTTTATTTCCTGTGAAAAATGCAACTGGTAATTATCCTGCCTGAAATTATCTACCTGGTTTTCGTACGTATAAAAGTTGTAGGTTCTACCAGAATTCAGAAGATTAGCTATATCGTCCTCATACGATAAGTTTCGGGAAATGAAATCCTGCATTCCATTTTCATCATTGTTTATTCTTGACTCAGGCGTTCCGTTCCACGATTGATATGTGATTTCTTTTCCTGAATACAAAACAAATTTCAATAATGATTTTTTACCATAGTATCCCGCAGAAACCATAAACGAATTTAAGTCGGAAGATGCACGGTCGATGTACCCATCTGATTTTATTTTAGATAATCGTGCTTCAATAGAGAACTTATTTTTGATAAGACCTGTCCCTGCTTTTATATTGGCTTTTTGTGTGTTGAATGATCCATAACCTATACTTGACTCTGCGTAAGGCTCGGTGTGTAATTTGTCTGTGAACACATTTACACTTCCTCCAAAAGCAGCAGCACCATTCGTAGAAGTGCCAACGCCTCTTTGTATTTGAATATCTTCAACTGACGTTAACAAATCTGGCATATCTACCCAATACATTGCTTGTGATTCTGCGTCATTAATTGGAATACCATTAATAGTAACATTCACCCGTGTTGCATCGCTTCCGCGTATACGAATGCCTGTATAGCCAACTCCGGCACCGGCATCAGAAGTTGTAACAATACCCGGCAACTGGTCCAGCAATGCAGGCACATCCCTTCCTAAATTATTTTCTTCAATTTCTTTTTTTGTTAATGTATTGTAAGCCATCGCAGATTTTTCATTCACGCGTGTAGACGATATAATAACTTCATCGGCTACATAACTTTTTTTAATCAACACATAGTTTTGTTCTAATGGTGCTTCAAGGTCAATTTTTTCAGATTTAGTTTCGTAACCAAGCAGGTTCAGTTTTACGCCATAGTTCCCTGCTTTTAACCTGCCCAATGAAAACCTTCCTTCTGCATCAGTAGTTGTTGCCAGCATAGTGTTTTCTAATTGAACTATTACTCCCGCTAACTGTTCACCTGTTTCATTCTTAACCGTTCCTGTAAAAGTGATTTGTGCAAAACAAAAGTTTGCAAACATGCAGATCATTCCTGCTGACATCCATTTTTTAAAATTCATATTACTTTTAAGATTACACATCTGTATGCGTGAGGTGTACATACAGTATTACAAAAAAGTGGTATCCTATTTCCCTACGCAGGCATTACCCTGATCAGGTTATGGGTATAATCTCAGCATCCTTGTTATTAAGGAGCACCCCGTTAACACGACAAAAGTAATTATTAATTAATAACCCAAAATTTTATTTATAGAAATTAATAAAGGTGTTAGCTGCCACTAATTAAAAATCAAAAAAGCTTAACGCAACAAAGTTATAGTTCCGTTATACTGATGTTGTTTTCCACTCTTATTCGTAATGCTTAAAGAATATACATAAACGCCCTGTGGGGCTGGTTTGCCTTTGCCATCAGATCCATCCCATGGGTCTGTGTAAGTATCCGTTTGGTAGAACATTTGCCCCCATTTGTTGAATATCCGTAAATTGAAACCAGTATAATCCATCGTAAATCCGGGGTTAAAGAACACCTCGTTTTTTCCATCTCCATTCGGAGTAAATCCGCTAGGTAGATAGAAAGGATTAACAACCACTTCCTGGTGAGTTTCACTCACACAACCGGAAACGTTTTCCACAATAAGTTTAACCTCGTATTCACCAATATCAGGGAATGTAAATGAAGTATTTCTTTCTGATGAAGAATCCAGATCAGAGAATAGCCAGGTCCATTTAACAGCATTCTGAGATAAGTCGATAAAACTTATTGGACCGCTGAAAATATTAGTTGTTGAAGGATCCGCTTTAAAGTCAGCAACTGGTAACGGATAAAAAATAATGTCGACATTTCTATCGGTAGTATCGGCACAACCTGCAGGAGTAGTAACCACTAACTGTATCGGATAATTACCAGGCAGTGTGTAAATGTGTGATGGGTTTTCCTCAGCAGAGGTTGCATTGTCACCCAAATTCCAGGCAAACACTGAACCTGAATCGTATGTTGACAAGTTGGTGAAATGTATATTAGGTATTTCGCATGTTTTGCTGGTATCATTGGTAAAGTCAACCGTTGGCACATTATTTACTAAAAGAGCAAATAAGGGGGACGTCTTTTTACATCCATTAGCATCTGTCACAGATACCGAGTAATTACCGGATGTGGTTGCTGATATGGTAGATGATATTTGTGAGTTAGACCAAACATAACCGCTATAAGGAATAGTAGTGCTCAGAATCGATGATTCACCATTACAAATTTTATCATCACCGGTAATGACTGGGCTAGGTAACTGATTCACTGTAACCACTGCGGTTCCATTCAATTGATTTCCTACACAATAATTATCTCTTACAGTAGTCACCGTATAATTGGATGTTACAGAAGGACTGACATTTACTTTCCAGCACATTGGGATCCTAAGCTTAGAATTCCACGTGGACAAGTTGTCG
>JADMIO011135762.1_pt1 | contig 51508 bp, 41 predicted proteins | sample 8958161 | NCBI WGS metagenome assembly JADMIO01 (sample SAMN16585339, study PRJNA669376) | soil metagenome | isolation source: Crop rotation soil | place: USA: Cullars Rotation, Alabama | collected 2011
GACAACTTGTCCACGTGGAATTCTAAGCTTAGGATCCCAATGTGCTGGAAAGAGGGGCTTCTGCGGAGGCATCGCTAGGCCTTTGCTAAAGTGACTTAAATCGCAGTCCGGACGCACCTTGGGCCATGCGGCCCTAAGCTATCCTGAGCAACCATAGCTTATGAGAAGTGCCGTGTTTGGACGGCGGAGGCGGCGCGTAACTCCCCTCCCTTTCAGGGAGGGGGCGGGGGAGGGTGCAGGGTGGCCGACCAAACCACGGACCATGCACCGGGATGGCCAAGCAGGTACAATCGGACCTCTCGTCAGAGCTGGTACTTCTATGCCAAAGCGACACCGGCTAGCGCCGAAGCTGAAATCGCGAGCAAGCGCGCTGCGACGAGATAGCACATTGCCCGAACGCCTATTGTGGAGCCGCTTGCGAGCAGATCGGTTACCCGGCTTCAAATTTCGAAGGCAAGCCGTGATCGACCGATTCGTCGTCGATTTTTACTGTCCTGCCGCGAAGCTGATTATTGAAATCGACGGAGTCAGCCACGATGGGCGACGATTGGCGGATGCCTCTCGAACAGATAGGCTTGCGGCGCTCGGCTATCGAGTAATTCGCTACAATGACCAAGTCTTAGAAGACGCCGACGCTGTGACGGAAGATATTGCGAATCGTGCAAGGCTGGTTTTGCACGGATGAATCGCGCGGCGAGTTACGCTCTACCCTCCGCCGAGCCCCTCCCTGGAAGGGAGGGGAGTTTCCTACGGCGTGCCGCCTACTTCTTCGTATTGAAGAGGCCCATGAAGCGCGATTTGAGGGAATTTTCGGCCTCGGCCTCGGCTGCCGCGGCCTTCTCGGCGCCGCCGGGCGTGAACGTTTCGGCCAGTTCGACGATGGCCTGCGTAATCGGGGCCTTCTTGGCCTGTTCGATCAGCGGCACGCCGTTGTTGCGCACCTCGGACATCGTGCGGTAATCGTTGGGCAACTGCCAGAAGATCTCGCAGCCGATCGTTTCCTGAGCTTTCTTCAAGCTGATTTGCGCCGAGTCGAGTCCCACGCGGTTGACGACGATTTTGATCTTTTCCTTCAACCCGGAAATCTCGCCGAACGACATCATCAGCCGCACGACGTTTCGCAAGCAGGGCAGGTCGAGCTGGGTGACGAGCAGCACCTGAGTTGCCAACTGCAAGGCAACCATGTCGACGGGGCTGTAGGATTTTGACAAGTCGAGTATTAAATGCGTGAAGGTGGCCTTGAGCAAACCGATCACGCGCTGCATATCTTCAGCAGTCACCAGTGCGGCTTCGGACAGCTGCACGGGGCGCGGCAACAAGAACAGGCCGGACGAGTGTTTCGTCAGTGAGCGTTTCAATAGAGTGAAGTCGAGCCGGGTGACGTTTTGCGCGACGTCGACCAGCGTGTAGTCGGGGATGGCGTCGAGGAAAACGTCGGCGTCTCCTAATCCCAAATCCAAGTCCACCAGGCAGACGGAATTTTTGGAATCGGCCGCCAGGGCGCAACCCAGATTCACGGCCACACTGGTTGTGCCGACACCTCCGGTAGCGCCGCAGATGGCGATCACTTGGCTGCCGCGGACCTTCCCTTCGCCTTTGCCGAATTGCCGTTCGCTGAGTCGTTCCAGCGCGCCGACCAGATCTTCGATCTTGACCGGCTTGGGCAGGAACTCCTTGGCGCCGGCCCGCATGGCTCGCAGAATCAGCGAACCATCCGTCGAGCCGCTAACCACGAGGATGCTGCAACGGGGCGACGTGGCAGCAAGTTGTTCGACCAATTTGAGTGCTTTGTCGGGGTCGGCATCCAGCGCAACGATGCCGATGTCGGGATGAGTTTGGGCTACGACGTCAGAGAAGAATTCGTAGCGAGAGCACTCGGCCTCGAGCCAGACCATCTCCAAGCCCAGCAGCATGCTTTTCAGCGCATCACGCGCCGCATCGCTGGGATCGACGATCGCTAGTCGAAGCACGTTGGTCATAACGATTTGTTGGTAAGACGTACGGCGTACCAAGCACGAAAGGCCAGTGTGCTTGTTGCACAATTGGATCGAGGATAGTCGCTCCGCGCGTCCGCGGAGGGCCTCGGTCTCTCTGTCTTTTGCACTTACTTTTCGCCCTTAATTTAATACGTCATAACCAACGGGCCCTACGTACCCGGGCGTTTTTCCACCCATTTCCGTACCGCTTTGGGCGCGCGGGTCCTGCTGTCGAGGCGGATTGTAGCGGTTAGACGAATTGGCGGACGTGGCAGGACTTTGGATAAGATTCGGCCTGCCCGGCGCCTGGGCGGTGCGAAAAAACGGGGATTTATTGTAGGCGCTTCCGCCGTCGGACGAGGTTTCATCGGTTCGCGGCAAACCAGGTACGGCCGGAGTGGGCGCTCCGGATGGAATTTGCTCGTAGGATCCGCCCTGATACATCATGGGCGACGGTCCGTTTTCATAGCCCCCCGGAACTGGCCCCGGGCCCTGGCAACCGCCGGGACGGCCAGGACCGCAGGGTCCCTTGGAGGGAACTTCGAAGTATCCCTTCAGATACAACTCGCAATCGTTGGGCACATCGGTATGCATGCCGGGCATGCAGGGCGGGGTTTCGGCGCAATCGGTGGCGGCCACCAATTGCGGCGTCACCAGGATTAGCAACTCGACGTCTTCCACCGTGTTCTTGGTGCGGCGGAACGGCACGCCGAAATATGGCAGATCGCCGATCCAGGGGAAACTTGTTTTGTTGGCGATCACGCGCTGCGAAACCAATCCGGCCAGTGCCAACGTTTGGCCTGGTTTCATTTCCACGCCGGTATCAACCTTCCGCTCCGTAAAGCCAGGAGCGAATACGCCCGGCGCAAGTTGGATGCTTACGGCCTCATCCAGTTCGCGAACCACCGGGCGCACTTCCAAGCGAATGTTGCCGTTGCCTAAAACGATCGGCAAGAAATCGACGGTGACGCCCGTATCCATATACGAAACGCTCACGCCGTTAATGCTGGTGGAGCTGGGGTAGGGCACTTGTCCGCCGGCCCGGAATTGCGCCGGTCGGCCGCTAACGGTGGCCACGTCGGGTTCGGCCAGAATCTTGACCATGTCTTGCTGCTGCAGGGCTTCAATGAATCCGAAGAAGCTGGAGGTGCCGTTCACCACGCCGAAGCGGATGGTATCGTTCCCGATGCCGGCGGATCCGGCGATGGCTTGTGTATTGGCGATAACGTCGCCGATGCTGGAAACGACGAAGCTAGCGCCGTGGATATTAGCCCAGTCCATGCCCAACTGCCGCAACTTGGTGCGGGAAACTTCGGCCACCTTCACTTTGAGCAGAATCTGCTGCACGCCCACCACTTCGATGTTCGAGATCACTCGATCATCGGCAGCATTGGCGCCGCCAGACGGGAAGAACGTGTGAGCCAACTGCACGATTTGCGCGATATGGTCCGAGCGATCGACGTAGCCGGTCAACAGCACGTGCCCTTCGGCGATGGCTTTGACGGAGATGTTGGCGGTGGGAAATTCCGTGCGGAGCAGGTCGGTGAGCTGTCGCACGTCGCCGTAAATGATGCAGTCGACCGAAAACACTTGTCCCTTATCGGTGAACAAATTCACCTGCGTGGCGCCGACCTTCTTGGCGAAGATTTGCACCTCATTGGGCGATAGGGGCGTGGCTTGCACCAGATCGGGATTGCCGACCACCAACCGGGGAATGGGCTGGTCCAGCGTCAGAATTCGACTGGAATTCACCGTCATTTCCAACCGCTCGCTGGCGGCCTGAACTTTGTGCACCAGTTGTTCACCGGTGCCTGAAGTGGCGCCCAATGCGGGCGGAGTGGCCGGCAAGGTGACGACAGCCGGAGTTTGGACGGGCGCTGGCAATTGCTGCGCGGCCGGAGGCGCCGGCAAATTCGAGAGGGTGGGAGCTTGTGGGGCGGGCGTCGGGGGCGATTGCACCGCGGGCAAAGCCGGTGTTTGCACGACCGGCGTCGCGGGGCCTTGGACCACCGGCGTAGCGGGCGCCCCGACGACAGGAGCGGCCGGCTCCTGCGCAGACGCGGAAACGGCTACGCAGCAAACAATTGGGAAAAGCGCCGCACGGCGCGCGACGGGCATCCGCCCGATGATATACGAGAACATCCTTGTCCTCTCTTATCTCTTCGAAATGTGGCGCTGCCCGGAAGGTCGAACAACGCAGGTTGAATCAAACTCGAACGGCTCCGATCGAACCTGTTACTTACTTAGGGAAACGGGAGTGTGTCCTGCAGGCGCGGCCGGTGGCGCCGGCGGCGGAGCAGGGTTAGTTGTGGTCGTGGTGGCGGCCTGGGCGGCAACGGGATCGGCGGGCACCAGAACTTTCGCTTCACCCGGCGTCCAAATGCTGGTCGATCCGCTGCGCGACATGTCGACTTGCGCTAATTCACCGCCGCGCACAATATTCATCAGGAAATGTTCGGAAGTGTCTTCCGGTTCCTGCTTTGCTTCGCGCGAGCCTTCGCCGTTTGGTTTTTTCTTTACGCCCCATTCCTTATTGCGGTCGGCGCTGCTCATGCCGCTGAGCAATTCGGAGGCGTCGGTGCCATTGGTTTCGGCCACTTGGGGATCGTCGGGATTACGCAGCACCAGGCGGATTTTGCCCATTTCCGTGGCCTGCATCATCTTTTCCGCTTGCTCAGGCGTGACCAACAGCGACACGGTTTTGGCCGTGATCGATTCGTTCGATTTGTCCTCAGCCGGCCGCCACTGTTCGTTGACCGCGAATATGCGCACGTCCTGCAGGATGGTTTTCGTGATGCTTTGCTGCACGCCCGATTTGGGGTTCTGGGCGTCGACGTACATCAGCACGTCCACGCGATCGCCAGGCTGCAACAGGTAGCCCGCGGCGCTCACGGCGTCGGCCGGAACGGCCACGACGCGGTAGCCGGCGGGAATTTCGTCGATGCGCTTATCCATGGCGAACTTGGCCTTCCGCAGCGGTTCGCCGGCCAGGATAGTGGTGCCGGAGCGCTGGCCTTGAATTTCCTTCAGATCGCGAATGGCATCGGCGGGAATTTTTTCCTTGGGCCATTCTTCCAACGTCACGATTTGCGGCGTGAGCGGTTGGTTGACCTTGATATCCTGCGTGGCGACGTAAATCGGCTCCTTTTCCACGGCGGGCTGCGCCGCACGATTGCGGCTTTCGATGACCTGGCTAATGCCGATCGATGCCACCAAGCCGCAGCCCAGCGCCAACAGCAACAACATTAATGATTTGGGACGCATGATAACCTCCGTACGCTAGGCACGGATTACGTTCAATTGGTCGAAACTGCCTCGCATCGCATGGTGCTCGTCGAGCTCAAGGTGACCGAACCAAGGTATTTGGGAACGGGCACCCAACTAACTTTGCTATAGGGAACCGACACCGTAACGGTGGCGTAGTTGTTGTAACGAACGGCGGGAATGGTAACGGTGATGGTGGCGGCCGTGGTGGGAATGTTGGCCGCGGTAAGGTATGCCTGAACTGCGGTGGTGACTGTCGAAGACGTGGAGCTTTCGACCACGGCGGCCCGGGCTCCTTCGCGCGCGGCATTGATGACCACTTCTTGGATCATCAAACCCCGCGAAACTTCAATCATTCCCATCACAAACAGCACAAACACTGGGGCGACAATCGCGAACTCGACGACAGCAACCCCGCTTCGGTTACTTCGGCACGACCGGCGGAACTGCTCCAATTTGAAACGGTTGGCCGCAGGAAATATCGACTGTAGGGCCTGCCGGCAAAGTTTGCCTAACCGTGCAGCGCGACGATGGTTTGTCATGTGGCTGTTCATATCAACATACCTGCCCAGGCGAAGTAAGCGATGGTGCCGATGGCGATGGGAATGCCATAAGGCAAAAGCAGCATGGAACTTTTGCGCTCTGCGGCAATCGCTGATAGCTCCTGGGGGTTGCCGATCGTCACAATTTCGTGGGCGATGGCAAAAAATTGATTCTTATGTTTACGCCAGCCGCGGCGGACCACGACCATGGCCAGGGCAATCACGCCGCCGACGACCGCCGACACGCAAAAAGCATAAAAGGTGGTTTGAGCTCCGACCCAGGCCCCCACGCCTGCTAGCAGTTTGACATCGCCTGCGCCCATGCCGCCGATGGCGTAGGCCGGCAGCAACAATGCGAGTCCGACGGCGGTACCCAGCAGGCTGTCGCCAAAACCGGCCCAACCGCCTGTGACCGCGCCGTAAATCCAGCCGCTGAGCACCAGCGGAAAGGTGAGCCAGTTGGGCACCTTCAACTTGTAGCCATCAATGATTGCGGCGACGACCAACGTCACGGTCACCAGCCAGACGGGCCAATGCTGTAACGGTGCGATGAACCAATTCTGTTCGGGCATGCGAGATTTCCTTGCGCTGCTACTTGCCCCTGGTATTGCTACGCTTTTCAGGTGTGTGTTCAGCTGCGCGCGGTCAGCAAAAATCCGACTAGCGCGGCGATCACTGTGAAAAAGTAGCTCACGAGTTCGACGCTGCCGGCAACGGCTTGTGTGGGTATGAATGGATACATGATATTTCGCATCCTGAAATGCGCTGCGGTTTTCCCTATCCAACCATACGTCAAAAACCTCCTCGGCGCGGCGGGTTTACCCGAGCACCGAGGAGGTTTTGTGTTTCTGCCGGAATCCTGGTCTGGGACCAGGTTACCGGCCCACGGGTAACGCCATTACCCATGGGCCTGCCACTTCGGAAGTGCCTGCCCCAGCTCTAACTGGCCAGTGAGTCGGCGACGCTTTGGAACGTGGTTTTGGCATTGGTGCCAATCTGTTCCACGGCGGTCAAACACACTGCCACAATCAGAGCCAACATCACGGCGTATTCGACCGTGGTGGGCCCATCTTCCGAAACCAGCAACCTGCACATCGCCTTCACGACCTGCCCCATGACAGCCTCCTTCCGCTTTCGCGGAGCGAGCTATCGCGTGCTTGCCGCAAGGGATGCTGACCATCGTCAACTAGCTAGCCAGCGACGCGGCCACGTTGGTGAACGTAGTCTTGGCGTTGGTGCCGATCGAACCGATGGCAGCCAAGCACACGATGACAATGAGAGCCAACATCACGGCGTATTCGACCGCGGTGGGCCCATCTTCAGAAACCAGGAACCGGCGGACTTGCAATGCAAAGCTCTTCATGGAAACCTCCAAATTCGGCTGATGCGCCGGACAATGCCATGCGCTCGACCGATGTAACAAGGGAAAGTGGTTTAGCTGCAATGAAACGCCAAACGGAATGCGTTTAGCGCCGCCTGCTGTGCATTTCAGCTAAACCTTAATTACCGACAAGGGCCTCGCACTCGAAACGCCTAAGAGAATGCGTTCGCTTTTGCCGCATGGCGGTTTTGAGCGACCATCATCCCTTCGGTAGCTTGGCGATCCACCTTGCGGCGGACCCATTGCTTTGCGTCCCGGCCTTGCGACCGGTTTGCCTTTCTCGAGGATGCTATTGCCCGCAGGCCTGAACTGTTGCATGTCGTCCCTCCAGCCGGATATTAAAAAATCGAAATGGATCCGGCGGCTTACGCCACGCTTTACCACAACCCGAAAGTCGTGTCACACCTCAGCCAGCGCTCGATTGCTCGATCGCTCGCTGCCTGTGCAAACAACCCTATGTCAGATCCGGCGGGTGTCAAATCAAGAAGTTTAAGAAATTTGTAACGGACAGAAAGAATTTTTCGGCGCTCGTGCGTAACTGCCCGTTTCTTCGAAATATTGGCGTGGCAAAATCGTTGCGTTTCGTTTTCACTGCATTGTTGCCAAACGGAAACTTTTGGCGGACGCCCGCCATTGCCGACCGTTTATATGGAACATTCAGTTCCTGAGGAAAGCTATGTTTTTGATGGAGCACCGCCGTCACAGCACCCTCCTTTATTTACCCGCTATTGCCCTGCGTGGGTTTACCCCGCACTGACCGCGCTCAATGACTTGGACCTCTGACGCCTTAGATCGCCTGGCCGCGTCGCGATGCGGCTACCACGACGGCCAGCCGCAGGCCGCCGAGCCCACGGCGTTGGCGGCCCTGGCGCTTGTCGGCGCCGGACGCATCAAGGAGGCCCAAGCTGCGCTTCAATGGCTGGGCACGAAGCAGACGAGCGACGGCAGCGTGCCCCCACTGCCCTCGCTTAGTAGTCCCGGCTGGCCGACGCCGCAGGCCATGCTCGCCTGGGCGGCGGTTTCGAAATTGGCCGGGGAGTCGCGCGAATTCGACCGCGCCGCCGCGCAAAAATGGTTGCTCGGCATCGCCGGCCTTACCGGCCCGCGCGTTCCCGAAATTGGTCACGATACAAGCCTTGCCGGCTGGCCCTGGGTCGTCGGTACGCATTCGTGGCAGGAGCCGACGGCGTGGTCGGTGTTGGCGCTGAAAGCCGTCGGGCTGGCCGATCATCCGCGCACCCGCGAAGGAGTGCGAATGTTGGTCGACCGTTTTCTCGAAGCCGGCGGCTGCAATTACGGCAATACCGCTGCGCTGGGCCAGGTGTTGCGGCCGCACGTCGAGCCCACCGGATTAACGCTGATGGCGCTAAACGGGGAGGATGTGAAAGACGCGCGCGTGGAGAAGTCGCTCAAATTCTTGGAAGATTCGATCTCGGTTCAGACCACGCCGATTTCGCTGAGCTACGCCGTGCTTGGCTTGACCGCTCACGATCGCCGGCCGTCGACAACGGCCACGTGGCTGGAAACCGTGTACCGCCGCAGCATCCGACGCCAAACAAGCTCTCCTTTGTCGCTGGCGCTGTTGGTGCTGGCCGCGCAGGGAAAGAATTGCCCGCTGATTCAAAGCAACCGTGAAAGCCCGGCGGCCAGCCCGGCGTAATAATATGTCAACTTCCGAAATCGACATCGACGCACAAGTTCAGCCGGCGATCGAACCGCGCGGCCCGCAAGGAATCGATCGGCGCACGATGCTGATCGCCACCGGGGCGGCCGCGGCCGGATTGATTGCCTATCCGCTGGCGCGACGATTCCTTGGGCCCAAGCAACCGGTATTCATCGCCAAGAATCAGCGGTACGACGGTCCGCTGGCGAAAACCATTCGCGATGGCCTGCTAGCGACGGGAATTGAGCCGGAGCAGGTTCGCGGCAAGCGTGTGCTGCTCAAGCCGAACATGGTGGAGCCCACGCGGCTGTCGCCGCAGTTGACCACGAATCCGGCGATGGTGTTGGCCGCGGCTGAAGTGTTTCGCGATTGGGGAGCGTACGTCTCGGTGGGCGAAGCGCCCGGCCATGTACGCGATACCGAGATGGCGCTGGTGGAAAGCGGTTTGCAAGGCGCGCTCGATGAAGGCGGCCTGCATTTTGCGGATCTCAATTACGAAGAAGTCGGCTGGACCGACAATCGCGGAGGAGACACCACGCTCAAGGGATTTTATTTTCCCCGAACTGTCCAGCAGGCCGATCTAATCGTCTCGATGCCGAAGATGAAAACGCACCATTGGGTGGGCGTGACCGCCGCCATGAAAAACATGTACGGCGTGATCCCGGGCATCGTGTACGGCTGGCCCAAGAATGTGCTGCACTACGCCGGTATTCCACAATCGGTTTACGACATTAACGCATCGCTGCCGCGCACCATCGCCATTGTCGACGGCATTTTGTGCATGGAAGGGGATGGCCCGATCATGGGCAGCCCGAAGCAGATGGGTTTGGTGATCGTCGGCCCGAATGCTCCGGCCGTCGATGCCACCGTAGCGCGGTTGATGAACTTGCGGCCGGAGAACATCAGCTATTTGGCGCTAGCTGCCGGGCGACTTGGGCCCATTGACGACGCGCATATCGAGCAACTCGGCGAAGCGTGGCAGCCTTTGGCTCAGCCGTTCAAGATTCTGAATGCGCCCCACCTGCGAAACATTCCGCTGGACCCCGGCGTGTTGATTTCGAAAACCTCCCGCCTCGCCACCGCCGCCGTGTGATCTGATTTGCCGAGGCAACCATGAACCCCGAATCGAATAGCGCGCTTTTGGAGCGGGGTGCTTCTTCGGACTTTGCCGAGAAATCTTCGCCAATCCGCACTCCGCGCTCCGCACTCCGCACAATTGTGCTGTGTTGTGTTGCTCTGTTGGTCGCTTTGGCGTGGCCGCTGTTTGCTGGACGCGTTTACGTGGCCGACGATTTGGGCGCGATGCACCTGCCGATGCGGATGTTCTATTCCGGCCAGTTGGCCGTGGGCGAGCCGTTTGATTGGAATCCCGATCTATTCGGTGGGTTCTACCTGACGGGGGAAGGTCAGGCCGGCACCTACCATCCGTGGCACTGGTTGCTGTATCGAATTTTGGCGCTTTCGACCGCGTTCGATTTGGAATGCGTGCTCAGTTATCCGCTTATGCTGGCCGGCATGTACTGGTTTTTGTGCCGCTGGCGATTGCGCCGCGATGCAGCGCTATTTGGCGCCATGACGTTCACCTTCGGGGGATTTAACCTGTTGCACTTTGTGCATCCCAATGTCGTGGCGATTGTGGCCCATGTTCCCTGGCTGTTGATTGCGATCGACGTCATGCTGCGGGGATTGAAATGGCGCGATCGCAAATTGGCGTGTGCCGCGGTTGCGCTACTTACCGGCTCGCAGTTATTGCTGGGTTCGCCTCAGTTCGTGTTGTTCTCGCTGATGCTGGAAGTGGGCTACGTGGTGTGGCTGGCTGGTTTCACGGGGTTTTTTCGCTGGGCTGCGGCGATCGGCATCGGCGGCTTGATCGGCGGCGTCCAGTTGTTGCCCTCCATCGACGCGCTGACGCATTCGGTGCGTCAAGGCGCCGGCGCCGATTTGGCCGCCTATGGATCGCTCGATCCGCTGAATCTGACTCAGTTGGTCGCGCCGTATTTGTTCGAAAAGCGCGTCGTTGGGCAAAACACGCATGAGCTGGGCATTTACATTGGCGCGGTGCCGCTGGTGTTGGCTTGCTGGTGGCTGTTCAATAGTCGCAAGGAAAAGCGGAATCGAATTACACTGTTCGCCGCCGTCGCTGCCGGGGTGACGCTGCTTTGGGCATTCGGCGCCGACGGGCCGCTGGGATGGCTCGAAGCGCATTTGCCGTTGGTGAACCGTTTTCGTTTTCCCAGTCGAGCGATGGTGCTGTTTCAATTGGCCATGGCTGTCCTGGCGGGCCTCGGTTTCGCTGCATTGAGTGGAAAACCCAATCGCAACTTCTCGACGACAAAACTTTGGTGGTTGCCGGCCGCGAGCATTGCCGTCTCCCTGGTTGGTTGGCTTTGTTGGCGACCGTACCTTGCGAATTGGGCGCTGATCATTGCTGGCCCGGTTTTGCTGGCGATCGCCGTATGGTTAACGAATCGCGCCGCCGCGGGATCTCGCTGGGCGCTTGCGGCACTAGTGATTTTCGCCGCCGCCGACCTGGGCGCTTACGGGATGAGTTATTCAATCGTCGGCAAGAATGAGCCGTTGACGAACTACGTTCAAGCTACGCAGTCGCCGCCAGGCGCGCCGCAGGGCCGTGTGGCGATTGACCTGAAAAGCGGCACCGAAACCGCCAACGGCGAGCATGGCCCGCGGGTCGGCGATCGCATTTTGCTAACGGGTTGGAAGTGCATCGACGGTTACCTGGGTTTGGAGCCGGCTCGACGGTTGGATTATCGAGCGCCGGCCGCGCTGCGAGCGGCGGGTGTCGCGTGGATCTCGCAAGTTGCCGCGGAGAATATCGATCCAGGCGGCAGTGGATTTACATTGCACGACGGCTGGTACGCAGCGGCGGATCTGAAGCCTCGTGCCTGGCTGGTTACGCGGACGAAAGTTAGCATCAATCCGGCGAGCGATATCTCGCGCATTTCGCTTGCCGAGGAAGCGTTGGTCGACCCATCAACTCAGTCGCTATCGGCTGAAGGCATTCAAGGTACGGCGACGATTCTGGTCGATCGGCCCGGTCAGATTGAATTGAAAGTTAATACCCCAAACGCTCAATTTCTGGTGGTCAACGAAAGTTATCATGATGGTTGGCAGGCCACGCTCGACGGACAACCCACTGGGGTGGTGCGGGCCAATGGCGACTTTATGGGCGTAACGATGCCCGCCGGCGAGCACGAAATTCGCTTGGAATTTCGGCCCAGAAGCCTGGTTTTGGGCCGCGTAATGAGCGGTTTTGGCCTAGGTTTAAGCGTGGCAATCGTGTTTTGGCCACGCCGCCGACCTGTCGCCTAAGCATCGAAATTCGATCCACCGCCGCGATGACAGCCGAATTCAATCCCACTTTGCGCCCACCGATTTCCGATGCGCTCGTGAGCGTAGTATTGCCGGTTTATAACGAGTTGCCGCTGTTGGCTGAGTTGTGCCAGCGCCTGCGGATGACGCTAAAGGCGTGCCGCACTACGTTTGAAATTATTTTTGTCGACGACGGTTCCGGCGACGGCAGCGCCACGTTGTTGGATCGACTGGCGCGGCAATTCGAGGAAGTTCGCGTGGTGCATCTGGCGCGCAATTTCGGACAGCAATCGGCCATTCAGGCCGGTTTGGAACGCGCCCGCGGCGATGCCGTGGTCGTGATGGACGCCAACTTGCGCGATCCGCCTGAGGCGATCGGTCAAATGTTGGCTTGCTGGCAAGAAGGGTACGACGCGGTGTATGCCGTCCGAATCCCGCGTGATGGGGCGCTGTGGAAAAGAGCGCTAAGGCACATGGTATACCGCCTGACATCGAACGATGAAACCGGCGTGCCTGCTTACGCGGGAAACTTCGGACTGATCGATGCGCGGCTGGCGGAGCAGATTATTGCCCTTAAGGAAAATGATCCGAGCCTGCCAACGTTGCGGCATTGGCTGGGATTCAAACAAATCGGCATTCCAGTGCATCGAGCCCGGCGCCATGCAGGCGGAATACGGCGCCGGCTGCGCGCAATATCGCGATTCACAAGAGTTGCCCTCTACTCGGCGGCTCCGCCAACGCTGTTTACCTGGCTGGGTTGGATGGCGCTGGGCATTGTTATGTACGTCGGCGGATACGCGGCCTATTGCCAGGTATTTACCGAGGGGCCCGTGGCCGGCTGGTCGCTGCAATTGATATTGGTCAGTTTATTCGTGGGTTTGAACGCGCTGGGCATTGGGATGTTGGGCCACTATTTGCTGCGGATTTACGATCAGGTGCGTGGCAGGCCGCTGTACGTGGTCGACCGGACTGTGAATTTCGCCGCCGCAGAAATCCGAGAGGCCGAATTGTCGGCGGCCGCACTGCACGATGACCCGGCGGCGGCACACACGAACGCACTCAATCTGGACCAACTCGACCCGCTGGAAATCGAAGATAATTGGGACGATACCTACCAGCATTTGCTCAATGACGCGCAAGGCCTGTTGGAATTGGGCGCCCTGGCCCGATCGGAGGCCGACGATCTGGCGGATCGCGAGTGCCGCCAATCGACAACCACGACGGGCATTTCAGACATCGTGGCGCCCAACGCCGAGGCTCCCGCAGCAGAAGAGCCGCGGGTCATCAAGCTTTCCGAATTGCGACAATAGCGACGTCTCGGCTCTCCGTCGCACGTCGCCTCTCGTTGCTCTCCCCTGCCATAAAAACACACAAACGGCTTGACCCGCCGTGGCGGGGAGCCGTTTGCGTGATTGAGATAAGAAGGCCGGCCGCTTGGGCTGGCCCAGTTGTTATTAACCGAACTCGACATCCCAACAGGATCGGGGTAGCCGGATACGGCGGGCATGACCCGGCCGGCGATTGGATCGCCTGGGCGTGGGTGCTGTGCCCGCCGTTGGTTTGTGATTGACTCGACCGCAACGATTACGTGAATCGTTCTTGGGTTCGCAGTGGGGCCGGCTCGCTCGAGGCGAGTCCGGGCTTACGCCCTAAATGCGGCGGACCGCGGTGCGGCAATCTGTTGGCTACGTGATTCCTATTGGATGGGGTTGGTGTTTAGTGACCGCAACCGCACGACGGCGCGCAACCGCAGCTGGATTCGCAACCGCAGCCGCATTCGCAGCAGCTATTGCAGCAGCGGTGGAACCAGTGGCAGTGGTGGTGATGGCAGCAATCATCGCAGCAGCTATTGCAGCACGAATTGCAACCGCAGTTAGCTTCGCAACCGCAGCTCTTTTCGCAACCGCAGCTCTTTTCGCAACCACAGCTCTTTTCGCAACCGCAAGAATTGCAGCAGCTAGCTTCGCAGCAAGGATTGCAGCAGCGATGCAGCCAGCCAAACAAATGGCAGTGGTGTTCGCAGCAGCAGCTGTCGCAGCAAGGAGCGGCACAGCAGGATTGTTCACAACAGCAAGACGGCTCACAACAGCCGCCGCCATGATGGAACGCCTTGGCATCGGCAGCGTTCAGCATCAAGAAGGCGCCGGCCAGCACAGCCGCCGCCAACACAATACGACGTTTCATTTCAAAGGCTCCTGGACGAACGAGGGAGGATCGGCACGCAAAAACATTCGCCAACTGGGTCGGCATCCACAATCGCCCGCCTTCGCATTCCGCGTTGGTTTGGCAGAGGTCGATGAGGACACGCCGGACTTCCGTGGCATGACCTATGCCGTGATATCGACCCGCTGGCACGCACCAATTAGCCAGATCGCCCATTTACGGCACGCAGCAGACATTCCGCGTTCCGCAAACTCCGTGAGTGCTTTGGATGCCGAAAACGACAAGGGTTGCCGCTTAGAGCGGATAATGCGGGCCCGGTTGCCGCGCTACCGTTACTAACGGTACGTGCGGCAAATATGCGGCGTACTTCGCCGTCAGAATTGCTTTCTTAGGCAACAAAATTTTGCGCGCGCTAATGTGCGGCGGCGGACGAGGAAATGTCGTCTTTCGCGCTGTCGATCAGCGATTCCGCTTCCTTACGGAACAGCTCGAGCGTGGCTTGCCGGTTCCACATCGGCGACGAAGCGATTTCTTTGTCGGTGGCGGCCTGAAGTTCCGCCAGCATGCGTTTTGCTTCGTCGTGTTCGCCGAGCTTCCAGTTCGTCATGGCGAGAAAGAATTTTGGGTACGCCGCTGTGGTCAGTCTGGAGTCATTTTGCTCGGCTGTGGCGATGCAATCGACAAGCGTCTTTTGGGCCGCCTGGTAGTTTCCCGCGCGATACAGCAGAATTCCTACAGTATCAAGATACGATTCGTTTTGCGGCGATTTTTCGACCAGTTTTTTGGCAAGCTCTAGCGGCTGATTGAAATCGTCGGCCGACGATTGATCGAGGCCAAAGGCCCAGGTTAGCCAGCGCCGTTCGAGGTCTCGATCGGAGGCGGCGAACTGCCTAAGCATGGCCTGACAGGTGGCGCGATACCCCGCCTTGTTGCCGCCTTTGAGTCGAATCAAAGCGATTTTGTATTGCGAATCGGCGGTGGCGTGCCGCTCGTCGACTTTGTCGAAATCGTTTGCCGCCGACTGGTAATCCCCTGCGCCGGCGTATGCAAAGGCTTCGGCAACCAACGCATCGTTGTTCTTGCCTTCGGTCAGTTTGCATGCTTTTGCGGCGAGTTCGAGGCCGCGCTTCGGATGTTGTAATTCAGGGACGGGCGAAAGGGCCAGTTCCATGACAAACTCACGGAAAAAGGCGTAATCGATGTTGTGCGAGTCGCCTTCGTCGAGGGTTTTGGTGAAAATCCGATACATGACTTCCTGAATTTCTGCCGCTCGCTCGGGGCGTTTCAGGCGTACGTACAAATCTTCCATGTTGCCCAGCGGGGCGGCGCGCCGCGCGTTTCCTGTTGCTTCGATCTCTTTTAGTTGTGGCCGCACGGCGTCCAGCACTTCCAGAGCGTGCTCGTCATCACCTGTGCGCTGGAGGCTGTCGGCATAGCGCCACGCGGCGAAGAGGGAAGCGACGTGCGTCGGGCCCAATACGCGATTGCGGACTTTCAAGAGTGGCCCGAACACATCGGCGGCTTCTTTGAATCGTTGAAGCTCGTACAGACACGAGGCATAGTTGTAGGCGGCGTACATCGCTTTTGGATCGGCTTCGCCCAGGATTTCCTGCAGGCCGCGTGCGGCGGGTTCGGCGAACTGAAGTGCCTTTTGATTGTCGCCCAGCCAGCGAAGAACCCAAGAATAGTTGTATTCGGCTTCCAAAGTGAGCGGGTGTTTTGGTCCGAGCGAGGCAAGGGCGATGCGGTACGTGTGTTCTCCGACTGTGAGATCTTCCGGGTCGTGCAGTTCCATTAGCACCAAGGCCAGGAATATTCCGGTTGCAATCGTATCTGGATGGCCTTGGCCCAAGACCTTGGTTTGATCGGCGAGGGCTGACAGCAAAGTGGCTTTCGCCCCTTCGTAGTCGCTATTGGAGTAGAGTGCACGCCCTAAATAGGAACGGCTTTTCAGCACCGCGGGGTCGAGACTACCGACCAGGGGCTGGCGGGCGGCGATGGCCTGTTCGAATTGTGCGACAGCTTGCTTGGGCTGGTCGAGGCTGTGGTACACTTCGCCGAAGCGATCGCGCACCACGGCGCGCTGCAAAGGATCGTCCGGAAAGCGTTCGTCGATTTTGGTTTCGGCGGCGTCTAAGGCTTCCGAAAGTCCGATGCCGGCGCGTCCGCCGCGGTTAGGGTCGGCCTGGCCGAACACGGTATCGGTGAAGAATGCATTGACGCCTTCGGCGCGCTTTTGCTCGTGCTCAGCTTTGGCCAGCGAGTTTTTTGCGGCAGCGGCTTCACGGGATGCAGAAGCGGCGAAGTAGGACGACGCGGCAATGCCGGCGGCGAGTATCACAAACACTGTCGCGGCCAAACTGGCCACCATCGGATTGCGGCGGCACCAGCGCCAGGCGCGCTCGGGGCGGCCGGTGGGGCGGGCTTGGATGGGTTCCTTCTTGAGGCAACGCTTGAGATCGTCGGCAAGTGCCTGCGCGGTTGGATAGCGTTTGGCCGGATCTTTTTGCAGGCATTTAAGGGTGATGGTTTCCAGGTCGCGCGAAACGGCAGCTTTTAGTTTGCGGGGGCTAGGGGGCTCTTCGTTGAGAATTTGCACAATGAGCATGCGTGCATCGCCGCGGAAGGGGAGCTCGCCGGTGAGCAGTTCGAACAAGATCACGCCCAGGGCGTAGACGTCGCTGCGGCGATCGGCTCGGTGCCCTTCGCCGCGGGCTTGCTCGGGGGACATGTAAGCCGGCGTGCCCAGCACCTGGCCCTCGACGGTCATCGCCACTTCACCGCTTTCGCGTCGGGCCAGGCCGAAATCGATGATGTGCGGATGGCCGTCTTGATCCAGCATGATGTTGCTGGGTTTCAAATCGCGGTGGATCACGCCAGCTTCGTGGGCATGGTGCAGGGCTTCTGCGATTTTGATCACCAGCTCGATTGCTTCGCGGGAGGTTAGCCGCTGGCCGGAAAGCCACTCGCTGAGATTTGCGCCGTCGATATAATCGGTGACGATATAGACCGTATCCGATTCGCGCCCCACTTCGTGCACGCCGGCGATGCTGGGATGATTCAATTGCGCCGCTGCGCGGGCGTCACGCAAAAACGCGTCGGTTTGCTGCGGATCAAGATCGCGCTGCCGGGGAATTTTTATGGCGACGGTGCGCTGCAACTGGGTATCGCGGGCTTTCCACACGCTGCCGTAGCGGCCTGCCCCAACTTGTTGCAATAACTCAAAGTGTCCGAGAATTTGGACGCCGGGCCGGTAGGAGTACGTGGCATCGTGGCCTGTCAGGCTGAAGCTCGAGCCGCAGGCCGGGCAAAGCATATCGGCCCAGGATTCTTGCTCTACAGAATCGAACGGGGCATGGCAGTGCGGACAGCGGATTTGCATGCGCGCCTCTTGGAAGCTCGCAACAGAGAAAAATGAGAACCCTGTGATTATCCGTTGCCGCGGAACGCTTGTAAATCAAGCGCGGCGCGCTGCAGCGATCAACGAGCCGGCCATGGAAAGGGCCAACAGATAGGGCACCGGGTTGCTGCCCAAGGCGTTGAGCACGGTGCCGCCGGCGGTGAAGCAGTGGGTGACCCAGTCGGGATGGCCGTATTTTTCCAATGCGGCCCCGCCCTCGCCGCCGCCGACATAGACTTCGACGCCGGCATCTTTCATGCGTTTTAGTTGGGCGATGAAATTTTTGGTGCCGGTTTCGAAGCGCGGGTCTTCGAACATGCCGAAGACGCCGTTGTGGAAGGCGACCGGTTTGTTGCCGGATTTTTTCGAGGCATCGATGAATTCGCCGATTCTTTGTGCGAAGTATTCGCTGGTTTTGGGCCCCACGTCGAATTGTTGATCGCTGGGGCCGATGGTTTCAGAGGCTCGACCGTCTTGCAGGATAAAATCGACGGGCAAGACGAATTGAATTCCTTTGGCGCGGCCTTCGCCGATCATGCGTTTGGCCTGTTCGATGCGATCGCGCGGGATGAAAAAAGGCTTGTCGGAATTTTTGGGATCTTCTGCGACGCCGAGGGAGAATTGCTTTCCGTCGAGCTCGGCGGCGGCTTTTTTGAGCGCCATCGCCAGCGAGCCGGCGGTGAATACCCAGCGGATGGTGCCGCGATCGATCATGGCTTGCATGTCGTCGAGCTTGTCGGTTTTGAGGCCGCTGAACACGACCAGTTGCGCTTGCAGGCAGCGCTGCATGGGGCCGTCGAATTCGTTCGCCACGTAGCTGCCCAAGGCCACGCGATTCATTGCGGCCGGCACGATTGTCGATGAAGCATCAAGGCTGCCGGCCGAAAGCGCCTCATTGACATAAACCTTGGCTACCTTGTCGGCGAACTCATTCGCAAATTTCGCCAACTTCGGCGCCAGCGACGGCAAGTCGCCGGGCGTGGCGCCCCACATAACCCGTTCGATGGCGTAGCGCCGCGTGTTTTCCAACACCAGCACGTCGCCGGGCTGGGCCCTGCGGATTGCTTCCGCCGCGGCGGGGGTGATCGTCAGGGACGATTCATCGAGCCAGTCGCTAATTAGCAGCACTTTTTTATTCAGCAATTCGCCTAGCCGCGCCGCCACTTTCGCCAGCGACCCTTCGGGCTTGCGGCCGATGTGCCCGAAGATGACCTGTTTCCAGCCGTGCTCGATGCCGAACTTGAGCGTGTCGAGCATTGAGCGCAAGCGCTCATCCCCTTCGCCGATTTTCGCTCCAGGTTTGGCATCGACATCGCCGCGCACGAGAACGGCCGTGCCGTTGGGAACATCCGCCAGCGATTTCAAGCGCGGAATGGCCGCCAGATATTCGCCCAGAGTTTTGTGCGGCGCGGGCGACGCACCCAGCAAAGCGCGACACCACTGCAGCATTTTGTCGTCAGTCACGTGCATGACCGACAAGATAGCAAAAACTTTTTGCCGGCGTCAGGAGGCGCGAGGCACGTGATTCCAGCTACTTGCCAACCGGCTCGACTTGCCAGGCTTCGAGCACTCCCTTTTTGTCGCCGTCCGGCTTTTCCAACAGGCTAGCGATGAGCAGCACGTGCTTGTCACCGAAGTTGGCGGCTGCCAGGCCAGTCAGGCCGCTGCCGGTATTGAATTTGTCGAGCGGCTTGCCATCGGCGGCCAGAATGTGCACCGATCCGTCGGCGCCGGCCAGCAGCCATTGTTTCGATCCATCGCCGGCAACATCGCCGGTGGTGACGGTTTCGACAGGCCGGCCCGAAACGCCGCTGGGCAGCGCGTAGTTCCACAGTTGCTGGCCATCGAGCGAAATTCCCACGGCTTCGTTGGTGCCATCCGGCGTTATGGCCAGCGCGCAATAACTATTCTTGTTGTCGCCTTTCAAATCGGCGCCATACAGCACTCCCACAAATCGATTGGGAACCACGATCTCGCCTTGCGGCTTGCCCTCGGCGCCAAACGCTACGATTGTGCCGCGGCTGTGGGTGCACAATAGCTTGCGTTTACCGTCGGCATCGGGGTCGGTCGTTGTGCAAGGCAGAGCGAATTGCAGCGTGCGTTCGCGCCACAGGCGATTGCCGTCGAGCGAAACGCCTTGCAGACCCACGTCGCCCCAGTAGCCGACGTATAGATTCTGCGTGCCGTCGCCGGTGAGATCGGCGAGCTGCACGCCGCCGATCTTCGCGCCGGCGGAATCTTCCGGTTTCGGGAAAGTGAGCACAAGCTTCCAGGCGTCGTCGAACACGTAAAGCTGCGATTGTCCGCTGGCGCAGGCGGCAAACACGCGATTTCCTTTCCCGTCGACCGCGGTGCGCAGATAGCTGGCCATTGCCTCGGTGGGGATATCCAAGTCATGTCGGGCTACCGTTTTGCCGTCCTGATCGACCTCTGCAACCACACGGGCGCCGTCGAACACCAAAACTCGCGGCGATTTATCCTTGCCTTCCACCACCAACACATTTCCGGGGTCTTTCAGATCGGCGGCCGTCCACAGCTTGGTCAGCTTGAGCGCGGCCGGATCGCTGTGCGGCGCGATTTCAGCGGGCTTCAATTCCTCGACCAATTGCCCGCTGACCTTGGCCCCCTCGGGCACTTCGAACTTGAAGGCCACGTCGTCGATGGGCTGATTGATCTGGGCGTTGTTGCAATTGACCACCAGCGACGTGGTTTTCTCTTGCCCCTGGTCCAGGCCTGCGGCGGCATTCGACGGCGGCAGTTCCAGCCGGCGCAGCAGATTTGATTGTTGATCGATCCACATCACCATGGGGCCGTTAGGCATTTCCACTTCCACGCGATTGCACGCCTGACTGTCGATCGATTCCGGCGACAGCAATTTCGGCGGGGACTTGGCTTCCGCCAGCAAGTGCGCCACGGTGCCGTCGGCCGTCAACAGCGGCAACTGCGGCGGCGGTCCGGCCGGACCTTGCAACAGGGTGGCCCCCAGTTGCAGATCGCTGACCACGTCTTCCGGCGTGATCTTTTGCGGCGCGGCAACTTTCAACACGATGTTGGCCACTTGCGGCACCGAGGCGTAAAAATCCTTGCCGTCGATCACCACTCGGGCACCGTAACAATCCATCCGTAATTTGTTGGGGCGGACATAGGCAATCGAAAAATCGAAGGCTTGTTCCAACGATTCGCCGTTGCGCTGAAAACGCCTGAGCACCTGGCCGTTGTCGGCGTAACTGTTCGCTTTGGCGTACACCGACTCCATATCCTTGAGCACCTGCTCGGCCGAGCGCGTTTCCGTGGCGGCCGCGGTCGTGGCTGCGGTTGCGACAGGGGTGCTATTGCCCGGCGCTAGGCTGCTTGCATTGCTGGAGGAAGCCGATGGGTGCGAAGCGTTCGCGTCGCCGTCGCGGCCGCAGCCGCTTGAAATCGTCAAGAGCGCCAGCATCAACACGCCGCAGGAAAACCAGGGGGAGAATTTCATTGTCGAATGTTTGAGTGGAAGTGTGGCAATACCTGTGCCGGCTCACGTCGAACCGCGCGCGAATTATCGACATACCAACCAGCTTGGTAAAGCTCGAATTCTTGACCCCACGCAAGCCGCGGCACTAAGATCGCGATGTTGCTAGCACGGTATTGCGCGGGCCGAAAGGCCGCTTGAAGAGGGATGATCGCTGATGCCCACGCCTTCGGCTGAATTCGAGACCCAATACCAGGCGCTGACCGGGGGCGTGGGGCTGGTGGATTTCAGCGATCGCACGCAAATCGAGCTCACGGGCGCCGACCGAGCGAGCTTCTTGCACAATCTCTGCACCAACGCCGTGCGCGAGCTCGAGCCGGGCCAGGGCTGCGAAGCCTTCTTGTTGAACGTTAAAGGTCATGTGATCGGCCACGTGTTGGTATTCGTGGGTCCGAATTCCATCGTTTTGGAAACCGTTCCCGACCAAGCGGAACAATTACTGGCCCATTTCGAGCGCTATTTGATCCGCGAAGATGTGCAGCTTCACAACCGTTCGCGTGAATGGGGCGAACTGCTGGTGGCGGGCGCGCACGTCGACGTGCTGCTGGCCGACCACGGTTGGCCGACGCTCGACGAGAGATTGGCTCATACCGCCGCGAACTTGGCCGCGCATCCGGTTTGGTTGCGGCGCGTGGATTTTGTCGGGCCGCGCGGATACCTGGTGGCCTGCACTCGCGAGGCATTGGACGACGTGGTCCATTTGCTATTAAACGCCGGCGCATTTCGCTGCGGCAGCGACGCCTGCGAAGCGGCGCGGATTGAGCAGGGCACGCCGTGGTTCGGCCGTGATATTACCGAGGACAACCTGCCGCAAGAAGTCGATCGCAATCAAATGGCGATCAGTTTCACCAAAGGCTGCTATCTGGGACAAGAGACTGTGGCCCGCATCGATGCGTTGGGGCACGTGAATCGGCTGCTGCGCGGCGTGAAGTTTTCCGGTGATTCGATAGTCGAGCCGGGCACCGAACTGTGCGCTTCCGGCAAGGTCGTGGGACATGTTACTTCGGCGTGTTGGTCGCCGCGGCTGGTGGCGCCGTTGGCTTTAGCGTTTGTGCGACGTGAATTTGATCGTCCCGACATGCAGCTGGCTTCCATTGCCGGTTCGGCCGAAATAATTCCACTACCGGCAGCCGTGGGAAAACTTTCAGCTTAATCGCGGTGAATCGGCCAGGATCATCTGCTCAGGCAAGCACCCCAGCCAATTGCGCACGCGATCGAGCACAGCCCCATCCTGCGGCACCTGGCCCACGATGCGATATTTGCCGCCGCTGAGGATGTGATGCAACATTTGCAGCCGCTTTCCCGCTTCTCCCAAAAACTGCGCTGTCTCGAGCGGTGAAAGTTCGCGGCGCACCAGATTCACCGATTCCGCGGTCCGCTGCCGGGTGAGCTCGATCAGCCGGCCGCGCTCGGCCTTCAGCAGCTTGCCTTCGAAGTAGCCGCGCCGCAGCTCGCACGCCGAATTGAATTGATACACCACGTCCTGCCCGAAGAAAAAACTGGCGGCGCCGTCGCGGCGAAAGCCGGCGACGACTGCTTCTGCCAGGCCGTGGATTTGCAATTCCACGCGCTGGACCAGGGCCGTGGCTTCGCGAAGCAAATCTTCCCGTTCTTCTTCGTCGCGCGCCATGTGCAATCCTCTCGCCCCTCGACCCTGCACCACGTACATTAACGGCTAATGACCGCTTCTTCTACTGGCCTGACGTTTGGCATTTATCCGTTCAGCATGGCGGGCATGGCCAGCGGTGTGGCCGCGGGTCCGCCGGACGATTTGCAGCGGCTGCCTGGAATTATCGAGCGGCTGCGCGGTGGGCGGAATTTCTTGCTTCGGACTTATGCCCCTTATGCGGGCTCCGAATCGGTGCCGGGCATTTACGGAATGCTCGATTTGTGCGCTGTGTCGAACATGGCGTGGGATTTTGTACTTACTTTTCGCGCGGGGCATGAAAAGCTGGACGGCTGGCTACAAGTAATTCGCGACATCGTTGCGCGGCACGGGAAAACGCTGAACACGCTGCAAATAACCAATGAACCAAACCTCACGCACGCACCTGATGCCGGCGACGGCTCGCAACCGCAAGTGCGCGAAGCGCTGGTGCAAGGCGTGCTCGCCGCCAAGGACGCAAGGCAAGCGGCCGGCGCGACGGTGAAGATTGGCTTCAACGCGGTTCCCAGGTTCAATCCGCAGGACGGCTTCTGGGCCAGCCTGCCGAAGATCGATCCCGCGATTGCCAAGGCGATTGACTACGCGGGATTCGATTTTTATCCCGACGTGTTTGGCGACGCCATCGCGTTGGAGAACCTGCCGGCAGCGGTGGAAAGGCTGTTGCGCGATTTTCGGACGCGTGACTTACCGGCCGCAGGCATTTCGGCCGACGTGCCGCTGCGCATTTGCGAAACCGGTTGGCCCACCGGCCCGCAGCGCTCCTACGAGCGCCAAGCATTGGTGCTGGAGTCGGTGATTCGCACCGTCCACCGGTTGCGGAGCGAATTGAACATCACGCACTACGAGCTGTTTGGGCTGCGAGACGCCGATAGCGGCAATGACAACTTGTGCTACCAATTCGGCATCATGCGCGACGATTACACGCCGAAGCCGGCCTTCGAGGTGTACCGCGATCTTATCCGCGAGTTGGGTCGGTAGCGCCGAAGGAGAACGTTCCCGACGGCGAATCAACTGGTGCCAGTTGGCCGGGCACATTCGCGTCGGCAGGCACTACGACGTCGTGCACCAGTTTGATCGACCGCGGCTGCGGCTCCAACTGCATGATCTGCCGTATTTCGTCGCGGATCAAGAAGAACGTTTCGACCACCTGGGCGTCCCATTGCTTGCCGGCCCCTTCATGCAGGATGGCGTCGATCTGTTCGTCGGGAATGCCTTTACGGTAGGGGCGATCGCTCGACATGGCGTCGAAGGCGTCGGCCACGGACACGATGCGGGCGAAATACGGAATCTCGTCGCCCGACAGGCCAAATGGATATCCCTTTCCGTTCCAGGCCTCGTGGTGATGGCGCACCACAGGCAGAACCTGGTCGAGCTGCTTGATGTCTTTGAGAATGCGGTAGCCGATTTCGGCGTGCAGCTTGATGTGTTCGTATTCGGCTTCGGTGAGCTTGCCGGGTTTGCGTAGCACCTGGTCGTCGATGCCGATCTTGCCGATGTCGTGCAGCAGCCCCGAGAGGTAAATTGTTTCCAAATCGTTAATACTGCAGCCCAATTCGCGCGCTAGCCGTACGGACACGCGAGCCACACGATCGCTATGACCGCAGGTGTAGGGGTCTTTGGCGTCGATCGCTGAGGTTAGCGCCCGCACCACGCCGGCCATGAACTCGCCTTGCTGGCGATACAGTTCGACGTTGCCGGCGTGAATTCCCAGGATAGCAGCAACGGACGAAAGCAAGTTTGCTTCCGCCGAACCGAACTCTCCTTCGCCGGTATGATTAAAGGCGGCCAGCCAACCGAACAGCCGTTCTCCTTCGACCATGGGCACGATCACCACTTGCCGCACCTTTTGCAAGTGCCATTGCAGTTCGTGCCGCTGCGCGGAGTTGATGACTACCGGCCGCGGTTGTTCATTCAGGTTCAGCACTTCCAGCAGGTTACTGAAGCCGGCGGCGTCAATCGAACATCGTCCGAATTGCAGGAATTCGGGCGCGGACAGATTGGCGGCAGGGTTTTTAGCGTTTTCGAGATTGGGAGAGAGCGCGAGGGCGAAACCTTCCGCCGGAATCGCTTCCGACAGCCAATTCATTGCCATTCGGCTAAGATTTTCGTTCGAACCGGACAGCTTTAAATTCTGCGTGAGCCGATACAGCAGGCTGATTTCTTCGTAGCTGACCAGCAGATTTTCGGAAAGCGCATCGTTTTCCCTTTCCACCGCCTGCAGTTGGGTTTGATTGTTCCAGCAGGCCACCGCCAATTCCGCCACGGCGATTAATCGTTCCGCATTCCAAACTGTTTGTTGCCGTGCCCATTCGCTGGTCGGCTGCGAGTCGTCCGCCAGACGCTTGGCCGATCGCGCGATGATCGTCGGGTCGGCTTGCCGCACCACGAACGGGGCCAAAGCCGCCAGTTGCGGACGGGCGCCGCCTGGGATCGGCAAGGCGAGCAGCACGATTGGTTCTTCTTCGGCCACAAACGCCGGCCGCCCACGACCAATCAGTTCACGGCAAACTGCTGCACGTAGAGCGGGATCGCCACCCAGAACGAGACTTCCTTGATAGAGATATTCCGCAGCGCCGATGTCCAGCACCGAGAACTCGACGCCGAACCAGTGCTTGAGAGAGGCGCGCAGCGCGTCCACGGTGGAGTGGCAAACTTCGCCGTTGGTTTGTTGCGGCGCGATGGTCAGCTTGCGATCGGACAATGCCATAATCTTCAGCCCCGAAATGGCGACAAAATATCGCCGTTCGCCGAGGAAATATCGGTGTCTTTGAGACTCTAGGTCACACCGCAGATAGCGGCAAAAACGCTGGAAAAACCGGCGGCTTTCGGGACGAGACGAACCGGCGAAAAGCCGCAAAATGGCCTGCAGTTCTGCCGTGCCAGATGGTTTGAGGGGCTTGGGCGGCTCAGCCGCTAGGCAGCGATTCTAGCGCTGGTGCCGACTGTGACGATCGTGCCGCACGGCAGGCTTGAAGACTCGAGCCGACGCGTTCGCAAATGCTGCACGCCGCCAAGCCGAATCGAAAGAAACCCGAGGCAAGAAACTCCAGACGCTGCCTGTTACGACTGCAGCCGATCGCGATAACGGGCGCTCACGCGCTGCAAGAGTGCCCGCTCTTCGGGCGAGATGGCGTCGATGCCCAATTCTTTGACGCGCACTAGAATGCCGTCGACGCGGCGCTCTTCTTCCCGTTCAATTTGCCGCATCCGTCGCTGCTTAACCTCGCGTCGTTCGCGAAGCCAGCGCCGGACCGGGCCGACCCGTCCCCAGCGCGGAGCATTGGCGCTGCGTTCCAAGCTGGTGTAGCCCTCGGAAAAATCGTAGCCGAACAGTTCTTCGTCGTCATCTTGCTCCTCGATGCGCCGGCTTTCTTGCCGCGCGCTGAAGTGCAAGTAGATGGCCATCAGCACCAGCGGCGTCCAGGCAGGCACCAGGCGAAAATCTCGCGGGTGATACACCCACCACGCCAGCAGACAAAGGCCCAGGGCAATCACGGTGCCGCTGCGGCTGACCACGCGAACCGCCACACGATAGCCGGTGACCGGCCACAGCACGCTGCGCAGGGCACGGCCGCCGTCCAAGGGCGCGGCCGGCAGCAGATTCACTAGCAGCAAGAGCCAATTGATCCAAAACGTCATCCGCAGAGCCACCAACCAATTGGCGCCGTCGAGCAGGCCGGAGGGATACAGCGGTTGCAAGAACAGGTCGTAGAGTCGCGCGCCGCTGACGACCAACGCCGACCCGGCAATCATGGCCAAAACCAGATTCACCAAGGGCCCGGCGAGCGACACCATCACCTCGCGGTGCGATTCGTGCGGCACATTCGGCGGGTGCATTCCGCCTAGCGGCCCCAGCACGATCAGATCGACGCTGCCGCCCAATCGCCAGGCCATTAGGGCGTGGCCCAATTCGTGCAGCACCACGCTGGCCACCAAGATGCCAACCCACATGAAACCGTGCACGACGGCCAGCCACGGGTCTTCAGCGGCGCTGGTACGGCCCGTGAGATAAAGCGCCAACACGGCGACCACAATGAGGGAAACATGCGCTCGAACGCGCACGTTGCCCCACCACCCGCAATTCATTGCCCAGACGTTAAAGTCGCGCATGAACAGTGTTCCGCCGAAAGTTTCGCCCTAGAAAAGCGCGACCCTTGGTGCCCGGCGCCGCAAGTCGTATCTTAACAACCGGTCTGGCCGCGGGTCAATTAACCGGCAGACAATCGATTGGATAGTGTTTTGATCCAGCTTTCACGCAGGCTTTTTTTATGGCCCCCGAGCCGGAAATATTGCTTGAGGCGGGGCGATTTCGCGTGGTCCGCATATCGCGCCGCCTCGCTGATGGCACGCTCCACCAGCGGGAAGTGGTCCAACATCCTGGGGCGGTGGTGATTCTGCCGCTGCTGCCCGATGGCCGCGTTTGCTTGATTCGCAATTACCGGATGACGGTGGGCGAAACGCTGTTGGAGCTGCCCGCCGGCACCCTGGAGTCCGGCGAAGACCCCGCCGAAACCGCTCGCCGCGAGCTGATCGAGGAAACCGGCTACCGCGCCGGTAGTTTGGAAAAACTGCACGAGTTCTACATGTCGCCGGGTGTGATGACGGAGCGAATGCACCTGTTTTTGGCCAACGATTTGACGCCCGGCGTCGCCGCGCTGGAACCGGAAGAAGAAATCCAAACACTACTGGTCGCTTGGGAAGAAGCGATGCGGCTGGTGGATGCCGGGCAGGTGCGCGACGCCAAATCGCTAGTGGCTTTGTTGCTGTACGACCGCCTGCGGAAACAGCCGCGTTGAAAGCCGATTGCGGTTCAGCTTCGCCGCATTGCCCGCTGAATATCGCGCTGGGCCGACTTTCGCTTGAGCACTTCGCGCTTGTCGTGCAGTTGGCGGCCCTTGCACAAACCTAAGAGCACCTTGGCGCGGCCTTCGGTGAAATACATTTTCAATGGAATCAGCGTCAGCCCTTTTTCCTTCGCTCGGGCGGCGAACTTTTTGATCTCGCGGCGGTGCATCAATAGCTTTCGCGGCCGCTTGGGCACGTGATTCAAGCGATTGGCCTGCACGTACTCCTGGATTTCGCAGCCTACCAGCCAGGCTTCACCGTCTTTCAATCGGCCGTAGGCTTCTTCCAGCGACAAGTGCCCGGCACGCAGGCTTTTCACCTCGCTGCCCACGAGCACGATGCCGCACTCCAGCGTATCGAGCACTTCGTACTCGTGCCGGGCTTTGCGGTTTTGCGCGATGAGCCGCTCGTTGTCGTGCTCGCGATCGGCGGCGGCTTTTTTCTTGCCGCCTTTTCCAGAGGGTTTTTTGGCCGTGGCTCGTGGTCCTTATTTTGCGATACTCCAAGCCCAGGGGTTGCAACCCCTGGGCTTGGGTACAGTAAACTATCGTACGAGATTTGTAATCATGCAATTGGTCCAGCTCGATACGTCCGTTCATTCTACTGTCGGCCCGCGGCTGCCGCGGTGGCTCAAGAAGAATCTGCCCACCGGCGGCGGTTTGCAGTTTACTTCCAAGCTGATCGACGATCTGCGTTTGGAAACGGTGTGCGAAAGCGCCAAGTGCCCCAACCGGTTGGAATGCTGGTCGCAAAAAACCGCCACGTTCATGATTCTGGGCAACGTTTGCACGCGGCCTTGCGGTTTTTGTTCGGTGCCAAAGGGGAAAACCGAGGCCATTGAGCTCGACGAGCCGGATCGCGTAGCCGAAGCCGCCGCCCGACTGGGGCTGCGCCACGTGGTGATTACCTCGGTGACTCGCGATGATCTTGCCGACGGCGGCGCGGAGCATTTTTATGAGTGCGTGCTGGCTGTGCGGCACAGAACTGGCGCGGCCGTGGAAGTGCTCACGCCCGATTTTCTTGGCAAGGTTGGTGCTTTGGAGCGCGTAATCGAGGCCGCCCCCGAAGTGTTCAATCACAACACTGAGACCGTGCCGAGGCTGTACCGCAGTGTGCGCGGCCGGAAAAGCGAATATCGCAGGACCTTGAGGTTGCTCCGCCGCGCGAAAGAGCTCGATCCCGCGATCAAAACCAAAAGCGGCCTGATGCTCGGCCTGGGCGAAACTCGCGAAGAACTTTTCGACGTGTTGGCCGATTTGCTGGACGTTGGCTGCGACATGCTCACGCTGGGGCAGTACCTGCAACCCTCGCCGCTGCATTTACCTGTCGTGCGCTATGTTCCGCCGGAAGAGTTTGATGACCTGGGCCGGGCTGCGAGAGCGATGGGTTTCCGCCGCGTCGCCAGCGGCCCCTTCGTGCGATCGAGCTACCATGCCGGCGAAATGGCGGAATAAGCTCGTCGCACTCACTTCTCACTATTTCAACAGTTCCAGCGTTCCCCAGGTGCTGGGATCTTCTCGATACGGCAGCTCTGGTGGGCAGCAGAAGGTGTGCTCGCCAATTTCACGATCGATCACGGCCCAGTGGAAGCCGAGTTTCGGGTGGTCGGCCGGTTCGTAGCTTGTGAGTGCCGTCGCTGGAATGTGAATATCGAGCCGATAGCCGTCGCTCAACTTGTGATGCACCACTTGCAGCGTCCCCGGCCGCACTGGCTTTGCATTTTCTCGAGCCCGATTGATCAGCACCTGATCGGCCACGGGTTGATCTAACCGATGCCCGCCGCCGGTCGGCAAAAACGCGAACTGATGGCAGAATCGGCTGGCGCGGTGAATGTTGTGCGTATCGCGGGTATCGATCCACACGTAGAACCCGTCGCTATCCTCGATGCGGTTTTCCCGGCACCAGGGGGGCTGTTTCTTCCCGCTGACGGCAACCGAGAATGAAAGACCCTGTTCGCTCCACGCGGCTCGCACGGCGGCGCGCTGCGGGGCGTCGTCCAGCTCTCCAAAACTGGGCAACAAAAATTCATCGCCCAGCTCGACGCCGCGCGGCGACCAAAGCGCCGCCGAATGCCGGCATGGCACCGCAAAGCAGAACAAGAAACTTGCGGGCAAAAGTTGGTTTGACATATTAGTTGCTCGCCGCTAATTGTTTCTTTCGAAACAAGGGCCGGTCATCATCTCCATTTTGAATCGACGCCGCGTGCTCGCGCAAGAATTTCGGCAGATCGCCGCGGTGCAAATCGTCCTCGGCGATGAACCGCAGCTTGATGATGTCGATCTCCTCTCGCGAGCCGTCGAATTCCGGCTCGACACCCAACTCCGCGACGCGGCCCATCGTAAATCGACCCTTGGGCCCCGACAAAATCAATTCCACGCACGTTGGCTTCTTGGTCCACACGCGAATCCAGGGATCGCGCTGCCCTTTGGCCATTGCGGAGACCGTCAGATGGTTGTTCCATAAGAATTGCGCTTCGGGGGCCGCGGATTGGAGCATTTCCAGCAATTCCTCCAACACCGGCGCCTCCCAAGCGATGCGCTTTCCTGGCGGGAAGCCTTTGCGCGCCAGATGCCACTTGCGGCCCAGCACGGTCCAGGGCATTACCGACTCGGGATCCTGCCGCGTGCGCTGCGTGATCTTCTTAAACCCCGCTGCGGCTTGCTCCAAAAACTGCCAGAAGTGCTTGTGATCGATTTCCTCCAGGGAGTGCACTTTGAGCTCGACTTCCTGCCACGGACCGCGCAGCGTGCGCACTTTCACGCGGCGATCGGTGCCGTAAACGGGCAATTCGTGCATTTCGTTCAGCGGCTTCATAGCTAACTTGCCGATCAACTGTTCGCGATTGAATGTGGCCTTGGCCATGCGGAACTTCAGCTTGATGATCCACTGCTCGCCGGTGAGGGCATGCATAAACCAGCCGTCGGTTTTTTTCTCCGCGGCGATTTCGACCACACTGCGATCGCTCCAATTCGTCGGGCTGAATTGGCCGAGTTTTTCGATGCGATCGACGATGCGCTCCAGAATGCGGCCATCCCACTGGCAGGGTTCCCCCGTGCGCCCAACTCGATCGACGGTATGCCACCGCCGCCCGTCGGTTTCCCACGGCATTTTGGCGGCGCGACCGACATCGGTAATTTCCAGATCGCTAAGGCGTTTTTTTGCGGCCGCTTCGAAATCGAACGGTTTGTGCAGCTCGTGTGGCCCGGCGGCCAGCACGGGCTTGAGTGCTGCGGCCGTGTGGGACACGCTCCGCTGCCGCGTCGCGGCTAAACTGGCGACGTCTTCCGGAGTGCCCTCGGCCACGACGTATCCGCCCCCTTCGCCGGCTTCGGGGCCCAAATCGATAATCCAGTCGGCCGTTTTGATCACATCCATGTTGTGTTCAATGACGATCACCGTGTTGCCCAAATCGACCAGCCGATGCAGCACGTCGAGCAATTTGCGCACGTCGTCAAAATGCAAGCCAGTGGTCGGCTCGTCTAACAGGTACAACGTGCGCCCCGTATCCGGGCGGGCCAATTCGGCCGCCAGCTTCACGCGCTGCGCCTCTCCGCCGGAAAGGGTGTGGGCCGGCTGGCCGAGCCGCAGGTAGTCGAGCCCCACGTCGCAAAGAGTTTGCAAAATGCGGCGTATCTTCGGAATGTTTTCGAACAGCTTCAGGGCCCGGCCGCACGACATTTCCAACACGTCGGCGATCGACTGGCCGTGATACATCACCGCCAGCGTTTCCGGATTGTAGCGCCGCCCGCGGCAGGTGTCGCACTCCACCCACACATCGGGCAGAAAGTGCATCTCGATGCATTTTTGCCCGTTGCCTTCGCATGCTTCGCAGCGTCCGCCTGGTGCGTTGAAGCTGAACCGCCGCGGCGAGTAACCGCGTACCTTCGCCTCGGGCAGTTGCGAATACAGTTGGCGAATCAGATCGAACACGCCGGTGTACGTGGCCGGATTGCTGGTCGGCGTATTTCCCAGCGGCTGCTGATCGACGCGGATCACTTTGTTGATTTGCTCGACGCCGCGGATTTCATCGCACGCTCCGGGAATTTCGCCCGCGCGATGTAGCGTTTTGGCCAGAGCCTTGTAAAGCACATCTTCCACCAGCGAGCTCTTTCCGCTGCCGCTGACACCAGTGACTGCCGTCAATGTGCCCAGCGGTAAGCGGACGGTGATGTTTCGCAGGTTGTTGTGGCGGGCGCCGACGATTTCGAGGGAGGCTGGGGCGGAAGCCGGAAGGGGGAGGGCGGATTTCGGCCGCTTGGCGCCGCGCTCCGGCTTGGCAGCCGGCGCTAACGGGCCTCTTCGATTTGTCGGGACAGGGATGGCGCGCTTGCCGCTGAGATATGGCCCGGTGAATGAGCCGCGCGATTTCGCCACTTTTTCCGGCGTGCCGCGGGCCACGATCTGTCCGCCGAATTCGCCGGCGCCCGGACCGAAATCGAGCAATTGATCGGCGCTGCTCACGACTTCGCGATCATGTTCCACCACCAACAGTGTGTTCCCCAGATCGCGAAGTTTCTCCAGCGCGCCCAGCAGCCGGCGATTATCGCGCGGATGCAATCCGATCGTCGGCTCGTCGAGCACATACAGCACCCCGCACAATCCACTGCCCACCTGGCTCGCCAGACGAATGCGCTGCGCTTCGCCGCCGGAAAGCGTGGGGGCTGGGCGGGCCAGCGAGAGATATTCCAAGCCTACATCGACCAGGAACTCCACTCGGCTGGTAATTTCGCGCAGCAAATCGCCGGCGATTTTTTTCTCGTTGCCCGTGGGTTGCCAGGCCTTCAACTCGTCCAGCAGCTTGCCCAGCGGCAGACGGCAAATGTCGTCGATCGTGCGGTCGCGCAGCCGCACCGCCGCGGCCAGTTCATTCAGCCGGCTGCCGCCGCATACTGCGCATTCCACCTCATCGGTGAGATGATCGAGTTGCCCGCGCATGGTGGGCGACATGCGTGCCGCTTCGTCCAGCGCCGGGTAGAGTCCTTTGTATTGGAAGCGGAACAGCGGAGTTTCGCCGCGGGCCGATTTTTTTGCCGGCCAGACGTCGATCCAATCATCCCCTGCCCCGTGCATCACCGTGCGCCGTTCGCGCGATGTTAATTGATCGAAAGGCACGTCGGGCCGAATGCCGGCATGGGCGCACAGTGCTCCCAACATGCGTTCAAACAGCGGTCGATTCGTTTTCGGCCACAGCGCGATGGCCTCTTCGGCCAGGGAAAGTTTGGGATCGCGCACCAGCGCGGCAGGATTGGCGCCCAATTGCGTGCCCAATCCCTCGCATTCCTGGCACCAGCCCAGCGGACTGTTGAACGAAAAACTGTGCGGTGTGAGGGGCTCGAAACTGCGGCCGCAATTATCGCAGGCAAAATGCTGGCTGTGCACTTCCACCCGCCAGCGCGGCTCGGGCACGTCATCCACCGGATAGGCGATGTGCAATACGCCCTTGCCCAGCGACAGCGCTGTTTCCACGCTGCCGGCGATTCGGCTGCGAGCATCGGGGCGGACAGTGATGCGATCGACAATCACCTCTACCAAATGTTTGCGGCGGCGATCGATCGTCGGCGGCTGATCGACGGTGTACGTCTGGCCGTCGATCCGCATCCGCTGATAGCCATTGGCGCGAATTTCATCCCACAGCGCCTCGTATTTGTCGCCGACTCGAATTTCCAAGGGCGCCATCAAATACAGCTTCGTGCCGCTGGCCTCGGCCATCAGTTTTTCGATGACTTCATCGGCCGATTGCGTGCCGATCGGCACATCACATGCCGGACAATACGCTTTGCCGAGCCGGGCCAACAGCACGCGCAAGTAGTCGTAAATTTCGGTGATCGTGCCTACGGTCGAGCGCGGCGTGTGCCCCAAATTCTTCTGTTCAATGGCGATCGCCGGCGAGAGGCCTTCAATGTGATCCAGCTTTGGCTTCTGCATCTGGCCGACGAACTGCCGGGCATAAGAGCTGAGGCTTTCGACATACCGGCGCTGCCCTTCTGCGTAGATAGTATCCATCGCCAGCGAGCTTTTGCCGGAGCCGCTTAATCCGCAGCAGACCGTCATCTTGTCGCGGGGAATTTCGACATCGATGCCCTTGAGATTGTGCTGCCACGCCCCGCGCACGCGAATACTTTGCTCGCCGAAGATTTCGCCGCCGGCTTTGCCGCGCACCGATTTTTTGGGTTTGGAGATAGCATGCCCGGTTAGTGCGGGGGCCAGTGACACAGCCGTATGACAGCCGGCGGTTTTTGAGGCTGCAACTTCTTCCGGTGTTCCGGTCGCCACTATTTCGCCGCCGCCGGCGCCGCCTTCGGGTCCCAGATCGATCAGCCAATCGGCGGTTTTGATGACGTCCAGATTGTGTTCCACAACCAGCACGGTGTTGCCGGCATCGACCAGGTCGTGCAGCACTTTGAGCAGCATCTGGATATCGGCGAAGTGCAAACCGGTTGTGGGCTCGTCGAGCAGATACATCGTGCGGCCCGTGCTGCGCTTCACCAATTCGCGGGCCAGCTTGATGCGCTGCGCCTCGCCGCCGGACAGCGTGGGGGACGGCTGGCCGAGTTTTAGATAGTCGAGCCCCACGTCGTGCAGCGTTTGCAATTTACGGCGGATGTCGGGAATGTTTTCAAAATGCGCGAGTGCCTCCTGCACGTCCATTTCCAAAACGTCGGCGATGTTCTTGCCTTTGAACCGCACCTGCAATGTTTCGCGATTGAAGCGGTGTCCATTGCACACCGGGCAGGTGACCCACACGTCGGCCAGAAAATCCATTTCCAGCCGGTTGGAACCATTGCCTTCGCAGGCTTCGCAGCGTCCGCTTGCTACATTGAAACTAAAGCGTCCCGGCTTATAACCGCGGGCTTTGGATTCGGGCAGCTTCGTATACAAATCGCGAATGTCATCGGCCAGCTTGATATAAGTGGCCGGATTGGAGCGCGGCGTGCGGCCGATGGGGGATTGATCGATGGCAATCAGCTTGTCCAGATGCTCGATTCCCTCGATGCGCTTGTGCTCGCCGGGATTGCCGATGCCTTTGTTCAGATCGCGCATCAGCGCTTCGGCGACGATGTCGTTGACCAGGGAGCTTTTGCCCGAGCCGCTTACGCCGGTGACGCACACGAAGGTTCCCAGCGGAATTTCGACGTCGATATCTTTGAGATTGTTGTGCCGAGCCCCGACGATTTTCAGACTGTTGCCATTGGGCCGATGATCACCATTGATGCGCCGCTGGGCAGGGATCTCGATCTTCCGCTTGCCATTTAGGAACTGCCCCGTCACGCTGCGTTCGGTAGCGATAATTGTTTCCAGCGGGCCATGCGCCACCAGTTCGCCGCCGCGCACGCCGGGGCCCGGGCCGAAATCGACAATCGTGTCGGCGGCGCGCATCGTGTCTTCGTCATGCTCCACCACGACCACCGTGTTGCCTTTGTTGCGCAATTGGCGGAGCGTGTCGAGCAGCTTGTGATTGTCGCGCGGATGGAGGCCGATCGAAGGCTCGTCGAGAATGTAGAGCACGCCGACCAGTCCGCAGCCGATTTGGCCGGCCAGGCGGATGCGCTGGGATTCGCCGCCTGACAAAGTGGGCGCCGTGCGATCGAGGGTGAGATATTCCAAGCCGACGTTCACCAGAAATCCCAGCCGGCCGCGAATTTCTTTCAGCGCTTCCTCGGCGATCTTGCGGCCTGTGGCGTCGAGTTTCACTTCGCCAAAGAACTCGGCGGCATCGCTGACGGACAAAGCGCACACTTCGGGAAGCGAGCGGTTCGGTTGCTTGGCAAATCTCGGATGGCCGCTGGTCAACGTGACGCTGCGCGCCTGTGGATTGAGCCGCGCCCCATGGCAAACGTCGCAGCGCACCACCCGCATGTACTTTTCAAACTGCCGGCGCTGCATCTTGCTCTTGGTGTTGCGGTGGCCGGAAAGCAATTTGGGAATGATTCCTTCGAACCTTCCGCCGTACTTCATCCCGTGCGCGCCGCCGCGCCACGTGAAGGTGATGTGTTCCTCACCGGTGCCAAACAGCCACAGCTTCTTTAGTTCCGGATCCAGCCCGCGCCAGGGGGTTTCCAGCATCGTGCCCGGTGGCACGTTGCGCAGCCGTTCCATGGTGTCGGCCACACCCTGGTAGATGTGCCGCCGCCAGCGCCCCATGTCGCTCCAGGCTCCGACGATTTCGATCGCACCCTGGGCAAACGAGAGATTCGGATACGGCACCAACCGCTCGGGATCGAATCCATAAATCTCGCCCAACCCATCGCACTGCGGACACATCCCTTGCGGACTATTGAAGCTGAATAATTGCGGACTGGGAGGTTCGAAGCTGATGCCGCAATGGGTGCAGGCGTAATGGGCCGACAGCACAAGGTCGGAGGTTGGGGTGTTGTTAGCGCCGGCCGCAAGGCCGGTCGCCGAACGTTTGGCGCTGCGCTCCGCCCTTGCGGGCGGCGCTAACGATTCGGCGGCCACGATCATTTCGCCGCTGCCCATCCGCAGCGCTAGTTCCACCGCTTCGGCCAGGCGCGGCCGAACGTCGGGTCCCGTGGTCAGCCGATCGACGACCACTTCGATGTGATGCCGCATCTGGCGGTCCAGTTTCAGATCGTCCGACAGTTGAACGACCTTCCCATCGACCCGGGCTCGTGCAAAGCCCTGTTTGAGCAAGTCTTCGAACAGGTCGCGATATTCGCCTTTTTGGGCGCGAATGAGCGGGGCCAAAACGAGGATCGGCGTCCGCTCGGGCAGCTCCATAATCCGCTGGATGATTTGCTCACGGCTCTGGGCGGTAATGGGCCGGCTGCACTGCGGACAATGCCCCTGCCCCACCCGGGCATACAGCACCCGCAGATAATCGTAAATCTCGGTGATCGTGCCGACGGTGGAGCGCGGATTCTGCCCCGACGACTTCTGCGAGATCGAAATCGACGGGCTCAGGCCGGAGATATGGTCGACATCGGGCTTGGGCATTTGCCCTAAGAATTGCCGGGCGAAGCTGGACAGGCTTTCGACGTACCGCCGCTGCCCCTCGGCATAGAGGGTATCGAACGCCAGCGAGCTCTTGCCGGAGCCGCTAACGCCGGTCAAGCAGATTAATTGATTCCGCGGCAGCGTCAGATCGACGCCGCGGAGGTTGTGCTCGCGTGCGCCGCGGATGATGATATCGGGGGCGGGCATTAATATTTGCAGCCCCGCCGCTGGCGGCTGGGGCGATTCGATTCGGGTTCGTCCGTGACAAACACCTCATTCTAGCGGCGCGGTCTACAGGTGGACACCCCTACACTTCTGAAACCCAATCTCCTGCCGGCCGGCCGCTGGCAGGTGCGTGGTAAATCGCTTATTTTGGCGTGTTATAATGGAGACGATTGGCATTTTTTGAAGGCGGGTTACGACGCATGAAAAAAGCTCTGATCACGGGTTCCTCCGGGCTGATCGGCTCGGAGGTGTGCGTCTATTTCGATCGCCAAGGCTTTGAAGTTCACGGGCTGGACAATAATCAGCGGGCCGTTTTCTTTGGCCCGCCCGGCGATACGCGCTGGAATCAGAAGCGCTTGGAATCGATGCTGCCGCGCTTTCAGCATCACGAACTCGATGTGCGCGACCGCGAGGGCATATTGGCCTTAATAGCCAAAATGAAGCCCGACGTGATCATTCACGCCGCATCTCAGCCATCGCACGACAAGGCGGCCGCCATTCCGTTCGATGATTTCGAGACCAACGCCACCGGCACGCTGAATTTGCTGGAAGCCGCCCGGCGCAGTTGCCCCCAGTCGCCGTTCATCCACATGTCGACCAACAAGGTGTACGGCGATCGGCCAAACACCATCAAGCTGAAGGAATTGGAAACGCGCTGGGATTACGACGATCCGGCGTACGAGCACGGCATTCCGGAAGAATTCTCAATTGATCAATCCAAACATTCGCTGTTCGGCGCTTCCAAGGCGGCATCCGACATCCTGGTGCAGGAGTACGGCCGCTACTTCGACATGCCCAGTTGCTGCCTGCGTGGCGGCTGCCTGACCGGCCCCAACCACAGCGGCGTCGAGTTGCACGGCTTTTTGAGTTATCTGGTGAAGTGCAACCTGGAAGAGCGCGAGTACAAGATCTTCGGTTACAAAGGCAAGCAGGTGCGCGACAACATCCATTCGGAAGATGTCGCGGCCTTCATGTTCGCCTTTTACCAGAAGCCGCGCATCGCCGAGGTCTACAATTTGGGGGGCGGCAAAGATAACTCTTGCTCGATTCGCGAAGCCTTCACCATGACCGAGGAGCTGACCGGCAAGAAGATGAAAAGCACGTATATCGACGAGAACCGCATCGGCGATCACATCGTGTACTACAGCGATCTGCGCAAGATGAAACAGCACTACCCGAACTGGGACATCACCAAGTCGCTTCCCGATACGCTGGCGGAAATTGTCGCCGCCTGGAAAGAACGATTGTAGATAATGAGGATGGTCCAGCGCGGCTGGTGAAACTTTCGGTCATTGGCAATCGGATCCACCGGCGGCGCCGCGTTTATGAAAATCTTCATCACCGGCATCTGCGGATTCGTCGGCAGCTCGGTGGCGCTGCGGCTGTGTGAAACCTTGGCGGGCGCAGAAGTGTCGGGCATCGACAATTTCAGCCGGCCGGGCAGTGAAACCAACCGCCGGCGGCTGTTGTCGGCCGGTGCCCGTGTGATCCATGGCGACGTGCGCTGCGCGAGCGATTTCGAAACGCTGGCGCCGTGCGATTGGATCGTGGATGCCGCCGCCATTCCCACGGTGCTGGCGGGGGTCGACGGCCAAACCAGCAGTCGGCAATTGGTCGAACACAATCTCCAAGGCACCATCAATTTGCTGGAGCACGCGCGGCGGCACAAGGCCGGCTTTATCCTGCTTTCCAGTAGCCGCGTGTACAACATTCCGGCGCTAGCTGGTTTGCCCTTGAAGGTGAAAGACGACGCCTTCGTGCTCGATACGGCCGCCAAGTTGCCCGAGGGATGCTCGGAGCACGGCATTGCCGAGGCGTTTGCGACCGCGGCGCCGGTTTCCTTGTATGGCGCCAGCAAATTGGCCTCGGAAGCCCTGGCGTTGGAATACGGTCAGGCGTTTGGCTTTCCGGTGGTCGTGAATCGCTGCGGCGTATTGGCCGGAGGAACCCAGTTTGGCCTCGCGGTGCAAGGAATCTTTTCGTTTTGGATTCGATCGTATGCTTTGCGCCGCCGCTTGAAGTACATTGGATTCGGCGGCGGCGGCCACCAGGTGCGCGACGCTTTTCATCCCGACGATCTCACGGACCTCATGATCCGCCAAATGCAGCAACCTCGCGCCGGCGGCAATGCCATTTGGAACGTCGGCGGCGGCGCGGGCAACGCAATGTCGCTGGCGCAATTGAGCCGGTGGTGTGCCCGGCATTTTGCCGAGCATGCCGTGGAAAGTGACACCCAGCCGCGACCTTTCGATATTCCCTGGATGGTGATCGACAGCCGCGCGGTATCGGCCGCATATCAATGGCGCCCGCGCATTGAATTGACGGCAATTTTGAATGAAATCGCCGAACACCATGGGCAATATCCCGATTGGCTTGAAATATCGCAGCCGTCATGAGCAAGTATCACACCCCCAACCCCAACGCGCCGCCGCTGAAGTTGTTTTCGATCGTGATCCCTGCGCACGACGAAGAGGGCTGCATCGGTGTGACGGTGGAGCACGTGCACGTCGAGCTGCGGCAGCGCAATATTCCGCACGAAATTGTCGTGGTGGACGACGGCAGCCACGACCGCACTTGGGAAATTCTCCAGCAGTTGAAAGACACCGTTCCCACCTTGCGGCCGGTGCAAAACCTGGGACAGCACGGATTCGGCCGAGCGGTTGTCTGCGGGATCGAGGCCGTCCAGGGCGATGCCGTGGTGGTGATGATGGCCGACGAATCGGACGATTGCCGCGATCTGGTTACGTATTGGCAGAAACTGACTGAAGGCTATGACGCGGTGTTCGGCAGCCGCTTTGTGAAAGGGGGCGGCGTGATCGATTACCCCTCGATCAAATACGTGATGAATCGGCTGGCCAACCTATTTATCCGGCTGTTGTTTCGCATTAAGCTGAACGATACCACCAACGCGTTCAAGGCGTACCGGCGAACAACGCTCGATGGAATTCGGCCGTTCCTTTCGCCGCATTTCAATTTGACCGTGGAGCTGCCGTTGAAGACGATCGTGCGCGGGTACAGTTGGACCGTGGTGCCCATCACGTGGCGCAATCGGCGCACCGGAGTGGCCAAGCTGAAAATCCGCGAGATGGGCAGCCGATACCTGTTCATCGTTTGGTACTGTTGGTTGGAAAAGTACTTTAGCCGCGGCGATTATCGAAAGCCGCAAGACTAAGCCGGCCGTCCTTCACCCTTCTCGGAGCAGTTGTGGAACCTCTTCCCGCCGAACTTGAGCGAATCTATTCACGCCGATTTACCGCTCAAGAAAACCTGGCACGAGATCGAATCTGGACGGTGTTGGTGCGCAAGTTTTTCCAGCGCTGGATTAAGCCCGACGATGTGGTGCTGGATCTCGGCTGCGGATTCGGCGAATTTTTGCGGCACGTGAACTGCGGCAGGAAAATCGGCGTGGATCTGAATCCGGAAAGCACCAAGATTTTGTCGCAGGCTGGAATCGAATATCTGCAGCAAAGCGTATGCGACGAATATCCGCTGGAAGAAAACTCGGTCGATTTCGTGTTCACCAGCAACCTGATGGAGCATCTGCTCAGCAAGCCGCAAGTGGAGCAAATGATTCGCGAAGCTTATCGCGTGCTCAAACCGGGGGGGTACTTCGTGATGATGGGGCCGAATGTTCGCGTCATTCCCGGCACGTACTGGGATTTTTGGGATCACATCGTGCCCATTTCCGATCTGTCGTTGGTGGAAGCCTTGGAATGCCTGGGATTTCGGATTGTGAATTGTTGGGCGCGGTTCTTGCCGTACACGACAAAATCGTCGCTTCCCAAAGCCCCCTGGATGGTTCAGCTCTATCTGGCATGCCCTTGGATGTGGCGAATTTTTGGCCAGCAGTTTCTGGTTCGAGCAACGAAGTGATGTCGGCGCAACGTGTCGTTAGCCCGCCCGGCGCCGCGGCAGATTGAAAAAGGTCTCTCTCCGTTTCCGGTCTGGCAATGATCCTGCTTCAATCACTGTTGACGATCGGGGTGTTGCTGATCGGAGCGCTGACGCCCGGACTGTTTTTTGTGCGCTATCTGCGGTGGCGCCCGTTGGAAACGCTGTGCGGATCGGTCGCACTATCGTTCTTTTTGCTGTATCTGGCGGCGTTCCTTATCTACGGTTTCGGTCTCGCGCCCGCCTTTGCGTATGTGCCGACTGGGTTAAGCGTGGTGGCGGCCCTGGTCTGTAAAAATGATCTGCGGCGATTGTGGAACGATCGCGAAACCCGCGCCACGATATTGGCGTACTTGGCGATTCTGGCGTGGCTGCTGCTGTTGATCGTGCTGGTGCGAAATTTTTCCGGCGGCCGCTGGTTTGGAGATTGGTTTGAACACTATCAGCGCGAGCGGTTCTTCACTGACGGCCTGCCGTTGGACACCAAATTCCTGGGTTCCTACCCGCTGCCCGCTCGTCCGCCGATGATGAATTTGCTAAGCGCGCAGATCTCATGGCAAGTGTCGTCGCGGTTCGACCAGTATCAGATTGTATTTGCCTTTTTAAACGCATTGGTGTTTCTGCCCTGTTCGCTGATTGCGCCCTCGCTGGTGGCCAGAACTAGATATCGTGCCTGGCTGATCGCCGGGTTTATGGCGCTGAATCCGATGTTCGTGCAAAACTGCGTTTACACCTGGACGAAGTTGTTCGCCGCGTTTTATGCGCTGACGGCCGTGGGCCTGTACCTTGCGGCATGGCGGCGAAACAGTGCGCTGCAAATGGTTGCTGCCTTTGCGTGCCTGGCTGCGGCCATGCTAGTTCACTATTCGGCAGCGCCGTTTCTATTGTTTCTGGGGGGGCATTACTTATTCGTACTCTTTCGCCGTCGCCGCGATCGTTGGCGGGAACTTATCCTTTCGCTGGCCGCAGGCGCGGCAATTTTGTTTACTTGGGTGGGCTGGTCGCTACACGCATACGGCTGGAAGGATACGTTCGGCTCCAACACGACGGTGCTGGGTTCGCAGGAGTACACTCTGGCCGGAAATGTCGGCAAATTCTTTCGAAACTCTTTTACCACGCTCGCGCCGTTTCCGTTGCGCGGCTCATTTCAAAGCGACGAAGCTTTCAACCCGCAGTTTCCACCCCGCGGATTGGCCTTTGTGCGCGATTGGTGCTTCAACATTTATCAAACTTCATTCCCGGCGATGCTGGGCCTGGGAGCCTCGGTGTTGGTGTTGTGGTTGCTTGCCAGGCTGTTCATCCGTCGTCCCGCCGATCGGCGGCAGCATCGTTACGGCTTTTGGTTGGGGTGTACGACAACCGTCACCCTGATTGGAATTGCGCTGGTGGGAAGCGAGGAGTTCTTCGGAATTGGGCACATTTGCCTGCAACCGCTGGTGCTGATCGGCCTGACTTACGCCGCGGTTGGCTTGCCGCATGTGCCGTACGCAGTGCGCGGGCTGGCATTGTTCGGGCTGCTGATCGACGCCGTGTTCGGCGTTCTACTGCACATTCATATGCTGCACGGCCAGTTTTTGATGTCGGTGCAGGGAGATCAGCTCGTTGTCAGTTCGAATTTGGAAATGGGAATGATTGCGGTTAACAATGGTATTCTCAAGCTCAGAACCCAACTCGAGTGTCTTGGCGAACATCTGGGCTCGATTGAGGCAGGCACGCTCGAGTTTATCGCGGCTGTCGGCGCGGTGGCGATTTGTATTGGACTGTGGATGCTTGCGATGCGTCCTCGAGCGGGCCCTGTGGCCTGACTACGCACGATTGTCTGTCGCTTTTCTTTCTAGCCAAAGACGAACCGATGATCTTCGGGCAAGTTCTGCTAACGATTTTCTTGCTAATCGTGTGTTCTCTTGGGCCGGGGCTGCTTTTCGTTCGCGTTCTGCGCTGGCGCCCCTTGGAAACGCTGTGTGGATCCGTGGCGCTTTCGTTTTTGTTGCTGTATTTCGCCGCCTTGTCCATGTATGCCTTACAACTGCCGCCCGCTTGCGCGTACGTGCCTTCGATTGCCAGCGCGGTTGCATGGATCGTTTGCTGGCGCGATTTCAGCCGGTTGTGGCGACACCGCGAAGCTCGCGCTGCGATGCTGGCATATTTGGCGCTGTTTCTCTGGCTGCTGTTGGCGCTCCTCGTGGTGCGCAACTATTCCGGATCGCGTTGGTACGGCGACTGGTTCGAGCACTACGAGCGGGCGCTGTTTTTCTCCGAACACAAGCCGGCCGACACGACGTTCCTGGGTTCACTCAGGTACTCTCTTCCAGCCCGGCCGCCGATGATGAATTTGCTGACGGCGCTGTTTTTCTGGCAAGTGTCTCCCGCCTTCGAGCTGTTTCAAGTCGTGTTCGCTTATTTAAATGCACTGCCCATTTTGCCGTGTGTGCTGCTGGCCCCATCGCTGGTTGCCAAAACGCGGAATCGAGCATGGTTGACCGCCGGAATTCTGGCGCTCAGTCCGATGTTCATTGAGAACGGAACTTACACCTGGACAAAAGCGTTCGCGGCGTTCTACGATTTGACGGCCTTGGGGCTATATCTTTCGGCCTGGCGACGCGGCGAGTTTACGCGCATGGTCGCGGCGGTAGCCTGTTTATCGATCGCGTTGCTCGTGCACTACTCTGCGGCGGTGATGATTCTGTTTTTGGGCGGCCACTACTTGTGCTGTCTATTTCGCAGGCGACGGCACAAGTGGCGGGAGCTTGTGGTTTCAGCCGCCGTCGGCATCGCCCTTTTCATGACCTGGCTCGGATGGTCGTTATGCGACTACGGAGTGAAAGTTACTTTCGGCTCCAATACTTCGGTTACGGCCTCGCAACAGTTCACCTTGGCGGGCAATCTGCAAAAGATCGGCAAGAACATCTTCAATACGATTGTGCCGTTTCCGTTGCGCGGAAGTTATGCCGACGATCCTCTCCTCGACACCCGCCGTCCGCCGCAAGGACTGGCGTACGATCGTGATAGCCTTTTCGCCATTTATCAAACCGAATTTCCCGCGATGTTAGGCGCGGGTGCGTTGATTGTGGTGGTTTGGCAATTGGTGTCGCTCATGCGCAAGCCGCCGCGCGACCGGCGGAACCACCGCTTCGCGTTCTGGTTTTGGTTTGTCGTCGTCGTCACGTTGCTCAGTATTATTGTGCACGGCGAGTACGATTACCTGGGCGTCGGGCACATTTGCCTGCAGCCGATGGCTCTTTTGGGCCTGACGTTCGCCGCGGTCAGCTTGCCCCAGGTGCCGAAGGGGGTGCGCGTTTTCGCGCTGGCAGGGCTCTTGGTTGATGTCGTGTTGGGAATTCTGCTGCACTTCCATTTTCAGCAGTACGAGTTTGGATGGGTGACTGAAGGCAACGATTTTGCCCCGACCACCAATCTAAATATGGGCTATCACGCGGTCAGCAATAGCTTTTTTAAATACATACATCAGCTAACCTTTTTGGGCGATCATGTGGCGGAGGCCGCGGGTGCTATCGAACTGTGCATCGGCGCCGGAGCGGTCGCGATTTGCGTCGGGCTGTGGTTTCTGGCCGCGCGCAGCGCCGGCCGGATGCCTATTCCAGGCGTTGCAGTTAAGCACACGTCGACCGCAAAACGGCGTCGGCGGCGTCGATGAGGCGGCGACGCCCCTCACTTGTCGGCAGCGGATCGCTCTCGTATATTAACGGCTACCGCCTGTCCCAGGATTGCGATTGCCGACAGAAAAAACTCGCCTCAACGGCGTTTTGAGGAATATCCATGACACTCGATAAAAGCCTGCAGATTCGCCGTGGCAGCGTGAAAAACCGCAACGTATTGCGGCGCTCTGAACGCATCACCAAATTGAAAGAGTCGGAACGCTGGGACGAAACGATGAGCGTACTGGGCCTGCCGAAAGTGCGGGTGATCAAGCTCACGATCAGGAAGAAAAAGAAGAAGAAGGAAGAGGAAGGGGCCGAGGGCGCAGTGGCTGCCGAAGGCGCCGCTGCTCCGGCTGCTGGCGCTGCACCTGCCGGCGGCAAACCTGCCGCGGGCGCCAAGCCCGCCGCTGCCGCCGCCAAACCCGCCGCGCCTGCCAAAGGCGCTGCGAAGAAGTAGCCCGTCAGCCGCCGGTTCGGCCGGGAGATTGGGCCGCGGTCGATTTTGTTTCGTGGAGCGATTGTTCCGCCGCCTGCTCGCCGCTTTGGATGCAATGTGGAATGCCCACCCCGTGGTAAGCATTGCCGGCCAACGTTAAGCCCGGCAATCGCGACAGCCGATCGTTGATCCGCTGCACTCGATCGATGTGGCCGAGATAGTATTGCGGCATTGCCTGCCGCCAACGATATACCTGCGACAGGCCGGCGTTGCCCTCGATTCCCAGCAGATCTCGCAGTTCCTGCTCCGCCACCGCGCGCAATCGATCGTCGTCCAGCGCGAGCAGGTCTTCCTGCAGCGCGCCCCCCAAAAACACTCGGATCAGCACCTTGCCGTCGGGAGCCCGGCCGGGAAATTTCACGCTGGAAAAACTGGCCGACAGAATCCGGCGCCGTTCGACGGCCGGTACGACGAATCCAAAACAATCCAGCGAATGCGCAAATTGCGATCGCTGATATCCCAAAGCAACAATCGCGCACCCGGCCGATTCAATGCCCGCCAGTTCGCCGGCCAGCGTGGGATCCAATTCATCCAGCAGCCGCACGGCCGTGGCGGCCGGTGTGGCGATGACTACGCAGTCCACTTCCCATTGCTCCGTAGGTCCGTTAGTGCCCTGCGGGGAATAGGACAGCCGCCATTTGTTTTCGGATCGTTCGATTCGACTCACCGCGGTATTCAATCGCACGCAACCTTGCGGCAACCGCGCGGCGATCGCCTCCACCAACGCGGTAAGCCCCTCGCGCGGCGCCACAAACATGCTGTACCGCGCGCCGGCGTCCGCGGGGATTCCTCCAGAATCGGCTTCGGCGTTGCGATCGAGCCGCGCAGCCCGGGACAAGCTTCCATGCCGCCGCTCCATTTCGGCAAATCGGGGCAAAGTGGCCTGGAGGCTCAATTGTTCCGGATCGGCCGTATAAATGCCTCCGACCAGCGGTTGCACCAATCGCTGGTAAGCTTCTGCGCCGAGCCTGCGCCTGGCGAATGAGGCCACGCTTTCGTCGGTCGCTTCTCGCCGAGCCGGCACGAAACGTTCGCACGCTAGCCGCAACTTGCCGCTGACGCTTAAGATTGGCGAGCGCAGGACGGGCCACAATCGCTCGGGCCGCATCAGCAGAAACCCGTTTGGCACGCGGCGCAGCTTGCCGTGTGCGACAACCATTGCCCCGCGATGCGCCGCTGAGGTGGGAATCAACTGATCTGCCAGCCCGATGCGCCGGCACAAATCGATGGCCCAGGGAATGTTGGTGATGAAACTATCGGCGCTGCGTTCGATCAAAAATCCATCCTGCCGCAGGGTGCCAATGATGCCTCCCAACCGATCGCCCGCTTCCAGCAGCACCATGTTGGCCCCTGGGGCTAGCTCCGTCAGCCGATGCGCCGCGGCCAGGCCGGCGATCCCGCCGCCAATGATAGCAACGCGCCGCGGTGGGGGCCGATCGGTCATACCCGTGGGCCCCCATACATCCGCCCTAAAGCGCATCCGGGGAATTTTCCGCAAACTTTTTGCATTTCGCGCAGCTCCGCAACTGTATTTTCCAGCCGAATTGTGACGGATCGTGCGCCCTTCGGGAAGCCGCCAATGGTTGACGACGCTCGTGCTCCGTGACGACAATGAAGCTAACCAATCCGCGGGCCCCAGGCGAATTTACCCCGGGGGCAATTTCGCGAGATGTCCGACTTTCAGCAGAAGGAAAAATCATGAAACGCCCTGGCGTCGCGCTATTTGCAGTTTTGACCCTCGCCGCGATCGGCTGGACGGCCAGGCTCTGGGCCGACGAGGCTCCTGCCGGCACGAGCGAGATGAAACACGACGACGGCACCGCCGACGGGCGGCTGGTGATCGGCGATGCGGGCGAGGGAGTGCATTTTACGCTGGCGAAAGAAGGCGAGAAAATTGCCGGGATACGCATTCATGGCTCGCGCTACGGAACGGCCGAAGCTCCCAAAGAGAAGGCGGTGGTTTACTTCCTGAATTCCGATATGTCCGAAATTCTCAGCTCGCAGTTGATCCCCTATTCGCTTTTCGAAGTGGGGCCCGAAAAGTGGGTGGATGTAAAGTTCGCGCATCCTATCGAAATGCCGAAGGATTTCTGGGTGCTATTCGATTCCCATTCCAACAAGGCTCGAGGGGTGTATGTCAGCTTCGACAAGAGCACGGGGGGCAAATACTCGAAAATGGGGTTGCCCTGGCTGGAATTTCAAAACGTGCCCTTCGGCGGCGATTGGATGATCGAATTGATACCGGCACAGTGAGCTCGAATTCCGATATGCCCAAGCGCAAATCGTGGCGGGAAAAATTGGCCGATTCCAAGGGCCTGCCCAAGGTGGGGCGCATTAGCGGGCGCATGATTACGCGCTGGGGCCGCGGCACGATGGTGGTTCCGGCCCCGCGGGAAGTGGACGCTGTGATGCGCCGCGTGCCCAAGGGCAAGTTGATTACGATTAACGAAATCCGCGCTGTTCTGGCAAAGAAGCACGGCGTCAACGTTTGTTGCCCGATCACCACCGGCATCTTCGCCTGGATCGCCGCGCACGCCGCTGAAGAACACGCCGCTGACGGAAAACCGCAAAAGCGGATCACTCCCTATTGGCGCACGCTGAAAACCGGCGGCGAACTGAACGCCAAGTATCCCGGCGGCGTGCCCAAACTTCGCCAACGCCTGGCCGCCGAAGGGCACCGCGTCGTGGGCAGGGGGAAACGCTTCGTTGTGGCCGATTACGACAAATCGCTGGCCGCCATTTAGCCGCGGGGTGGCCTGGCTGTTTGGCGACGTTCGAGCCCCGTATCCTCGGCCCGGCTCACTTGCCCGTCGCAATGGTGTAGGTGATGAACAGGCAAACCGCCGTCATCAAGAACATCGCCGCGATGAAAATCGCGTCGGCGATCCGTTCGATTCCATGCATTCGCCGCACCTTTCGGGTCCGCAGCGCCCAGTACGACAAAGTGCACGACATCAGGAACAGAAGCGAATCTCCGCACAGCAAATCGTCCGCGATCGTGTTCGCGTTTTGTAGGGTAATCACAATTCGCAACAGCCCGATCACCGTCAAACACACGCCTACCATGGCCGCCGACACGGTGAAGATGTGGATGCAAATATCTTCTTCCAGCGTCACTTTCGATTTCGGATCGGTCATCGAGGGCGCCTCTTCGATCAACGGCGTTAAGCCAAGATTTCTTGAATCACTTCGCCGCTGGTGTCGGTCAGGCGCATGTCGCGGCCGCCGTGTTGGAACGTGAGCTGCTTGTGATCGAGGCCCAACAGGTGTAAGCAAGTGGCGTGCAGGTCGGGAATCGAAACCGGCTTTTCCACCGCCGCGTAGCCGAACTCGTCGGTCGCGCCGTGAATCATTCCGCCTTTCACACCGCCGCCGGCCAGCCACATGGTGAAACCTTTGGGGCCGTGGTCGCGGCCGATCGTGCCCTGGTTCGTCGGGAGCCGCCCGAATTCGCCGCCCCAAATCACCAGCGTCGAATCCAACAGCCCGCGCTGCTTCAAATCGGTCAGCAGGCCGTAAATTGGCCGATCGGTTTCGGCGCAATGTTCATCGTGGTTGTCTTTCAATCCCAGATGCGCGTCCCAGCACAACTGCTGCGTGCTGCCGCCGGAGTAGAGCTGCACGAACCGCACGCCGCGTTCCACCAGTCGCCGCGCCATCAAGCATTGCCGACCGAAATATTCGGTGTGCTTCCGATCCAAGCCGTACAGTCTTTGCATCTCGGGCGACTCGTCGGAAATATCGACCACTTGCGGTGCGCTCATTTGCATGCGGAAGGCCAATTCGTAGCTGGCGATCCGAGCTGTTAGCTCTTCCTCGCCAGGATGCGCGGCCAGGTGCTCCGCATTCAGTTTCGAAAGCATTTTCAACCGCGCTTGTTCTTGTTCCGGGGTAATGTTGGCCGGCGGTTTCAAATCGACGATCGGATCGCCGCTGGCGCGGAACGGCGTGCCTTGATACGCCGGCGGCAAAAAGCCCGAGCTCCAATTTGGCGCACCGCCAATGGGCCCGCCGCGATGGTCCCACATCACGACGAACGCCGGCAGCCGATCGGTTTCGGCCCCCAAGCCGTACGTGACCCAGGAGCCGAAACTTGGCCGCCCCGGCAGCAGAAAACCCGTGTTCATCTGAAACAAGGCCGGCGCATGATTGTTCGATTCGGAATGCATCGAGCGGATTACGCACAAGTCGTCGGCGCATTTCGCCAACTCTGGGAATTTTTCCGAAATATCGATCCCCGCCTCCCCGTGCTTGGCGAATTTGTACGGGCTTTTGAACGCCGTGTTTTTGGTGTCGGAAAAGAACGCCGCGTCTTTCTCGAATACCGGAATTGACTGCCCGTGCCATTTGATCAAAGCCGGTTTGGGATCGAACAAATCGACCTGGCTGGGCCCGCCGTAGCAGAACAAAAAGATCACCGCTTTGGCTTTGGGCGCAAAATGCGGCGTGCGGGCCGAAAGCGGATTCAAATGCGAAGGCACGATGGAATCGCCCACCAGTTTTCGAATCGATGCCATGCGCTCGGGCTCCGCGGCCAAAAGCCCGTCGCGCGAAAGCAAATACTGCATGGCCAGCGTGGCAAAGCCGGCCCCGGTGGTTTGCAGAAACTTGCGGCGGTTCCACACCGTGGGCCAATGGCCGAAATTGCAGTTGTCTTTGTGCGAATCGCGGTTTTGCATCAGTTCACGTACACAAATTCGTTGGAGTTAAATAAAACGTGGCACAAATCGGCCAGCGCTCGCCGCCGCAACTCGTCGTAAATGTTGGATTCCATGTTCACTCGCTGGTCGAGCACGTCGCGCCGGCCCGCCTGGAATCGTTGCTCGATGAAGCGCATCGCCGTGCGGCGCTGATCTTCCGTCGGCGGCCGGCACAGCGCCAGCCAGTAGGCCCGTTCCACCTGGCGGCTGGCGTCGTCTCCGACTTCGCTAATCACCCGGGCGGCCATGGCGTCGGCCTGCCGGTTGCTGAACTCGTCGTTCATTAGCACCAGGGCTTGCGTCGAAACCGTGGTGGTCATCCGCCGTTCGCAGGTTTGGGTGGAACTGGGGGCGTCGAAGCCTTCCAGCATGGGCACCATCAGTGACCGCTTCACGAAGATGTACACGCTCCGCCGCCACTCGTTGGGGCCTTCCTGCTCCACCTGAGGCCATTTATCTTTACTGCCGCCGGCGACGATGCTTTCGGGAATTTTCGGATGAATGCCGGGGCCCAGCATGTGCACATTCAAATTGCCGCTGGCCACCAGGATGGCGTCACGGATCGATTCCGCCTCCAAGCGGCGAAGTGGAAACCGCCAATACCACTCGTCGGCCGAGTCCATCCCCGCTTTCACCGGATCGTACGCGGACGATTGCCGGTAGGCGGCCGACATCACGATCATCTTTTGCAGCCGCTTGAGCTTCCAATCGTTGTGCACCAGTTCGTCGGCCAGGTAATCCAACAGTTCCGGATGGGTGGGCGTCTCGCCGCTCAGGCCAAGATTGCTCGGTGAATTCACAAGCCCCCGACCGAAGTGATACATCCACAGGCGATTGACGATCACCCGCGCCGTGAGCGGATTTTCGGCGTCCACAATCCAATCCGCCAGCGCCAGCCGCCGCCCGGCGCCGCCGTTGGGCGCGGAGGTGGACGTGGGAAACATGGCCTTGCCGTTTTCCAGCACCGCGGGCACGCCGGGTTGAACTTCCGCGCCAGGCCGGTTGCAATCGCCGCCCAGCATCACTCGGGTCTTGCGCGCCGGAGTGGATGGATCGCGAACCTGCATAATCTCGTTGTCGTCGACCTTTTCCGCGTTATCGAAAACCGCGAACATCCGGTAGTAGTCGCGTTGGCTGATGGGTTCATATTTGTGGTCGTGGCAACGGGCGCAGCCCACGGTGATGCCCAGGCACACGGCGCTGGTGGTGGCCACCATGTCGTCGACCTCGTCCACGCGATTCTTTTCGTTGTGCTGGTTGCCGATCGTCGGTCCGTTGCGCAAAAATCCCAGCGCCGTCAGATTGTCGGAGGTGCCCGCGTCGATTTCGTCGCCGGCTAATTGCTCGAGGATGAATTGGTTGTACGGCTTATCGTCGTTGAAGCTGCGAATCACGTAATCGCGGTACTTGTAGGCGAAGGGCCGATCGCGATCGTCCTCGAAACCGTCGGAATCCGCGTACCGCGCCAAATCCAACCAGTGTCGCGCCCAGCACTCGCCGTAATGCCGGCTTTCCAGCAAGCGGTCGACCAGATGTTCGTAGGCGTCGTCGGACTTATCGCTCAGGAAAGTTTGCACAGCCTCGGGCGTCGGGGGTAGCCCGATCAGATCGAACGTCACTCGGCGGATCAAATCGATGCGGCTGGCCTCGGGATTCGGCGAGAGATGATGCTGCTGGAGTTTTTCCAGCACGAAGGCGTCGATGGGCGTATCGACCCACGGATCGCGGCTGACCGGCGGCTTGACGTGCCGCACGGGCTGGAAGGCCCAGTGTTCCGAGAGGGGCGCTTTCTTTCCAGCACAGTGGGATCCGAAGCTTGGAATTCACGTGACTTGAAGTCG
>JADMIO011614199.1_pt1 | contig 51498 bp, 35 predicted proteins | sample 8958161 | NCBI WGS metagenome assembly JADMIO01 (sample SAMN16585339, study PRJNA669376) | soil metagenome | isolation source: Crop rotation soil | place: USA: Cullars Rotation, Alabama | collected 2011
AGGCAGGGCGCAGCCCGCCACGACATAAGGTCCGGTCGTGAACACCGTTGGCTGCCCGCTGACGGTTACGCGCGGATTGGGTACGGTGGCCTGGGCTTGTCCGGCATGGGAGCAAGTGACGGTGGCGCCGACATGGACAAGGAGACCAGGCATGGGAGGTCAGGTCACGACGAGAGCGGTCTGGTTGATCATCACGCTGGGGCCGAGCAGCTGGATGGTGGCGCCTTTGCCGTTGGAGAGAAAAACGCCGACGTCATTCACGACGATCGCGGCTCCGCTGGCACTGCGGAGAATGATGCCACCGGTGGGTGGCACAGGTGGCATGACCGGCGGTGGTGTCGAGGGTGGCATGTCGCTCACCACGATCGAGTGCTGCATGAGCGACTGGATCACGAGATTGGGATCCGCGGGATTGCCACCGGTTGCCGCCAGCGGAAGATCAGACGTTTGGCCCCAGCGGCAGCCCGTCCAAATCGGCAAATCCGGATTGCCGTGCTCGAATTCCACCCACACCCCGGCCCCGACCGGAGGAACAAAATAAACGCCCATGCCCGGTCCCGTTGGACCGGCCAGCGGCACGCAGGGTTCGGCCCAGGTCGAAGGAATATCCCCGAGCACATCGGGAATGTTCAGCATCAGCCGGCCTTTCTGCTCCGGGTCGACGTTGACCTGCACCGTGGCGCGATATTTGCCGAAATACTGTTTGTTGCCCTTCATGGCTGGTGGATCTGAAACCGTGAAGCGGACCGAATGGCCCCTGGAGTGGTTTTATGTAGGAGCGGCTTTACGCCGCGAAACGCGCGCGTTGCGTCGCTCGAATGGCGGCGTAAAACCGCTCCTACAGTGGGAAGAAGGGGGCCTTTCATGGCAGTGAGGGCACAACCGGTGTCTGCGAAACCAGACCGTCGCGTGATAACGTGAAACTCTGCTTGTATTCACCCTGTTTCAGGTCGTGCGTGACGCTTTCGACGTAATACATGCCGTCGTACGCGAGACCGGCACCGCGTACGCCGACGAGCGAACGGGCGCGGAGAATGGCGCCGTAACGCGTGACGCTGAGCGAACCCGATCCACTGAGGGCGTCGGCACCTTCGCGCAAAAGGCCGAAGGCACGCTTCGCGGCCTCGTCCGGTGGAAGGCTGGCCAGTTCGTCGGAAAAGCGAATTTTCGCGGGCGGCGTGAGTCGCAGTCCCAACGGTGGTTTGAACACGTTGATGTTGGGCAGGGGAATCGGGAGCGGCACCTTGTTGGTGATCGGGTCCAGGATCGTGATCACCGTCGTTTGCTTGGAAAGTCCGTCGAGACTGAAGCTCAGTGAATCCACATTGGTCGCCCAATCCGAGTTCACGTTGAGGGACGGTTGCGGGAGAGGCACGCGTACGTCAGGGCCGAAGTAGGCGAGATTGGCCAGCGGCGCGGGGCCCGGCTCGAGGTAGAACGTGTAGCCGCAATCCGATGCGAGGCCCTTGATGTAGGAAAGATCGGTGCCGGTTTGTTGTTCGAAACCCGACGTGGGACTTTTGGCCGAATCAACGATAGGCGGCACGATCACCGGGACGATGCCGAACATCGCGTATTTGCTCAGAATCAGCGCGATTTTAGTGGCGTCGTTCATCGCCGGATACGGCAGTTTGAATTCCACGATGTCCATCAGCACGCTCAGGTCTTCACCGGTAATGGTGAGCGTGGACTGGCCGGCTTCGTTGCTGGGGGCGACCTCGTGGCGGGTGATGACGCCGTCGGCGATGACCTGAGGCAGGCCGCGGTAGGTGACGATGATGACGACTCGGGTAATCATCGGGTCGAGCAGACCCGAAGGCAGCAGCACGGTTTGAATGAGGGAGAGTTTGCTTGTCGTGAACTTTAATTGGAATCCGGTGCGGTCGCGTCCGGTCGTCACCTGCACGCTCTGCAATGCATCCGCGAGCGGCAGCGGCGCAGGCACAGGCACGGCGAGGGGCCCGATCAGCAAGGTGAGATGGACTCCGTCAAACATTGGGCACTCCGGGAATTCCCTCGGGCAGGGTGATGGCGAGGCGGCGACCGATTTCCTCGGTGAGTTCATCGGGACGCATTGCGCGGTTGGCGTCGCACACGCGCCAGAACTGCTCGGGATCGCCGATGTGTTTGGCCGTCACGTTGTCGAGGCGATCGCCCTCTGTGACGACGTGCTCGCGCATCAGGGAAAATTTTTCCGGCGGCGGCACGAAGCGGCGCTTGAGGTAAAGGACGGTGCGGCCATCGGGCAGATCGATCTTCGCGGTGTCGATGGCGGCGTAACGACTGGTGGGAGGAAACGGCATGGATGGGCTTCCGGTTAAGCGCTGGTTGGAACTCGGCGTCTCATTCCGAACCACGGAATAATCCGGAGCGCGGTTTGAATGGGAGAAGAGGAAGTAATCCCCGCTACAGTCATCCTGATCCCGCAGCCGCGGGAGAAGGATCCATGGGATATCAGTCGCGCCAACGGGCTTGAATCCGATGCCGCGCGCGCGGACGTGGATTCTTCTCCCGCGGTTGCGGGATCAGAATGACAGGTGGCGTGGAGTGGTGAGATAGGAAGATAGGTGAGTGGCTTAGACGGCGCGTAAACCCATGGATTCTTCGCTTCGCTCAGAATGACAGGTGCGAAGGGGTGTGGGGCAGGAAAACGATCGCACTGCTTCGACGATGCGTAAGCACATGGATCCTTCACTGCGTTCAGGATGACAAAATCGGGGCTAATTTCCCGCGCGCGGTTTTTGCAGGGAAGCGGAGAGTGGCTTGGAGCGATGGGAAAGCGACGGTCCATTGTGATCACGCCTTTCAAAGTTTCAGTCCGGACCCGATGTTCTGGACGCTGTTGAAAATGTTGGTCGTCGCCATGACCTCTTTCACGATCTGGTGTGCCATGAACAGTGCGTTGCCTGCGCTCAGCGTGGGAAGGTCGTGATAACTCAGCACCGCGAGCGAGAGTTCAACCTTGGCCCGGATGGGATTGAGCATCGGATCGTGCGCTTCCTCGGTGATGTTGAGACTGGTCAAACGAACGGGCAGCACGCGCTGCGCGCCCCACACGAACAGCACCATCGGGCCTTCCACGGGAATGACCTCGATGGTGCCGATCGCATTCAAAATGGTGTTTGCGATCACCGTCGCGGTTTTTGGATACAACAACGTTTCCAACGCGGCGAGGGTGGGATAAATGCCGGTGGTGAGGGTCAGCGGATTGGCCTGCTCCAGTTGGTCGGTGGCGTCGATTTCCACCGTGAGTGTGATCGTTTCCTTCGGTGCGCCGGTGAGGCGAAAGGCCTCGCCGCGATCCCCGTCGGCACTGACTGCGCGCGGTTCGAGGCGACGCGTCAGGGTGTCCGGATTGTACTGGAACACGACGACACTCGGAATCGGAACGAGCGGGTCGATGCCGACGAGGGCACCTTTCAAAAGACGCGGAGAACCGGGGAACGTGCTCATACTGCACCTCTCAATGCGCAATTTCCGGCGGTATCAGATCATGCTCCTGAATATTTCCCTCCTGGAGGGCGACGATTTCGCGCGTGTGGGTGTGCTGCGGATTCCTCGTGTCGCGGACGACGCTTAGCATAAGGTATCCACCCGACACCAACTGAGTGACTTCGCTTTGGTAAGGCACACCAGCGACTGTGCCGCGCAAAAAGCCGTGGTATTCGACGCATTCACGATCGAGTCGGACGACGGAGATACCGCGTTCGAATTCCGATACCGAGGGAGTTGCGAAGAGTTGATTGACCAGTGGCACCAGTTTTTGGGCTTCGGTGCGCCACGGTTTTTCTCCGGTTCGGTGAACTACGCCATTACCGGTCGACAAGTCTCCGAACAGGTCAACGGAGTCGAACGGCGCGCGGGTCGATTGCGACCAACGGTCGATGATTTCCTCGAGCGAATGTGGATCCGCACCCAGCCCTCGTTCTGCGCAAACGTCCTCGATCAGCGTGGTGAGATCGCAACCTGAGGTGTCCCGCACATGAAAGCGCGGACCACAGGCCCAAATTTCCTGGAACACTTCACGCAGCGGCAGAGCCGGTTTCGACTGAATCACGCGCAATCGGGCGTACACGGGTGAATAACCGGACGCAGATGCCGGCGTACTCACGGCTTTACCCCTGCCACTTTTTTGAGTTTTTCGGTGAGCGCTTTGAAGTCCGCGATATCTTTGCCTTCCATTTCGAATGGATGCTGGGCTTTGTCCAAACCGGTCTTCACCAGATGATCGAGATGGGCTTGCCCCATCCCGGCATAGCGCACGCCTCGTTTGGTCGCGGCAGCGACGTTATCCTCGAACATGAAGTCGCGCCACTCGCTGAACATTTTCATTTTGTCCTTCTCGTCGGTTGGACTGGACCCAGTCAGAGCGAGGCGCGCTCCGTTACTCAGCCGACTGCTGGGGCTGTCTGCGGCCACCCGCATCATCGCCTCGGTAAAGGCGCGGCTGAAATCGGCGAGCAGCGGTAGGAGAGGAAGATTGGCTTTTTTAGCGAGCTCGTCGCCGAGATAACCGTCGACTTTGAGTGTGGTGATAAAGGGATCGAGTTTTCCGGTGACGGCCAGATGTACATCCGCGAGTTTCTTGAGTTTCGGTGGCACGAAATCGCGGGCCTTCGCCTTCCGGGCTACGTCGAGCTGGTTGTCTTTGCTCCATCCCCAGGCGATCTTGAGGTAACGCTGGGTGGGTTGCCCGATGTACAGGCCACTTTTCAGGTCGTCGAGGTTGCTGGTCCCGTCGAAATAAGGCTGCAACAAGGTCAGGTTAAATCCCATTTTCGGCAGGAGGGATTCCGCCCCAAACTTTTGTTTGTCCTTTTCCTTCTCCACTCCGAGCAGTTTAAAGCGGTCCGTTGTCTCCGCCGTATAGGCGGTTTCGAAATTTGATCCGGCAGCCATCTTGTCAGATGAAAACGGTTCGTAGATGAAGCTCTTGCTGCCGACGGCAGTCACCGAATCCTCCAGGGTCACCTGGGTGTGATTTTCACCGAGAAGATTAGTCCCGGTGGGGCTGAACCGCAGCCAGGTGCCGTCCTTGAGATTGCCGAGATAGTCCGTGGTTTTTTCCGCGTGTTTTTTAAATTCGTCGAGACTCAGATAATTTCGGACCGGTGTGTCGGCCACCATGCTTTTCATGGCGCTGGTGAAATCCTTTTCGCCTTTCTTCACCTGGCTTTCATTCACGAACGCCAGTCGTTGCACACTATTGTTGGGCCCGCCGGAGCCCGAAGAACGATCAAGCACAGCTTCGGCCGACGCTCCTTTTTGCACAAGTGAGGCGGCCGCATCGGCCTGCTTTTCGTAGGCGTCGCCGACCGATCCCACGCCGCCTGGCAGTTCCACACCGCGGCGTTGCTGGACAATGTGGGCGGCTTCGTGGGCCGCGGTGGCAAGGTCGGGCGACTGGGCAAATCCCACGGCTCCACCCGTCGCGTAAGCCGTCGCGCCGATGGCGCGCCCGGCGGCGGCGGCCGGGCCGCCAACCTGGGTCTTGATGTCACCGATGAAGTGTCGGCCAAATGAACGTTGAATTTCGCTCGCGTAGGGCAACGGCCCGGAAGCGTCGCGAACACCGAGACGGGCGGTCTCGAGCGTAATCGGCTGGACGGCAGATGACGAACCGTCGGGTTTGCGCTGAACCGAATCTTTTTCCGATGATGGAGAAGGCGGGGGCGTGGGGGTGGTCGAAGCGCCTACATGGGTGATAAAAAGCTCGACGCGACGGTTGAACGATCGGCCAATCACGTCGTCGTTACCAGCGGTGGGCTGGGTCTGGCCCGAATGCGGCGGCGCTTTCGCGTCCACCAATTGAGCGTCGGACACACCGGCATCATGCGCCATCTTGTAGAAGGCGGTCGCCTGGGCGAGGGAGAGCTTGTCGGCAGCGCTTTTGGAACCGGCTGACGAGGCGTGTCCGACAAATCGCAGTCGGGCGGTGGAATCCTTGGCGACGAAGTTGCTGACGATCGTGGCGAAAAAAGTTTTGTGTTCCGGCTTTGGCCCCGCCGTTTCCTCGCCGAGGTTCATGAACCGAAAATAGGCGCCTGGAGTCACCTCCTGCACGATGCCCACGGATGTTTGGGATTCTTTTTTTTCCGTGGGAGATTTCGCGGTCGGATCGAGTTTGATCTGATCTTTAAACGCCTTTTGCGCGGCGCCGGACTTGAATTCGATCCGCCACACTTCTCCTGCGAAGTAGGCACGGGCGAGGTCATCTTCCGGGATTTTCGGCGTGATCTCCTTGTCGATTAGATCGACCCGTTTTTGGTACGCGGAACCATTGCTCTTCAGCTGGGCTGGCGTCATGGCCTTGCGGGCCAGAACTTCGGTAAATCCTTCGCCGAAGAAACGCGGATTGGAGGTGGTATCGATCCACGCTTTATAGGCGGGGTGGGCGTAAAAATGTACGAGCTCATGCAGCAACGTGACATCGCTGAGATCGGAAGTGATCGCCGGGTTGAGATGGACCTCCCGATTGCCGCCGGATTCTTCAATGTAAGCGGCCCCGTGCCGGGCGAGTTCGCGAACGAGCGGCCCAATTTTTTTGTCGGCCAGGATATCGTCGAGAAACTTTTGATAGGTGGGATCGGATTCCTTCAGTTGATAATTGGCGATATCCGTCGAGAGCAATCGATTCGACAGCCATTGTTTGAGGAAGTCGTCCTTGGCGACCTCGGCTTCTTTTAGGATTGAGACGTGCCAAACCAGGTCTTTGTCCGGAATCGGGGCGGGTATCTGGGGAAAATGAGCCAGCAACTGCTTGTTCATCGAGCTCATTGATTTGTCGGCGTCCTTTTTTCCCGTGTTGTCGTCCATCTCGTGGGCAAACAACAGGGGACTATCCTCCTTGAGCTTGGTGATCCATTGTTCGAACTGTTTTTTCGTGGTGTCCTGGGCGGTCGCGTCGAAGACGGGAATCGCCGCTCCCGAGCCGGACGAAGCGCCGGCCTTGGTCGGCGGGGTAAAAAGTGCGTCGTGGGTTTGCTGATACCGCTTGGGATCTTCGGTGGCAGCGGGCGTCGGTTGGCGTTGAATTGATGGAGCTGCCGGGATCGCAGGCTTCGCTTGAGACAGGGGCTGACGGGGGGACGATTTTTCCGGTGTGGCGGCGACGATGCTTTCCGATTGTTCGGCCTGTTTTTCCAGGGCGTTGCCGACGTCGGCAATGGTGAGATTGCTACCGGTGGTCTGTGCGGTGCCCTGCTGCTGCAGCGTATGAGTGAGTTCGTGGGCCAGCAGTTTTTTTCCTGCGGTGGAGGCAGGAGCATAGTTGCCCGAGCGAAAAACGATGTGATCGCTGACTGTGAATGCTTCGGCGGAGACCGCACGCGCCGACCTGTCGGCCTGTGTATCGGTATGGACGCGAACCCTGCTGAAGTCATGTCCGAAACGGCTTTCCATGACGTCGCGAGCCCCCGCGTCGAGGGGCTGGCCGGAGGAGCGCAGGACGTCGTGAACAATCTGCGGGGCTTCGTTGTGGCGAGAGCCCGCCGATGCCGGAGAAGTCGGTTTGGTTTTTTCGGCGGTGTGCCGTTGCAGCGTTCCCGGTTTCGCGAAGCTCATGGCGTCACTTTACCTTTTCGAGCTTGTATTCCTGTTCGTCTTTCCCGCGGTGAGCGTTGAGCCACGCGCGGAACTGCTCGAAATGCCGCTCCTTTGCCTCGTTCACGGCGTCATTCATCACGCCATCGAGTGACTTCTTTCCGCCTTTTCCGTCGGGGATATTGTACTCATCCTTGTTGCCGATCATGTGTCCGAATTCGTGGGCGGCAGCGTTGCCCTGGGTGTCACCTTCGCCATCGCCCGCATCCCATGTGCCCATGTCCCAATCGCCGGAAGTCTTCGGCCGGTCCACCACATCGATTTCCTTGTGCGGATTCAGGTCTGTGAACACTGCCCAGAACGAAATGCTGATTTTCTTCTTATCGTTTACCAAACGATATTTGTCGTTCCATTTGGCGTTGATGCCCTCGAGCCATTTTCGTTTGGTTTCTTCAGAAACTTTGCCCTTTAGTTTGATGCGCACCTCGATGACGAGGGTCTTGTCGTATAGATAAACAGAATATTTGGAGTGCCAGGTGTAGTCCTTGGTTTTTCCTTTTCCGACCACAAGCGTCTCCTTGATCGTGTCGTCAACTTCACCGACGACATTGGGCGCGAGATTGCGGGCGACCGCGAAGTCGGATTGCGCCAGTCGGTTCGCGGGCGGCAAATCCTTTCTGCCAAAAGTGTTCGCGACACGATGAGCGTCCCACTCAAGCGGGGAATCCGGTCGATCGACTGTCAACTCACCTGGGGTGGTCGACCGGGCGTCACGCGTGCCTTGTTGCAAGGCGTGGGTCAGTTCATGAGCGAGCAGCCGGCTTCCTGAAGCGGTGCGTGGAGCATACTGGCTCTCGCCAAACACCAAGTCGCGTCCAACGGCGTAAGCCGAGGCATTAAGGGCCGCAGCGGATGCCGCGGCTTTTCCGTCGGTGTGAATCCTGATCTGGCTGAAGTCCCGACCAAAGTGCGATTCCATCACCCCGCGGGTGGAGGAATCGAGCGGACGGCCCGGCGAACGGAGAACGTCGTGTACCGCGGTGGGCGCCACCGTTTTTGTGGATGCCGCGATGCTTCCGCCAAGAACTTCCGCACTGATTGTATTGCCAGTGGGTTTGCTCTTTCGCTGGAGCTGCGCGATCGCGCTCATGGATTGGGCCCTTTTCGACTATCGGTGGGCGGAGATTTTTCTGCGCTTTGACACCGGATTTTCGTCAGCACCAAATCGTGGTTCGGCCCCGGACATTTAAAGCTATAGAAGCAGAGCGGCTGGTCCGGCGGCGGCGTCAACGATTGGAGGGGAAATTTTCCGACGATGATCTCGCTGGGTTTCGCAATGACTCGAATGGGTGTGCCGTCCGCGAACGTGACGGTGCAAGCGAATGCGCCGTCGCTCGCGAAAATGTCGCATTCGACTTTCGCCACGGCGCCGTGCGATCCACCCAGCTCCGTTTTCACGTACAGTTCGGCGGCTCGCTTGCTCAGGCTTTCGTGATCCCGGAACCAGCCGGAACAATCGTCCCCGGTGTCGGGTTTCGCGGTGTCCGATTTTTCTCCTGCACGTTGAATCTCTCCTCCGGTGCGTCCGCTCACCTGGGCTGGGCCCGTGCGAGATGCTGCGTTGTCGGCTTCGCGCTCGAGAGGGCTGGTGGCGGATCCGATCGCAAGCGGAGCATGAGGATCGTAGGCAGCACTGTTTTGCTGGACGACGTGGGTGAGTTCGTGAGTGAGGAGTGCGCGACCGGAGTGGGTATGGGGGGAATATTTTCCTGCATTGAATACGACATTGCGACCAACGGTATAGGCCAGGGCGTCGACATCTTGGGCGGATTTGGCGGCCGCACTGTCCGTGTGAATCCGGACGTCGCTGAAGTCGCGATTGAAACGCGGTTCAAGCGCAGAACGAACGGCGGCTTCCAGTGGGCGACCAGGCGATTGCAGGGTTTGGTGGACGGTGGCAGGAACGGCGGTTTCTGCTGCGGCGTGAGTGGCATCGCCGGACTTTTTTTGCAGAAGACCGGACAGTCGTTTTCGTTTGCATGCCTCGCATTCGCCATCGGGTCCCGTCACACCGCCGCACGCGCAGCGTCGCTGCAGCGCGGGCGCTGAACGGGCGCTGACCGACGGGGTACGGTGCTTTTCGCGAGGTTCGGGACGATGAGGCATGGAAAGTAGAGAGGAGGGAAACCACGGAACATACGGAAATCTGAGATGAAAGATGAGACTCTTGCCGAGGGCCGGATGTAGCAGCGGTGGTGACACCGCTGGCTCCAGCCGACTGACGTCGGCTGCTACATTTCCTGGCATTCAAGGGTTCTCGGCGGGTCTACTTTGTCTCAATCATCAGAATTTTATTCCGTGTCTTCCGTGTTTTTCGTGGTGACTAAATCCGGCTTCAGGAATTCTCGAAGGCGCGCAGCGTCCAGAAGTCGTCGGCGAGATTGTCGTTGTCGACGTAGTCGTAGGGCATGGTGAAATAGCCTTTCATGCCCCAGTCCTTGCCCCACGAGTTGCGCACGAGAATGCGTTTGGTGGAGTCGTCGTAGCCGACCGCGCAGACGGCGTGACCACCGAGATTTTTCTCGTTGTTGCCGGGCAAATCGAGTTTGCCGGTCTTGGCGACTTCTTCCGACTCAAATGCCGTGTAGACGGAAAAACCGAAAACGAAGGGATATCCCTCTGCGAGGCATTTTCGCATCTGCGTCAGGCCGACAATGCGGTGATAAGAGGTGGCTTGGTGATCCTGTGCCTGGGTGTAGCAGGCCGCCGGCGGTTTTTGCGCGAATTTGTCGATCTTGTATGGCCAGCGGGCTTCGGTGCAGACGCCGAGTTTGACCAGTGATTTGACGCCATCGCGAATGGCGGCGCCGGCGTCCTCGGAAACGGTGCCTTCCATGTCCCGTTCATTGTAGTAAATGAAAAGACGGCTCAGATTCGTGGCATGATGGCCGAGTTTTTGCTCGAGAAATTCGAGATTGCCGACGAGCGCATTGGCGGTGCAGCTGCCGAGCTGGCCTTGGTCTTCGACGGCCGAGCAGCCGGCGCGGAGATCGACTTTTTTGGGCAACGCTTTCGGCGCGGCGGCGATGTTGGCATATAGTTTGTCACGGAAATCCGGACGATCCGGAACCCAGCCATACCAGGAGTTGACTTTGGACTTTTTCATTTTGGGAGCGAGTGAGACGTTGAGTTTGGGTGGAGAGACGCGGTCGATGCGCAGGCATCGCTGCGGGAGGAAAGGGTGGAAGACGATTTCGTCGCTGCGCGGGGCGGGGACCACGTGGCCGCGAGACCGGCATAGAGATTGCGGGCGATTTGCCGGCCCCATTCGTGTTGGCGGCCGCCGGCGGCGAGTTGAATCGAATCGACGTTAAGCTTGGGCACAGCGCCTCCGGAAAGGCCGTCCAATCCGCGCACGCGCAGAAGTTGCTCAAGTTCAGTTTCGATGGACAATTTCAGCGCGGCGCCTTGAAGGGCGGAAAGCGAGAGCCCATCCAACACGAGCTGCTCGATGGTGAGTTGAATGCTCATACGGGTGCGGATTTGTCTTTTTCAACGGACGTTTTGGCGGCTGGCTCGGTCCACTTGAATTCAGTCTCGTTGATGGGACGGTCGAGTTTGCGGAATTCGACGCGGGCGGCGTCGAGAATAATGGGCATCGTGATCTTTGCCGGAGTGTCGGGGGTGGCGCGGGCGGCGGCCATGAACGTGGCGTTGAGGGCCACGTTGTGAATGTGTCCGCCGGTGAGGTTGAGTGTGGCGAGGCGATCGTAATCGAGTGCACCCAACGGAGGTGCCGGCAGTTTTTTCTCCGCCTCGTGTTGCATAAAGGCTTTCGTCCACAAGCGCCGCCGGTCGGCGACGGTGGGAAAGTGAAAATTGACGATGAAACGGAGCCGACGAATGAACGCGGCATCCAATGACGTTTTGAGATTGGTCGCGAGGATCGCGAGTCCGCGATACGACTCCATGCGCTGAAGCAGATAATTGATCTCGATGTTCGCATAGCGATCGTGGCTGTCCTTGACCTCGCTGCGCTTGCCAAAAAGCGCGTCGGCTTCGTCGAAGAACAGGATTGCGCCGCCGTCTTCCGCCGCGTCGAACAGGCGGCGGAGATTTTTCTCGGTCTCACCGATGTATTTGTTGACGACCTGACTCAGATCGATGCGGTACAGATTCAATTTCAGATCATTCGCGATCACTTCGGCCGCCATGGTTTTTCCGGTGCCGCTCTCTCCGGCGAAGAGTGCGCTGATGCCAAAGCCGCGGTTCATTTTCCGGTCGAAACCCCAGTCGTGATACACCTGCTTTCGTTGCTTCGCTTGCGCGGCGATTTGCTTGAGCAGGTCGGTTTCGAGCTTGGGCAACACCAGGTCGTCCCACGTCATTTTCGCCTCGAGCCGTTGGGCCAGGGTGTCCAGACGCGGACGTTCGCTGGTGCGGCAAACGTCCCATGCGGCACTGGCGAGAGGCTGGACGTTTTCCCTGGCTTGAGTCTGCGCGGTGGCGGCGAGGATTTCGATACTCGGCAGGTTGAGATTGAACTGGGCGGACAACTGGGCGGCCGATGAATCTTCTTCCTTGCCAAGGACGGCAGTCCACGCGGCGTGTTGTTCGTCGGCGCTGGGCTTGGTGATTTCCACTGACTGTTGGGCGCGACCGAGGCGCGGGGTGAACTCGCGGACGCCGACAAAAAAGATGCCTTCGCTGCGGGTGAGAAAACGACTCAGCGGACCGGAGCGTTCCAGCTCGCCGCCACTGATTTCCTCGGCATCGAAATACAGCGCCAGTGGCAGCAAGCGACTCTCGCGTTGCCACAGTCGGGCGAGCAATTCCAGTTCGCCCACGTTGGAAGGAAGCGTTTCGGCATTCAGGCGGTAGAGGCGGCGTTTGAGTCGCGATGCGACCTGATAAGCCACGAGCTGCTTGCTCATCGGGTCCGAGCCCGCGAGTTGCACGGCGGGGAGAGGACCGGTGGCGGCGGCTGTTTGCCAGCCGCGCAGAATCAGATCGGCTTGCTTTTCCTGGGTGTCGCTGAGCGACGCTGAACTTGCGGCTAACTCGAGCGGCGAAAAGAATGGAGTGAGACGATCGTCGAGGAAATTGAGGCCTTTCAGATAACTCACCATGCGTTCGTCGGCCCGCAGTGCGCTGGCGGTCAACGGCTGGCTCGCGGGTTGATGAATATCGATCAATCGCCAGAAGCGCAGCGGACGTTCGGGCGAGAGCGCATCCCACGCGGCGTCGTCAAAGAGGGTGATGGCGAGCGCGAAAGTGGGAAATGGTTTCTGGGGATCGTCGTGGGCGCGCGCGCAGAGGCTGGCGATTCGGGTGTCCAACTCCGGCGCGGCGGCGAAGAGCAGCAGATTTTGTTCGAATTGCGAAAGGCCCAGGCGCTCGCCGAGCATGTCCATCGCCCACGGCAGTTGCGCGGGAGCAGGGTTGGGAATCGATTCGGTTTTCTCCGGGGCGGGCGGGGGAGTGTCGGCAGCGGCGCTCACCGGTGTGGTGGCAGGCGGAATTTCATCGACGATCGGCGAAGCCGGCTCGGTCGAAGGTGCGGAACGCAGCAATTTCTGGAACAGCGAACGTGAAATCGGCGCCGCCGGAGGCGGAGTGACGATGAACGGTGTCTTGGTCGGCACTTTTGCGGGCGTGGGTTCGGGGGATTTTTTCGCGGCGGGTTGAGACGGAGTCACCAGTCGTTCCAAACGAGTGCGCAGCGTGGTGAGCGCCGCCGCCAGCCGGAGCGAATTATTCTCCTGCCATTGGTCCTGGGTGCTCATGCGGGAATGTCGACGGTTTGAACATCGAGCACGGGTTTGGGCGGCGCGCCCTGCGCTTTGAATTGCATGCTGTCGACGCCGTCGATCCGGAGTCGGACGGGAGCTCGGCCGGCCGTCGGATTCGGGATCAAAAAATGCAGCGGGTCGGCGATCGCTGCACGAGGCAATGCGAGTACGTCACCTTCCGGCAGCGAGAGGAATGCGCTTTGGGTGGGCTTAACGGCAGGCGCTGCATCGACGGTGATCAATACGTTGCCGTCGGCGTCGCGGGCTCCGGCGGTGATGGTTTTGATCTGAGGAGCGAGCGGGAGGGAAAGCGAGTTTGTGTTGCGCGTCTTGCCGGCGTTGGTGACCGCGACGGACACCGAATAGAATCCCGCGGACCACTGATCGGCGGCGGCCTGCGTGTTGGGGATCGCAAGCTTGATTTCGTTCGGACGCACGGTGGGCAACGGCACGAGAAAGTCGGGCGTGCTTTCCTGCAGGCGTTGGTTGAAAAATTTCACCGCGATCGATTCGCCGGCGAAATTTTGTCCGCGCAGGGTGAGGACGGTGTCGAGTCGTGCGCTGGGATAAGACGGATAACGCAGCCGTGCGGCGTCATCGTTGTCCTCGCCGACATGCCAGCTTTCGAGGCGTGGAGGCAGCCCGACTTGGGTCTCGATGCCTTGATCGTTGGGTCCGCGGCGCAACACGGGCAGCGAGGCGGCGACCGGTTCGTCACTTTCGATCAGCACGACGGTCGCCGTGTACGCCAGCGAGAGCGCGTAGGGAACCTGGTAGAAGATCGACCAGATGCGCGACAGTTCATCGACCGTGAGCGACACCGGAGAAAATTTTATCTGTTCAACGGCGTCGGCGAGATTCGAGCCGCTCATTTTGTCGCCGTTGTCGTCCTGACTGACACTAAGGATGCGTTCGCGCGTGAGTCCCGGCTCGGCGAGCAGCGCGCGTACGACGGCGCCCAACATGCGCTGCGGCTCCAGCTTGGAGTCATCGCCGTAAAAACTCATCAGGTAATGCAGATCGAGCGCACAGGTGGGACGCTTGATCACCGCGCCTTTTGATTCGCGCGAGGGAAGATCCGAATTGCGCAGGGCAGGGTTGGGTGTGACTTGATAGAGAAACAAATCGACGCAGGCCGCGCGGTTATTGGCGGCGGGCCGTTGCGTGACGGCGTTCGCACTGTCCACGGCGCTCTTAACCGCGGTGTCGAGGATCTGCGCGAGGGCCTTGGTGACCGTGGCGACGGCGAGATAATTGCTCATGAGGATCCTCCCGAGCGGCGTTGAAGATAATTTTCGAGGCTCATGCCTGATTCCTTGCGCGGAGCGTGGCGTACGGTGGGTGTGGGCGGAGGAGTCGCGCGGATTTCAACGCGGCCGATGGTGACATTGATCGAAGGCGGGAGTGTGGGCGCGGCGGGGGCGTTGGAGTCGTCGCGCGGAGCGGCTTTTTCGCGCGAGGGTGAGGTGGTTGCAGCGGGTGGATGACGCGGGACCAGCGCACGGGTTGGTTTGAGGTCGTCGGGTGCGATTGGCTGTGCGCGTGGCTGCAATCTTTGCGGGAGTTCACTGGAAGCGGGTGGGCGTCGGTCTCCCGACCGACGCTGGGGATCGTCGATGTGGAAATCGACGACCACCGGGCTTGGGATTCTGTTGTCGCGATGTTCGGTTAAACGAGCGTGGACGGGCACACGCCTTGGTGTCTCGTTTCGCAAAGGAAATTGAATCTGCGCAGATGCTGCTGGCTTTGGTTGGTCATTGGAGATGCGCGGCCTTTCGCTTGAAGCGGCTGTGGGACGAATCTCGCGTTTCTCCTCCGGTTCAACGAAATCGGCTGGCGCTGAAACTTTTGGAGCAGCGCTTCCGTTGTTGCCCGGTCTTTTTTGCATCGGTGCGAATTCGCCGATCGCGGCGGGCTTCGATGCGCCCGGCGTGGGTTCCGATCCAGGGTCGACTGAGGGAGCACGGCCGTTGTTGCCGTCGACCATTGGCTGAGGCTTCTCTATAACATCCAATTGACGCCCGGTGTTTTCTCCTGCGGGTTTCGGCTCAAAGAGAGACGGCACTCGCGGCTTCACTTCCGGCGTTGGAGTGAAGGAGCGTTCCAGCAAATGACCGAGGTAGTCGCTCATGATTGAATGATCTCCAGGTAGGCCTGGCGCCGCCACGGGCTCAGTCTAAGGATCTCGGTTTCGGTCCAGCCATAGGCGGTGGCGAGCACATCAATTTCGCGGAGCGTGCGCAGCGCCCAGGCGTTGATTTCGCTCCATAAATAGGAGGCGATATCGAGCACCGCGTCCCAACGGCGATCACATTTAGGGCAAACCAGTGACAGCTGAATGTCCCCTTGCGGATCGATCTCCGCCATGTGGGCGGACAACTCGATCGCCACGCTCTCGGGAACCAACTCCGCTGAAGCCTGGACTCCGTTGCGTCGCACCTCGATGATGCAGGAATGCAGGAGAGCTTTCCTTTGATCCATGATGGACGCTTTGGGATTCAGCGAAGCCAGATCGCCGCAGGTCGGCAGACGAAAATGTAATTCAAATTCGCCTGAGCGGAAGGCGGGTGGTTGTGCGGGTGACGCCGATGATGGAACTTGTATGTCCGCTGCGGCAAAATCGACTTCCACTAATTCCCCGCACGCCGGGCATTTTGCCGAAGACGCGAGCCGCGAGCCGAAAATCCGCCCACGCAAAGTCAGGAGTTCGCGGTCCCGGCGACCGATCCCGCAATTTTCCAAGTCTTGTGGGGAATGACCGGGCAGGGCGAACGTCAGGAGACTGAACGCTCGCTGCACTGGCGTCTGGGCACGACCCTGTTCCCAGACTTCGAGAATCTGGCTCGCGGTGAGCATGGAGGCTGCGCCTTGGCTTAGGCGGGATTGCTAAACGTTGGCTCGGCCGGTTCAGGCACTTCCTGGTCCCGTTCCCAGCCTTCGTTCTCCAGCTTCAGGTGTTGGAGCGCCACGGCATTGGCGTTGGCGTCGAGATCAGGCGTGGATTGATATTCCGAAACCCAGCAGCGATAAACCTTGTACGCGAGGGCAAGCTGACCCGCTTCATTATAGATTTCGATGATGAGGTCCTTGCGAAAATCCTTGAGCGAAACTTCGGTGCCGAGGCCGGAACCGACTTGCCACACCTTGTTGGCCCACTTTTCGAATTCGACGTCATGAGTGACGCCGCGCTCGAGCGTGATGGCCTCGTATTCGGTGCGACCGGGGGATTTCCGGCTGCTGCTCGGATCGCCACCATCGCGATGTTTCACGACTTCGGTGGTGCGTTTCAAGGCGCTGCATTTGCTGACGCCGGCGACGTACTTTCCGTCCCACTTGAGGCGGAACTTGAAGTTTTTGTACGGATCGAATCTCTGCGCGTTAACGGTGAACTGGGCCATGGTGGTGTCCTCTCTCAGGTTTCAATTTGTCCGGCGATTTGTTGCAGTTGAATGATGACGAATTCCGCGGGTTTCAGCGGAGCGAAGCCGACGACGATGTTCACGATGCCGAGGTCAATCTGGTTTTGCGGCGTCGTTTCCCTGTCGCACTTCACGAAGTAGGCGTCCTTGGGCGTCTGGCCCTGAAATGCGTTCTGGCGAAACAGATTGTGCATGAATGCGCCGACATTCAGTCGGATTTGCGCCCAGAGCGGTTCGTCGTTCGGTTCGAACACGACCCATTGCGTGCCGCGGTAGAGGCTCTCTTCGATGTAGAGGGCAAGGCGACGAACAGGAATGTATTTCCATTCGTCGGCCAGTTGGTCCGCACCGCGCAGCGTGCGCGCGCCCCAGACCACGCGTCCGGCGGAGGGGAAGGAGCGAAGCACATTGATGCCGAGCTGATTCAGTTCCCCGTTTTCATCGTCGGACATCGGCACGCTCAATTGCGGCACGCCGACGAGTGTCGCGTCGAGACCGGCCGGTGCTTTCCACACGCCGCGCTGCGTGTCGGTGCGCGCGAAGATTCCCGCGATCGCCCCGGAGGGAACGAATTCCTCGGTCTGGTTATCCTTGAGGGGATTCGGTTGCTTGAGGCGTGGGAAAAACAGCGCGGAGTTGCGGCTGCGCGTTCCGACGTTGTCGTTGGCCGCGTCGGTGAATTTGTTTTTCGCGGTGTCCTTGTCGATCCAGTTGCTGGGCGGATCGACGAGCAGAAAGGCGCGGCGTTTTTCGCAGTAGGCGGCTGCTTCCGAAATCAAACTGACCTCCACATCGCCATTGTTGTAAGGTGGGATGGAAAGAAGATTGAACAGGCCGTCGCGGGCAAAGAGCTGTTCAAGGGCATAAAGACCTAATTTCTTCGCCTCGGCATTGGCGGGTTTGAAATCGGTGAAGGTAAGGGCGCCGCCATCTGTGACCGCATCGGTCGCCGCCTTCACTGCCGCAGTGAGAGCCGCTTGGGCGGCGGCAATGTCCGCGGCGACGGGAGGAGTAACTTTTTTCGCGGCCGCGAGAGCCTTTTCCTTGAGAGTGATCGGGTCGTCGGTTGCGGCGATCGCGGGCGGATTGGCGGGATCAAGTGCCGTGTCCGGATCCCATTTCACCAGCTTGGATTCTTCGCGCAGCACGTTTTTGATCTGTCGCGGACTGTTCTTAAAGGTGAGATTGAGGAATTTTTCCGATGAACCGGTGGAGGTGTCGAGAACCGTGAGATTGAACAAATCGGTTTTCGCGAGCCCGTAGCGGTCGGCGATGTCCTTCGCGACATCAATGTCCACGGTGCCACGGAGATCGGCACCCCAACTGCCTTCGTAGGCGGCTTCCAGTTTGACGTTGCCGACGACGAGTTTGCTCTTCGAGGGAACTCCAGTCACGGGCGGCGCAGCATTGGGGTCGCCGGGATCGGCGTGAAAAAGGCGCACGATGACCGCCTGACTGCCGCCGTTCAGATAAAAGTCACGCACCGCGAAGCCGAGCGTGCTCTCCACCCACAACCCGCCGAAGATGCGCTCGAAGTCGCCAAAATTATTGATCGTGGTGGCTTCGTTGACCGGCCCGCGCAGGGCGCGGCCGATGAATGCGGTGATGGAAGTCGCGACACCGGTGATGGTGCGGACGCCGCTGGGAATCTCTTCAACGTAGACTCCGGGATAGGATACTTGAACAGGCATAACACGCCTTGGGTTGGGAGTTGGTGGTTGCTGCGAAAATAAACGGGTGCGGATCGTTTCGATCGCGCAATCGTCGGCACTATCCAAAGCGTAATTTTTTTGCGGATTCGTTCACAAATTCAGCGCGAGAATAAATTTTTTTGCTCCGGTGGCGGTACTTCCACGGGTTTGGTGGCGCTCATATGGATAATGGTCCCCAGTTTTTTCTGGGCTAACGTCCCTGTATTTGGCCACAAGGACGCAAAACCGGAACCGCTACTGTCGGACAGGAGTCACAATCGGCGGTGCACTGTTCGAACACGCAATCCCCACCGCGACAGATCGAGAGAGGCGCAATATGGCCGCTATTCGGTTACTCCGGCAGGTTGGGTTGTGACGCATCAAGCCTAAACCTCGGTATACCTCGTTAACATGAAAATCCTGACTACCCCTGGTGTCGCCCTCGCATTATTGGCAGCGGCGTCGCTTTCGGCGCAAACCGCTTCGTCGAGTCTGCCTGTTTCCAATGACAAGCCGCTCGTGCTTGATCCCTTTGTGGTCAACACGGAGACGGACGTTGGCTACACCGCCGTTTCCTCACTGGCCGGCGGACGCAACAACACTCCGGTGCGCATCACCCCGTCTTCGGTGACGTCATTGACCAGCGCGTTTTTGGACGATCTGCAAATCACCGATGTTCGTGAAGCGCTGCGCTGGACCCCCAACGCCGTGCCGGTGAGCTGGAATGGAGGACACGACGGCGGCGGCGACGTGTTCAATTCCTGGAGTTACAATATCCGTGGCGCGGGCACCGGACCGCAGGGCGGAAATCCTCCCACCGTAAATTATTTTCCGTTCTGGGGGGTGAAGGACACGTTCAATGTCGATCGCGTCGAGGTGGATCGTGGTCCCAATTCGATTTTGTTTGGCGTGGGGAATCTCGGTGGATCGGTTTCGACTTACACCAAGGTGCCGCGTTTCGACAAGGACTCTGCGACCGTCTCGATTCAGGCGAATCAATACGGCGGTGAACGTGCAGTCATTGACGTCAATCGGATCGCCTCGCTGTTCGGCAATGACAATCTGGCGATTCGACTGAATCTCCTGCAGGATCACGATCAAGGCTGGCGCACGGCGGATCTCACGAAGAAGTGGGGTGCGGCGCTCGCGACGAAGTTCAAGTTCAACGAAAACTCCTCGATCCGACTCGATTTGGAAGCGTTTTCATCCCGCACGCCCCAGTTCGCGCAAAACTTGCGCGATCACTTTTCCCAGTGGGACGGGGTGACCAATTCGCCAACCTGGGGCGCGCCCGTGGTGGGGGCGGTTGCGGCCAGTACGAGCAGCATGGCCGAATGGGGTGGGGCGGATCACACCCAGATATGGATACCCTCGCTCGGCAAAGTGATGTCGTGGGGACATGGTTTCCGTTCGGGGGGTGTGGCCGATGCGCCTTTCTTTAAGACTACCGCGCTTCGTCCGGATCCCTACACGATGATTGGCACCAGTGCGGTGGTGCCGGCGCTGCCGAGTCGCGACTTTACGTTTGGGCCGAAGGACGGTGACTTCGATTGGAAATATTATACCGCGACGGCGTATTTCGATCAGAAGATCAGCGACAATGCAGAATTCGAAATTTCAGGTTATCGCTACAACGACAAGGGCGTGGCGAAGAATTTTGAGGCTTTGAGCGACGTCTATATTGATATCAACAAGCAGCTGCCAGACGGCACGGCGAATCCGAACTATGGGAAGCGCTATTCCGAAATGTTCCTCGATCGCCAGTTGCAAACGCACAGCGCCAACGAGATTCGCGGTCAGTTTAACTATCACTTCGATACGACGCTTTGGGGCATTCCGTTGAAGGAGTGGATCAGTGCGTCGGTCGGCGCGGAGCTGCATATTTTGCGCACACGTCAGTACATTGCCCAAACCACCAATAATTATGATCCAAATAATTGGACGCAATTTATGGTGTGGGGCCGACTTTACTGGGATAATCCCAATCAACGTCTAGATCTGCCGACTTCGTTCGGCGGCGACAACATCGTGTATCAGCCTCTCCCGTTTAATTGGTTCGACCACAATATCGGCGAACAGATCAAGTACTATGGATTGGTTTCGCAGACGCGCCTCTGGGACGACCGTTTGAACATCACACTCGGTGCGCGGCACGATTCCTACCACAGCAAGTATCTGGATATTCGAGGCACGGGCAATGTGCCGAAGTTTGAGGATGACAAAGGCATGACCTACTCGGCCGGTGTCGTGGGTTATCTCAACAAGTGGCTGGGTCTCGTTTATAACTATTCGCAAAACTTTGCGCCGATTGGCGGCGGTGTAGCACCGAGTTTGACCGGCGAATCGTTCGGTGCCGCGCGTGGAAAATCGAATTCGGGGGGTGTGCGTATTTCCACGGAAGACGGAAAGTATTCGGTGTCGGCCATCTATTATTTGGATAAAGCCAACGGCCGAATTTCCGGCGATAGCGTCGATATGCAGGGAATTTGGAATGACTATTTGAAAGCGGGCGGCACCGCGCGCGACATCGGTCCGGCGGGTTCCATCACGGGGTCGGGCACCGAAACGCACGCCAACATGTCCTATGCGGACTCGCAGGATGTAAAGGGTGACGGCTTCGAATTCGAAGCGACGGCGAACCCAACTCCCAACTGGCGTCTGCAGCTTTCCTATTCCAAGCCCAAATCGGTTTCGAGTAATAACCTGAATGGGAGTCGCGCTTACTATGCGAGCCACCTCACCGAGTGGCAAACCGCCACGGCGGGGGGCACTCCGGAAGCCGGCGCACTCAAGAGCAAATTAGACGAGGTTCAACAGAAGCTGAACGAAACCGGCGTCGACGCGACGAGTGCCGGCCTGGTGAAATCCACCTTGAGTGCGTTGGCGGTTTACACCTTCACGGACACTTGGGCGAAAGGCGTTTTTATCGGCGGTGGCGCTACCTCGCTGGGTAAACAAAATGTTCGCACGGGCGGATCGCTGCAATCTCCGGGCTATACGACGTGGAACGCGCTCGTCGGTTATCAGATGAAGTACGGCAATTATCCGGTGAAGATTCAACTCAACGTGGATAACCTGTTCGACAAAGACACGCTGGTGTTCACGGATTTCAATACGGTCGGATCGGAGACGCAGGGATCGAGTTTCTATTTTGTACCGCCGCGTCAGTTCACGCTGTCGGTCACGATCAAGCTTTAAGTGGATGTTTGTATGGCGCATCCAGCCCGAGTTCGAGATGGCTGCGCCATTCCCGTCGACCGACCTTATGCCGTCTCATTCGGTCGCGTAGACTGAGTCGGATGAACCCTGAAATATTCGAATTGTCATTCTGAACAACGCGAAGAATCCATGGGTACGAAGATGATATCGTGTGCGGTGAGGTGGATCCTTCACTGCGTTCAGGATGACAAATCGAGAGTGATGGAGGGCTCGGGTGGCGTAAAATTTGCCGGCAAATTTCAGCCGAGTCTTCCCTGTCATCGCCGCATTCCACGCAGGTTGCGACACGATGAGCGTGGAAGCGCAGGTGATTATTGCCGCAATTGTCATTCTGAACAACGCGAAGAATCCGTGGGTGCGCATACGATATCACGCTGGTACGCATGGATCCTTCACTGCGTTCAGGATGACGTATCGGGAGTTGGCTTGTGGTCGCAATGTCGACGCAGTCTGCGGAGGTCATTTTTCCCAATCCTTGCGGCGGGCACGCTTGCCGGCATTTCCCCAGCCCAAACCACCTACGACCGGCACGTCATTTTCGACAACAGTTTGTCCGATCGCGGACATGAATCGAGCGACGGATTTTTTGTCGCGCCGAGTTTTTTGGAAACTGTCGATGGCAAGTTCCCAATCGAAAGTGCTCACTTTGTCAGCCCGCCGAATGGATTGCGGCTGCATTGGAAGTCGGCACCGGGTGGCGACTGGCAGATGACGGTGCAAATCACCCGGCGATATGCGCGGCCTTTCAAGTTTGAAGGCGATGCGCTGACGTTCTGGTGTTATTCGGACTTCGATATCACTGCGGCCAATTCGCCGCGGCTGTTTCTCAAGGATTCGCACGAGAAAGGCACGCCGTCCGTGACCTTGGTCGAGGGCGACGCAGTCATCCCGGCCAACCAGTGGGTGCAGATTAGACTGCCCTTCGCGGCGCTGCGTACGCCGGCGCACAACGGTACCGACGATAATCTGTACAAAGTGGAGGACACGCTGAGCGTCACCTTGGTGCAGGGACTGGACGACGATCGGGAGCACGTTCTCTATCTCGACGATTTTCAGATTCGGAACGCCGATCCCGGCGACGCGATCGCGCCGCCCGTCCCGGGGACGCCGAAGGTGCGTGCTTATGAAAGGCACTTTGACGTCAGTTGGACCCCCAGCGACGCGAGCGATTTGCTGGCCTATCGGATTTATCGTTCCTGGAACGGCAGGGATTTTCAATCCGTGGGAACGCAGCAGGGAACTCGTACCCGCTACGTCGACTTTGTCGGTCCACCGGGCAAGCAGGCGTGGTATCGCGTCACGGCGTTGGACGTGGCAGGAAACGAGTCGACGCCATCAGCGATTTCGTCACCGGCGACGACGCGGGAGTTTTCCGACGATGAACTGATGAGCATGGTGCAGGAAGCGTGCTTCAATTATTATTGGGATGCGGGCCATCCGGTGGCGGGGTTGGCGCCCGAGGTGTTGCCCGGCGATCCCAATTTGCTGGCCATGGGCGGCAGCGGGTTTGGCGTCATGGCATTGGTCGTGGGGGCGGAACGACAATTTGCTCCGCGCGATCAAGTGGCCGCGCGGATGCTGAAGATCGTTCGTTTCCTGGCCAAGGCCGACCGGTTTCACGGGGTTTGGCCGCATTTCATCAACGGCGACACGGGGCACGTGATTCCGTTTTTTGGGAAGTACGACAATGGCGGCGACTTGGTGGAGACCGCCTTCATGATGCAGGGACTGCTGGCGGCGCGGCAGTATTTCAGCCGCGACAATCCGGAGGAAAAAGAGATCCGTGAAACGATCACGCGGCTTTGGCGCGAGGTGGAATGGGATTGGTACCGAAAGACGCCGGACAGCGAGGTGCTCTATTGGCATTGGTCGCCTGACGCCGGGTTTCACATCAGTCATCCGCTGATCGGCTGGAATGAAGCGATGATTATTTACCTGTTGGCGATTGCGTCGCCGACCCACGCGGTTCCGGCGGAGATGTATTACACGGGTTGGGCGGGCACCACGCCGCGGCATGTTCGCTATCGCCAAAACTGGAGCCGGACGACGGTGGGAGATCATTATGCGAATGGAAACTCGTACTATGGGATCAAACTCGATGTCGGAGAAGGCCGTGGCTCCGATCTGTTTTTTGTGCATTTCTCCTTCATGGGTTTTGACCCGCGCGGATTGCGGGATCGTTACGCCAACTACTTTGAAAACAACCGGGCGATCACATTGATCAATCACGCGTACTGCGTCGAAAATCCGCGAAAGTTCGTCGGCTACGGCGAGGATGCGTGGGGACTTTCCGCAGGCATCAACTCCGGTGGTGGACGTCCGCAGCCGCGCGATGACAACGGCACACTCAGCGCGATGGCGTCGCTTGCCTCGATGCCTTACACCCCGAAAGAATCACTCGCGGCCTTAAAACATTACTATCGCGATCTTGGCCCCAAGGTTTTTGGCCCTTACGGCTTCTTCGATGGATTCAACCAAACCCAAAACTGGTTCGAGGAAGTTTACATGGCCTTGGATCAGGCCCCGATCACGGTGATGATCGAGAATCACCGAACGGGACTCGTCTGGAGAAATTTCATGGCTAATCCCGAGATCGCTCCCGCGCTGAAAGCGATCGGCTTTCTGCCGGATTCAACCGTTCCGCCGTCTCACTGAGTCCCGGCAGGCTTTGCCTAGTCGGAGCTTTCCCCGAGGGCCGGGCTTGACGGAGGCGCGCTGGGGTTTTTGGGATCTTCAATCGAAAGCGTCGTCGATTCCGTTATGCGGTCGTCGCGATCAAACAGAACGCGGACCGAAATTCTTTTTCCGTCGAAAGAGCTTTCCACCGGTGTGCCGACAGCCTCCCATAGGCCGATGGTGAACAAGTCCGCGGCCCCATGGAAAAATGCACGTCCGGATTTCGCCAGCTTTCCATAACCCTGCACGAATGTGTAGATGTCTTTTCTGCCCTCGTAGGTGATCTCCGACAAAACCGGCGCGCCCAGTTCTGCGACCACGAGATCCCGCGGGGTGTTTGGTTTTAAAACGGCGAGATTCTTTTTCGATGGTTGGTTGGCCGCCATGTAAACGGAGCAGCCAGAGACGAGGAGCAATACCGCGCAGGCGGTGATCAATCCGAAGACACGGACGCCCGGAATTTTCATGAGAGGCTCACACCAACTTGATCAGCTCGGCGGTGGGCGGGACGTCCTTGATGATCTGCGAAGGTTCCGGGCCGACTCCGAGATAGCGCAAATTTGGCAGCACGGACGGCAGTTTTTCCCCGTAGGCGACGGCGAGCAGGCTGCGTACCATGGCGGCGGTGTAGAGCTGGGCGTTGCGCGGAAGTTGGGCGAAATGACGAACGTTGCTGATTTCCTGGGTCCAACCGGGATGTTTCGTGTAAACCGGCTTCAGCGTTTTCCGCACGGCCTCGTTGCGTGGCACGTGGTGGTGGCGTTTGCCGGAAGCGTCCTCATAGGCGACGCAGATCAATAACTCGTGACCGCCGCTGAGTGCGTCGATTTTATTGATCATCAAATCCTGATAGCCGCCGTAGCGCAGGACATCGCCTTTCTCAACCGCATCGTACCAGCCCACCATGCGCTGCCGGCCGGTGCTGGTGCCGAATTCCAGCAGTTTGAGCTTCACCGTGAGCGGCTGGGCGTCGTCCATCTGCGTGAGGAAGGTGTGCGTGCCCACCTTGGTGTCGTACGCCTTCGCGACGCCAAACGTATGAATGCGCTGAACCGGAATGCCCGCGCTCTCAAAAAATTCGGGAGTGTACGTGTGCGACGCCGTGACGTTGGGCGAGTAGCCGTGACGTTTGTCGAGCCAGTAGGCCTGGCCGAATTCGCCGATCACGGTGTGTCCGGCGGCGACTTCGCGGAGCACGAGCTCGCGAACTTCCCCGATATTCGTGGCGAGGGCCGTGCCCGCCTTCCAGTACACTTCGGTCAACCGATCCAGATTGATGGTGAAGGGTTCGGAGCCGCGGAATTGGGTGAAATCAAATTCCGCCTTGTCGAAGATACCCAGTTCGATCGCCTCGGCGTTCGCGCGAAGTTCGGCGGCCGTGAGCTTGTCGAAGAAACCCGAGAACGTTTCCGGTGAAACCCGGCACACGTGTTGAATGGTGCGGAGCGCGCGATCGATGCGCTGGGCGAGCTTGCGGGCGAAATAATTGGGTCCCGCTTGGAAATCCGAGTAGGTGATCTGCCACTGGCCCGTTTCGTCACCGTAGGCTGGCGTGATTCCGCGACCCGTCGAGCCGCGCGGCTCTTCCTTGAGGACGTTGGTGCGATAATCTTCCCACGCCAGGTCGAGGAGACGATGGGAAAGGTCGGACACCAAGGTACGTTCGTCGATCAGGAGCCGGGAATAGATGGCGTGGCCCTTCTTTTCGAGCGGCTGGGCTTCCCAGTGAAACTTGCGCGGATCGGCCACCACCCCGGCCCCGACGCACAAATGGGGGGCGTCACGCACGACCACGCCCGCGGGCAGCAGGTTCAATTTGATTCCACCCGCCGTGTGGCCGGAATTGGCTCCGCCGTTCACTTTGAGCACCACCGAGACCGAGCCGGGAGTGCCGCGCAGTTCGTCGGCGACCTCCGGAATCAGGCGACCCTTGCCCTCGTCACCGAGGGAAATGCCGACATCGGCGATAAGTTGACTGCTGAACGGAATAAGAGGCATGGACGGGAGAATTCGAAACGATCAGCAGGAAGCACCGCGATGGCGGCGGCAACGCCAAATTGAGTCACAAAAAAGCCCGGTCGCGGGTGCGACCGGGCCTCGGGTTGGAAGGATCTGCCAGGGAGGCAGTCGCCTAATTGACGTTGGCGGAGCCGATCAGGAACGGCTTGCCCGGGAGGGCGAGTTCGCCGGCGAATTCAAATTTATCCGTACCGTTTGGACCGCACTTGTAGGTAACCTTGTTGCGGGAGTCGACGATGTCGCCGACGCGGAAGGAGAGGATCTTTTTGCCACTGTAGTCGGCCACGGTGAGGATTGGACCGCGTACCGCGGTGCTTACCGCGACGGGGTCGGTCATGCGGGAATCGCGGATCGTCATGTGCACCTGACCCTGACCTTGGAAGGTGTGGCAGGCTTTGACGGCGCGGTCGCCACGGCAAGCCACCCAGAATACGCTGTTGTAACAGTCGGGAATGCCACTGTTGCTGTTGGCCGGAATCAAGGGGAGGTTCTTCACGTCGCGACGCGCAAAGCACATGCTGATGGGGTTGTTGCCGACGTCAAAGGAGCCGATTTCACCCAGCGTGCCCTTGATCTGCCAGCTGGCGCGCCACAGGAGGGGCGAGGCATCGATGATGTGAACGGTGCCTTCTTCCGTCGCGATATATGCTTTCAGGCGATCCTTGGACCAGCGATCGACGCGGCTGCCGGCGAGGACGGCCGTGGGCTTCGGATAAGTGGCTTCCCAAATTACCGTGGGCTTGATGGAGGGACGGACATCGAAGGTTTGGGGAAATTGCGAGGCGGCCGTACCGCGAGCGGCGAGGGTGGCGTTGAAGGAGGCGGCCGATGACAGCCACGAACTGCGCATATAGGCAAACAGGGGCGTGAGGTCGACGATCGCGACTTTGTTCTCCTGCTTGGAGGCGACGATCGCATAGCCGTTTTGCGCGATCATGCCACTGGTGTAGAGCATGGTGCGGTTCGCGTCGACGGAGAGAGTGAGTGCGCCAAGGTCCTTGCCGCCCGTTTGAGACGGACCGGTCCAGAAACCATTGCTTGCGGCCGAAATCGAGGACGGTGCGGCCATGGGAAGGTCGATATAACCCAGCAGCTTGAATGCGGACCAGCTACCTTGGTTGGGCAGACCCATGTAGGGCATGGTGTGCGAGGGAAGATATTTCCCTTCAAGCGCGACGACGGCGAGCTGGCCCTTGAGCGCGGTGGTATCCCAGACGGTGATCAGCGCGAATTCATTTTCCGTGGTGATCGCAATGCCCGTGGCGATTTTGTTGTCGGGGAACATGAGTCCAGGATAGGGACGGTCGGCTCCCGCGCGGCTCGTTTGGGTGCCGGCGACGCCCATCAGGCCGTCGCGGTAGAGGACAATGGCTTCGTTTTGCGTGAGACCATATCCGCGGGCCATGGCGATGGGCTGTTTCGGCGCCTCGCCGTTCATGGTCGCGTAGCCGGTGTCGCGAGTCTGGGGATCCGAGTGCGGCGTGCCGCTGGCCCAGTCCAGACGGGGGCTGAGCGCGAAAACTTTCGAATAGTAAGCATACAGCGCCACGCGGTCGAGGCCGGCGTCGGTGGCAATGTCGGGCACGTAGCCCACCTGACCGCTGTCGCTCCAGTAATCCGTATCCTTGGCCGGCGCGGTGCCGAGTTCCCAGGGATTGATGCGGGTGTAGCCGGAGTAGGTGTGCGAGGTTGGCTTGTAGAGGGTGGGGCGGTTGTCGGTGATATTGCCGTTCACATCGGTGAAGGTCGGTCCGAGCTTGTCGCTGATCGCATCACCGGTCCAGGTGAGGGCTTCATAGGTATAGTTGGTGCGATCGACCAGTCCCTGCGCATTGAAGATGGAGCCGGCCGAAGCAAAGCTGAAACCGGAGAGCAAGCAGACGGAGGCAAAAACGAGACGTGGTTTGAACATGATTTTTGTTTCGGTGGAGTATTTCATTACTTGAGTATGGCCGTGAATACGTCCCGCACTTCCAGTTGCGCGAGAACTATTTTCCGCTGCGGCTTCCCGAAATTCGTAGGGGATTTTAGCAGTGATTTTCGCGTGATTTTTTTTCGCGTGCGCTTAATTCGCGCGATGAACGACTAAGACGTTTTGCTTTTTTACACGCACAATTTTTTCATGCTTTTCAGAGGAGAAATGCATTTCCTTTTTGATATTTTTTTCGAAGACAACCCCCTGCAAAATCGCATTTTGCAAGTCTGTCGGTGAGGGAAATACTTTCGATTTTCGTCACCGGATTTTTTCATTTCTCGCGACGCGTCGCCGGGCGCTGAACCGCGATCCGTGGTTTCCGTCAGGTCTTGTTTTCCCTCGATCGCTGACACGTCGCGGTGCTCCGACGCGCGCGGCGCACATCGAAAATCGCCGGTCGCCTGGAGCCCGCGCAAGAGATCAGCCGACGAGCCATTGGTGGTTCCCCCTGACGCCGGATTTCCGCGAAAAAATTGTCAAATCCCCTCTGTGCTAGGAACGAGTTTCTTCCCACAAACAGCGCGCTGGGGTCAACGCGCTCCACCTGCTTACTGCTCACTGCTGACCGCTCACTCATCTCAACTCCGAGGGGCGAGCTAGTAATAAACCTGAGGTTTCGATCAGGGGATTGGGGACGATTACATGTCGAACGAAAGGGGCCTTTCGTGAAACTAATAAGCATGGCTGAACTCACTTGGATGCGAGTAGAACAGACTGCTGACGCGCTGGCGGAACATCTGCTGGACGCCAACACGCTGCCTGAGACCACCGGTTTCGCGGGCTCGTGTGATGACGAGGTTGACGCCTGGGTGAATCAGATTGCGGACAACCCTTTTCCGGAGTTTTCTCTCCCACGGGAGCCGCGGCAACGGAAAGCCCTTTTGCAGCGCCTACGGCACGCGAGCCTGATTGCACGGGAAAATCAACATAACGGCGCGCCGTCGCCGGCGCGGCTCAGTCAGGCCGAGCTGTTCAAATTTCTCTTGGTCGAACAATGGCACCGGTACGCGGAATCTGAGCGCCGGGCGTGCGCGGTTTAACGGAGATCGCGGGACCAATCCTTTCTTTCCGCGAATTGCGGAGGAAGCCTTAAGGTAGGGCGAATTATCTGCTTTGGCCGGTATCGCCGGTTCGACGGCAAGGTTGCAGTCGTCGTTCGCGACGTGCCCGCGCTTCAGGATAAAGCGCCCTACCTTAAATGTCTGACGGCCATTGCCGAAGATATCTCGCGTCGGAAGGGCCGAGCTGGGGCTCGGCGATTCCGGGGTGATCTCGCGGAGCGTTCCCGAAGGGAATCATTTGGTCGATTCGAGGCTAATGGGATCTCTCTAAAACATAGAACAGCGCGTTAGTGGTGTCATTTATGGCTTAAAGAGGCCTTCCAGAAAAATCTTGTGGATTTCCCTGAAAAAATGTGACTTCTACGGCCTCCCTTTTGCCAGGGTAGCTCAGTGGTAGAGCAGAGGACTCATAAGCCTTTGGTCGCGAGTTCAATCCTCGCCCCTGGCACCAATTTCCGTCGTGCGTCGAAGCCGCGACAGCCCGCGTCCCATGGGATGTGAGGAATGCCGGTACGTGCTGGGTTCGGGAAATTGAGAAATCTCTTTCTTTGACGATGGACGATTTTTAGCGGTCGGAGGTGTTTTTTCGTGCGATGGTCCTGAGCGGCGGGCCCAGCGGTCCCGCTCTACCTGCGGGTTGCTTTTGTTGGTCTGGTGCGGGTGGGGGTGGCGATGGTGGAAAATGTATCTATTTCCACGGATACGATGCCGGGTGGCGGCACTCTTTTGGCAAGCCGGAGTTTTTGCCAGATGACGTTTTGGCAATCTCTGCCGATTGGAAAATGAGGACGGCGGGAGAGCCGGGACGGGGTGATCGCGATCTCGAATCGCCGGAAAATGACAAAACGTGAAGGGAATGGGGACGGTGCGGGGTTATGCGTGGAAACAGCCGCTGAATACAGATCAACCCGGCATCCGCTTCCTGCAGGAAGACGGTTTGCCCAAACCCGTTTTTCACTTTTTCCCGCGATGAATTCGTTTCTACCCTATCCCTCTTTTTCACGCCTCGTCTCGCGCCTCACAAAGAAACCCGGGGGCTGCAAGCCGCAGGCAACCAGCGTTGGTCTCCGACTGAAACCAAGCATCATTTTGGGACTTATAGTCGGACTGGAAGTCCTGGTGGCGCCAGTTCGAGGAGGCGACGATGTGGTCGCAGTCTACTCAAGCGTTGCCCCGGGGTACAGCCGGCCGGTGCAGTCAGACGGGAAATTTAAACCGGAAACCTACGCGTTTGGCGAAGGGGGCAACCGCGGTGGCGTCATGAAGGATCCGACCATCGATCAGCTGAAATTCACCGACATTGCCCATGTCGTCGCCCCTGCGCTCGCCAGTCAAAATTACGTTCCCTGTTCCACTTCCGATCCGCGCAAAGCCGATCTTTTGATCATGATGTACTGGGGCACGACGGACGGAACGGATGACACATCCAGTTCGTCCGAGTATCAAATCGCGCAGTCGCTGGTTCCCCCTCCGGCCGTTAAATTGCCGCCGCTTCCCGGCGGAGGAGCGCCCGCTCCGATGGAGCACGATGGCCGGGAATCGGTGGTGGCGGAGGCCTTCGCCATCCGAATGGCGAATGAGAGTGCGCTCCAACAGGCCATGACGCTCAGCCAGATGGCCAATCGTCAGCGTGACCGCCAGAATTGGGAGAATGCGGCGGTGTTGGGCTACCTCGACGACATGAAGCGCACGGAAGGGCTGGAGATGACTGCGCTGGCTTCGCGACGCAAGGACGTGATCGATGAGGTGGAGGAAAGCAGATACTATGTGGTGCTGATGGCTTACGACTTCCAGGCGCTCTGGCAGCACAAACAGAAAAAACTCCTCTGGGAAACCCGGTTCAGCATTCGTCAGCGACGCAACGATTTTGGCATGGAACTCGCGGCCATGGCTGAGTCCGCCTCACGCCTTTTTGGTCAGAACAGCGACGGTCTGCGGCATGCGAAAATGCATGACGAGCATATCGCGATGGGCGATTTGAAAATCATCCGGGTCGAACCCGACAGGAAATAGCGTGTGCTGAGTCGGATTTTGCCGGATCGGGCGGAGGCGCGATTAAGCGTGCCTCCGCCCAAGGGAAGCGGCACCGGGCGGGAATAGCTAAAATCCGGGTTTTCCCCGGTTGGCGTTCAAAGCCTGCGCGCGCTTTCTGATTTTCTTTTTTCCCGGCGCCTGCTCCCGTATCCGGGTGGAAAAAACCTCCTTCGATCTCGTTATCCTCGCCGCAGGCATGGGCAGCCGCTTTGGCGGCTTGAAACAAGTGCAGCCGGTCGGACCTGCCGGTGAACTTATCATCGAATACTCCATTTTCGATGCGCTCCGCGCGGGGTTTACCCGGCTGGTGCTCGTGATTCGAAAGGATATCGAACAGGACTTTCGCGCCACCATCGGACGGCGCCTCGAATCACGCATCGAGGTGAAATACGTCTATCAGGAAATGGACGCGGCGATTCCCGCTTCCACCAAGACTGCGATCAATCCCACGCGCACCAAGCCTTGGGGCACGGGGCATGCGGTCCTGGTGGCACGCGATGCCGTGCGGGCAAATTTTGCGGTGATCAATGCGGACGACTTTTACGGCGCTTCAGGTTACGCGGTACTGGCCCGTCATTTTTCAGCCACGGGTGCCCAGCCGAAACCTCGCTATGCGATGATCGGCTATCCCTTGAAACAGACCCTTTCCGAATTCGGCACGGTGAGTCGCGGTCTGTGTGCGACAGACAGTGCCGGACGGTTGAAGCAGATCACCGAGATCACCAAAATCGAAAAAAATGCGGGCGGTGCCAAGTACACCGATGGGGCCGGCGCGACGCAGCAGCTGACCGGTGCGGAAATTGTCTCGATGAATTTTTGGGGATTTACGCCGGCGGTTTTCCCGCAGCTCGAGCAATTGTTCGCCGATTTTCTGGTGAAGAACGGCGGCGACCCCAAAGCGGAGTTTTATCTGCCGACGTCGATCAGCACGCTCAACGAACGGGGTGCGGCCGAGGTGGCCTTGCTCACGAGTTCTGATTCGTGGTTTGGCATCACGTATCGTGAGGATTTGCCCAGTTCGAAGCAGGCGCTCGCCGAACTCGTGGCCGCCGGGAAGTATCCGGCGCCGCTTTGGAAGTGAGGGGAGAGAGGGAGGGGTAAGCGGTGAGCGGTGAGGAGGAAGCAGTGAGCAGAGAGGAGGGGGCGTTGCCCTCAGTGGCTTTCTGGCTCGTGCGTGATGTCCCACGGGCCGATGGGGGCATCGGCCCTACCGCGCGCTTCAACGGCTGCGCTTGAAATTTGCTTTAGAGGTCCCGCAAGATAGCCTGCAATTCCTGCGCGGGGTCTTCATGGTCCTGCGCGATCGCGAGCTGCAGTGCTTGCTCAAGCCAGGGCTTCGCTTGGCTCTTTCGACCGAGACCGAGCAGCGCTTTTCCGAGCAGGATGCGTGGCATCATCCAGTCGGCCTTTTTGGTGGCGCAGGCGATGAGATGTTCGATGGCGTCGGCGGGCTTGTTTTCCGTCAGCAACGCCTGGGCGAGACTGAAGCGAAAGAGTTCGTTGTCGGGCTGACGCGCAACGAGCGCGGCGAAGTGAGCCGAACGCATTTAGTCGAAAAACAGCACTACGGCGGTGGAATTATCAAGTCCGCCGCGTTCATTCGCGCGGTTGATCAGCGTTTGGGCGGCTTCGCCGGGTTCGCTGGATTGGACCATGATTTCCTCGACCTCTTGCATCGCGATGTATCGCGAGATGCCATCGCTGCAGAGCAGGTAGCGGTCGCGGGGAAGCACGGTGTGCTTGGTACAATGAGCGAGAATGGGCGGCGGCTGGCCGATGCATCGCGTCAGAGCATTGCGATTTTCCATCAACAAACTCAACGACTCGCCGCGGGCCTCGCGTTCGCGAAGTTCGTTTTCGATGGTATGGTCGGTGGTGAGCTGTTCGATCTGCTTGGCGCGAACGCGTAACGCCGTGGAATCACCGACGTGACCGATGTTGATTTTCGAGCCGGTGATATGGGCGAACGTCAGCGTGGAACCGATGCCGAATTGCGGGCTCAGGACGCGACCCAGCAGGAACACCTTGTCGTTGATCTGCTCCACCACGCTTTGGTAGTCGACGGGCAAACCCGGTTGGTACTTCGAAAAAATTTGCCCCAAAACTTCCACCGCCATTTCGGAAGCCTGTGCGCCCGAAGGAAGTCCGCCGATGCCGTCTGCCACTGCGTAGATCTGGTGGGTATCGTTGCAGAGAAAGTTATCTTCATTTTCCGGGCGGACGCGGCCGATGTCGGAGAGGGCGGAGGAACGCAAATTCATGTTTGTCTCAAATCTACAGACACCCGGACCTCAAGGGAAAGGCCTAAAAACGGTTTCGCGACGGTTACGATCCATACGTTCATAAACCTCAGTGGGTAGGGAGCCTAGGAACTCGCGTCCGTACGCTTTTATTAGCACCCGGGAGTCCAAAATCGTGATCAATCCCCGGTCCGTTTTGCTGCGGATCAAACGCCCGATTCCCTGCCGAAATTTGATGAGGGCGTCAGGCAGGGTAAGCTCGTTAAACGGGTTGCCGCCGCGGCCGCGAATGTGCTCACACTGGGCCTCCGTAATGGGGTGCGTCGGGGGATCAAAGGGCAGGCGCGTGATGATCACTTGGGAAAGTGCGGCGCCTTGGACGTCCACTCCGGTCCAAAAACTGTCCGTGCCAAACAGGATCGCGTTCCCAAGCGAGCGCATTTGCTGGGTGAGTTCAGTGCGTGAGAGATCCGTGCCCTGCATGAGAAAAGGCCGGTTGGCTTTCCGCCATTCCGGCTCCAGTTCCATCGCCACCGCGCGCATGTCGGTGTAGCTGGTGAACAGCACCAACGTTCCGCCGCGCACCGGCGCGGTGCAGAAACGGATGTAGTCTATCAGTGCCTCAAGCGACAGACGCGCCTCCTTCGGCGTGGGCAATGGCACATCGGAGGCGACGTACACGCGCATGTTGCGCTCGAAATCGAACGGGGATTTGACCGCGATCGCCGTTGCTCCTTCCGCACCGATGCGGGCGGTGAATGGATCGATGCTGCCACCCATGGCCAACGTTGCGCTGGAGCATACCACGCTCGTGCGGCAACCAAACAGGTGCTTGCGCAATTCCGGAGCCACGTCGATCGGCGCGCTGCGCAAGGTGACGATGGTCTGTTTGCGACCGCCGCGCTCCGCCCAGTAAACATGGCCCTTGTCGCCGAGCGTGAGCCACTCGCTAAGGCTGGCTTGTACGCCCTTAATCCGCTGCTGCTGCTCGAGCATTTCGTCACGGTCGCGGCCGTCCTCCATTTTATCCGCGAGTTTTCCCATCAGTCGATGCAGTGCACCCAGGGGTCCATCGAGCATGGGCTCGGCAATATTGACATCGCGAATGCGCACGACCGGCCTCGGGGTCAGTATTTTATCGGCGATAAAATCAAAAAACATCGTCGAAGCATCGAGTGCATTGACGACGAGCTGTTGAGCGTCAGCGCCACCGAGTTTTCGCAACAGACCGCGTTTTGTGCGGGGATTATAGAGGTGCTTCAGCGCGCGATCGACGCTGTAGCTGCTGAGCGAAAGGCCAAAGTTATTCGTTGCCACTTCCGGCACGGTGTGGGCCTCGTCGAGCACCAGGAAGTCGTCGGGAAACAACACGCCCCGGGTTTCCTGCGTCGCACCATGTGCTTTGGCGCCGCCGGAATTGATCAGGGCGAACAACAGGGCGTGGTTGACGATGATGACGTGCGCGGTGCGAAGTCGCGCGCGGGCCTTTTGGTAATGGCATTTGTCCGCGTCGCAGTGCTTGCGTGAGCAGCCTGATGAGTCGGCGTTCACGGCGTCCCAGATTTCCGGGCGCGGCGGCGGTTTGAGATCATGGCGCAGACCCGTGGTCGTCGTTTCCGCCCACTGCGCGATGCGTTGAAGTTCCTCGTAGTCGGCATCGCTGAATAAAGTCGCCCGATCGGCGAGCGCGTGACCGAGGCGTGTGGGGCAGAGGTAATTGGATTTGCCGACGAGGACCGTTGAGCGAAAATCCGCGTAACGGTCCAGTTCGGGACTCGCTTTGAAAACCCGCCGGCACAATGGCAGATCCTTGTGTTCTACTTGTTCCTGCAACGAAATCGTGTGCGTGGATACGATCAGCTGGCGACTCTGGTCCACCGCGTGGATGATTCCAGGAATCAGGTAAGCGAGCGACTTGCCGACGCCCGTGCCCGCTTCGAAGAGCAGCGGTTCGTCGCCCAGCATGGCCGACGCCACGGCGCGGGCCATTTGCGCCTGCTCGGGACGATGTTCCAGTTTGAGCGCGGTGCAAAGGGGACCGGTTTCCGAAAAAATTGATTGGGAAAGCGCGCGCAACTGAGTCGGCTTGGGGCCGGCGCTCACGGCGGGACTGCTTTCTTCGTTCAAGCCAATCATGACCGCCCAATGAGCGGAGTTAAACGCACTTGCGCAAATGAATTTGCGAGCGGACAGATTCACGTCAGCTTAGGCGCATCATGCCAACCACCGTAGCACCCGCGCAAGCCCAAGGCTGGGCCGAAGAACTCGTGCTTTTTTTGCGGGAGCAACCCGAAATCAGCGCGGTGAAGATCGATCCCGTCGCTCACAAGCTGGCAGTGGCGACGATTGGCAACGTCGATTTAAAGCTGTTGGAAACGCGGCTCGCGGCCACAGTGGCGGCGGTGGAGGCGCGTTTTGGGACCTTGAGCGCGCCGAAAATTCCCGGCGGTTACTCGCTAAAAAAAGAGGGAGAATCATTGGTATTGGGACGCGATTCCTGCGTCACGGCGGAGAAGATGTGGCTCTGGCGCGAAATGGAATGGCCGGAGATCAAAGCCGAGCCTTCGCCGGAAGATCAGGAGTGGCGGCTGCTCACACTGCTGGCGGCGATTTGCGGAGTCGCGGGGATCGCCGCGACGTTGGTGGCCCACTGGGTGCCGTCATTGCCGTGGCTGGCCAAGGCTCTCTTTGCGGTCGGCCTCGTGGCCGGAGGATGGGACGCGGCGGTCGATACCTGGGAGAACATCAAGAAGCGGGAAATCGACATTCATTTTCTCATGCTCGTGGTGGCGGTGGGAGCTGTTTTCATCGATGCTTGGGGCGAGGCAGTGTTGCTCTTGTTCTTGTTTTCCTCCTCCGGCGCGATGGAGGAATACGCCCTCGATCGGACCCAGCGCGAGGTTAGCGCGCTGCTGAAAACCTCGCCGAAGCAGGCGACTTTGGTGTCGCCTGACGGCAAGGAGCAGGAGGTGCCGGTCGAAAGCCTGCAAGTTGGACAGCGCGTGCGCGTCAGACCAGGCGGGGCGTTTGCGGCAGACGGGACGATCGTCACTGGCAAAAGTGCGAGCGACGAGTCGACCCTGACGGGTGAAGCTAATCCGGTGGAGAAAGGGATCGGCGACCCGGTTTTTAGTGGCACGCTCAATCTGTGGGGCGCGGTGGATTTCGAAGTGAAACGGCTGCCGTCGGAGAGCACGCTGCAAAAAATCATCCGGCTCATCCAGACGGCGCAAAAGCTCAAGGCCCCGAGCGAACGTTTTACCGACAAGTTTGGGACGGGATACACTTATGCCGTGATCGGAGGCTCCGCGTTGATGTTTCTGGTGTGGTGGCTCGGCTTTCATTTGCCCGCGTTCACAAATACGCCGGAAACCCGCTCGGCATTCTATCGGGCGATGACGCTGATGGTCGTGGCGAGTCCCTGCGCGCTGGTGCTGTCGATTCCCTCGGCGATCCTCGCAGCGATCGCGTGGGGCGCGCGGCATGGGGTGTTGTTTCGCGGCGGAGCGGCGATCGAAAAGCTGGCCGATATCAACGTGGTCGCACTCGATAAAACCGGTACGTTGACGACGGGCGAACTCGTCGTCGTCGGCTACGAAAGTTTTCCGGCGGGCCGGGAGAAGGAAATCATGGAGCTCGCCTACGCCTTGGAATCGAGCTCCGAGCACCCGCTCGCGCGTGCGATTGTGCGCGACGCGCGAGCTCGCGGAGTGGGCGCGGTCGCCTTGGAGGATTTTCAGAATATCGTCGGCCAGGGCGTGCGCGGAAAAATTGGCGGAGGCCAGGCTTTGCTAGGACGTCGTGAATTGCTGGAAATGGGACCGCTGGCGGGCTGGGCGGAAAAACTGCCTGCGGCGCCGGCGGAGCTGGCGGAAGTCTGGGTGGTCGGCCGTGACGTGATCGGCCGCGTGTTGTTGCGCGACCAGATTCGCTCGGAATCGAAGACAGTCTTAAGCGAATTGTCCCGGCACGGCATCCGGACGGTGATGCTCACGGGCGATCGACGCCAGGCGGCAGAATCGGTGGCGAAGGAACTCGGAGTGAGCGAAGTCCGCGCTCATCTCACGCCTGAACAAAAAGTGGCAGCGATCCAAGCGCTGCGGGAGGGGCCGCCCTTGCGCAAGGTCGCGATGGTGGGCGATGGCGTGAACGATGCGCCTAGTCTCGCGGCCGCGGACGTCAGCGTGGCCATGGGCGCGCGGGGGAGCGATGCGGCGTTGGAGCAGGCGGAAGTCATTTTGATGGACGATCGGATCGAAAATTTCCTCGCGGCGCACCGGTTGAGCCGGCGCGCGAAGAATATCATCCGACAGAATCTCGCGATTTCCCTCGGCGTCGTGGTGGTGATGGTTGTGGCGACGGCCTTTGGTGCCGTGCCGCTGGCGATTGGCGTCGCAGCGCATGAAGGCAGCACGCTGGTGGTGTGCATCAATTCGCTGAGGCTGCTTTTCGGGAAGAATAGGTAGGGCGGACTATCCTTAGTCCGCCGCGCTGTAGTTGTAACTCGTTCTCGGCGGATTAGGGATAATCCGCCCAACCGTTTAGGTTACCAAACGCAATCACGTGGCCGAAGCGGAACCACCGTCCAACACCGAATTCAGCACTCGAACCAGATCTTCGCCGGCGAAAGGTTTGTTGAGCACCTGGCAGCGCGGCAGGGTCGCCACTTTCACGCCGCCCGCATCGCGACCGTAACCAGTGATAATCACGGCGGGAATCTCGCGGCCGAGCGCACGAATGCGTTGGATGAGATCCACGCCAGTCATGGCCGGCATGGTGAGGTCCGTGACGATGGCTTGAAACCGCGAGGGCGCCGCGCGGTACGCGGCCAGGGCTTCGCGGGGGTCGCGGAACGTGACGACCCGAAAACCCAATTGCTGAAGCCGGGCCGTCACGAACGTCGCGACCGCGGGCTCGTCATCGACGACGAGAACCTCCTGGGACCCGCCGCGCGGAGAAGGTTCGGTCGGCGCGGACGAATTTGCCCTTTCGTTGCAAAGCGGAAAATAGAGATCGAACGTCGATCCTTCGCCAATTTTGCTGCGGACGCGCAGGGCGCCGTGATGGCCTGCAAGAATCCCCTGCACGATGGAAAGTCCGAGTCCGGTCCCTTCGCCTTGTTGCTTGGTGGTGAAGAATGGATCGAAAATGCGATCCAGCGTCGCCTGGCTCATGCCGTGTCCATTGTCACTCACGGTGAGTCGAAGGAACATGCCGGTGGTGAGATCGGGGACTTCGGCGGCAAGACGTCGGTCCACCTCCACGCGTTGAAGTGAAATTTCCAGTCGGCCCGGTTTGTCGCCCATGGCGTGGACGGCGTTGGTGCAGAGATTGAGCACGACTTGCTGAATTTGCGTGGAGTCGGCGCGCACCACGCCGCTTTCGAGCTGCGAGGAGATCGCAATCGTGGCGGGAGTGGATGCGCGAATCAGACGCAGCGCTTCGCCCACAGGGCGGGCGAGATCGATGGGCACCAGTTCGGCAGTTCCCCGTCGAGAGAAGGTCAGAATTTGCGAGACCAGATCTTTCGCGCGCAAGCCGGCGGTGCGAATTTCCAGCAGCTGCCCCATGAGTTCGGTGTCCGGCGCGGCATTGAAACGCGCGAGTTCGCAGTAGCCCAGGATGCCAGTGAGGATGTTGTTGAAGTCATGCGCGATTCCGCCGGCGAGAGTGCCCACGCTTTCAAGTTTCTGGGATTGGAACAGTTGTCCCTCCAGTTTTTTACGCCGCTCCTGATCGGCCAGCCATTCGGTGATGTCCTCATCGAGGACAAGGTGAAGCTTGATCTCGCCGTCAGGGCTGCGGATCGGGGAAATATTCGTGCGGACGTGAACGATGCCGCCCTCCTTGCGCTGATTTGCGAGCTGTCCGTGCCAGGATTCCCCGCGTTGTACAGTGGCGGTGATTTCCTGGAGCAGTTCCGAGGAGATCATGTCCGACCGCAGTGCGCGGGTTTTCCTGCCGATCAATTCCCCGATTTCATAACCAGTGAGTTCGGACGCGCGCGGATTTGCAAACACAATGGTGTTGTCGGGTTTGGTGATGATCACACTGACCGGACTCTGCCCGATGGCCTGGGACAGCATGCGGATTTCCTCGACCTGTTTGGCCAGCAGCAGATTGCTTTCGCGAAGTTCGCCGGTGCGCTGTTCCACCAATTTCTCCAGGCGGACGTTTTTGCTCCGCTGGAGATAGGTGATCAGCCACAATGAAAACAAGACGCTGCCGATGGCGGACACGGCATAAGCGACGTAGGCAAGCGGACTGCGAAACCACGGCGGTTGAATGGTGAAGGCGAGCGAGGCTTCGGTGCCGATTACCGGACCGGAGCGTGGGCGCACGCGAAGGACGTAGTGACCTTCCTTCAATCGATTGAAGACCGCGGCTCCCGTGGCGCCATTGGAGACCCACTCATTGCTGGCCCCTTCCAACATCACCTCGAACGTGACGGGCGTAGCGAACGGGTTGCCCGGAGCCATGAAGTGGATGTTGATGGAGTTGTCTGAGAAATCCAGCGCTGGCAGTTCCTGGCCGACGTTGAACAACGTGCGATTGCGAGCGGCGAGGTTGACGTGGGTGATAATCGCATGCGGCAAGACCGGCACGGCCACGGGTAGCGCGGGATCGAAGCGGACAAGGTGGCGGTCCGCGTGCATCCAGACCACGCCATTTCTTTCAAAAGTGAAGTACACCGGGCGAAACCCCGGCGGCATGCGTTCGTGGATGTTTTGCCACGAACCATTGTGTTTCTCGAAAACCTGCACGCTGCCGTTGGCGGTGACCCACAGCCGGCCTTTCGCGTCGAGACCAGGGCGTCCGACAATTTCACTTAGCCCGGGAAATTTTCGCTGAAAATCAGCATCGGGAACGAACCTCTCGTTGTCCTCGTCGAAACGAAGGATCTGGTCGCCGATATTGAATCCCATCGTGCCATCGATTTCGAAGACCTGCGCCCAGCCATCAGGGACTCCGTCGCGTCCGTCGAAGGTACGCAGCACCAACCGGTCATGATCGACGCGAATACGTCCGACGTGGCCGTTGCCGAGCTCCAACCACAGGTCACCTTTTTTATCGGTGGTGGAATTGAAAACATTTTTCAGATCGGGGACTTCGAACGTCTGCGTGGTGACGCGGCTGATGTTGTCGGTCTGGATCCAGCCAATTTCGTTTTTTGCGCCGTAGATCCAGCGGCCGTTGTGCGGCAGGGTGTCGAGGACACGCAGGTTTTCGCTCTCGGCGTCGAATGAAACCCAGCTTTTGCCATCGTGAAAGAAAGCGCCGCGCGCAGTTCCTGCGATGGGAAACTTATCGGCCAGGGTAAACGAATAGGCGTGGCGGTTGCCCGGGGTATCGAGGACAAAATGGGTGAGACGGCCCTCCTCGTCGTAGACACCGCGCTCGATTTTTCCGTCCGCCATGACCCAGAGTTTTCCCTGATAGCGATAGGGGTGGGCGGTGGTGATGCCGGTGCCGATGATCGGTTCGAGATTGGAGACGCGGGTGGGAAATTCCACGCGAAGCACGCCGTCGTCGAGCAAAGCCCACACGATGCCGCCGGGAGCCGGCCGCAGTTTTTTCACGCGAGCCAGGCGATGATCGAGCGCGCGATCGAGCACTTGCACGGTGCGCCCCTGATGATCGAAAAAGATGATGCCGTAATTTTCGACGGCGGCCGCGTAGAGATTGCCTTCCGTCTGGCAGAGGTCGTTGATGCGAAGCCCGCTGGACAGCGCGCCGCTCTTCAACAGCGGATGGGTCTTTTGTCCGTCGAACAATTGCAGGCCGATTCCGTAGGTGCCGACGAGGATCGAAGTGGCATCATAGGGTTGGGCGCAGGTGATGGCGCTTTCCGCGGAAACCACCGAACCCGTCATCACGATTTCCATTTTTTCCCCGTGCAAACGGTAGAGTTCCCCTTCGGTTTGTTCGCTTAGGTAGAGATTGTCCTTAAACGAAAAAATATGCTCCACCATGTTCGCTTCGCCCGCGAAGCGCGCGGTCTGACCCGGGTGCCACGCGATTACCGACCCGCTCCCGCTGTGCCAGAACCATTCATCGCCGACTGCGATCGCGGAGCGCGGCACGGGACGATTGGGATTTTCCCGCTCCGGCCACGGGGCAACGGGAGTCGCGCGCCAGAAACCGTCCTCCCCAAAATCCACGCGTGAAAATCCGCCGGGTGATCCCATGAAGATTTTTCCTTCTCGATCCACGGCCACGCCCAGCGTCGTGAGCGTTTTTTCCCCCGAGGCTTGCGAAAACAAATCCCAGCGAACGCCGTCGCCCATCACGATCTGACGCGAGGCGAACAAGAGCAGGCGGCCATCCGGCAAAATATGAAGATCGGTGGCGGGCGAACTCAGTCCCAACGCTTCCGTGCCAAACACCGCAAAAGGCGGCACACCGGATTCGAGCAGCTCCGGCGGCGCGGCGTCGAGAATGTGGACCTGACTGTACGCCGGCAGGAAAGTCAGCACTGCCATTGCCAGCATCGCGCGCGGCCACCGCAGCAAGGTGAAAAATGGGGAAAAGGCGCAGTAAAATGCAGGCCGACAAGGCATGAGTTGGAAAAACGAACTTCCGGCGCGAGTGGGGGAGATCGCGAGATTGGGGCGAGAGAAATTCAGGCGGCGCCAATCTGCAAGAGTAGAAAGAAGCCGCGTCCTGGGGATATCGGTTCACTCGACAATGCGCTTTAGGCGCCGCAGGCCAGAGATGGGGATTTGGGCGGAAATAGTTTTACGCGGCGGTGGTTTCAGTTTCGCTACGAGCATGGCAAAGTGGCTTCTGCTCGACGGATATAATCTCGCCTTTCGCGCGTTCTACGGAATGCCCGAACTCACCCGGGCCGATGGGTTTCCCACCGGAGCGCTGCATGGCTGGATCAAGACGATCTGGCGTTTGCAGGACGACGAAAAGCCCGATGCGATGCTCGTGTTTTTCGACTTGGGAGGTTCGCAGGATCGGCTGGCCCTGCATCCCGAATATAAGGCGCACCGCAAAGATACGCCTGAGCCGCTTGAGAAACAGTTTCCGCTGATCAAGGACATCACCCGCGCCATGGGACTGGTCGGCGTGGAGATGGACGGCGTGGAGTCGGATGATCTCGTCGCCGCGCAGGCCCGGGCGCTGGCGAAGGCGGGGCACGACGTGATGATCGTGAGCGCCGACAAGGATTTTGCGCAGTGCGTCGACGAGCGGATTAAAATTTTGCTGCCTCCGCCAACGGCGAATCCGAAACTCGGCTGGCGCGTACTCGATATCGCGGGAGTGGTGGCGAAGTTTGGCGTGCCGCCCGGGCGAATCGCGGAATACCTCGCGTTGATTGGCGACACCTCGGATAATATTTTCGGCATCAGCGGCGTAGGCCCCAAGACGGCGGTCAAGTGGTTCACGGATCACAAGGATCTCGAGGGCATTATCGCGAACGCGGCAGCACTGAAGCCTGAGCGGTTTCGCGAGCTGGTGAGCCAGAAGGCGGAAGCCCTCAGGCTTAATTTAAAACTCACTACCTTGAGGACGGAATCGCCGCTACCATTGATCGACGCCAAGGGTACGCCCTCGCACGACAAGCTGTTCTCGCTGCTGGAATCGCTCGAAATGAAATCAAGTTTGGCCGAGGCGAAGAAGCGCTATGGAGCCGCGCAGGGGGAGTTGGTGCTTACGTAGGCGGAAGCATCGGTAGGGCGGATTATCCCTAATCCGCCGGTTCGAAGTGCTGCAGAAATTCCGAGCGGCGGATTAAGGATAATCCGCCCCACCACTTGCACGATCAGCCCGTCGGCTTATCCGGCTCGAAGATGTAACCGATGCCGTGGACCGTCTTGAAGCTGTCGAGGGAAAGACCGTTTTCTTCGAATGCGGCGCGAATCTTCACGATGTACTGATCCAGCGAACGACTGCGAATATCCGCGTGAATACCCCAGACCGAGTGAATGAGTTCTTTGCGAGTGATCACCACGCCGATGTGTGAATTCAGGTAGGCAATAATGCCCAGTTCCTTGCGGCCAATCTTGTGGATTTTCTGGTTGGGGAAGGAAATCTCGAGCCTATCGGGGTGAACCTGAGCACCGAGAAACGGGAACGGACCATCGGTCGTTTTCACGTTCTTGGTGACATTGAAATCCTTGTTCGATTCCGCACGGCGCAGCACGGCGTTGATGCGGGCGACGAGTTCGAGGTAGCTGAACGGTTTCGTGATGTAGTCATCACCACCCATGTTCAGGCCCTTGATCTTGTCTGACTCCATCGAATTTCCCGTCAGGAAAATGACCGGGACATTGATGTCCTGCTGCTTCAGCTCTTTCAGCATTTCAAAGCCGTTCAGATCGGGCAACGTGAGGTCGAGCAACAGCAGGTTGGCAAAGTTGTGCTGAAGAAAACGCAGGGCCGGCGCGCAGCGGTTATAAGCTTGGACATGCATACCGGCGACTTCGAGTTGCTCGGTGATGATGTTTAGCAATTCAGGTTCGTCTTCGACTGCGACAATGAGTGGGCGGGGTTCTGCGCACATAGATTAGGTTGTGGGGAATGGTGGAACCGACTGCATTCTTTTACAATTAGACTGCGGTTTGTCAAAGCCTTGTTCGCAAGAGTTCTACGAGCACGATTTGGCAGGAATTTCTTGTGTTTAACGTGGCGAGGCGTTCGCTGGTGTTCTCTAATCGTCCGGTTTCATCAAAAATTTATCCTTCATGAAAGTTACTCTAGGCCTTTTACAGCACGCATGTTCCGCCAGTCCGGCCGAGAACCTGAAGAAAACCCTCGCCCTGACCGAGCAGGCCGCAAAGAAGGGTGCGAAGATCATCTGTACCCAGGAACTTTTCCGTTCCCAGTACTTCTGTCAGAGCGAAGATCACGAATATTTTAAACTTGCTGAGCCCATTCCGGGGCCGAGCACGGTGGCTTTTCAGAAGATCGCCAGGAAACACAAGGTGGTGATCATCGCCTCGCTTTTCGAAAAGCGCGCCTCCGGGCTTTACCATAACACGGCGGTCATCATCGACGCGGACGGAAAGCTGCTCGGGATCTACCGCAAAATGCATATTCCCGACGATCCGCTGTTCTACGAGAAGTTCTATTTCACCCCGGGCGATACGGGATTTAAGGCCTGGCAAACCAAGTACGGCAAAATCGGCGTGCTCGTGTGCTGGGATCAATGGTACCCCGAAGGCGCTCGGCTCACGGCGCTGCAAGGCGCGGAGATTCTGTTCTATCCGACCGCCATTGGCTGGCATCCGAAAGAAAAAGCGGAATACGGACCTAATCAACACGGCGCGTGGGAAATCAGTCATCGCGGTCATGCGGTGGCAAACGGCTGCTACGTGGCCGCGGTCAATCGCATCGGGACAGAAACGCCGATCGGCGGAGACGGGCTTGAGTTCTGGGGCCAGAGTTTTGTGGCCGGAACCAGCGGTCAAATCTTGGCGAAGGCGAGCGTGGACAAGGAAGAGATATTGTTGACGGAGGTCGACCTTGGCAAAGTCGACGTCACACGGACGCACTGGCCATTTTTGCGTGATCGTCGCATCGATGCCTATGGCGACCTGACGAAGCGTTTTATCGACTGAGTCATGGCCAACGCAAAATCTCCGACCGCTCTCGGCTTTCGCATGCCGGCAGAGTGGGAGCCACAGGATGCAGTCTGGCTTTCCTGGCCGCACAACCTCGCGACCTGGCCCGGACAATTTCGGCCGATTCCAAAAGTGTTTGCGGGCATCGTTGCGCAGATCAGCCGCTTCGAAGCGGTGCGGATCAATTGCGCGACGCGCTTGCAGGCGCGTGCAAAGCGGCTGTGCGAACAAGCCGGCGCCGAGATGTCGCGCGTGACCTTCTATAATCACCCGACGAACGACGCGTGGTGTCGCGACCATGGTCCGATTTTTGTGAAGAACGATCGCACCGGCGAAATCGCGGTGACGGATTGGATGCACAATGCGTGGGGCGGAAAATATCCACCGTACGATCTCGACAACAAAATTCCGCCGAGCATCGCGCAGAAACTTAAGCTGCGTCGGTTCGAAAACGACATGGTACTCGAAGGCGGCTCGATCGACGTGAATGGCGAAGGCCTTCTGCTGACGAGCGAACAGTGCTTGCTGAACAAGAATCGGAATCCGCATTTGTCGCGCGAGCAGATCGAACAAAATCTGAAGGATTACCTCGGCATCAAAACGGTGCTTTGGGTCGGCGAGGGGATTGTCGGCGACGACACCGATGGACACATCGATGACATCACCCGGTTTTTCAAAGCGGACGGATTTGTGACGGCGGTGGAAACGAACAAGCGCGATCCCAATCACAAGTTGCTCGAGGAAAATCTTGAGCGGCTGAAAAATTTCCGCACGCCGGCGGGGAAGAAATTTGAGATCGTCACGCTGCCGATGCCGAAGCCGTTTGGTTTTCGCGGACAGCAGGTGCCGGCGAGTTACGCCAATTTTCTCATCATCAACGGCGCGGTGCTCGTGCCGCAGTTCCGCCAGAAGAAACGCGACGCGGAAGTCTGCGAGATTCTGGGCGTTTGTTTTAAAGGCCGGGAAATCATTCCGATCGACTGTTACCACATGATTTGGGGCTTGGGTACTTTGCATTGTCTCTCGCAACAACAGCCGGCTTAAGCGGTCGGAGCTTCCACTTTTATGAAATACCTTTCCGTTTTGCTGCTTTGCGGCTTCGCCACTCTCCTTGGCGGGTGCGATTCCATGGACTCGGTTTCCACCAGAGTCCATGATCGGTTTACCGCGGTGCCGCCGCAGATTCGCGTTTACGCGGCCGATAAACGGGCGGTTTTTAAAGCGGCCCAGGTGGCGGTGAAAAATGTGGGATTGCTGATCGGACACACCTCCTTCGACAAAGGCATCGTGGAAGGCTACGCACCGATCCGTCCGGGTGACGAGACTCGCGATACCCGCCAAACCACGATGCAGCTTCAGCTTACCGAGACCGCGGATGGTGACACCCAGGCTGCCTTGCTTGTTTCGGAAAACACCGAGGGCAACTTTCCTGGCGGCGTGAGCAAGCAGGACGTGCCCAGTCACAGCTTGTACGGGCTTTATTTTGCCGCGCTGGAGCAGGTTTTACAGGAAAGCGGGGCGATCAAGGCCGGAGCTGAGGCGCCTAAAGTATCTGAAAAACCCTGATTTTTACGCTTGCTGGTGGTCGCTTGATTGGGGACGTTTAACCCCTTACGCGACGTTCTAAAGTCAGGCCGGTGTTGTCGCGTCGCTCCCACCGGTTTGTCAGACAGTTCAACCCTCAACCATGAATCCGCAAGGGTTCCCCGGAAGGTGCGTGTTTTGGAGCAAATGCGTGTCGTCCGATTACAGTTATCATGAGTTCGTTAATGCAAGACCTGCTCGCCCAGAGCTCCTTCGACAAACTGAAGGAAGGCTCAATCGTTTCGGGCGTTATCACTGAAATTCGCGCCAATGAAGTCGTCGTCGATATCGGCGGCAAAGCTGAAGGCGTCATCCCAGCCAACGAGTTTTCCGATTTGGGAGAACTGCAGATTGGTTCGCCGATCGAGGTCATCCTCGAGAAGCTCGAAGACAAGGAGGGCAATCCCGTCCTCTCTTACGAGCAGGCCCAACAAAAGAAGAACTGGGAAAATATTCTCCAGAAGTGTCAGGAAGGCGCTGTCGTTGCCGGCCGCGTCAAGGCCAAGGTCAAGGGCGGCCTGATCGTTTCGATCGGCGTCGATTCCTTCCTGCCCGCCTCGCACATCGACATCCAGCCCCCGAAGAATCTCGATCAGTACGTCGGCCAGACCTACGACTTCAAGGTTCTCAAAATCAATCACGAGCGCCAGAACATCGTTCTCTCTCGCCGCGAGCTCATCGAAGAACAGCGCGTCAACAAGCGCCGCGATCTCCTTGAGAAGCTGCAGCCCGGCCAGGTCCGTAAGGGTATCGTCAAGAACATTACCGATTTCGGTGCGTTCATCGATCTCGACGGCATGGACGGCTTGCTGCACATCACCGACATGAGCTGGGGCCGCATCGGCCATCCTTCGGAACTGCTGAAGCAGGGCGAAGAGATCGAGGTGATGATCATCGACATCAATCGCGAAAAAGAACGCGTGTCGCTCGGTCTCAAGCAGACCAAGAATAATCCGTGGGACAACATCGACCATAAGTTCCCCGTCGGTTCCAAAATCCACGGCAAAGTCGTCAACCTCGTTCCCTACGGCGCGTTCATCGAACTCGAGCCGGGCGTCGAGGGTCTCGTGCACATCACCGAGATGTCCTGGACGAAGCGCATCAGCAAACCGTCCGAACTGCTCAAGGTCGGTCAGGAACTCGATGCGGTGGTTCTCGGTATCCAGCGCGACGAACAGAAGATTTCCCTCGGCCTCCGTCAGTTGGAGCCGAATCCGTGGGACATGGTTCGCCACAATTATCCCGTGGGTGCCCGCGTTCGCGGCAAGGTGCGCAATATGACCACCTACGGTGCGTTCGTCGAACTCGAGGAAGGCATCGACGGTATGGTGCATGTCTCCGACATGTCCTGGACCCGCAAGATCAACCATCCGTCCGAGATGCTCAAGAAGGGTGACGAAGTGGACGCCATCGTCCTCGACGTCGATCCGAACCAGCAGCGCATCAGCCTCGGCATGAAGCAGCTCGCGACCGATCCGTGGACGGACATCGACAGCTTCTTCCGCATCGGCGATGTGGTTCCCGGTGTGATCTCGAAGGTCACCACCTTCGGCGCGTTTGTTGAACTGAAGGACGGCATCGATGGCCTCGTGCACATCAGCCAGATTCAGGAAGACCGCGTCGACAAGGTGAAGGACGTCTTGAAGCCCGGCCAGGAAGTCCAGGCTCGCGTCATCAAGATCGACCGCGAACAGCGCCGCATTGGTCTCAGCATCAAGGCTGCGAACTACTCGGCCGAACAGCTCGCGCAAGAGACCGCGACCTACGACCAGTTCACGAAGAACACTGGCGGTTCCGATCTCACGAACCTCGGCGACATCTTCGACGAGGCTTCCAAGAAGGAATAAGCGATCCGTCGCCCATTCTGAAAACTTCAAAGGCGTCCCGCGAGAGCGGGACGCCTTTTTGTTGAACTGATGCCAAGGGATTTATGAAACCGCCCAGGACGATCTGCAAACCCAAGGGCACGTCATACGGTTAGTCTTTGAATAAAAGCAGGCCACTCGCGACGTCATCCTGAGTGCAACGAAGGATCCATGGGCTTAGAGGTGCTGATCCGACGAAACATAGCCGTTGCGAATGACAGACTGCCATGGCTCAGCGGGCCTTGTGCCATTCACGCCGACAATGACACCACGTTCGCGGCCATGGATTTTTCACTGCGTTCAGAAAGACCGGTCGAGGAGGATGGAAGGACTTTCTCAGAGCGTGTTCTTTTCGCTTTAGATGATTCCCGTCCTCCCCAATTTCAAACACCATGCAGGAATTTCTTCGCAGCAGTGCTTACATCGACTTCGATCATCCGCTCGTGGCGGCCCAAGCCGTGAGATTGGCGGCGGGGGTACAGTCGGAGACTGACGTGACGCGACGCTGCTTTGAATTTGTCCGCGATGAGATCCAGCACAGCTGGGATTTTAAGCGAAATCCGGTGACGATCAGGGCATCGGAGGTGTTGAAGCACGGGACGGGATATTGCTACGCCAAGAGTCATCTGCTCGCAGCCTTGTTGCGCGCGAACAGGGTTCCCGCCGGGTTTTGTTATCAGCGGTTATCCTTTAATGATTCAGGAACCCCGTATTGTTTGCATGGCCTGAATGCGGTGTTTCTGAAAGCACACGGATGGTATCGACTCGATGCACGGGGCAATAAGCTAGGCGTCGCAGCCCAATTTACTCCTCCTCACGAGGCGCTGGCCTTTCGAGTTCGTGACCGTGAAGAGCGTGATTTACCGGAAATCTGGAGCGAACCGTTGCCGATGGTGATTTCTGCCATGGAGGCTTTTCCTGATTTTGCCCTGCTCGCGCAAAATCTGCCGGATATCGCACTGTTTAACTGACTGAGGGGTTTGGGTCCGGGCCATTGATCGTCTCAATGAAACGCTGGATTTTATCAATTAACGCGTGTGTCACGAAATCGCGTAGAATGCGGCGCCATGAAAATTAAAAACCGATCGATTGGCTTTTGCGCGACCGCGCCCACGGCTCGAAAATTTTGGCAGTAAAAACAGCCAACGTGCGGACGGGCCGCCCGGGCGGGGCGACAGAAGAATGCGTGGTATGTCGCTCCGCCACCGTCCCGCCGCGGGACAGACCAAAACTCAAAAACGCTTTATTTCTACCGCGTCGGCGTTGCAAAACATGTCACGTAATACGTGACATTTCAGAGGAGCGCCGCGCTGTTTGAATGTCACTTATTACGTGACATTCAGTCTGAGGCTGTGGCGGGAAGACGGGTCTGTTTGTTGGCGCGATTCCGCGGTCCTGGGGCTCGGCGAAGGGAGCTATTGGACGGTGACGGTGATGACGACGTTGAAGGGGGCGATGACGCCTCCGGTTGTTAGGGTGCCGGTCATCAGTCCATTGCCGAAACTGGTGATCCAAATTTCGTTGGCGTTGTAGGGATTGAAAAAGACGCGCTCCGGCTGGCGAAACGGGTAGTTCGTCACGCTGGTGAAGACTGGCGAAGCGGCGCGCGCATTCGTGGAATGCCAGAGGCCGGCGGTTTCCGTGGTCAGGAAGGCGTCGTTGGGATCGTTTGGACTGAATGTGATCGAGGTCACGCGATCAAGTGAGTTAACTTTTGTCCAGTGCACGCCGCGATCGGTGGTGCGATAGAGACCGCCCAAGCCATTGGGTGGGCCGCCCCAACCGCTGAAGACACACACGTACCAGGTGTTTTGCGTGGAGTCGCCGGGATCGACGATGATGTCTTTCGTCCAGTATTTCATCCCTGGATCGGAAACGTCCGACCACGTTTGGGTGCCGGGATCATAAATGAAAACACCCGAGCTGGCGGTGAAACCAGGTGCACGATGCCCGGAATAGGTGCAAACCACTTTGCCGTCGTTCAACACGACGATCGTGGCGGGGTGGCCCTCAGTGCGCGGGGGATTCGAGAGTTTTGTCCAGGTTGACGAGGCGCCGCTTTGAATATTGCTCGAAACGAAAATGCCGCCGGCCGTGGAGTGCACCACACTCGCGTAAAGCCGGTTCGCGTTGGTGGGGTCGAGCGCCACCCAAAAAACGGGGTGACCGAAGTTGTGCACGGTTTGCCAGCTCGCCCCTTGATCGGTCGAAACGATCACTTTGCCGTTGGCGTCGGAATTGTTGAGCGGACTGTCGGCGAGCCGCGTGCTCTGATACATGTCGTGAATATCGGAAGTGCCCGCATAAATCGCGTTCGTGGTGGGGTGCTTCACGAGTCGGTACATCGAGTTGGCATTGTGACCGGTGTATCCGAGCGTCCACGTCGTACCGCTGTCGGTGCTGCGGATGCCCTTGATGTCGGAAAAGCCCGCGAACAAATGTTGCGCGTCACTCCACAGCACCTGCCATGATGTCGTGTTTTCGAGGCCAATGCTGTGATACGATCCCGCTGCGATGGCCGTGACGTTGGCGGCGTGTTGGTCGGACGTGCTGACGTAGGCTTGCTGCCAGGTGGTGCCGCCATTGCTGGTGCGGTGGACAAATCCGTAGTCGGTGATGATTGCTTTCGCAGAATTACTGGGTGCGACCGCGAGCCCGAATACCACCTCGCCATAACCCCAACCGCGATCGCCACCGGTGCCGGACCAACCGGTGATGATGTTTTGATTGTTCGCGGTGTGAAATGTGTTCGACCACTTTCCAGCACATTGGGATCCTAAGCTTAGAATTCCACGTGGACAAGTTGTC